>JAEEGL014624449.1_pt1 | contig 55654 bp, 58 predicted proteins | sample 9134231 | NCBI WGS metagenome assembly JAEEGL01 (sample SAMN16246548, study PRJNA631951) | gut metagenome | biome: gut microbiome; feature: rumen; material: fiber-attached | host: Bos | place: Iran: Karaj | collected 2018-10
CTCTTTAAAGAAAATAACCGATTGTTGCCAATTTCGATTACTCGACTACCACTTAGTCCGCACTTCAATCTTTATAATATGTACACCCTAGAGAATTTCTCAAACACAAATGGATTATTCTTATTCGCTTTTGCAATTAAGATTTCAAACGATATCCCTCTTAATCACTCACGACATGATCTGTTATTATTATTGTGACTTGATAAAAGGATCCTAATATATGCCATTATACTTTCTCCTTATATCTAAAATCATATATCCACCCGAATCTGGGCGAAACAAGCAGATATACAAAGTGTCTATTGATCAATTGATAGATTTTTAGCCCTACCTTCAAATAATTTTTGTGACTAGGATAATGCTCCATAACACATTAGAATTTTAACAAAAATTGATAATTATGTCAAATTTTGCGTAAACCCTAAAAAAAGTGAATCTCAATTGATTCACTCTTCTACTACTCTTATGTCCGCGCCAACATTTTGGAGTTTTTCTACAATATATTCGTATCCCCTTAATATATGTTCTATTTCATTAATCTTTGTAGTTCCATCTGCTACTAGACCAGCTAATACTAATGTTGCTCCAGCCCTTAAGTCTGTAGCTACTACTTCCGCTCCTTTTAATGGAGTTACCCCTTCAATTGTTGCCGTTCTATCATTAACGGTTATTTTAGCACCCATCTTCTGAAGATAAGGCACATGTCCCATTCTATTTTCATAAATTGTTTCTTCTAGTATAGACGTTCCCTTCGCTTGAGTTAGTAATACTGTTATTGGTTGAGCTAAATCAGTAGGGAATCCTGGGAATACTAGAGTTTTGACATTTATTGCTTTATATTCTTTTGGTTTGCTAACTATTATGGAATCTTTTTCTTTTTTTATGTCTACTCCCATATCCTTTAATTTGGATAGTAAGGCTTCGATGTTTTCTTCTATTATACCTGATACTTTGAGATTTTTTCCGATTAGAGCTCCAGCAATAATATAAGTTCCTGATTCAATTCTGTCAGGTATAACAGTTACTTTGCCCCATTTTAGGTGTTTTACCCCTTCAATTGTTATTTCACTAGTTCCGGCGCCACTAATCTTAGCCCCCATACTATTTAGTAATTCTGCCACGTTAGCTATCTCCGGCTCTTTAGCAGCGTTTGATATAGTTGTTTTACCTTCTGCCTTTACTGCTGCTAGCATTAAATTTATGGTTGCTCCTACAGAGGCAAAATCTAAATATATTGGAGCTCCTTTTAGTTTATCAGCTTTAAAAATATATTTGTTTCCCTCGATTATTACTTCGGCTCCTAGTTTTTTAAATCCATTTATATGAAAATTAATTGGTCTGGTACCTATATTACATCCGCCTGGGAAATATATTTCTGCATAATTATATTTTGCTAATAATGCTCCCATAAAGTAATACGATGCTCTTAACTTCTTAGCTAAGTTTTCTTCGATTACTTTATTTTTCATATTACTGGTATCTATTGTTATTACTTCATCTTTATATTCTTGTTTACACCCCAATACTTCTAATATATCTATTAAGGATTTAGTATCAGATATATTAGGAACATTATACAACGTCGCTCCTTCATCTGATAAGATTGCAGCAGGAATTAAGGCTACTATGCTATTCTTTGCTCCGCTTATTTTTATTTCCCCATTTAATTCTTTTTTTCCTTTAATTACTAATTGTTTCATATTCCTCACTCATCATCTTTATATTTTAATATTAAGGTTTCTCTAGGATTTTGTCAAACAAAAAGGGGAAAGTTTACTAATTATTAGTAAACAAAAAAAGTAGTAAAACTACTTTTGTATAATGAAAATAAATCTATCAAGTTTTCTTAAATCTTTATCACTTATTATATTTGCATTAGGAAAATACTGCTCGGCAATTTTTAATATATCTTCTTTTTGATTTTCTCCTATTTCTAAGGCGATTATAAATCTTTCTCTTAGATATTTATTAGCTTCTTTTAAAATTATCTTATAAAAATACAAGCCTTTATCTTCGGCATATAAGGCGAGATGTGGTTCATTGTTTTTTACTATGTCCATTATGTAATCGCCATCTTTAAGATATGGCGGATTAGAGATTATACAATCATATTTTTTATTTATATTTGAAAAAATATCACTTTGATAAAAGTTAATTTCTACATTGTTTTCTGTAGCGTTATCCTTAGCCATCTCAAGTGCTTCTTCAGAAATATCTATTCCTTCTACTATAGAGTTAGGAAATATTTTCTTTAAAGCAATTGATATACAGCCGCTACCAGTTCCAATATCTAATATGTTTATATTGTCGGAGAATAGTTCTTTTATTAATATGCTCGTTTTCTCTACTAATTCTTCTGTTTCTGGGCGAGGAATTAAAACGCTGTTATTGACTTTAATGATATTCCCATAAAAGTTAACATCTCCAACTATGTATTGGACAGGTTCTCCTTGTTCTAATCTTTTTATGGCTTTAGAAAGGTCCTCTCCTGAATGAAGATATTTTTTTAGATATTCTATATCTTCTTTCATTCTCCTCTTAGCTTTCTAGCCATATCTTCGGTAATTAAGGCATTGATTATGTCTTCCAATGCACCATCCATTACTCTATCTAAGTTATTGGTGGTATAACCGATTCTATGATCGGTTACTCTGTTTTGTGGATAGTTATATGTTCTTATTTTTTCCGCGCGATCTCCTGTTCCTATTTTACTTCTTCTTTCATTTCCCACTTTAGCATCTTGCTCTTCCTGAGCCATTTGATATAAACGAGCTTTTAACACTTGCATTGCTTCTTGTTTATTCTGTAATTGACTTCTTTCGTTTTGACAAGTAACAACTGTATTGGTAGGAAGATGGGTTATTCTAACTGCTGAAGGAGTCGTATTTACTCCTTGGCCACCATGACCTGTTGCGCAATACACATCTATTCTTAAATCGTTTGGATTGATTTCTATATCAACATCTTCTACTTCTGGCATTATTAATACTGTAGCAGTAGATGTTTGGATTCTACCATTTGATTCTGTTACAGGAACTCTTTGTACTCTGTGTGATCCTGATTCATATTTCAGTTTAGAATAAACATTATCTCCCTTTATTATTGCTTCTATTTGAGAATAGCCTCCGGCAGTTCCTGGTTCTTCATTTATTATTTCAATCTTCCAACCATTTTTATCGGCGTAATGTTGATACATTCTAAATAGATCTCCAGCAAATATGTTTGCTTCATCGCCTCCGGCAGCACCTCTTATTTCAATTATAATGTTTTTATCATCGTTTTCATCTTTAGGAATTAATAAGAATTCTAGTTCTTTTGTTAATTCTTCTTTTTTAGCTGATAATTCTTCTAATTCTTGAGATGCTATTTCCCCCATTTCTGGATCATTAATTAATTCTTTGGCTTCTTCTATGTTACTAATTACTTTTTTATATTCTTGGTATTTATTGTATTGTTCTTCTAAATCTTTCTGTTCTTTTGATAGCTTCTTTAGTTCATTATAATCTGCTAGTACTTCTGGAGATGCTAACTTTTCAGTTAACTCTTGGTATTTTTCAGATATTGCTTCTAATCTTTCTATCATACTATCACGCCTTTCTCTGGTATTATATCATCTTAGTTTAAAAAAACAAATGATTAACCATTTGTTTCTTCATCTTCGTCTATAATTACTAAATCCTTCAAATCATCGTCTGTAGGATCATCATCTGAAGCCTCTTCGTCAAAGAAAATATCTTCTTGTTGTTCTTCTTCTGGTTCTTCTTCCGGAATTATTTCTTCGTCTTCTTCTTCACTATCAATTACTATTTTTGTAGAATGCCTAGTTCTAACGTCCCATGATCCGTCTTCTAACATTATAAAACGATGATCAGTACTTATAACATCAAAAAAGGCTGGTAATTTATTAACATATTCATCTTCACTTAGTTTTAATAAATCACATACTTTTTTGAATAGATCATTAATTTTCATTGTTTTTTTTGATTCATTTAAAATAATTAGTGCAATATCGTCATATGACATTGCTTCTAACTCTTCGAGAGTCAAGTTTTTTGAACTCATTCACATTTCCTCCATAACCACTAGACACCATTATACATATTTTTTTTGATATGACAATACATTTTTTATTATTTTTTATCATTACATTCGATCAGGCACTTCTATGCCCAGTATATCGAGCATTTTACAATTATTATCATATACTATTTTTGTTAGTGTTAGCCATGTTTCTCTTTTATCATTATCTGTTTCAGTTAGTATTCTATTCTGGTAATAAAAATTGTTGTAAATGTTAGTAATTTTGTATAAATGTTCACATATATCATTTAAAGAACGAGATTCAAATGATTTTAGCAACACGTTGTTTATATTTAGCAGAGCAACCATTATATTTCTTTGATATTCATCGGATATTACTTTTACTTTTTTGTAAGCAATATTCTCTTCATTTGCTTTGCTAAGTAAAGATTTCATTCTGATGGTTGAATATAGCAGATATGGGCCAGTCTTACCTTGTAAGTCACTAAATTTTACAGGGTCAAAGATATAATCTGTTAATCTGAATGGTAATAAGTCCGCGTATTTAACTGCTGAGATTCCCACTTTATTTGCGATATTTTCTCTCTCTTTACCACTAATATTTGGTAATATTCTTTTTTCACATTCTTTAGTAGCTAAATCAAGAAGATCATCTAGCCTCATGGTTCCACCATCTCTTGTTTTAAAAGGTTTACCATCAATGCCATTCATTGTTCCAAATGGTATAAATTCTAGCTTGGTATCTTCATTTACTATTTGGGCTTTTTTAGCAGCTCTAAATACAATTTCAAAATGAAGAGCTTGACGTGAATCAGTTAAATACCATATTTCATCTGGTTTCCATTTGTGCATTCTTTCCCATATACAAGCTAAATCTGTTGTTTCGTATGAAAGTGTCCCATTTGATTTTACAAGTAGTAAAGGTGGGACTTCATGATCGTCATTTTCTTCTTTAACTTCTATGATTCTTGCTCCTTGACTATCTTCTACTAATCTCTTTTTTTCGAGATATTCTATCATTTCAGGAACATATTTATCAGCATCGCTTTCCCCTTCCCAAACTTCAAATGTAGTATTAAGTCTGTCATAACTATCTTTGATATCTTTTTTTGACACTGCCATTATATGGTTCCATAAAGCAATTAGTCCTCTATCTCCACTCTGGAATTTAGCGGTTATTTCTCTGGCTTCGTTCATGTATTCTTCGTCTTCCTTTGCTTTAGAAGAAGCAATTGGATACATCCTCATTAAATCCTCATTAGTAACAGGAGATTCCTTTGGATATTCTCCTTTATAGTTTTCAGCAAAATATGGCAAATCTGGATGCTCTTTTTTTATTTCTAACATTACTAGTCCTATAGGTCTTCCCCAATCACCTAGATGTGCGTCTGCTATGGCTTTATTACCCAAAGAAGCGGCCAAACGCTTTAGTGCTTCACCTATATTTGCGCTTCTTAAGTGCCCTACATGTAGAGCTTTAGCGACATTAGCTCCGCCATAATCAAGAAAAATTGTACGGGGATTGTCTATTTGGTAATTAATACTTATATTATCATTTAATTCGTTAGCGTGTTTTATTAGTTTTTCATCAGAAAAAGAAATGTTTATAAAACCAGGTCCAGCCATATTAATATCTTTATACTTATTATCTTTTTTTATTAAATCAACTAGTTCTTGCCCTATTTCACGTGGATTTTTGTGATAATCTTTACCTAATCCCATAATACCATTAAACTGATAATCTCCCAATTCTGGGCGGGATGATACATTTAAGACAACTTCTTTTATTTCATATCCGAGTTCTACTAATTTACTTTTTATGTATTCTTCTTCTTCTTTTATAAATGGTTGCATGTTATCACGTACTTTCTATTATTCTTATTTGTATTTCTTCTTCGTTTGTTTCTATTCTGTACTTTATTATTATTTCTTTTTCTTTTTTTATTATATTTGCATCTATTACTTCAATGTCATAAATGATATTGGTTTGTTTAAGCAAATAATTGCTCGTTTTGGCAATTAAATCAATGTTAAATTTAAATTCATTGTTTTCCCGAATTAATTCATTTTCTTTGATGATTGTTTTGATTTCATCTAGTATTAATGATATCTCTTTTTCTTTATTTATGCCTTTTATATTTTTGTAGCTTTTTTCTAATTTATTGTCTTTATATAGATAAATATTATATTTTTTTATCATATTTTTCTCCCTTTGATTAGAAATTATAGCATATTATTATTTAAAAACAACTAATTATGATTAGTTGTCTTTTGGTATTTTAATAGTAATTTGATAATATTTTGGAAAATCAATTTCTTCAACTTCGGCATAAACACCTCTATTACCTAGTTCTTCTAATCCTTTTCTTACTACGTTAATAGATCCTTTTAAATCTAATTCTCCTAATTCTGAAGAATTATAGTTTTGATTTTCTAATTCTTTTACCCTATCCATTGGATTTTCAATTTTTTTCTCGTTTATTATTTCAACCGATGGTCTTTCGTTTAATGTTGGTGTAAAGAACTTGTTATTAGAACTGATATTAAATTCTAACCCATCTGGTTCTTGTTCTTCTATGTTAATTGCTGATGGCTGTTCTTTCTCTGTAGCTAGGAAAGGATTTTCTTGGCCACTAGATTCTTCATTATTATCATCAGTGTCATTATTTTCACTAAAGTCAATTATTTCAAAACTGTTATTACTACTTTTATCTATTGCCTCCATAGTTGGTTCCTTCGGTTCGTTAGCGTTGCTATTATCATCTTCAGGTGTAAATGTAAAGAATTTGTTTTCTTCTTCTTTTGGCTGATCAAGTTCTAAAAATTGTTCTTTTGAAAGTCTATCAGTTGATTTTGGTTCTTCTATAACAGGTTCATCCGTAGGAATAAACAGATTTTTGTTATTGCCCCCACTTTCTTCATCGTCTTCGTCTAGGTCAAGGGTCTCAATCTCTTCATTTATTGTTTCTGTTGGTTTCATCATGTCTTCTACTGATTTATTATCTTTATCAAATATATCAACCGAATTAGCTTTTATTTCTTCAATAGATGGTTTGTTTTCAACTATCGGTACTCCTCCATCAGATTCGTCTTCTTCAATTACAGAATTATCTACTTTTGTATTGGATTTTTTTAATTCTGTATCTAATTGTCTAACTGTTAATCTCTCATTAATAATTCTATGAAGCCATTCTTTTTGAGTTTCCTTATCAGGTATTGTTAATAGTGTTCTAGCATGTCTTTCTGATATTTTTTCATCTAAAAGAGCTTGTTGAACTTCATCATCAAGGTTTAGAAGTCTTAATTTGTTAGCTATTGCAGGTTGTGATAAACCCATTTTTTTAGCCAATCCTTCTTGGGTTAGATAGCCTTTATCAAGTAGATTTTTATATGATCTTGCTTCTTCTATGGCTGTCAAATTCTTTCTTTGAACATTTTCAACAATAGCCACTTCGGCTGCACTATTATCATCTACATTTGCAATTACAGCAGGGACAGTTGAAAGCCCAGCCATAGTTGCGGCTTTATATCTTCTTTCTCCTGCTATTATTTCATATTTGTCTCCCAATTTTCTAAGTACTAGTGGTTGTATAATTCCATGTTCTTTAATAGATTCTGCTAATTCCTGAAGTGCTTGTTCATCAAAATTTAATCTGGGCTGAAATCTATTAGGAATTATATCTTCTATATGTACTTGCATAACTGTTTGGTCTAGGTTCATATTATCATCCCCTTGAGATTATTCTCTATTCTATTTTTTATCATATCTTATTTTTTGCCTTTTTTCAATGGATTTTTGACTATTTTACTATATGGGCGCGGATATATTAATGGCGTATTTTTATTCTTTTTTATTAATAAAATGGTTCTTTTGCTATCCTCTATAGGTAAAGTATAATCATATTCTTTTTCAACTATTCCACCTAAAGTAGTTATTGCTACTTGAGCAGAAGCAAATTCTTCTTTATTTCCACCTTTGAGGGGGATAAAATATCCTCCTTTTTTTAAGAATGGAATAGATAATTCACTCAAGATAGTTAAATCACTAACTGCTCTTGAAGTAACAATATCATATGTTTCTCTATTGTTTCGGCAGTATTCTTCTGCTCTTTCACAAATAGTTTCAACATCTTTTATTCCTAGTTTTACACATAATTCTGCCAAAAATTTTATTTTTTTATTATTAGAATCCAATAGAGTAATTTTTAAGCTTGGAAAAAAGATTTTTAATACCATGCCAGGGAATCCTGCGCCAGTACCTATATCTAGTACTTTTTCATCTTTAAAATGGTAATACTTTGCTAATATTACTGAGTCATAAAAATGTTTTAAATAGATATCTTCTTCTTTCTTTATTGCTGTTAAATTTGTATGTTCATTATACTCAATTAAAAATTCTTTATATGTGTCGAGTTGTTCGATTATTTTATTATTTATTGGTATATTCTCTTTTTTTAATAGTTCGATAAATTCTTCTTTATTCATGATTATTATACTCTTTCTTTAAATAAACTGATAAAACCGATATATCCGATGGATTTACACCGCTTATTCGTATAGCTTGAGCAATTGTTTTAGGCCGAACTTCTTTAAGCTTTTGTCTTGCTTCTGAAGCAATATTTTTAATCTTGTCATAATCGATATCGGTTGGTATTTGTTTCTTTTCAAGTTTTAACATTTTTTCGGCTTCAATTATTGATTTTTTTATATATCCTTCGTATTTATAATTTATTTCTACTTGTTCTTTTATTTCATTGTCATAGGAAATATCAATTATTTTTTCAAGAAACTCAATATTGATTTGAGGCCTTTTTATCAGTTGTTCTAATGACATGGTGGAAGTCGGAACTGTTATGTTGCATTTATTGAATATTTTTTCTACTTCTGCTGTTATTTTTATCTTGGTATTCTTCATATAAGCTTTTAATGAAGCTATTTGTTTTTCTTTTTCTAGTAGTTTATTCATTTGTTCATCTGATATTAGACCGATTTCATAGCCGTGTTTTCTTAATCTTAAATCAGCGTTATCACTTCTTAGAATAAGTCTAAATTCCGCTCTACTTGAAAGAAGACGATATGGATCTCTTATTCCTTTTGTAATTAAATCATCTATTAATACGCCTATATAAGCTTCATTTCTTTTTAATACTAGTGGTTCTTTTTTTTCTAAAGCTAGTGACGCATTTATCCCCGCCATTAATCCCTGACAAGCAGCTTCTTCGTACCCACTAGTACCATTTATTTGGCCGGCTGTATATAGATTTCTTAATACTTTTGTTTCTAATGAATAGTTTAGTTGAGTAGGATATATAGCGTCATATTCAATGGCATAACCATATTTTAGTATTTTAGCATTTTCTAATCCTGGTAATGAGTGAACCATTTTCTCTTGTATTTCAGGTGGCATAGATGTAGAAAAGCCTTGTACATATATATCGTCGTAGTATCTGCTTTCTGGTTCGAGGAATAATTGATGTCTTTCTTTGTCACTGAATCTAACAACTTTATCTTCAATAGAAGGACAATATCTTGGGCCTATTCCTTCGATATCATCCAGTCCTCCATACATACTTGATTTATTTAGGTTTTCTCTAATAATATTATGTGTTTCTTCTGTTGTATATGTTAGGTAACAAGGAACTTGATCTTCTATTTTATAAGATGGTTCTAAATCAAAACTAAATGTTAGTAATTTATTATCACCTGGTTCTAATTTTGTTTTAGAAAAGTCGATAGTATTTCTATCAATTCTTTGCGGGGTGCCAGTTTTTAATCTAATTATTTTAAAGCCATATTCTTTAAGTTTGTCACTAAGATGATTGGATGGTCTTTCTCCATGTGGTCCTTGTCTTGTTCTGGTGCTGCCAACAAGAATATCAGCTTTTAAATATGTACCAGTTGTAAGTATAACTTTTTGGGAAATAATTTTTTCACCATCTTCTAGTACTATTCCTTTTACTTCTTTATTATCTACAATTAAATCTTCAACCATTCCTTCTCGAATAGTAAGATTGTTAAGATTATTTAATGTATTTAACATTTCTTTTGGATAAGCTATTTTATCTCCTTGAGCTCTTAATGCTTGTACGGCCGGTCCTTTAGCACTATTTAACATTTTTATTTGTAAATGGGTTTTATCTGCTATCTTACCCATAATACCGCCTAAGGCATCTATTTCTCTAACTACTATACCTTTTGCACTTCCACCAATATGAGGATTACAAGGCATGTCCGCTATATTCTTTATATTACTTGTAATTAAAAGGGTTTTATGTCCTTTTTTAGCCGAGGCGTAAGCTGCTTCACAACCGGCATGACCACCACCTACTACTATTATTTCATATTCCATTTTTTCACTTCCTTATGAATTAATTACACTTGGGAAATAACTTATTTTCCTAAACAGAATCTGCTAAACATTTCATCTAGTAACTCTTCATCATAGTATTTCCCATTTATTTTACCTAATTCCTCCCAGATGTTTTTTATATCGATTTCTAGCATATCAATAGGAATATTATTTTCTAAGCTATTTTCTATATCTTTTATACTTTTTAAACAGTTTTTTAAGATAGCAATACTTCTAGCATTACTTAGGTATGTAGGGTCTTCTGTCTCTATTTTAGATATATTAAATAACTCTCTAATATATTCTTTTAATTCTGATATTCCCTCACCAGTTTTTACTGACATTTTAATAATGTTTTCACTTGGGAAATAAGATAAATCAAGTTTGTTAGGTAAATCTGTCTTATTAACTATTATGATATGAACTTTTTTCTTTATTTTTTCGTATAAATCTTTTATATCTTGACTAATTTCTTCATTATTGTTTAAAACAAGAAGAACTAAATCAGATTTTTTAAGCATTTCTTTACTTTTTTCCACTCCAATAGACTCTATTATATTGTCTGTTTCTCTTATACCTGCTGTGTCAATAATATTTAATAAGATTCCATTTATATTTATTTTACCTTCGACGATATCTCTTGTTGTTCCAGCAATGTCGGTTACTATAGCTTTTTCTTCTTCTAACAAGGCATTTAAAAGACTACTTTTACCAACATTTGGCTCTCCTATTATACAAGTTGTGATACCACTTTTAATTATTTCCCCTTTTTTACTCTCTTCTATGATTTTTTCTATTCTTTGTTTAAGCTTTTTTATTTTAGGTATCAGTATTTCATTAGTTATAATATCTACATCATCATATTCTGGGAAATCTATATTTACATTAATATTAGATATTATTTGAATCATGTCACTTCTTAAATCATCTATTAGTTTAGATACTTTGCCGGAAAGCTGATTGTTAGCCATTTTATTTTGCTTTTCAGTTTGGGCATTTATTTTATCCATTACTGCTTCTGCTTCTAGTAGGTCTATGCGTCCATTTAGAAAAGCTCTTTTAGTAAACTCGCCTGGTTCGGCAAGACGACAACCACTGGTTAGTAATAGTTCTAATACTTTATTGGTTGGAGCGATACCTCCGTGTGTATTGATTTCTACTGTATCTTCGGTAGTAAATGTCTTGGGAGCTTTCATTACAGAAACAAGAACCTCGTCTATAGTATTCTCTCCATCAACAATATATCCATAGTTTATGGTATGACTTTTAACATTTAATAAATCTTTTCCTTTAAAAATATTATTTACTATTTTAATTGAATCAGGTCCGCTGACACGGATTATGGCAATTGCTCCTACTCCCTGACTAGTGGAGATAGCACATATTGTTTCATTCATTACTATCTGCTCCTTTCGGGGGTATTATAGCACATAATTATTTCCCGGGAAATAATTTTTACATTATTATCCTTTATATATACAATAAAAAAATTATTTCCCGGGAAATAATTTTTTATTCTTCTTCATTTTTTTCTTCAACATATTTTATAACAACATGTCTATTAGGTTCTTCACCTTCACTTGTTGTAGTTACATGTTTGTAATTAGTTAAAATGTTATGAACTATTCTTCTTTCATATGAGTTCATGTTTTCGAGAGCTGCGTCTACTTTTGTTTTTGATACTTCTCTAGCAACTCTTTTGGCTAGCCTTTCAATGTTAGATATTTTCTTCTCTTTATAGTTTTCTACATCTAATATTATATATGGATATCTTCCCAACTCATTAAATATTGTTTGTTTTAAAATATTTGTAATTGCTACTAGAGTTTGACCATTTTTGCCAATTAATATATTATTCATATCTGAGTACATTTTTAGGTTAATTTGTTCTTCTCTAATACTTTCTTCAATATTTACTTCTATTCCCATATTAGAAACTAATTCTTTTAATTCATCTTTTAAGTAGTCCGCTATATCTTTTATTGTTGCTACTGTAACAACACATGATCCGGCCTTAAAAAGCTTTCCTTTCTTTTCTTCCGATTTATAAATAATATCTTTTTCTGTTAATTCTAATTCTTCTAAAGCTTTATTTAAAGCATCTTCTTTTGTCTTTGCTTCGAATTCTGTTACTTTTAAACTCATATTAATCCTTCTTTCCAATATTTTTACCAACGATGACGTTTTGTACAACTGCAAAGCCATTAGTAACAATCCAGTATAATGCTATTGCTGTTGGTAAACTTAATGATGCAAATGCTATCATTACTATCATAAATACAAACATCATTTTCATTTGTTGTTGCATTTCTGGTGGTTGACCAGCCTGAGATGACATTGATTTTTTAAAGGATAAGTAAGTTGTTAATATAATTAATACTACTAATATAATATATATATACTTCTTTTGGGCTATTCCTGTAGAAGGAGTCATAGCTAAGTTCATTCCTAGGAAGTTTCCTTCAAATATTGCTGGCACTCTGTTTATCGCTTCTAAAAATGCAAAGAACAGTGGTAATTGAATAAAAGCTAATAAGCAACCCGATACAGGGTTAATACCATATTTTTTATATATCATCATGGTTTCTTGGCTTTTACCCATTAAGGCTTCGTTATCATCACGTCCAGCATATTTTTTTTCTATTTTCATTAGTTCTGGTTGGGCTTTTTTCATATTTTCAGATTGTTTAATACTTTTGTTTTGAATAGGTATCAAAACTATTCTTATTAGTAATCCAATTACCATTACGGAAATAGCCATGTTATTAATCAAGTAACCAAATTTTAATATTAAATAACCCAGTGGTTTAACAAATATTGATTCCCATAAACTCTTATATTTTATTTTATTAGGGGTAAATTTCTTACAAGTTGGCAAATCAGCCATTTTAACTTGTAAGTGTTTGTCATATTTTGTATATAACTCAATTAATTCCTCTTCTTCCGGTTTACATAATATATTAGATGTTAATGTTTGTCCGGTTTTCTCATACTTTATTATTTTATCTTTAACTTTTAGTGTCTTTGTACACCCTGTTAATAACAACAGTGTTATCAACAAGATAAATACTTTTGTTCTTTTTTTCATAATTCACCTTTTTTCTTTCAATACTGCTACTAATTTTTCATTAAGATCTTGAAAAGCTCTTTTTTTGCAGTCCTTCCTAATCATTATAATATAATTGTAGCCTTTTTGGAATAAATTTCTGTTATTATCAATAATACTACGTACTTTTCTTTTTATATTATTTCTCTCTACTGCTGTGCCGTATTTTTTACTGATGGCTATTCCAAAATTAGTTTTGTCAGTGTCATTCTTTTCATAATATACAACAAAGTATTTATTCTTATTAAACTTCCCTTTTGTTATTAACTCGTTAAAGATATTTTGACTCTTTATCATCTCATATCTTTTCACTTAATTTTTAACCTGCCTTTTTATACATAAAAAACCACTACTAGGTGGCTTATTTAACTACTATTCTTTTGCGTCCTTTTCTTCTTCTTGAATTCAGTACGTTTGATTCTTTTCTAGCAAAAAAACCATGTTTTTTAGCTCTTTTTCTATTATTTGGTTGATAAGTTCTTTTCATATATTACACCTCCACATCTCAATAAAGCTTCCTTATTATAATATTAGAATATGGGAAAAGTCAATTAAAAATGTAATAAGTTAGTCCAATCATTACTTATCTAGATGATACGTTATAACTTATCCACAAAAAATGTGGATAAGTTGATAACTATATTATATTGTGTATTATAAAATTGTTAATTGTGTTTATAAGTTAGCTGATTCCTTTTTTTATTGACTATTACTTGTTGATAAAAATGTTATTAATATGTTTATAAGTATAAATTCTTTAAATTGTTCTTTTAATTTTCCACAGGATGAATTATAATAACGTTACTAAATGTCAAAGGTGGGTGATGGTATTGAACAAGGATGAAATATGGTCTGATTTTTTAGACATGATGCATAATAGTTTTCAAGAAGTTACCTTTAATTTATGGTTTGGCAAGACTAGTTTATATGATATTAGAGATGATAAGATAATATTGCTTGTTCCTATGCCATTACACAAGAAAATGCTTTTATCTAATTATTATGGGACTATTTGTGATGCGTTTGCAAAGATTACTGGCATTAATAGAGAAATTGATTGTATTCTTGAAGAAGAGATAAAAGAAGAGAAAATTGAAAATACAATTGAAAATGATATTGTTTATAACTTTGAAGATATTAACAACTATATATTATTCGAATCTAATTTGAATCCTAATCTAAAATTTGATAATTTCGTAGTAGGGGATACCAATAAATTTGCTAATACAGCCGCATTAGCTGTTGCTAAAAGTCCGGGTGTTCAATATAATCCTTTATTTATATATGGTAAAAGTGGATTAGGTAAGACCCATCTAATGCATGCTATTGGTAATTATATAACTGATAATAATCCGAAGTTGAGAGTACTATATACAACAAGTGATGATTTTAGAAAAGATTATTTTAACCTAGTTAGTAGTAGTAACAAGGCAGATAATAGTGCTAGATTTAAAAATAAATATAGAAATATTGATGTTTTGATTATAGATGATATTCAATTTCTAGTTGGAGCTGAAAAAACACAAGATGAGTTCTTTCATATATTTAATGATCTTCATGGAAAGAATAAACAAATTATTATTAGTTCTGATAGATCTCCTGAAGATTTAAAACTGCTAGAAGAAAGACTTCGAAGTCGTTTCGCATGGGGGTTACCAGTTGATATTTATCCACCTGATTTTGAACTTCGTTGCAGGATTGTTAAAGAGAAAATACAACATTTATCTATAAATGATAAAATGACTGATGAAGGAATAGAATTTATAGCTAATAACTTTGATTCTGATGTTAGAAGTCTAGAAGGAGCTATAAATAGGTTGGTAGCTTATACGGCAATGTGTGTACCTGATAAAATAGATTTAAAGTTTGCTAACGAGGCTTTAAAAGATTATATTACTAGGGATCCTTATAATAAGAGTGATATTTCTAATATTCAAAAGGTGGTAGCAGATTACTATAAAATAACAGTTGAAGTATTAAAAGGGAAAAAGAGAAGTGCAAATATTGCATATCCTAGAATGGTAGCTATGTATTTATGTAGAATGCTTACTGATGAATCTTTTCCGAGAATAGGAATGGAATTTGGGGGTAGAGATCATTCGACTGTAATACATGCTTGTGATAAAATAGAAGAGGATATAAAAATAAATCCAGAAATGAAGGATATAATTAATGAAATAAGAACTAAATTATAAATAGCTGTTAATAATTAACACTTTATCAACAGCTATAAATTCTTATAAGCTTAGTTATTTAGACGGAAAAAAAAGTTATTAACATTATTAACTATATAATATTAATAATAATTATAAAAAATAATAAAAAGAAAGAAGAGATATGATGAAATTTACAATAGAAAAAAATATAATAGTAGAAAACTTAGCTAATGTAGTTAAAGCCATATCAGCTAAAAATATAATTCCAATATTAAATGGTATTAAGTTTGAGTTGGAAGATGATGGACTTTATTTAACAGCGAGTGATTCTGAACTTACGATAAGGAGTTTTATTCCCAATGAATCTATTAATAAAGTAGATAGTACTGGGGCTATAATAATACAAAGTAAGTTTATTCTTGATATTCTAAGAAAACTTCCATCAGATTTAGTTAATTTTGAATTGATGGATGGATTAAAGATTAGAATATCGTCTGATAATAGTCAGTATGATTTAAATTGTTTAGATCCTAAAGAATATCCTAGTTTAAAATTAGAAGAAAAGGATAAACCAATAATTATAAAAGGGGAATTGTTTAAAGGAATTATTGGTCAAACTTCATTTGCTATTTCAACCCAGGAATTACGACCATTATTAACAGGATTGAATTTTAAAATTGTTGGTGATGTATTTGAATGTATTGCGACTGATTCTTATCGTTTAGCTAAGAAAGTTGTAAGTTTAGATATGCCTTCAGAAGAAGATATAAATATAGTTATTCCTGGTAAAAATATAATAGAGTTAGATAAAATAATAGTAGATGATGAACCTGTTGAAATGCATGTTTTTAGTAATAAGATATTATTTAAATATAAGAACTATATATTTCAAAGTAATTTGTTATCAGGTACTTATCCTAATACTACTAATCTAATTCCTACTGATTTTTCAATTATTATTAATACTAAGTTAAGTGATTATTATAGTGCTATTGATAGGGCTGCTTTATTGACACAGGGTAAAGATAAAAATATAGTAAAAATGAAGGTTAAAGATAATCAGATGGTTATTAATTCTTATGCTTCAGAAATAGGTAAAGTTGAAGAAAAATTGGATATTGAAACTAGTAACGATGCTAATATAGATATATCTTTTAGTGCTAAATATATGTTGGATGCTTTAAAAACTATGAAAGATGATGATATATTGATTCTTTTAAATGGAGAGGTTAAACCAATTGTTATTAAATCAGTTACTGACGAATCTTTAATTCAATTAATATTACCTATTAAAACATATTAATTGTGGATAGTATTGTACTTATTAACAATATATTATAAGAAAAATTAAATATTTTTCTTTTTTTTTGCTTATTTATACAAAATTCGACAAATAGGAACAATTATTAGTAGTATAAGGGATTAAATTTTAAAGAGAGGGGGGATTGGTTTGGAGTCTTATGAGATCAATAATGATACTATAGCACTCGTTCCTAAAGATGATGATAAAACTATTGTATATGAAGTTGATGACTCTTTTATAGTTAATGAAACACCACTTAGAATAATGGAAGAGAGTTGTGAATACTTTGGTAGTTCGTTTGAAGGAAGACAAAGTGGAACTTTAAAACTTGTTGGTTATACTCATAAAGTTCCAATTATAGTTGAAGAATCAAGAGATATTATATTTTTTCCTACTTTATCACCAAAAAATGAAAAATGTAGTTGGGTGTCTTATAAACATGTTTATAGACCAGATAAGTTTAAGGATAAGGCTATAATAGAGTTTAAAAATGGAAAGAAAGTAGTTATTAATGCTTCTACGGCTATAATAGATAATCAATTATATAGATGTTCAAGATTAAAAGATACATTAGATGTGAGAAAAAACGCCGAAAAGTAGTGGTGTAAAAGTAAAAAAGCTATTAAAATAGCTTTTTTTGTGATATAATTATCAGTAGGTATGGGAGTACTACTGTATACTTTTTTTTAAAATATGGGTTAAAAAAGAGGTAATTTATGAAAATACACCATTTGAAGTTATTAAATTTTAGAACATATGAAAGATTGGATATTGACTTTGGTAATTATAACATAATATATGGAAATAATGGAGAAGGAAAAACTAATCTCATAGAAGGTATTTATGTTCTTGCTTTAACTAAGTCTTTTAGAGGGACTGTTGATAAAGTATTAATTATGAACAATAAGGATTTTACTAAGATAGAAGGTAGAATTGAAAATGAATATCTTGATGATTATAAAATAGTAATAAAACAAAATGGAAAGAATGTAATGATTAATAATAATAGTATTCATAAATTAAGTGATTATATTTCAAAAATTAATATTGTTTTATTTAATCCAGATGATTTAAAAATTATAAAAGATACTCCTAATACTAGGCGAAAAAACTTGAATTTGGATATTTCGCAGATTGATAATTCTTATTTAAAGAATCTTAATAATTATAATAAGGTTTTAAAGCAGAGAAATATGTATTTAAAAACTATGTATTATAACGGGAATAAGTCGGCTAATTATTTAGATGTTCTTACTAGTAAGTTAGTAGATTTAGGAAAGGTTATATATGAGTCTAGAAAAGATTTTGTATATATGGTTAATGATATTATTAAAGATGTATATAAGAGTATTACAGGTTCTGATGGATTAAGTATTATTTTTAAAAGTGATTATGATGGATTAAATAGAGAAGAGCTTATCGACAGGTATAAAGAAATACAAGAAAAAGATATTATGTTTGGTAAGACTAATATAGGAATACATCATGATGATATTGTTTTTAAGATTAATGATAAGAGTATTAAGGATTATGGATCTGAAGGGCAACAAAAGAATGCGGTTATAGCATATAAATTTGCTGTTTTAAACATCTTTAAGAAGATAAAAGGTACTTATCCGATATTTATATTGGATGACTTGTTTAGTGAGCTAGATAGGTCTAAAATTGATAATATTTTAAATCTTATTGATGATGATGTTCAAACTTTTATTACAACAACGGAGATTGACAAAATTAGACAACAGATTGTTGATAAAAGTAAACTGATTAAAATATCTAAAGGGATTATAAGGGAGGTTAATAATTATGAAGGAAGAGTATAACGATAGTGATATTCAGGTTTTAGAAGGATTAGAAGCTGTTAGGAAAAGGCCTGGTATGTATATAGGTACAACTTCAGAAAGAGGGCTACATCATCTTGTTTGGGAAATAGTTGATAATTCAGTAGATGAAGCATTAGCTGGTTTTTGTGATGATATTGAAGTAGTAATAGAGAAAAATAATGTTATTACAGTTAAAGATGATGGTAGAGGTATGCCAACAGGTATTAATCAAAAGACAGGGTTATCCACAATAGAAACAATTTTTACAGTTCTTCATGCTGGTGGAAAATTTGGCGGAGGTGGATACAAAGTATCCGGAGGTTTACATGGAGTAGGTGCTTCTGTAGTTAATGCTTTGTCTACTTGGCTAGAAGTTAGAGTGTATAGGGAAGGGCATGTTTATTTTCAAAGGTTTGAAAATGGTGGACATCCTGTTGGAAAACTTGAAATAATTGACGATTGTTCTCCTGATAGAACTGGGACCACCGTATCTTTTAAGGCAGATCCTGAAATCTTTAAGGAAACTACTGTATATAATTATGATACGTTAGCTAATAGATTGGAAGAATTAGCATTTCTTAATAAGGGGTTAAAAATTACTTTAACTGATTTAAGAGAAAATGAGAAAAAAAGTGAGTTCTTATACAATGGAGGTATTATCGAGTTTGTTGAGAAGTTGAATAAGAATAAAAATGTTTTACATAATGATGTAGTATATGTTGACGGCCAAGAAAATGGTATTTCTTTAGAAGTTGCTTTTCAATATAGTACTGAATATAGTAGTCAGTTATATTCTTTTACCAATAATATTAGTACTTATGAGGGAGGAACTCATGAGGATGGGGTTAAAAGAGCTTTAACTCGTATTATAAATAATTATGCTAGAAATAATAAATTATTAAAGGAAAAGGATGATGCTTTAACTGGTGATGATGTTAGAGAAGGTTTAACTATGATTATCAGTTGTAAACACCCTGATCCACAATTTGAAGGGCAAACCAAGACTAAATTAGGTAACGCCGAAGTTAGAAAGATAGCTGATGATGTATTTAGTGAGGGTTTAGAAAGATTTTTAATGGAAAATCCTCAGGAAGCTAGAATTATTATTGAAAAGACTATTCAAGCCTCTTATGCTAGATTAGCAGCTAAAAAGGCTAGAGAAACTGTTAGAAAAAAAGATTTGGATGTTTCGAATTTCTATGGTAAATTGACAGATTGTTCTTCAAAAGATCCTTCTGAATGTGAAATATTTATTGTCGAGGGAGATTCAGCTGGTGGTTCTGCCAAAGAGGGGAGAAATTCTATGACACAAGCTATTCTTCCTTTAAGAGGAAAAATTCTTAATGTAGAAAAGGCTAGGTTAGATAAAGCTTTGGGTAATAACGAAATTAAATCTATTATCACTGCTTTTGGAACTGGTATAGGCGATGAGTTTAATCTAGAGAAATTAAGATATGATAAGATAATTATAATGACCGATGCTGATGTTGATGGGGCCCATATTAGAGTGCTATTATTAACTTTATTTTATAGATTCTTTAGACCTATTGTTGAAGCCGGACATGTTTTTGCCGCCCAACCTCCGTTATTTAGAATTACACATGGTAAGAATAGGAAATATGTTTTAACGGAAGCAGAAAGAGATGAATATGTAGCAATGTTAACGGAAAAAAATGTTAAATTTGAAATTGCTCGTATGAAAGGTTTAGGCGAAATGGATGCTGAAGAGCTTAATGAAACGACTATGGATATTGAGAAAAGGGTATTAAAACAGATAACTGTTGAAGATGCAAGACTGGCTGATCAGGTGTTCTCAGAATTAATGGGAGATAATGTTGAAGAAAGAAGAAAATTTATAGAAAGTAACGCACAATTCGTTAAGAATTTGGATATTTAGGGGGTGAACAAATATGGATAGAGTAGAACATAATAATATTGTTGAAGAGATTAGAAATTCGTTTTTAGATTATTCAATGAGTGTTATCACTTCACGGGCTTTGCCTGATTTGAGAGATGGTTTAAAGCCTGTACATAGAAGAATTTTATGGTCAATGTATGGATCTTCTTTTACTCCTGATAAGCCACATGTTAAATCAGCTAAAATCGTTGGTGATGTAATGGGTAAATTCCATCCCCATGGGGATTCTTCTATATATGAAGCGATGGTAAGGATGGCACAATGGTTTAGTTATAGACATATGCTTGTTGATGGGCATGGAAATTTTGGTAATATAGATGGTGATGGAGCTGCAGCAATGCGTTATACTGAATCAAGATTATCTAAGATATCTTTAGAGTTATTAAGAGATATTAGAAAAGATACTGTTGATATGATTGATAACTTTGATGCAACTGAAAAGGAACCGACTGTTTTACCATCTAGATTTCCTAATATATTAGTGAATGGTACAATGGGAATAGCCGTTGGTATGGCAACTAATATTCCTCCACATAATTTAGGTGAGACAATAGATGCTTGTGTGGCAGTTATTGACAACCCCGATATTACTTTGGATGAGTTGATGAAGGTTTTACCGGGGCCTGATTTCCCAACAGGGGCGTTAATTTTGGGAAATAGTGGTATTAGAAAGGCTTATGAGACTGGGAGAGGTTCTATTACTATTAGAAGTAAGGCTACTATTGAGGAAAGAAATGGTAGAAATTATATAGTAATAGATGAAGTTCCATATGGTGTTAATACTTTAGATTTAAAGAACAAGGTTGCTGATTTAGTTCATAATAAGGTAATAGAAGGTATTTCTGATTATCATTCTGATATGAAAAATGGTATTAAGATTACTATTACTTTAAAAAAGGATGCTAATGCACAGGTTGTTTTGAACAAGTTATATAAGCATACTGATTTTCAGGTTAATTATGGAATTATTCTGTTAATGATTGATCAAGGTGTTCCTAAAACTTTAGGTCTAAAAGATATATTGGTTAAATATATTGAGCATCAGAGAGAGGTTATTATAAGAAGGACAAAATATGATCTCGCTGAAGCTGAAAAACAAGCCCATATTTATGAGGGATTGAAGATTGCGTTAGATAATATTGATGAGATAATAAAACTCATCAGAGCGGCTAAAAATGATGCTGAAGCTAAGGCTGGGTTGATGGAAAGATTTGGCTTAGATGATATTCAATCTCAAGCTATACTTGATATGAGACTTAGAAGGCTAACTGGTTTAGCTAGAGAAGAAGTAGAGAATACTCTGGCTGAATTACATAAGACAATTGACGAGTTGAGGGGTATTTTAGCAAGTAATGAAAAGATAATGAATATTATTAAGGACGAGATGTTAGAAACCAAACGTAAGTTCGCTGACGAAAGACGAACTCATATTGATATGACAGCCATTGATTATATTGAGGATGAATCATTAATTCCAAATGAAGATGTAATTATAGCGTTAACAAATAAGGGTTATATTAAGAGAACAACTTCTGATACATTTAAGGCTCAAAATAGAGGTGGAGTAGGTATTAAAGGGATGACAACAAATGATGAAGATTTTGTTGAACAAATGATAAATATTGAAACACATGATGATGTTTTATTCTTTACTAACAAGGGTAAAGTGTATAGACTAAGAGGGTATGAAATACCAGAATACAGTCGGCAATCTAAGGGGTTACCAATTATTAATCTGTTACAAATAGAAAAAGAAGAAATGGTAAATTCTATTATTAAGATTCACAGAGATAGTGTTACAGATAATAATAATCTTATATTTGTAACAAAATCGGGATTAGTTAAGAGAACTTCAATTAAGGAATTTGAAAATATTAGACAAAGTGGTAAAATTTGTATTACCCTTAAGGAAAATGATGAATTAATTTCAGTTAAAATGACATCTGGAAATGATCTAGTTCTTTTGGGATCATCTAATGGTAGAATGTGTAAGTTTAATGAACAAGAAGTTAGAATAATGGGAAGAACGGCTGCAGGTGTTAAAGGTATTGAATTAGTAGATGCGGCCTGTATCGGAGCTGAAATTGCAAATGAAGATAGTGACATAATTATGGTTACTAAGAATGGTTATGGTAAAAAAACAAAAGTTAGTGAATATAGGCAAACGAAGCGAGGTAGCAAAGGCGTTAAAGCGATGAGCATTAGCGATAAGAATGGTGATATTGCTTCATTTAAGATTTATAGACCAGATACTGACTTAGTATTAATAACAGATGTCGGAATGGTGATGAGAATGTCTACAGATCAAATATCATCGTTGGGAAGAGTTACTCAGGGAACAAGATTGATGAAATTGAAAGAAAATAATGTAATAGCTACAGTTAGTTTAGTAGATAGAGAAAAAGATAGTAATGATGAAAATCCAATTGAAGAAATAAGTGAAAATGATGGAAAAACATCTGAATAAGGCTGTTAATAAAATATAGGGATTCGAAAAGAACCCCTATATTTATTGGGATGAACGACAATGTTCCACGTGGAACATTGTGTGAGGGTGTTGATATGTTCCACGTGGAACATTGGGGAAAATATGATAAAAAGAAAGGTAATGTTCCACGTGGAACATAAATGTTAATAACTAAAAAATATTACTAATGTTCCACGTGGAACATTAGTAAAAACAATTGACTTAAACAGTTATATTTGATATTATCTATTCGTGCAACAGGAATGTTGTAACCTGGTCAGGACCGGAAGGTAGCAGCCACATCAACCTCTTGCTGTGTGCACTTTTTTTTTGGAGTTGTATTAAATGAATATAAAAATACTAAATGAATTAGATAAAATGGTAGATAGATCTTTAAAAGGGGACGAAATACCTGTAGGAGCAGTAATTTTTGATAATAATGATAATATAATTGCATCTGCCAGTAATAATCGCCAAAAAAAGTGTAATGTGTTAGGTCATGCGGAAATAAATGCAATTATTAAAGCTGAAAAGATAATTGGCGATTGGCGATTAGATGGTTATAGCATGATTGTTAATTTGGAGCCATGTGATATGTGTAGCTCTATAATAAAGGAATCTAGATTAGATAAGGTGTATTATTTTTTGGGAAATAATTCAATTAACAATTCTGCAAAGATACAAAAACAGCTATTGGAAGAAAATGATTATTTAATTTATAAAGAGAAATACAAAAACAGGTTATCCACATACTTCAAGAATAAGAGATAAAAATCTCTTTTTTTATGGTATAATAACACTCGGTAGGTGGTAATATGTCTTATAAAGTTTTATATAGAAAGTATCGTCCGATTGATTTTAATAATATTGTTGGGCAGCAGTACACGGTAGAGATGTTGAAAAATGCTATTATTAATAATAAAACCTCTCATGCCTATATATTTACTGGTCCTAGAGGAACGGGCAAAACTAGTACAGCAAAGGTTTTTGCTAAGGCATTAAATTGTGAAAACAATGTCGATGGTAGTCCATGTAATTGCTGTAATTCGTGTCTTTCTTTTAGTGAAAGCCCAGATGTTATAGAGTTAGATGCGGCTTCAAATAATAGTGTTGAGGATATAAGAGAAATTATCAACAACGTTAAACTAGTTCCAGCTAGTTTAAGATATAAGATTTATATTATTGATGAGGTACATATGTTATCTCCTGGAGCCTTTAATGCATTGTTATTGACTCTTGAGGAGCCACCGAGTCATGTAGTATTTATCTTGGCAACTACCGAGATTCAGAAGGTCCCTATTACTATTCTTTCTAGATGTCAAAGATTTGATTTTAAACCCGTAGATACCAGTTCAATAGTTGATAGACTGAGGTTTATTAGTAATGAGGAAAAAATTGATATTAACGATGATGCTTTGGAAGAAATTGCACTTATTTCTGCTGGTGGAATGAGAGATGCACTGGGGATTCTAGATCAATTGGCATCGGGAAATAATGTTATTACTGCAGATATTGTTACTGCAAATTTTGGGAGTGTATCTACGAAAAGGATAGAAGGTATTATAAAGAATCTTTTTTTGGAAAATACAAAGGAGTTATTGGCTGATCTTGAAGCAATACAAAATCAAGGAACTAATTATGGTATTTTTGTTGAAAAGCTTATAATGGAGTTGCGAAAAAAAGCTATAGATTTAAAGCTGGGAAATAATGATTATGATTATAATTACGAAGATATATATGATATTATTATCGATCTTAATAATCTTTTAGGGCACTTAAATATTAGTGTAAATCCTTATGTCTTAATTGAAATAACTTTGTTAAAGCACGTAAGCAGCGCCTCGGGGGAGCACTTATCCACAAGCGCTTTCAATCAATCAACAACTCCAAATTATTTCCCGGGAAATAATTTGGGTGATAAAAAGGGCTCTTTGGGAAATGATAATATATCAGCAAATGAAGAAAAAATAGATTTGGGAAATAATTCTGATGATAAAGAAATTAAGCCTAAAAAAGTGAAGCGTACGTCTGTATCACCTAAGGAAGTATCTAAAGAGGTTAATTTCGATGTTTCTGTTAGAATAAATAATTGTTTTGTTGAAGCTTCGAAGGAAGAAAAGAATAAGCTTTCTTCTAGTTGGGTAGATTTTATGAATTATTTGATGAGTGTTGATCGTAATATGGTTTCTTTATTGGCAGATTCCTCAGTACTAGCTTCTTCTGGAAAATACTCTCTTATACAGAGTAAAAGTGAAGGTACTAATAATTTGATAAATCTCGATATTGGAAAACTTGAAAGATATTTTGAAGATTTTTATGGTAATAAAATGTTTTTTGCGGCGGTAAATGATGATTTATGGAAAAAAGAGGTTGAAAACTATAGAATTAATCTTAAAAATAAAATAAAATATACTTATATTGAAGAGAAGGTTCTTGATTCTAATTCAATATCTGTTGATGAAGATGTTATTGACGTTGATGATATTGAAAAGGTTGCAAGTGAAATTTTTGATTCATATGAAGTTGAATAGGAAAGAAGGAATATATTATGAATATGCAGGCTTTAATGCAACAAGCTCAAAAGATGCAAAAGGAAATGACTAAAAAGAAAGAAGAGTTAAATAAGAAGAATTTTAATGGAACTAGTGAGCTAGTTGATGTAGTTATTACTGGTGATATGAAAGTAGTTAGTGTTGATATTAAGAATAAGGAGTCTATTACTGTTGATGATTTAGAGGTTATTCAAGATATGACTGTGATAGCTATAAATGATGCTATTGGTAAGGTAAAGGCAGAAAATGAAAACATACTAGGTGCTTATGGTAGCCAATTTGGTGGATTATTCTAATGGTTTATCCAAGTAATCTAGCTAATGTAATTTATTATTTTAAGAAGTTACCTGGCATAGGGGAAAAAAGTGCTGAAAGGCTTGCTCTTTCAGTTCTTAGTATGTCTGCCGACGATGTTAATAGTTTTGCCGCTTCTATGCTTGATTCAAAACTTAATTTACATCCTTGTCCTATATGTGGTCATATTACTGATAAAGAAGTGTGTGATATTTGTTCTGATGAAAAGAGAAATAAGAATGTAATATGTGTTTTGGAAGATTATAAAAGTGTTTTTGCTTTTGAAAGGGCCGGCAATTTTAATGGTGTTTATCATGTTTTAAATGGTTTAATATCTCCGATTAATGATATTAATCCTGAAGATATTAATATTAGTTCTTTAGAACAAAGAATTGATAAATTAGATGATCCAGAAATAATTATTGCTTTAAAATCGAGTATGGAAGGTGATACTACTACACTTTATATTCAAAAGAAATTGGAAAAGAAGAAGGTAAGTATTTCTAGGTTATCTTATGGTATTCCTATGGGAGCCGATATTGATTTTTTAGATGAGATAACATTGGATAGGGCTTTACATGATAGAAAAAGAATTTCGGATAATTGATTGAGGGTGATATCTTGTTTGAGGCGGATATTTTTAATAAATTGTTATCAAGACATCGTGAGAATAGATTGTCTCATGCTTTTTTGTTTGAAACTAATGATTTGAATAGATGTTATAGTGATATATTAAATTTTGTTAAGTTTATTAATTGTCCGTTTGAATTCAAGAAAGATTGTTCTCGAGAAGATTGCAATTTATGTAGTTTAATTGATAATGGTAATTTACCTAATTTGCTTAAAATAGATCCTGATGGTACACAGATAAAGAAAGGCCAAATACAGGAAATAATTGAAAAGTTTCAAACTATGCCTATTTTTTCAAAGTATAATATATATATAATTAATCAGTGTGATAAATTGAATAGTTCTAGTGCTAATTCTTTATTAAAATTTTTGGAAGAGCCAGAGGATAATATTATTGGTTTTTTTATTACTAATTCTAAGATGAATGTTATTTCTACAGTTAGAAGTCGATGCCAAGAATATAGTATTTATTATGATAAAGAGAGTAAAGATTATAAATATTTAGATAATATTGTAGAATACTTAAATAGTGTTTATAAAAATGATAATGCAATTTTGTATAATAAAAATACTGCTCTATTCTTCTTTGAAGATAGAGCTACATGGATTTATTTTTTTAAAGAAATGTTGTATCTCTTTCATTCGTATTTGAAGGGTGATGAGGTATTAGAGATTAAAATGTTTCATGATTTGTCTAATGATATAATAGTAAAGATAGTATTATTAATTGAAACTATTTTGAAATATTTACAAAGTAATGGTAACATAGAGCTAATTTTAGATAAATTTGTTTTGGAAATGAGGAATATTTATGCATAATATATATGGGGTTATTTTAAAGGAAGAAGGTAAAGTTTATTATTTTGATGGTCTAGATTTAGACATTGAAATGGATAAATATGTTGTTGTAAATACTGATAAAGGAGTTCAACTAGGTAAAGTTATTAGAAAAATTGATGAAGATAAACTAAAGATTTCTCTTTCTAATTTAAAGACTATAGATCGTATAGCATCTGATGAAGACTATAACATTTTTTTAAAGAATCTTAATTTAGCTGATAAGGCATTGATTAAGGCTAGAGAATTAGTCGAAGAATTAGGCTTAGATATGAATATTATAGATGCATCCTATACCTTGGATAAGAAGCAGATGTTGTTTAATTTTGTTGCTGATGAAAGAATAGATTTTCGAGAATTAGCAAAAAGATTAGCCGGTATATATAAAACTAGGATTGAGTTACGTCAAATAGGAGCAAGAGATAAGGCACGTATGGTTTGTGGTTTAGGTCAGTGTGGAAGAACTCTGTGTTGCTCTACTTTCTTAACCCATATTGATTCTGTAACCATGAATATGGCTAAAAATCAAAATATTTCTTTAAATCCTAATAAGATTAATGGAGTGTGTGGAAGATTGTTATGTTGTCTTACTTATGAAGATGAAGAATACACTCGTTGTCAATATGGAATGCCTTCTGTCGGTCAAAGTTTAAAGACGGAATATGGTTTTGGGAAAGTGGTTTCTGTAGATATTTTGAAGAGAAAGTATAAAGTAGATATTGATGGTGTAGTTAGAGAGATTGAATTAGATAATGACAGTAGTAAAAAATGATTTGTATGATTATGGACTTTATATTTATCAGGATGAAGAAAATTTTAAGTTTTCTTTAGATTCTATATTGTTAGCTGAATTTGTTCAGGTAAATAATAGTGACTTGGTTATGGTTGATTTCTGTACAGGTAATGCTCCTGTACCTTTAATTATGTCTACTAAAAAGAATTTGAAAATGTATGGTATAGAATTGCAGGATTCTATTGCTCAATTGGCTGAAGAAAGTGTGAAAATTAATAAGCTAGATGATAAAATAAGAATAATACGGGGAAATATAAAAGATATTAGTAAATATTTCGAAGCAGAAAGTGTTGATATAGTTACTTGTAATCCTCCTTATTTTAAGGTTTTATCAGATGAATCTTTGGTTAATATCAATCCTGTAAAAGCGATTGCTAGGCATGAATTAGAGATGAATATGGATGATATAATGACATCTGCTCGCTTTTTATTAAAAAATAGGGGAAGTCTTTATATTGTGCATAGATGTGATCGTTTAGAAGAGTTGATTGTCTGTTTAAATAAATATGGTTTTGGTGTTAAGAAGATTCAATTTGTTTATTCAAATATTGATAAAGAAGCTATTATGGTATTAGTTAAAGCTATAAAAAACGGAAGAATCGGATCTCTTAAAGTAGCTCCGCCGATTGATATACGATATTTAGATTCTTATAAGAATATTTTTAAGTGAGGTGATAGTGTGAAGATAATAGTTGGATTAGGTAATCCCGGGGATATATATAATAATACTCGACATAATGTTGGCTATCTTGTTTTGGATAGTTATTTGGGTGACGTAAAGTGGAAGAATAAGTTTAACGCAGAATATTACGAAGAAAATATAGCTGGCGAAAAGGTGTTATTTGTCAAACCATTAACGTATATGAATTTGTCTGGTGATTCTGTTGTTCAATTTGTTAATTATTATAATATTGATATCGATGATTTACTGGTTATTCAGGATGATTTAGATTTAGTATTCGGAACTTATAAAATCAAAACTAATAGTAGTGATGGTGGACATAATGGTATTAAATCTATAATTAATAGATTGTCTTCTAAAGGATTTGCTAGATTAAAGATAGGTATATCTCATGATAGAAGTATTGATACTAAAGATTATGTACTGGGTAATTTTTCTAAGAAAGAAATGGATGAGTTTAAGATATTACAAGATACTTATAATAAAATTATTAATTGTTTTATTAAACAGGGGATAGATAGAACAATGAATATTTATAATACAAAAAACAAGGGGGATTAAATGTTCTTATTTGATGATTTGTTTAAATATGAGAATGGTTTAACTGTTACAGGTCTTACTAAAGAACTTAATATTCTTTATGTACTTAATAAGTTTAAGAAACAGAATAAAAATATATTAATTGTTACTAATTCTTTATATGAAGCTAATAGTTATTATGATCAACTTAAGACGTACACTGATGATGTATGTCTATTTCCTATGGATGATTTTTTAACTAGTGTTGCGGTAGCTATTTCTCCAGATTTGAAGAATAAAAGACTTGAGACATTGAATATTATTAACTCTGGTAAGAAAAGTATTGTTGTTACTAATTTAATGGGTTTTTTAAGATATTTACCAGATAAGAAGAATAGTTCTGTTTTAAGTTTTAAGATTACTAAAAATATGCAGCTAGAAAGAAATGAGTTATTAAACATATTAGATAAGTATGGGTATAATAGAGAAAGTTTGGTTACTATTACTGGAGAGTATGCCGTTAGAGGTTATATAATTGATATTTTTATTATTGATGAAGATCATCCTATAAGAATTGAGTTTTTTGGTGATGAAATAGAATCTGTTAGATATTTTGATGAGAATAGTCAGTTATCTATTAATGAAATAGATGAAATAGAATTAAAACCATATGTTGAAGTATTGGGAGATAGTTATAGTTCTATATGTGATTATTTAGAAGATCCTTTACTTTTTATTGTTAATAAAGATCAGATAGATGTTTCTTATGAGAAGTTGTTGAATGATATTATGGACTATAATAGAGAAAATGATTTAAATAAGAAATATATGTATGAATGGGAAGAAATTACTTATAATTATGTAATATATTTAAATACTATAAATGATAATGATTATGGAAAAGTATTAAGTTTTAAATCTCAAGAGATTGATAATTTTAATAGTGATTTTGAATTATTAGGGAAGTATTGTGGGAAGAGTATTATATCTGGCAAGACTGTTGTTATATGTTTAAATAATGAAAAGCAATTTAGGAGCCTTGTACCTTTCTTACCTAGTTATCATATTGTAAAAAGAGAAAGTTTTATAGATAGAGAAATAAATATTCTTTATAAGAAGATAAATAGGGGTTTTGTATTTGATAAGTATATTTTTATAAGTGCTAATGATATAGAAAAGACTAAAAATTTGGTGATTAATTATAAAAATTCTTATAAAGTTGGTAAAAAGATTAAAGATTTTGGGCAATTAAATATAGGGGATTATGTGGTTCATAGTCAACATGGTATAGGTATATATAATGGTGTTATAACTTTGGCTAAAGGCGGTCTTAAGAAGGATTATTTACAAATTAATTATGCGGGAAATGATAAGATATATATTCCTGTAGAAAAAATAAGCACTATATTAAAGTATTCTGGTAAAGAAGGGGCTGTTCCTAAGCTTGATAGATTAAATAGTACAAGTTGGATTAAAAAGAAAAGGGAATTAAGGAAGAGAATTAAGGATATTAGTGGAGAGCTAATTAAACTCTATGCTGCACGTAGCAACGTTTCTGGAACTCCTTTTAGGGATTATGCGGAAGAGGCTGTTTTTGGTTCGGAATTTATCTATGATGAAACGGCTGATCAGTTGAAGGCTATAGAAGATATTAATAAAGATTTAGAATCTTCTGTTCCAATGGATCGATTATTATGTGGTGATGTTGGCTTTGGTAAAACAGAAGTTGCTTTTAGGGCTATGTTTAAGACCATTGTTAATAATAAACAAGTATTTTATTTATGCCCTACAACAATACTATCTAAACAACAATATGAGAATGCTTTAGAAAGGTTTAAGAATTATCCAATAGAAATAGCACTATTAAACAGATTTACTTCCAGTAAGGAAACTAAGCGGATTTTAGAAGGGTTAGAAAAGGGTAGTATTGACTTGGTATTTGGAACACATAGATTGTTATCTAATGATGTTAAGTTTAATAAATTAGGTTTATTGATAGTGGATGAAGAGCAGAGATTTGGAGTATCTCATAAAGAAAAAATTAAACAATATAAGAATGATGTTAATGTATTAACACTTAGTGCTACTCCAATTCCTAGAACTTTAAAGATGGCTTTGTCTGGACTTAGAGATCTATCTATTATCGATACTCCCCCAACTAATAGATATCCGGTTCAAACTTATGTTATTCAAGAAAACGATTTGATAGTAAAAGATGCGATTTATAAGGAATTGTCTAGAAATGGACAAGTGTTTATTTTATATAATAAAGTGGCGTCTATAGAATCAAAGATGGATCATATTCATCAATTGGTTCCTGAAGCGAGGATAACTTATGCTCATGGGCAAATGAGTAAGCAAGAGTTGGAAAGAGTAATGGAATCTTTTGTTAATCAGGAATATGATATATTGCTATGTACTACTATTATTGAAACGGGTATAGATATTAGTAATGTTAACACTTTGATTATATATGATGCAGATAATTTTGGATTATCACAGTTATATCAAATTAGGGGAAGAGTTGGGCGCAGTAATAGGATAGCCTATGCGTATTTGATGTATGATAAGAGAAAAATGTTAAATGAAGTAGCTGTTAAAAGATTACAGGCAATTAAAGAGTTTACGGAATTGGGCAGCGGTTATAGAATAGCTATGCGTGATTTAAGTATTCGAGGAGCTGGAGATTTGTTGGGTTCTGAACAAGCTGGCTTTGTTGATACTGTTGGTATTGAAATGTATATGCAAATGATTGATGAGGAAATGCGTAGAATGAAGGGCGAAGAGGTTCCTTCTGAAGAAGAGGAACCAAATAAATCCTTAATAGAAGTTGAAACACATATTAGTGACAATTATGTATCTGATGAAGATATAAAAATAGAGATACATCAAAAGATAAATGAAATAGATGGTTATAATAAACTAGTTGAAGTTAAGAAAGAGTTAGAGGATAGATTTGGTAAGATTAGTAAAGAGATAGAAATATATATGTATGAAGAATGGTTTGAAAAGCAAGCTGTAGAACTAGGAATAGATACAGTTAGGCAGTCTGAAAGAGAAATAGAAGTCGAATTGCCGCCAAATGTGTCAAAAAGATTGAAGGGGGAAGAGTTTTTTATAATTGCCTATAGAATAAATCCTAGGTTTAGGTTAAAATATATTAAAGAGCGAGTAATTATTGCTTTAACATTACTCAATCAAAAAGAACACTTCTTGTATTATTTAGTACCTTTATTAGAAGAAGTGAAAAAAGAAATTATGGAGGAGTATGATGAAAATGAAAAAAAATAAGGTATTGCTAGTAGTATTATTGGTATTAATGTGCTTGTGTACTGCTTGTGGAGAAAAAGAAGAAAAGGCTAAAAAAGGGACACGTGTTGAAACAAAAGAGGTAGAAAAGAAGGAAGAAGTAAAAAAGAAAACTTTTGTTTGTGATAATAAATATGTACAATTAGAGACGCCAGATACATGGGCTAATTATCCAGGAAAGGATAAAATGAATAATGATTCTTGTTTAGAGTTAGTTGGAGTTACTAAGAATGAAGATAAGTATTTATTAGTTATAAGTGAAGATAAAGAGGCTTTTAAAGATTTTACTTCATGGTTTGATGTAGTTTTTGGAATTGCTAAAAAGTCTTATGATTTAGATGAGGATCAAGTAAGAAGATCTGATGAAAATGGAATAAATACTAGATTTGTAGAAAAAGATTTGGATATCCAAGGAGAAAAAGTATATTTACAACTATATTTTATGGAAACTGAAAAGTATTATACTCAAGTATTAATGTGGACTGACCAAAATCATAAAGTTAGATTAAGTACTGAGTTTAGAGATATAGCTTATTCATTAAAAGAAGTTGAACAATAAGAAATTATTGTTCTTTTTTTGTGATATAATTTTCAGTAAGGTGGAGATTATTATGAGAAGATTTGAGAAAATATCATTTGAGAGGTTTGCTAAAGATATTAAAAATGATAAAGAATTGTATGGCACATATAAAATGCCTGTAAGAAAAACAAAGAGAAGTGCTGGTTATGATTTTTTTGCTATAGAGGATATTAGTATTAAACCAGGAGAAATAGTGAAAGTACCAACTGGTATAAAAGCTAATTTTGCTGCTGATGAGACTTTGATGTTATTTGTAAGAAGCAGTATGGGATTTAAATGGAATGTTAGAATGTGTAATCAAGTTGGGATAATAGATAGTGATTTTTATAATAATCCTGATAATGAAGGGCATATGTGGTTTGCATTGCAAAATCATGGAGAGAAAGAGTTTAATGTAAAAAAAGGCGAATCTTTTGGGCAAGGATTATTCTTTAAATATTTAACTGTTGATGATGAAGAAGAGGTATTAACTGATAGAACTGGGTGGAGTGGTAAGCCAGAAGATAAATAAAGCAAGATTTGTTTAAGAAGTATTATAATAGTATAATACCTTTGTTAGGGGGAATACTCATGAATAATGTTAATAATATAAATGCTGATTTTTCTATAAGAAAATTTTTGTTAGAGAGAAAATTATTAAAAGAACCAATAATTTATAGTAATTTGGAGTATTCTGATAATGAGGGGAATTCTCGTTTTATGGGAATGGAGCAAGGAAACTATATTATTGTTTGTTCTCTTACTTGTGAGTCTTCGGTGAAGAATTATATGTCGCCAGTTTATATAATAGATAGCTGTGGGAAAGCGATAAGTTTAGCTCCTGATGTCACTTCAGCCGTTGCGCAATGTAATAATAAAGGATCATTTATTATTCATACGTCATATTTTTTTGATGGATTAACATTATCGGATATTGCTTATCTTGAATCAAGAAAAGAAAGTGTTACTAATTTAACTGGTGTGGATAAGGATTTCTCTAATCTTATTTCTTTTATAAATTATGTTCATGAAAGATATTTGTCTTTTTATTATGGTTATTATTGTAACAAGAATATGAAGACTGTTGGTAAAGAACCAATTGATGAAGTGCCATGTTTTGTTAATGATGTAATAGACTATGTTTATTCTTATGTTGAGATGGCTAAAGATGATGGAAGATTTGTTGTTGAGTCGGAATCCTTAAAAATGTATTTAAAACAGCAATATAGATACAAGGTTAATAGTAGTATTTCTTCTTTTTATGATGATTTTTGGGACACTTTTGATGCTTCATATTTAAACAATGTTATTAGTTTGTATATGAAGAAAAACGGAGCCGCCGGGATGATTTCCAACAACGGATCATTATTGCCTCCTTTTAAGGCTTTAGATTCATTTTTAAGAAAGTTTGATAATGAAGAGTTGTTACGTTATCAAGATAAAGATGCTTATAATAAAATGATCGCTACTATTGATAGCTTTGGATTAAACGATAATTATAGTATTTGTGTGATAGGTTTTATTGTATATGTATCTTCTAGAGATGATGGTATTACTATAGCTTTTAATCAATATGGTGATTTAATTTTAGATTTATGTTATCTTCCATATCCTTTGGATATATATAGTTTTTGCAGTTGGTTAGAAATAATTAAAGATATTGGTAATAACAGAGAGCAACAATATGAGAAATCAGGGAATTCTTTGAGGTTTTTGGAACTAAACATGCTTTTAGCTAAAATTTGTAAGAGGTTTGATAATTTATATGATGAAACCCTATATATTAGTATAGTTTTAGGTATTAGAAATGTTGAACAGTATATTTATGGGGAATTATCTAACAATAGGAAACCAAGTATCTTTGTTGTTGCTGAAAAATTGGGTTTAAATGAAGATACAGATTCTTCTTGTAAGAATTATGTTGTAGGTATTAAACAAATGATAGATGTATATAGTAGACGTTTTGAAAGATTGGTTTCACTAGGGGTATTTAATAATGGATATGCTGGTAGTTCTGCTTCTAATCAAGATGGGGCTAGAGTTTTGAAATTTCCATCATGTTGCCCTGCCTCTCTAGCAGGAATGGACGATTCTGATGAATAGTTAGATTTTGGTTGATTATTTTATAATAATTTAGTAGAATAATCGACGTTAGGGGTGGAATGTTATGGGAAACAGAGAGAAAAATCCTTTAGAAAATACTTTAGGTAAAGTATTACATCTTTTAATGGGAGATAAAGGTCCTAATATTATAATAGATGGTAATATATGTTGTGAGGCCGGGACCAATATGCCGATTTTTGATATTGTTTTAAAATACAAATACATGATATTAATTCCATATGTATTTAGGTGGGGAAATGTTGGGGTAGTTCCACCTTGTTTTGTATTAGATAAAAACTACAATATTGTAGCAGCATGTAATGGTTTGGATAGCTATATTTATACTGATTGTGGAGATATGGAAATTGATAATGAGCCTATCTCGTTAGATAAGTTATATTATCAGTTACAAGAAATGATGTTTTCTCTTGATGGTGCTTATTATCCTGGTTTTCAAAATTATTTTGATGCTATGATTAGAATAATAAATGCTGAAAGAACAATAACAGATACAGTATCTGATGATGATCCTAATATTGTGGTATACAATGGGATTCAGAGAAAGTATACGTCGATAGGTTCTTTGAAAAAAGTACCAAAAGATAGGTTTAGTCAATAGGTCTTTTTTTTTTATATAATAGATTGGGTGATTAAATATGTTTACGGATACACATTGTCATATATTTGATGAGTATTATGATAATATTGATGAAATATTTGTTATGATGAAGGATAGTAAAATATACAGGGTTATTAATAATGGAATAGATGATAAGTCGAATAAGGAAGTATTAGAAAAAATAAAGCATTATGATTGGATGTATGGTGCGATAGGAATACATCCTGAGAATGTAGATAATTATAAAGAAGAAGATTTAGAATATGTTATAGCTCATATAAATGATAATAAAGTAGTAGCTATAGGTGAGATTGGTTTGGATTATCATTATTCTAAAGAAAATAAGGAAAAACAGATAGAATTATTTGAAAAACAATTGGAGTTGGCTGAAAGATATAATGTGCCAGTAATAGTTCATAGTAGGGAAGCGACTCTAGATACTATTGAGTGTTTAAAGAAATATAGAGTTAAGGGTGTAATACATAGTTTTAGTGGCAGTTATGAAACAGCTATAATATATATTAAAATGGGATTTTTATTAGGGATTAATGGGGTAGTAACTTTTAAAAATTGTAATTCTATAGATATGATAAAAAAGATAGGGATTAAACATATAATACTTGAAACAGATTCTCCTTATTTAACACCTGTTCCTTATAGAGGAAAGAAGAATTATCCTTCCCATGTAATTGATATTGTTAATTTTTTAGTTGAAAAACTAAATATAAGTGAAGAAGAGATTGCTAGTATTACGGAAAATAATATTAAGGAGATTTTTGACATTTAGTATAGTAGATGATATCATATTTCTTATATTTTAGAGGTGTTTTTAATGAAAATGAAGATAAGACCCGGAATAAAAAGAGTCTTAGAGATTGTAGTGATAATGATATTTATTTTCTTTTTGACAAATTCTAATGAGTTTGAAGCGGATGCGTTTAATTATGATTCTCTTTCAACAGAGGTTGGTCTTGTAGCTTTGGCTGTAAAAAACAAAGAGGAAAAACCGAAACCAGTAGAAAAAAGAGTTGTGATTAAAAAGAAGAGCGAGCCTGAAACTCCAAAATCATATGAAACAAATAATAGCGTTAGCGTAATGGAAGAGGGTTCATATAGTGGTTCTTTAACAGGATATTCTGCCGATTGTCCTGCTTGTGGGGGGCGACTTGCTTGTATAAATTATAATGTTTATAGAAATGGTGTTGTCACTTATCCAGATGCCACTTATGGTGATGTTAGAATTGTTGCTGCATCTAGGAATTTACCATGTGGGTCAATTGTTGCGATTAGCAGTCCTTTAACTACTGAACCAATGGTTGCTATAGTGTTAGATAGAGGTGTTGGGGGTAATAATTTAGATTTATTAGTTGCAACCGAATCGGAAGCTATTAGAAATATTGGTAGAAAAAAGATGACTTTTAATATATTAAGAAGTGGTTGGTAAAATGGGTGATTATAGACATAAAAAGAAATATGGTCAAAATTTTTTGAAAAATAAAAAAGTATTGATTGATATTATTGATAGTATAGATGTTAAAGAGGATGACTTAGTCATTGAAATTGGTCCTGGTCAAGGGGCTTTAACTAAATATTTAAAGTTATATGGTTGTAATTTGGTTTGTTATGAGATAGACAAGGATTTAAAGAGGTATCTTGATTCTTTTGCGGATAATAAGACTAGAATAATATACGAAGATTTTTTAAAAGCCAATGTATTAAAAGATATTAGTAATATTAAGTATAATAATTTATATGTTATAGCTAATTTGCCGTATTATGTTACTACTCCTATTATAGAAAAAATAATAAGTGATGGGATTAGTGTAAAAGGTATGGCTTTAATGGTTCAAAAGGAAGTGGCATATAGATTTAGTGCTAGGCCTGGAACAAAAGATTACGGAGCGATTACTGTTTATTTGGATTCATATTTTGATATTGATTTGTTATTTGTGGTTAACAGAAAGGATTTTGATCCAAGTCCAAATGTTGATAGTGCTGTAGTAAGGCTTATTAGAAATAATAAAGAAGGATTAATAAAGAATAGGGAAGTGTTTAATAAGTTAATTAAAGATTCTTTCTCTATGAAGAGAAAGAATATAAAGAATAATCTTCGTAATTATGATTTAAAAAATATAGAACAGATACTATTCAAATATGATGTATCTCTGTCTGATAGGGCTGAAAATATACCATTAGAAGCGTTTATTGAAATTGCTAATAATATACATTAAAAAATTTATTGCTTTTATTGTATTTTTGTTCTAAAATTATATTAGTTGATAAACTTAGAGGGAGTGTTGTTATGAAAATTACAAAAGTAGTGCTTCGTAATAAAGAAAAAGAAGATTCACGTATGAAAGCCATTGCAACTGTTACGTTGGATGAAGCTTTTGTTATTACAGGTATTAGACTAATTCAAGGTGATGATAAGATGTTTATCGCTATGCCTAGTAGGAAGATTAGTGAGGGCGTATATGATGATATAGCTCATCCTGTTAATCAAGAAACACGTAAGATGTTTGAAGATGCTATCTTCGGTGCTTATGAAGAGATGAAAAAAACTGGTGAAGAACTAGTAAAAATAGAATTATAAGAAATACTCAAGTAATACTTGAGTTTTTTTATGTCAAAAAATGTTAAATGATAAACTAAATACTAATTAGAAGTGGTCATTGTGATATAATGATGCTGATAATAGGAGGGATTTATTTTGAAAAAGCGGAAGAAAAAATCAAATAAGTACCGATATTTAGTTCCTATTTTTTCTTGTGTTATCTTAATAATAGCTCTTATTAGTACTGTTATTAATGATTGGATGCAGGTAACGAAGAATAGAAATGAAATTAAGGAAGTTAATATAAAATATGAGGGATTGTTAGAGGAGGAAGCATCTCTTAATGTTGAGGTTGCTAAGTTAAAAGATCCGGATTATATAGCTAGATATGCTAGAGAAAAATATATGTATTCTAAACCTGGAGAAATAATACTAAGAATTATAGAGCCTAAAGAAGAATCTGAAGATGAAGAAAATGGATAAAATATAAACTTTATGTTTATATTTTTTTTGATATAATTAAAGTAGGTAGAGAGGTAATGAAAATGAAGGTAGAGGAAGTGCGTCTGGCTGTACCAGATATACAAATGGATAGTATTGTAGATGGAGAGGGGATTAGAAGTGTAATATGGTTTCAGGGGTGTGATCATAAATGTTTTAATTGTCAAAATCCTGAAACTTGGAGTTTCGATGGGGGAGTAGTATTTCCAATTGATGATGTTAAGAAAAAAATACGAGAATTGGAATATCAAAAGGGGGTTACTTTTTCTGGAGGGGATCCTTTTTATCAACTAGAAGCTCTTACAGAACTTGCTAAAGAAGTTCATAATTGTAAGATGGATGTATGGGTTTATACTGGTTTTACTTTTGAACAATTATTGAAGCTTGGGGGTAAAGATAAAAGGTATTTGAACGCTTTAGAACAAATAGATGTTTTGGTGGATGGCCCTTTTATTGATAAATTAAAGAGTTTTGATGTCAAATTTAGAGGCTCGAAAAATCAGAGGATTATTGATGTTTCTAAGAGCTTAAAAGAAAATAAAATAATATTAATAGAAAAGTACAAATAAGTCTTTTCTTTTTTTGTTTTTTCTGTATAATAAATACCCAGGTGGGGCGATAATATGAGCAATATTCGTATTAGCGAACTATATTTTTCTTATTCTGATATAAGGGTTTTTTCAAATTTGAATTTTACACTTAGAAAAGATAAAACCCTCAGTATTATCGGCCCTTCTGGTAGTGGGAAAACTACTTTGCTTAAGATATTAAATGGAGAATTACCTTATGAAGGGAAAATTTTGATATCAAATACTGAAGTTAGTGATAATAATTTTGAAGAATTAAGAAGTAAAATCGCTGTTGTGTATAATAATAATGAATTTTTTAATGAGTTAGTTAAAGATGAATTAAGATTCTCTTTGGAAAACATTAATCTTAGTCCTAAAGAGATTAAACAAAGAATTAGTGAATTAGATGATTTTTTTGGAATTAAAAAAATCTTTAATAAGCCAATTGATATATTATCTACAAATGATAGGGTTTTGGTTAAAATCTTGTCTTATGCAATATATTTTCCTGAGTATTTGGCTTTAGATGATCTTTTAATATATTTAAATGAAAGAACTAAGATTTTATTATTAAATTATTTAAATAATAAAAATATAAGATTAATAAATGTTACTTCTAATATTGAAGATGTATTATATACTGATTATACTTTAGTTCTATATAATAATATTAATGCTATAGATGGAAAGACTTTAGATGTTTTGAAAGAAGAAAAAATATTAAAAAGGATGGGATTAGATATACCTTTTTATTTAGATTTATCTATTCAGTTAAAACTATATGGTTTAATTAATAAGACTTATTTAAACAAAGAAGATTTGGTGAGGCACTTATGGAAATAATATTTAATAGGTTAAGTTTTGTTGAAAATAAGAAGTCGGCACGAGAGATTCGTTATTTAGATGATGTTAGTTTAGTAATAGAACAGGGGACTATTGTTGGTTTTGTTGGCGATAAATTGGATGTAATAGGAAAGTTGTTGTTAGTATTAAAAAGACCTAGTAGTGGGGAGATAAGACTTAATAAAACTATTATCAAGAGAAATAGCCATATAGAGAATGTTAATGCATTAAGAAAAAATATAGGTTTTGTTTATAATAATTATAATAAATTATTTATAGAACCTAGTGTTTTAAAAGAAATTAGTACTACAATGAATAATTATGGATATAAAACAACGAATGTGGTAAAGCATGTTGTTCAATCATTAAGAATTGTTGGATTAGATGAGACGTATTTAGATAGGGATCCTAATGAATTGTCTTCTATTGAAAAGAAAAAGATAGAATTAGCAATTGTTATGAGTTATAATCCGGAGGTTATAATATTAGATAATTTTGATATGGGATTATCATTTAGGGAAAAAGAATACTTTAGAAAGCTATTTTTAAAATTAAAGAACAAGTATAACAAAACAATAATTATAATTACAAATAATGTCGAGTTCTTGTTTGATATTGTTGATAATGTACATGTTATTCACAAGAGCAAATTGGTGCTTAGTGAGGGAAAGGATATTTTTTATAATATAAATTTATATAAGTATACTTCTATACCTAGGATAGTAGAGTTTACAAAATATGCAGAATTAAAAGGGTACGATATAAAAAAGTGCACAGATATAAAAGAATTAATAAAGGAGTTATATAGAAATGTTAGATAAGTATATGTTTTCATATAATTATGAAGAATCTGTTCTTCATAATGTTAATCCTGTTGTAAAGTTTGTCGCCTTTTTCTTGTTTGTTATATCGTGTTTTTTTAGATTTAATGTAATACTATTCTTTGTTGATATGATTTGGATTTTTGTTTTATTATTGTTAAGTAATATTAAATTATCTAAATATTTAATGGTGGTTTGGAACTTTAAGTATTTTTTGATATTCATATATATATTATTGTTGTCTAAAAATATGGAATTAGTATTAATAAATGTTATTATTTTTAAAATAACGGCTAGTATTTTGTTTTACTATTTAATACTATTTACAACTACTAAAAAAGATTTTACTAAAGGTTTAGGTATAATATTTGGATTTAATAATATAAAAAGAGTCGCGAATTTTTTTAATAAAATATATATGTTTTTTGTTAATTTTGTTATATTGAATAATGAAAAACTAGAATTATATTCTATAAGAGGAGAAGATAGAATATTTATTAGTTATATAGAGAAGATTATTATATTTATAAGATATTTAAAGCAGAATATAAAAGCAAGTATTAGTAAAGTTAAGAATGATAATGATAATATGAAGTATATATTATATAATGATAGGTATGTTAGTAAGTATAAGTATAGAAGTAGATTAAATGTGTTTGATTATATTTTTATATTATTTTATATAGCTACATATGTATTTTATATTATTAAGGTGAGATAGATGAATTATTTAATAAGGATTGCTTATGATGGAAGTAAGTTTTATGGATTTCAGAGACTTAATAACAAAGATAGTGTTCAAAAAGCTATAGAAGAGGCTTTAACTATTATTAATAAAAAGAGGGTTATTGTTAAAGGCGCTGGAAGAACAGATAGGGGAGTACATGCATTAGATCAATGTGTGTCTTTTAGACTGGATGTTTCTTTAGATACAGAGGGATTAAAGAAGGCTTTAAATTCACTTGTTGCTCCTTATATTTATATTAAGGAAGTAATAGAGGTAGATAAAGGATTTCATGCGAGATTTAGAGTTAGTAAAAAGCAATATTTGTATAAGATAAATTTAGGAGAATATAACCCTTTATTAACGGATTATGTTTATCAAAGTAAGTATAAATTAGATATTAAAAAAATGGAGGAGGTTGGGAAACTGTATATTGGTGTTCACGATTTTTCTAATTTTGTATCTGGGGAAAGAGATAATAACAAGTGTATTATTTATAATATTTCTTTTGATGTTAATGATGATATTTTGGAAATAAGATTTGAGGGGAAAAGTTTTTATAGGTATATGGTAAGAAATTTAGTCGGAATGATGATTGAAGTGGGGAGAGGAAAAGAAGATATATCTAGAGTGAAGGAGATGTTAGAGAATAAATCTATTAGTCCAGGATATACAGCGCCTGCTTGTGGATTATATTTGGAAAAAGTCCAATATTAGTAAAAAAGCAAGAAATTTGTTGATTTTGTTTGACAAATCGCATTGTTTTTCATATAATTTTAATCGGTACATTTTATTTGTTCGATTCTGTTAGCCGTGGGAAAGTGAAGCAGAGGAGATCGGTGAAAGGAAATTTTTATGAAGACATTCATGGAGAAGAAAGAAAACGTTGATCGTAAGTGGTACGTAATTGATGCTGAAGGTGTAGCATTAGGTAGATTAGCTACTAAGGTTGCAACAGTTTTGAAAGGTAAACATAAAGCAACTTATACACCTCATGTTGATTGTGGAGATTTTGTAATCGTTATTAATGCTGAAAAGGTTAAATTAACTGGCAATAAGTTAAATGACAAGATGTATTATAATCATAGCGGTTATGTTGGTGGTTTAAGAGAAAGAAATGCTAAAACTATGATTGAAAAATATCCAGAAGAGATGATTGAAAGAGCTGTTAAAGGTATGTTACCAAAAAATAGTTTGGGAGCACAAATGTATAAGAAGTTATTTGTTTATGCAGGACCTGAACATAAACAACAAGCTCAAAAACCAATCGAATTAAAGGTAGATTAAGGAGGTTTTAGATTATGGCAAAAAAAGATGTTTGGACTGCTACAGGTAGAAGAAAGCGTTCTGTAGCTCAAGTAAGAATGACTGCTGGAAAAGGAAAGATTACTGTTAATGGAAAAGATGTTAATGAGTATATGCCTTTTGCAGTATTGGTAATGGATTTAAAACAACCATTAGAAGCTACTGGAAATGTGGATAAGTTTGATATTGATGTTACTGTTAAAGGCGGAGGGTTCTCTGGACAAACGGGAGCTATTCGTTTAGGTATTGCAAGAGCGTTGATGGCATTTGATGCTGATACAGATCAATCTAGGGAAGACTCTTATAGAAAGATTCTTAAGACTAGAGGATTTGTTACTCGTGATTCAAGAGTTAAAGAGCGTAAAAAACCAGGTCTTAAAAAGGCTCGTAGAGCACCACAATTTAGTAAGAGATAATATTATTTATATCAATGTTTATGAAAGTCAGTTATACTGGCTTTTTTCTATGCTATAATTATGGTGGATGTGATATAGATGACTTTTAAAAATATGAGAGAATATACTCATGAAGAATTTGTTGAATTAATATTAAAATTGAGTGAAAAACAATTACTTGAATTAAGTTCAAAATGTGGAGGGTATCCAGTTTTATTTAGAATGGCTCTTGATGAAAGAATAAGTCATATACCTTTTATTCAAACAGGTGCAGCTATCATTATAAGAAATGAAAAGGGTCAAATTCTTTTACAAGAGAGAACTGACAGAAATAAGTGGGGCTTGCCTGGTGGATGTCAAGATTTGGGTGAAGATTTAAGAATAACGGCGATAAGAGAAGCGTCAGAAGAAACAGGTTTAAAAATAGATTTGAATGATATTGTATTGATTGATACTTTATCCGGAGAATCTAGAAAGAATAGTTATCCAAATGGTGATATTGTCTATAATAATACTTCTTTATATTTAGCAGATGTCTCATTAAAAGATGCTTCTAGTTTAAAGGGAGATTCAGAAACTAAAAGATTGAAATTTTTTTATCCAGAAGATGTTCCGGATAATTTAATGGATATCGATTTAATAAAATCTTATTTAAAATACATTGGTAAATAGTAAAGGTTGATAAATGTGAAAAAAAATAATAGGGCTAAAGCAATTAAAAAAATATATATAGTAATGATTAGCATTGTTGGTTTAATATTAATTAGTTTCTCTTGTTATTATGGGTATAGATATATTAAATATAAAGATTTGATTGGTCATTATGAATTAGTTGAAGGTTATGGGGAAAAAGAAATGGAAATTACTTTAAATACTTGGGCTCAAGGGAGAAAAGAAGATTTAAAATGTGATTTATGGAATTGTAGCGGTTATTCTCATGGAACATATGAAACTATAAATAATAAAATAAAATTTAAAATTGGTGATATAGGTTATATAACTTACGAATATGAAATGGTTAAAGAAGGCAATGAAATAATTCTGATATTGAAAGATTCAAATGCTATTCGGGAACATATTACAAAGTATAAAAAGATAAAATAGGAGGCTCTTTATGGATAAATATGAACCGGCTGTAGTTATAAGTAATTATAATGAAAACTGCAGTGTATATGAAACAATTGATGCGATAAAAAATGCAGGATTTAAGAATGTATTTTTAGAGTGGTATAACAAAGATTGGGAAATTAATCAAGAAGAACAATTAAAATATGCTAGAGAAAAAGGACTAAATATAATTTTTGCTCATTTAGGATATCAAAATATTAATGATATGTGGATAGAAAAAGAAACAAGTATTGTAGATAGATATAAGGAAGATATAAAAATATGTCATGAAAATAATATACCAATGGTTGTTATGCACTTAACAAGCAAAAGTGAAGCTCCTATGTATAGTGAGGTTGGTTTAAAAAGAGTAAGAGAAATTTGTGATTATGCAAAATCATTAAATGTAAAAGTTGCATTTGAGAATACAAAAATTAAAGGATATCTAGATTATGTAATAGAAAACATTAAAAATGATAATGTAGGAATATGTTTTGATTCAGGACATTGTCATGCTCATTTTAATGATGATTTTAGTTTTAATAGATTTAAGAATAGAATATTCGCTGTTCATTTACACGATAATGATCAAAGTGGGGACCAGCATTTATTACCGTTTGATGGAACAATAGATTGGAATAATCTAATTAATGAATTAAAAGGAAGTAATTATGATGGCCCAATTACTTTAGAGATTCACCATCATCAAGATTATAAAGATATAGCTTTGAATGAGTTTTATAAAAAAGGATATGAAATAGCTATAAAAATTAAAGAAATGTTTGAAAAAAGTAATTATATCTAAAAATGTAAAAGTGATAAATGGATGGTGAATTAGTATGAAAGTAATAACAATTAAACAGCCTTATGCAACATTAATAGCAGAGGGGTTAAAAAAATACGAGTTTAGAACATGGAATACAAAATATAGAGGGGACATTTTAATACATGCTGGTAAGACAGTTGATAAAAAGGCTTTAGAGAGATTTAAAGTATATAATTTTGAATATCCTTTGGGATGTATTATTGCTAAGGCTCAGATTACAGATACAGAATACGTAGATGAAGAGTTTGTTAAAAGAGTCGGCCCTACTAATCCTCTGGTATATAAAGGCATTATAGAAAAGAATGATTGGGAAGGATATGGGTTTAAAATAGAAAATGTGAAAAAAATAAAACCAATTTATATAAACGGTAAACTTGGTTTGTGGAATTATGATTATGAAGATGAAAAGTGAGAAGTTTATGAATGTAAGTAAACAGTTAAAAGAATATATAGAAGAAGAGATAATTCCGCTTTATGATAATAATTATATAGGAGATGGAAGAGATAGAGTAGAATATGTTTTAGAACGAAGTCAGCATATTATAAAAGAGAATGATCTAAAAGTGAATGAAGATATATTATATACTGTAATATGTTTTCATGATATAAGAAAGAATAATAATGAAGAGGGACATGAGTTTATAAGTGCAGAAATAATGTACAAAGATAATTTTTTGAAAATATTTTTTTCTGATGCGGAAAGAGAAGTGATAAAAGAGGCGATTGAGGATCAGAGAGCTAATAATAAAAGAGATCCTCGTAATATTTATGGAAAAATCCTTTCTTCCGCTTCTCGTAATTCTTCAATTGAGCAATGTTTAAAAAGATCGTATTATTACGGGAAAAAGAAAGATTCTAATGCTAGTGATGAAGAATTGTTTAATAGGGCTTATGATGCCTTAAATAATAAATTTGGGGTTAATGGTTATGCTAAGTTCTATTTTAAAGATTCTATCTATGATAAGTTTTTGGTAGATATTAGATTATTATTGAAGAATAAAAATGAATTTATAAAAAAGCAGAAAGAATGTTTAAATATCAAAAATTGAGATTGTTAGTAATAGATGTTACAATACAAAGAAATTTATATTTGATGGGGGTATATAGCTATGGAGGTAACGAGGGAATGTATTGTTACTGTATCACATCCTGTTTATCATATTACTAACACGTTTGCTATGAAGGATATATGTCAAGACGGGTTAAAGCCGTTATGTGGGGAGAGAAGTAAATCTGTTGGGGATAGTTTGAACGCTATCTATTTTACTGATGATTTTAAATGTATTCCGGAATGGATGAAACTATTATATGGGAATAAGGATTCTTATGAATTAGAGGTTTTGAGATTTGATATAAAGGATAGAAAAGAATGGAGTTCTAGGGGAGAAGAAGGTTATTTATTAGATAAAGTTGGAAAAGACGAGGTTTCTTATTTAAGAATAGTGCATAGTAAAAAGGGAGACTTGCCATTGAGTTATTTAAGAAGCATTGACTTAATTAAAGAAAGTCGATTATTATGGAAAAGTTTGGACGAATATTGTCCTTTGATAAAAATGTGATACAAGAAAAGAAAGGGGTGTAAAATCTCCTTTTTTTAATTAAATAAATGGCTAATAGTATTGATATATTTTGGATAATTCTTTATAATTAATTAAGATACTGGAGTGATTTGTTATGGAGAAGAAGGTTGTTAAAAAGACAACTAGCAAGAGAAAGTATGTATTCTTTTTCCTATTGTTTTTTATTATTGGTATCGTTGGTGGAGCCTTTGGTACTTCCAAGACATTAGGTATAAAGTTTGATAATAAAAGCGAAGAAGAAGTTGTTGAGGTTGAAAAACCAGCAGAAGAGGATATTACAAGGGATTCTAATTATACAGATACAATTATTCAATTATATAATTATTTGTCAAAGGATAATATTTTTTATAGTTCTCTTGGCGTTAATTTAGATACATTAAGTAATGAAGATAAATTGAGAGTTACTTATAAGTATATTATTAATAATAATTTGGCTGAATCAGAAGTGTTACAGCCAGTATATTATGGAGCATTAACTTGTAGAGATAATTTTGGGCTTGATGTTATAGTATCTAGTGCCGGTACATCTAGCTATGGAAATATATGTACTATTAATAAAATAGCGAGTGATTTAATGGTTTCTACATATAATAAATTGTTTAATAATGATTCAATAGATGTATCGGGGCCATTTAATCCAAGTGCAACTAAAACCTGTATATTAATAGATGGAGTATATAATTGTGGTAATGCTGTTAATAGCAATAATATAACAGGAAGTTTAAATAGTAAATTTGAAATATTGAAAGTTATAAAAAAAGATAATACAATTGTTATTTATGATAAAGGATATTTGGAAGATACTAGAAGTAGTGTAGTTAATCCTAATGATGGGTATGATAATTATTATCTTCATTCTTCTGATAGTAATATTTATTATTATGAATTAAAAAGTGCTGATAATTTAGTTTTTGCTCATACTTTTGTAATGGGGGAAGATGGAAACTATAAGTATAATGGTACAACTGTAGTTATACAATAAGAATTTGCCTTTACTAGAATGTTTGGTGATAGTATGAATAAAGAAAACTTGATGGATAAATTGGTTGAAGCAATCAATAAAGTAGAATCTAAAAAATGTGTTTCATATGATGAAAAGGTTGACTTTTGGAAGAAACAATTTGACAATAAGTCGGCGTTAAAGTGGAATGATTCTATTATTGATTTAGAAAATCAATATCTGAAAAGTTCTTTAGCAAGGAGAAAACTATTAAATTGTTATGATATAGTTTCTTTAGCATCTGTTGCTGATGAATACAAAGATAAAGTAATAATTTGGGATGATGATGTAACTACTATGGTAGTTGATGCTTTAGTAATCCCTGCCTCTTATGATATTTGTGATAATAGGGAAAGAAAGCTACATGATATTTATTATTGCAATGGTATTAGATTACGTAAAAAGATAATAACTATTATGGATGGAGAGAAATTAAAAAAGAATGAGGTTTTAATTACTAGATCATATAATGTATTAGCAGATTATATAATGCATGTTTATTATGATAAGATTAGAGATAGTATAATAAATGTTATGGAATGTGCTAGAGTTAATATGGTTAAAACGTTGGTAATATGTTTAGGTGGAGATATAAAGGATGTTAAAGTAGTATATTCTACTGTTTTAGAATATCTTTCAAAGTATGATATGATGTTTGATAAAGTTATATTATCTATTGAGAATAAGGATATAAGAGATAATTTTATAGAAGAATTAAATAAGGAAGCCTAGGCTTCCTTTTAAAATTCAAAATATTGCATTTTTCTATTACTATTAGGTTTATTTTTATCTAGACATAATCCGGTACCATAAGAAATATTAGGAATAATTTCTATTAAACTATTAATATCCTTATTGTTATACAGTACTTCGTATATGGCGTTTATTATTTTTATACATTTATTAATACTCAGATTAAATAGATCATCAAATGAATAAGTATAAGTCTTTTCTTTTATACTTGGATGATTCCATACGTTGTGTTCTTCGTTTAAATATTTTTTTTCACATTGTATACTTGTTGAATAACATTGTAAGGAGCCGAATCTATTATGTGATATTTTATCAATACATTTATATAATTTTTCTTTTCTTCCCTTTTTATCATTAATAAATACTCTATACAGTGCTTTGGCATTTTTAATTCCTCTTTTGTAATATAAACCTACATTTTTAATCTGATATGTTTCTTCATATACCATATTAATAAGAGTGATTAAATCTATAGATAGTTTTGGTTTCATTATGATGTCTTTAGAAACATTACATGTGCTAAAATCCTTTTTATAATATTTTTTATAATAATAAGAATCAATGCTTCTTTCCATTAAAGAGTGCAATCCCCTGTATTTGTAGGTGCTCTTATCTTTAGGGTTATAGATGCCGGTTTTATAAAAAATTAATGGATGGCATGTTGAATCTAATACGTAGTGGGTAATGCTACCAAATAAGTAAGCTATGTCTGGTTGATAGTTTTCTAAATGATATTTTTTTATTGTTTTAATAATGTTTAAAAAGTATTCTTGTGTTTTTCTTCTGTGAGCTATTTTGCCTAAATAATTAATTCTTTTGGTTTGTTTAAAGCTAAAAGATTTATAATAGAATAAATAGTCGTGACTTTGAGCAAAAGTTTGATATATGAGTTTTTCGTGATTTATTTTTCTTTTAATGTTTTCATCTAATCTTTCATATACTTCTTTGGCAAATATGTCGTGAGTTATTAGTGCTGGCATTTATTTCACCTACTTTTCACACTATTATAACATAATAGCCATAATATAAATATATTATTTAAATGAAATGGGAGATGTGTTATAATGGTATATATTTAGGGTGATGCAGTTGTGATAAAGACATTTAAAACGATCGACGAACAAATTGAAATACTAAAAAGTAAAGGCTTAACAATTAGCGAATACAATTATACTAAAGATGTATTATTAAGAGAAAATTATTTTTTTATAAGTGGTTACCGGCATGTTTTTCTTAAGTCTCCTAAGGATAGAATGTATATTCCGGGGACTGATTTTAGAGAATTATATGCTTTATTTAATTTTGACAGACAGATAAGAAATATTATTTTTAAAAACTTACTTATTGTTGAAAACAACTTAAAGAGTATTCTTGCTTATCAGATATCAAAAAAGTATGGTATTAAAGAAAAATCATATTTGAATCCTTCTAATTTTGATAGATCTGGGGATAGATCTAGGCAAGTAAATGATTTATTAAAAAAGATTAAAAGACAAATAAGAATTAATGGGGGGCAACATTCTGCAACAGTACACTATTTAGAAAACTATGGTTATATTCCTTTTTGGGTAGTTGTTAAAGTGTTATCTTTTGGACTGATTAGTGAATTGTATACTGTTTTAAAGTATGAGGATAAAAAGGAGATTGCAGATGAATATGATGTTGATATTGATGATTTGTTAACATATTTTCCTATACTAGCAAATTGTAGAAACCTATGTGCTCATGAAGATATATTATATGATCATAAAATGCAAAAGAAAATTAATGATACACCGTTTCATGCAGCTTTGGGTATTCCTAAAATTGATGAAGAATATATTTATGGTAAGGATGATTTGTTCTCATTGATAATTATTTTGAAAAAACTATTAAGAGAAGAAGATTTTACGATGCTTATTAATGAATTATCATATGAGATAGATATATTAGATGGTAAAATTAATACTATTGGAATAGATAAGATTTTGGATAGAATAGGTTTTCCAATGAATTATAAAGAGATTGCGAGGTTAGATAGACGTGGAAATTAAAGAAGCTAAAATTGATAATAGTAATGGAACAATTAAATATATTGCAGGGATAGTAATAGCGGTATTAATAGGAGCTTTGTGCATGTATTTGGCGATTTTATATATACCGGGATTTGCTAAAAAAACTATAACTAATGTTACTAAGACAGAAAAAGAAGTTACAGTTGTTGATAATGGTATTGGAGATGCGGTAGAAAAAGTATATGATTCAGTTGTAATAGTTGAAACATTTGCAAAAGGAAGGGCTTTAGCAACAGGAACTGGTTTTATATATAAACACGCTAATGGAGTGTATTATATTCTTACAAATCATCATGTTGTTGAAAGTGGTGATCAGATAAAGATCGTATTTACTAATGGTGATGAACAAGAGGTTAAAGTTGAAGGTGGAGATGAATTTGCCGATATAGCTGTTTTATCTTATAAAACAGATAAAGAGTTGAAGGTATCGAGTATTGGCAGTAGTGTTAATGCTAGAGTTGGTGATACAGTGTTTGCTATTGGTGCTCCATTAGATAGTAGCGTTTATTCTTGGACCGTTACTAGAGGAGTTTTATCTGGTAAGGATAGAGAAGTATCTGTTAGTGTAAGTAATAGTCAAACTAGTGATTGGATAATGCAAGTATTGCAAACTGATGCTGCAATAAATAGTGGTAACTCTGGTGGACCATTATGTAATAGTAATGGGGAAGTTATTGGTATTACTAATATGAAGCTTGTTAATAGTGGTGTTGAAGGAATGGGATTTGCTATTCCAATTGAAGATGCTTCGGTTTATGCAGACAAGATTATTAGTGGGGAGTCTGTTGATAGACCTTATTTAGGAGTAGCAATGTATGATGTCTCAAATACTTATTATGCTTATGCATTTAAGAATTCTTCTACTAATTTAACTGATGGAGTAGGAATTAGTGAGATTGTTGAGGGGTCTCCTGCTGATAAAGGTGGGCTTAAGCCAGGGGATACTATTGTTGGATTAGATAATGATAATATTAAGGATACGGCTACTTTAAGGTATAAATTGTATAAACATAGTATTGGAGATACTATTAAGATTACTTATGTTAGAAATAATAAAACTCAGACTACAAAAATAACTTTAACAGGTAGACCAGAAACTGAATCTTAGATTCAGTTTTCTTTTGGCAGTATGATATAATATATAGGATTTTGGAAGGTGAATATATGAAAATAGCATTTATATCTTTGGGATGTTCTAAAAACTTGGTAGTAACAGAAGAAATGATAGGATTATTTAAAAAACATAATTATGAAATTGTTAGTAATGCAGAGGAAGCAGATGTTATAGTTATTAATACTTGTGGCTTTATAGATGCTGCTAAAAGCGAGGGGATTGATACTATCCTTGAAATGAGTGATTATAAAAAGAAGAATTGTAAGTATTTGATAGTTACTGGCTGTTTAGTAGAGCGATATAAAGAAGAACTAGAAAAAGAATTGCCAGAGGTAGATTTATTTATCCCTATTAGGAATTATGATGATTTATGGAAGCAATTAAGTTTATTGATTAATAATAAACAAAGTGTTGATAAAATGGATTATCATAATAGGATGATATCTACTGGAGAAACTATGGCGTATTTAAAAATTGCCGAGGGGTGTAGTAATTATTGTACTTTTTGTGCTATACCTTATATACAAGGTAAGTATATTTCTAGGGATTATGATGATATTGTCCTTGAAGCTAAAGAACTAGCGGAAAAAGGATATAGTGAAATTGTAATAATAGCACAAGATACTACTAAATATGGTGTGGATTTGTATGGAAAACCTAGGTTAGCAGAGTTGTTAGAAGATATTTCGAAAATAGATGGGATTAAATGGATCAGATTTTTATATTCTTATCCAGAGATGATAAATGAAGAATTAATTCAGATGGTAAAGAATAATAAAAAAATATGCAAGTACTTTGATATACCTATTCAACATATAAATAACAGAATACTAAGTTTAATGAATAGGAAAAGTAGTGGAGAAAGTATTAAAGAATTAATAAAGAAAATTAGAGAAGAGATACCGGGAGTTATAATTAGAACAACTCTTATTGTTGGTTTTCCTACAGAAAAAGAAGAAGAATTTGAGGAACTGTATAGTTTTGTAAAGGATAGTAAATTTGATAGATTGGGCGCTTTTTCTTTTTCAAGTGAAGAGGGAACGGCAGCGAGCAGAATAAAGGAACAGGTAGCAGATGATATCAAAGAAGAGAGAAAAAACAAAATAATGATTTTGCAACAGGAAATATCAAGAAAAAAAATGAAGGAAAAGATAGGAAATAGTTATGAAGTAATAATTGAAAATATAAGTGATAACGGACAGTATTTTATTGGAAGAAGTTATATGGATGTACCATCAGAAGATGGTGTAATATATGTGGATTATGATCCTTCTATAGTATTAAATGATTATATTGATGTAATAATTTATGATAGTGATGATTATGATTTATATGCCAAAGTGAAAAAATAATTTATAAAAGATAAGAATTGTGTTATAATATTTCTATATTAGCATAGGAGAGTGTAGCTATGAGAGGAACTATTGTTTATCTACCAAAGGTGACTTTGAATTATCTTAAGGATAGAATTCCAAATATTGGTGAAGGTGCAGAAGGCGTAAGTCAAGAAGCGTTGGACAAAATTGATTATGTTAATCTTAATTGTGTTGAAATAGAGTATTTACAATATTTTAGAAATCTAAAGACTTTGATTATTGATGGATTTCCTGGAACAGATGATGACAATTTTGATTTTATAGCAAGAAACTTTCCGGATTTGACGACACTAATTATTAAAGCACAGCCTAATTTAACCAAAATTGATTTGTCTAATTTTACTAAGCTTAAAACTTTATCTATTATTTCTAATGAAAACCTAGTTGAAGTTAGGGGCTTGTATGATTCTGAATCTTCATTGATAGGTCAATTAAATAAATTTGAGTTCTATGATAATAATAATTATTCTGATGTAGCCAATTTAGTTAAAGCTATGTCTAATATTAATGAAGATTGTTCTGTTGAACTTGATGCTTTGTATTTTATAGATTCATGTAAAAGTATAAAAGGGTTTGAGGATAGATATAATAATTTTGAATGGCATGAAAAGATTGCATTTGTTCAACAAGTTGATTTGACATATTCTTCTGGTGAGATGGATGCAGCTTATGGATATGCAAAATCTATAGTTAATACAATAATTAAACCACGTGATACAAAAGCTATGAAAGTCTTTGTAATATATACTTGGATTTTAAAGAATATTAAGGTAGAAGATATTAGAGATAGAATGGCTAATGAGGGGATTGTTAATGCTCTTAAGAATAAGGTTGCTAGTATTCCTACTATAGCTAAGTGTTTACAGTTTATTCTTAGAGTAGCAGGAATTGAGTCATTTGATATAAATGTATTACCAAGATTAAAGTTTAATACCTCTCAATTAGGCACTTTCAAAATACCTAGTTCTGATTATGAAATAGTTAAAATACCTTGTAAGAAAGGGGACTATTATTTTGATATTGCGTGGGATTATAGCATCTACAAAAAAACTGGTAAGTTATCTACAGTATTTATGTATAATGGGATAGAAGATTTCTTATATAATCATAAGATGTTATACAATAAGAATGATAATCCAACTGAATCAATGCTATACGAAGATAGAGAGAGTTATAGTAAAAAAGCAGTTAAAAGACTACATAATATGAAGAATGCAAAGATTGAGGAAATATTAGTAGATGATAGAAATGTTGTTGAAAATATTATTGCTAATCTTAGTTCTTTGCAGATAAATATGGATAATTTTAATGACTCTGTTAATAATCTTAGAAAAAGGAAAAAGAATCTTGAAGATAAAATAAGAAATGGAAAACAAACCATGAGAACTTCTAGTAACATAAAGGTTCTTGATAAGATGATAGATGCGGCCGAGTCTTCTGCAGCTGTCTTGAGAGATCAAGTTTATGAATTGGAGAGAATGTTATTGGAAAGGCTTATGGTAGATGATATGTCTGCTATAGAACAAAGACTTGGAGATATAGTTACACCGTTCAAAAAGAAAGTAATAGATGGTGGGGGCTATATAAGAGTAACTAAGTCTAAAGATGATTTGGGTATGGAATTTAATAAAATACGTAATAGTCTTAATAGAGATGCTAGTAATAAAACTATTACTGTTGCAGAATATAAGTCGTTAATGGATAAGGTTACAAAGATTTATACTTATTTAATAACATTTGCTTTTGATAAAAAAGTAATTATAGATTCTAATTAGTTTATAAGAAGGAATATTTTATATTCCTTTTTTAAATGTTGATAAAAAGTTTGATAAATATAAATTTTATGATATAATTAGTTTGTTCTTGTGCATAGAGGTATAGTTCAATGGTAGAATAACGGTCTCCAAAACCGCTGATGTGGGTTCAACTCCTGCTACCTCTGCCATTTGAGAAAATCGTCGAACCTTTTCGACGTTGAGATAAAACTTGATTGAAAAATCAAGTTTTTTTGTTGTAGGAAAGGTTGTGATAGATATGTTAAATGTCGTTAAAGAAAAACTTGAATTAAGTCC
>JAEEGL017069022.1_pt1 | contig 55654 bp, 44 predicted proteins | sample 9134231 | NCBI WGS metagenome assembly JAEEGL01 (sample SAMN16246548, study PRJNA631951) | gut metagenome | biome: gut microbiome; feature: rumen; material: fiber-attached | host: Bos | place: Iran: Karaj | collected 2018-10
CCATAGTTCGTCTCCTTTATTATATTTATTCTTATTACTCATTACAAGGGATATCAGGCGAAAATGCGCTTAGAAGTGCATCTGCCAATGACTTGTTATAAGAGATATGGCTATACTACCACACGCAGAAAGAATACGCAACATGTAAAGTTCCACAAAATGCGTATCCGCAAATTGTGCATCTTTACACGCTACTGTGCTCTATAAATTCCGGTGCGATTGTGGTATAGTAATTGATGTAGTTTGGCCGGAACACATATATGAGATCGTGATTTTGGCCGTATTTCATAAAGGGAGTAAAGGAACAGGATGGGTATCATTAATAGGACGAAGAGCATCAGCATAGACGGGGATGCATATATTGAAGAAGCAATAGATTTTATAAGGGATTCGCTTAAGCAGGCCGGTCTTAAGAAGACTGAGACGATAAGAGCACAGCTGCTTGCAGAGGAGACAATAGCAAGCATGGTCGCACATGCCGGCGCAGAAGACAAGCTCCATATCCGTGTAAAGCATCTGTTTGGTGATTATGTTGTATACCTTCATATGAAGGGAGCAGAATACGATCCCTTTACGGAGGGCGTCGGTGACTCGCTGATCCCGACAGGAGATGATGCATGGGACGCAGATTCCGTAGAGAGTATTCGCTCAATTTTGCTGAATGCATATGGCGAAGATTTCAAATACAGTCATAAGAACGGTACCAATAAGATAAGGATCATAGCAAGCCGTGCAGAGAAGTCCATGGTTAAGGCTACGATAGCAGCGATGATTCTGGGCCTTGGATTCGGCCTTCTTGCCAAAGTGGTACTTCCGCAGATCCTTTCCGATGTCATCTGCGGCTATATTTTGGGACCATTTAAGACGATGTTCATGAGTGCACTTAAGATCGTGATAGCGCCTGTGGTATTCTTTTCCATCGTATCCTGCTTTTCTCAGTTTACCAATATTGCGGAACTGGGACGTCTGGGGGCCAAGGTCATGGCGATGTATGTCTTTACCACGATAATCGCTGTCACCAATGGTCTGTTCATAGGTACGGTTTTGCATCCGGGCGAGTTTGGATTTGCTCTTACCGGGGCTGTAGAGGCGGCAGAGGTATCCATAGATACGAATGTTGATACATCCATACTTACGACCATTATCAATATCGTACCTGATAATTTTGTCAGGCCTTTTGTGGAATCCGATACGCTCCAGCTCATATTCCTTGCGATGTTATGCGGGATAGCGCTTGGCATGATAGGCGAGTATTCCAAGACTCTTAAGGACCTGTTTGATGCCTGCAATTCACTTTTCCTTACGATCACGACCATGATCGCCAAGCTTATCCCGATAGCAGTATTCTGTTCGGTATCACTCCTTGTGGTTGATCTTGGCGGTGAGTCACTCATATCAGTATTGAGCGTGGCAGGCGTTTATATGGTTGCGGTAGCGATCATGCTGACTGCATACGGGATTTTGGTTCTGCTTATGGGGCATCAGAATCCGATCATATTCTTTAAAAAGATATGGGAAGGCATGCTGACAAGTTTTACCCTGTCTTCAAGTTCGGCTTCCATGCCTACCAACTTAAGAGTGTGCACACAAAAGCTCGGCATATCTCCGAAAGTGGCCAATTTCTCGATACCGCTTGGTGCGACTGTCAATATGGACGGCACCTGCATGTATCTGTCGATCCTTGGATTGTTCCTTGCAAGGGCATATGGCGTTGAGGTCTCAGTCGCATCCATGTTTTCCGTGGCACTTACCATTATTTTGCTTTCACTCGGCGCGCCCGGAGTTCCGGGAGCCGGAATGGTCTGCATGGGTGTAGTGCTTAAGGCACTTAATGTACCGATCGAGGCGATAGGACTGATTATAGCGATAGATCCGATCATTGATATGTTCTGTACCATGTCCAATACGACGGGTGATATGACTGCGGCGCTTATTGTGGCCAAGTCTGAGAAACTGCTTGATACCGAGCGATTTAAGAGTAAGGTTCAGTGATACTTAGGGCTCCGTTATACGGAGCCCTGTTTTTTCATAATTATTGTTTTTGGATGAAATACTGATATAATAGTATTAGTACTGAAGTCTTATTTTGGGGGAGGCTTGGTGTGAATATGAATATTACGACTAAGAACAGGAAGTATCTTGTATTTCAGATCATATTCTTTGCAGGGGCGATAGCGATCAATTTCATATTGCCGAGGACTGCAAGTGCACTTAAACTCCCACTTTATCTGGATAATGTCGGCACCCTTACGGCAGCGGTGCTCGGCGGATATCTGCCCGGAATCTTCGTGGGCTATCTCAATAATATCATCAATATGCGGGGCAACCCGGGCAACGCCTATTATGTTGTGCTTTCCACCATGATCGCGGCCAGCGGTACATATCTTGGCAGGAAAGGATTTTTCGACAGGCTTGAGAAAGCTGTGATCACCATTCCCGTTTTTGCATTTATCGGCGGAGCATTGGGCTCTATTCTTACATATCTGCTCTATGGTTATGGAATGGGTGAGGGCATATCGGCACCTTTTGCCGCAGCACTTCTAAAAGACGGAGTACTGAACGTCTTCTGGGCTCAGATGCTTTCGGACATAGCCATAGATCTCATTGACAAGACTATCACGGTGATCCTTGCATTTATCATCATGAAGCTTATACCCGAGAGGCTTAAGCCCATACTCTGGCTCACAGGTTGGCGTCAGGCTCCTCTTAGCAGGGAAGCCATGGAGGATGCCAGGAAGAATGTCACCAGATCTTTTTCATTAAGAAGCAAGATCATCTCCATCATATCGGTGATCATGGTATGTGTGGCTGTTGTGACTACGATCATAAGCTATATTCTTTATCAGAACTTTGCGCTCAGGCAGTATACCTACAGTGCCAGAAGTGCTGCCAAGATCTCGGCAGATATCATAGACGGTGATAAGGTTGATGAATACATTACCCTTGGCAGATCGGCTCCGGATTACAAAGTCATAGAGAAGGAACTTGAGGATATACGCAAGGGCAATCCTGACATCGAATTCATATACGTATACAAGTTTGTTGACTACCATATCAAGGTGGTATTTGACCTTGATACTCCGGAGATAAAGGCCAATGAGCCCGGAGATGTCATAGATATAGAACGGTATCTTTTGCCCGTTAAGGAAGACCTGCTGGCGGGACGTGAAGTTGAGCCGCTTATGGATGATACGAAATACGGCCATCTGCTTACGGTATTTGAACCGGTGTATGATTCGACAGGCAATTGTGTCTGCTACGCGGCAGCCGATATTCGTGTGGAGGATATCCGTAAGGCGACGCTCAATTACATGACCAAGGTATTTTCTTTGTTCATGGGCTTTTACATATTTGTGCTCGCGCTGTGCATATGGCTTGTGGATTATCACCTGATATATCCGATAGCGGCCATGACGAGATCGGCCAGAAAGTTCGCATACGATACCGAGGAAGGCCGTGATAAAAGTGTGGAGCGACTGCAGCACCTGGGTATCTCGACAGGTGACGAGATCGAGAACCTCTATGAATCCCTGTCAAAGACCATTGCAGAGACTGTCGGATATCTGGACGAGGTGGAAGCCAAGGGCGAAGAGATCGCACATATGCAGAATGGCCTGATATATGTTCTGGCGGATCTTGTCGAGAGTCGTGATAAGAATACAGGTGACCATGTACGTAAGACAGCCACATATGTGAGACTCATCATGCGCAAGATGAAGGAAAAAGGAATATATGCGGATGTGCTGACGGATGAATACATAGAGGACGTAGCCAATTCCGCGCCGCTTCATGATGTGGGCAAGATTGCAGTATCAGATACGATACTTAATAAACCGGGCAGGCTCACGGATGAAGAGTTCGCGCTTATGAAGTCTCATACCACGGCGGGAAGCAAGATCATAGCCAGTGCGATGTCTCTGGTATCGGATACCGGTTATTTAAGAGAAGCCAAGAATCTGGCCACCTACCATCATGAGAGATGGGACGGCAGCGGATATCCAAGCGGTAAGGCAGGAGAGGACATTCCTCTGTCGGCACGTATCATGGCTGTGGCTGATGTATTTGATGCGCTGGTGTCCAAGAGAAGCTACAAAGAACCGTTTACCTTTGAGAAATCAATGGATATCATAAGAGAGGGTGCGGGGACACAGTTCGATCCGCAGATAGCGGCGGTATTTGTGGAAGCGGCCGAGGAAGTGCGGGAGATCACCCGCGTCAATGAATCGCTCGGATTGTATTACGAACAGGAATAGAATTAAATACAGATATATTTGGATAGAATAAGAGAAGGCTCCGAATACGGAGCCTTCTCTTATTTGTTTGCTGAACGCATCTATTTACTGAACTTTAGCTATTTACTGATCTCGGTTGCCCATTCTATGGCATCATCGATATGAGGTCTGAAGTTGGCTTCGCCGACCTTTTCTATGAATCCATCCTTGCGCATTGTGTTCATGGGCTGTTCATTGACATGCGAGAATACGAGCTGAATATCTCTTTCCTTGCATCTTTCATAGAAGCCTTCCAGAGAATGCATCGCTGTAGCATCAAGCGCGGGTACACCTCTCATACGGATGATGATGACCTTGGTCTCATCACGGAAGTTCATGGTATCTATCTGGCCTGAGCTGCCAAAGAACATGGGACCGTAGATCTCATATACTCTTACCTGCGCCGGAATGGGCTTAAGATTCATTCCGTCGGGATCTTCATCGGGATCGTAGTATTTCCAACCTACCACTCCCGATTCTTCGCTCATGCGCTTCATGAAGAGAAGTACCGCAAGAAGCATTCCTATCTCTATTGCTATTACAAGATCAAATACCACTGTCAGTGCAAATGTAAGTACGAGCACTATGATATCGCTCTTGGGCGCTGTCTTGCACAGGTGTACGAAAGTTCGCCACTGACACATATTGTAGGCCACCATGAAAAGTATCGCCGCAATGGTCGGCATGGGTATCAGTGCGGCATAAGGCATTAAGATCACAAGCACGAGCACTAAAGTGATCGAATGCGTTATGCCGGCTATGGGAGTACGTCCGCCGTTTTTGATGTTGGCAGCGGTACGTGCTATGGCGCCCGTGGCAGGGATTCCGCCGAAAAGAGCGGATCCTATGTTACCGCAACCCTGAGCGATAAGCTCCATATTGGAACGATGATGTGAATTGATCATACTGTCAGCAACCACACATGAGAGCAGTGACTCTATGGCTGCAAGTATAGCTATAGTAAAACCGTCGGGCAGAGCAGCACTTATGGCTGACATCGATATGGCCGGTACATGTATGGATGGAAGTCTGCTGCTTATGGTGTAGAGATCTCCGATCGTATTGACCTTAATACCGGTCAGTTTTACGATAAGTATCCCGACTATGACCGCGATCAGCGATCCGGGTATCTTCTCGCTTATCTTGGGCCAAACGATCAATATTATCAGACTTATCATTCCGACCAAGAATGCATATGGGTTAAATGTAGAGAAATTCTGACCGAAAGCTTTAAGCTTCTCGACAGTCTCTATGGTGACCGTTCCAGCAGGATAGCTTAAGCCGAAGAAATCCTTAAGCTGACCTATCACTATGGTCACGGCTATACCTGAGGTAAAGCCTGTTGTGATCGTATAAGGAATGAACTTTATAAGTCCGCCGAGACGAAGCAGTCCCATGATAACAAGGATAACGCCGGCTATCACGGTGGCAAGTACCATCCCGTCCATGCCCTTTTGCGCTATTATTCCTGCCACGATCGTGGCGAATGCTGCAGTCGGTCCTGCGATCTGTACGCGGCTTCCTCCCAAAAATGAGATGATAAAGCCGGCTATGATCGCGGTGTACAGTCCCTCCTCCGGGCCGACTCCGGATGCCAGGGCAAGTGCTATCGACAGTGGCAGAGCGATTATCGCAACGATTATACCGGATACGACATCGGTGCCCAACTGCTTCATACTGTAGTGTTTTAAGGTGCTGAAAAGCATTGGTTTAAGTTTATCTTTATTCATAACCCCAATAATATACCCATCCAAAGTGGTTGACAATGAACAAAATGCTTATTTTGGGGTAATTCAGACACAGATTATTTATCACAATTTACCGCAACTATGATAAGGGCGACCGCAAGAAATTGAATGGGAAAACTAAAAAAGTAATGTTATAGTACACTTATACTAGGAAAATAAGTATTGGGTTATAGTTTTTATGAAACTTGCACAAATGATCCAAGAAGGAGGATACCTTGGCAAGAGATAAGGTAGTGGTCAAGCCGCCCAAACATAAGATTGACAGGGCTTACATCAAGAGATATTGGCAGTTGTATGCACTTTTGCTGATTCCCATGATCTATTTCTTCGTATTTAAGTATATTCCGATGCAGTACGTACTGATCGCGTTCAAGAAGTACAGTATCGTACAGAAGGTATGGGAGATGCCGTGGGCGAAGAATCATGGTATGGAATACTTCATTAAGGCGTTCAGCAATAGGGACTTTATGAATTCCCTTCGTAATACCATAGTGTTGAACCTGCTTGATCTGGTCATCGGTTTCCCGATCCCCATCATATTTGCACTTATTCTTAACGAATTGAGATTCAAGAGGTTTAAGAAGTCGGTTCAGACTATAGCTTACATGCCTCACTTCCTTTCGTGGGTCATCATCTACGGTCTTGCATTACAGCTTTTTACACCGACCGACGGACTTATCAATATGGCTATCACGGCTTTCGGAGGAGATCCGATTCCCTTCCTTAATGATGGTAAGCATTGGGTAGGTACATATATCGGTCTCGGTATCTGGCAGAGTTTCGGATGGAATTCCATCATATATCTTGCTGCCATAGCCGGTATATCACCGGAGCTTTATGAGGCAGCCAGTGTGGATGGAGCCGGCAGATTCCAGAAGATGTGGCACGTTACATTACCGGGCATCAAGCCCACGATAGTGGTCCTACTTATCATGGCGCTCGGTAATGTTATCGGAAGTAACTTCGACAGACCGTTCGCATTACAGAACAATCTGGTCATGGAATATGCGGAAGTTATTTCTACATATGTATATAAAGTAGGTATTAAGGGACTGCAGTTCTCTCTCACCACTGCGGTGGGTCTGTTCCAGTCAGTAGTCAATGTGTTCTTCCTGTTGGGAGCCAACTGGCTTTCACGCAGGATGGGTGAGCGCGGAATCTGGTAAAGGAGTGAATGGACATGGAAGAAAACAGCAGAGTTATCAGATCATTTAAGACGCAGGTCGGCGACTGGGTATTCGTCATCATATGTGTGCTCATCAGCCTTATGTGTATTTTGCCCATGATCAACCTTTTGGCCAGATCTTTATCCGGCACTGACTACCTTGTCAGACATGAGGTGTATCTGTGGCCCAAGGGCTGGAACATAGATGCATACAAGACAGTCCTTACCGATATGAAGTATATCAGAGCCTTCATTTGGACTGTTGTACTTACGATCATGTGCACGTTGCTTTCACTCATTATGACCACGATATGTGCATATCCGCTCATATTCGAGAATTTAAGAGGAAGAGGCGTCATCAATATCATCATCACGATCACGATGTTCTTCTCCGCAGGTACCATACCGAACTACCTGCTCATGAAGTCGCTTAACCTCCTTGACAATCCTTTGGTGCTCATGGTTCCGTACTGCTTAAGCGTATACAACATGATCATCATGAGAAGTTTCTTCTACGGCATTCCCGATTCCTTAAGAGAATCTGCTGAGATTGACGGAGCATCGTATTTCAGGATCTTAATATCAATCTACCTTCCGTTATCGAAGCCCGTGCTTGCAACACTTGCACTTTTCTATGCGGTAGGCCGTTGGAACGGATACTCGGATGCACTTATGTATATGAAGGATAAGAACTACTATCCGTTACAGTTGCTTTTGTATAACATACTCAACAACATCAATTCGGTGGAGGTAGCCACACAGGAAGGCTTCTCGGCTCCCGGACTTAAAGACAGTCTTAAGTCGGCGATAGTAATGTTCTCCACGATACCGATCCTCTGCATCTATCCGTCTTTGCAGAAGTACTTTATTCACGGAGCTACGCTTGGCGCGGTAAAAGAGTAAGCGTCTGGCAGCAGGTCGGCCCGGAATGTTAGTACACCCGGATGACGACCACCGCACAACATTATGGTAATGACGGTATAGGGACCGTTGTTATAGATTCAGACAATATTTATGGAGGTAAAAGATGAAAAAGAAGGTTTTATCAGTTTTGCTTGCATGCACAATGGTAATCTCATTGGCAGCATGTGGCTCATCTGCAGCACCTGCAGCAGACGCAGCACCCGCAGCAGATGAGGCAGCTTCTACAGAGGAAGCAGCACCTGCAGCAGATACAGCTTCTACAGAGGAAGCGGCACCTGCTTCTGAGCTTACAGACGGTAAGTTCGCAGAGACCAGACATATCACCGTAGAGGTATATGATCGTGGTAATGACGGTGGATCAGATCCCACCAACAACATGTATACAGAGTATATCAAGAAGGGTATGCTTGAGCAGCACAACGTTGAAGTTGAGTTCGTAGCAGTTCCCCGTTGGACAGAGGTTGAGGAGATCAACAACCTTCTCGCAGGCGGTACAGCACCTGATGTCTGCGTAACATACAGCTATCCTACAGTTCTTTCATACGCTAATATGGGCGGTGTGATCGATCTTAAGGACTATGTAGAGCAGTACAAGGCAGATACGCCGAACCTTTGGGGTTGGCTTGGTGATACCAACATGCTTTGGGACAAGGATCCCAACACCGGTTCCCTTTGGGCTATCGAAGGTAAGAGAGCTGAGCAGCAGAGAATCAACACATTCGTTCGTCAGGATTGGCTTGATGCACTCGGACTTAAGGCTCCTACAACAACACAGGAATTCGAAGACATGCTTGTAGCTTTCAAGGACAATGCAGACAAGCTCCTTGGCAAGGATGCAGCCAAGATGGTTCCTTTCTCTGTAAGCTATGATATAGGTTGGAGAGCATCCAACATCATCACATCTTTCATGGATCCCAAGATCTCTGATAAGGAATACTATGTTAACGGATTTGATGACAGAATGCTCACAGAGCCTCAGACAAAGGAAGCAGTAAAGCTTCTTAACAAGTGGTACAATGCAGGCCTTATGTGGAAGGATTTCGCTCTTTACGGAAGCGGAGATACCACAGAGGATGACATGATCAAGGCAGGTTACGTAGGTGCTTTCCAGCACAACTGGGATTACGTCTTCAGAAACGGTGAAGACAGCATCAACGCTAACCTTAAGAGAAACGTAGGCGAGGATGCCAAGTTCGTGGCTATCGATCCTTTTGAAAATGCTGACGGCAAGCATGCTAAGTGGCTTTACAGCCCAGCCGGAGATCGTAAGATCTTCTTCCCTACAACCAATGATGAAGTATTGGCTTCATTCCTTTACCTTGATTTCATCAGCTCTCCTGAGACTATCAAGTATCTCCAGGCTGGTGATGAGGGTGTTACACACAACGTTCTTGACAGCGGTGCAATCCAGATCATTGCAGCTGAAGGCGATGCTATCCAGAACTCAGGTAAGAACATCGACTACACGATCACATGTAACGGTACATACTTCGGTGATCAGGCACTTGCAGCTCTTTCTATAGCTTACGGTTATGCTGAGGCAGATCCTGAGCTTGTAAGCCAGTCTGACAAGATTTCCATGACAGACGGTATGGAGCCCAAGAATGTGAATGTCGGCGAGATCGCATCAGAAGCAGAAATTGGTGATTCACTTTCTGCTAAGAGAGACCAGATATATGACAAGGCAGTTACTGCTTCAGAAGCTGACTTTGACAGTGTTTGGGACGAAGGAATCGCTGATTACCTTTCAGCAGGCGGCCAGGCAATCATCGACGAGAGAACCGAAAAGTGGGAGGCTACATTCTCAGGAGATATGCTTCCGTAATACAACTTTTGTATGAATTATGGCGCTCCGATCTTTGGAGCGCCATTTTTTTGAAAGAATAATAAAACATGGGGATATAATGCAAAACGGCAAGGAAAGAAAACTGTATAACGATAACTGGTCGTGCAGGGTGTATGATGTGGCGGATGTGGAAAAGGCCGGAGTGGAGAGGCCTTCGGATATTGATATCTGTGACTTTGAACCGGTGACTGTGCCGCATGATGCACTTATTGGGGATGCGAATTCGCATTATAAAAGCTGCATAGTATGGTATGCAAAAAGACTTGGCTTTACGCCGAAGTCCGGTAAGAGATATATCCTATACTTTGAGGGTGTATACATGAACAGCGATGTGTTCGTAGGAGATATGCGCGTGGGCGGCAGACCTTACGGTTACAGTTCATTCACTGTTGAACTGACCGATCATATCAAAAGCGAAGATGATATGATATATGTTCGTGCCGAGCATCTTGCACCCAACAGTCGCTGGTACGGAGGCCCCGGCATCAATCGTGATGTGTGGCTGTATGAATTGCCTAAGACCCATATAGCCTTGGACAGTATATATATACATACGAACAATAATATCGAGAATAAATGGACGGTTGATCTGTCCTTTGATATAGACGGCGTTACCGGATCTGCAGGCAGGATCCCAACTGAGGATCTGAGATTTTCTTTTGAACTGGCGGGTCATGACGGTGATGTCATATATGCATCGGATATGATGCCCATATCCGGAGGTGTGCATACAGAGCATTCTTTTGAGACTGATGGTGTCGCTGCATGGGACATCGATGATCCGATCCTTTATGAACTTAAGATCAGCCTTTTTGACGGTGATGGTTTGGATGAGGATCCGATCGATGTGAGGACACAGTCATTCGGCTTCAGGACAATAGAATTTACCACCGACAGAGGATTCTTCTTAAATGGCCGACACGTAAAGTTAAAGGGTGTATGTCTTCACACCGACGGTGGTGCCATAGGAATGGCTTTCCATAAGGATATGGCGTTAAGACAGCTTCTTACCATGAAGGATATGGGAGTTAATGCCATCAGATTCGCACATAATCCGCCGGCACCGGGCTTCCTTGAACTGTGTGACGAACATGGTATGCTCGTCATGGATGAGTCTTTTGACTGTTGGAGAAACGGTAAGACAAGATTCGATTATGGCAGGTTCTTCGATGAGTGGGCTGTTAAAGACATAACGGATTATATAAGACGCGACCGTAATCATCCTTCGGTGATCATGTGGAGCCTGGGTAATGAGATATACGACACTCATAAAGACGCAGATGAAGGAGTTAAGACACTTGGGATGCTTATGGATGCGGCCGCGCAGGCAGATCCAAAGCATAATGCTTATCCAACACTCTGTTCCAATTATATGCCCTGGGAGAATACGCAGAAGGCTGCGGATGTGATCAAACTAATCGGTTACAATTATGCGGAGCGACTTTATGAGGAGCACCATAAGGAACATCCGGACTGGATCATATATGGCTCCGAGACTGCTTCCTGCGTTCAGAGCAGAGGAATATATCATTTTCCGCTTAGTCGAGCGCTTTTAACTGATGAAGACAGACAGTGCTCATCTCTTGGTAACAGCACCACGAGCTGGGGTGCCAAGAATCTTGAATACTGCATTACGACAGAGAGGGATACGGATTATTCGCTTGGGCAGTTTCTGTGGTCAGGTATAGATTATATAGGAGAACCCACTCCGTATCATACCAAGAATTCATATTTCGGCATGGCTGATACGGCATGTTTTCCCAAGGATGCGTATTATCTTTTCAAAGCCGAATGGACAGATGTAAAAGTATCGCCAATGATACATATCCTTCCTTATTGGGATCACAATCCGGGACAGATGATAGATGTGCGTATCTGTTCGAATGCATCAGAAGTAGAGCTTTTCTTAAATGACAGATCACTTGGCAAAAGGACCATTGATCACGCTCACGGAATGCAGTTGTATGCTGACTTTAGGATCGCATATGAACCCGGTGAACTTAAGGCGGTTGCCTATGATGAGTCAGGGAATGAGATAGCGACGGATATAAAGCATTCATTCTTGGATGTGGCAGGCCTTAAGCTTTCGATGGATCATGCAGATACCGTGCCCGGTGAAGATAAGCTTTATTTTGTAGAGATCGGCGGTGTGGATAAAGACGGACATACTGTAGAGAATGCCGATGTGAGAGTCAGGGTAAAAGTATCCGGCCACGGATATCTCTATGGACTTGATAACGGTGACAGCACGGATTACGATTCATATAAAGGTGATACGAAGAGGATGTTTAACGGCCGGCTTCTTGCCATAGTCAGAAGTGACGGCACCGGCGGCCGGATAGATATAAGTGCCGATATTGATAAAAGTGACATACCTGTCAGAAAGATAGAACTTGATCCGGATGCCGACGGACCGGTTCGTTTGAACCCGGATCATGACAGCGTGGTATTTAAGACTACGGTATATCCGGCGAATGCATGCGGATGCGAGATATCTTATGAGATCACCAACGAAGCGGGTGTGATCATCAAAAATGCATGTGTTACGGATAACGGAGACGGACATATATCTGTAAAGGCTGTGGGCGACGGATCCATGAAACTCAGGGCGATCTGCAGAGACAGGGATGGAAGAGTATATCTTATCTCGGCCTATGAGATCCTTGCCGAAGGCTTCGGGGCACTTAACTTTGATCCGTACAGTTTTGTGACGGCTTCGCTTTATACAGATTCATCAAACGATATAGGTAATGGCAATGACAGCGGCATAGCGACGCCTGCAGAGTCGGATGGCTGGGTGGCATATGCCAATACCGATTTCGGAAGCGGTGCAGACACAGTCACGATCCCTATATTCGAACTTGCGGGAGATCCGTTTGACATCATATTCTGGTGCGGTATTCCGCACAGTGAAGGTGCCTTTATAATAGGCAGAGGACATTATCACAAGCCCTGCATATGGAATGTATATCAGGAACAGACCTTTAAACTTGATAAAGTGCTTAAGGGCATACAGACATTTGCGATAGAGATCGATTCGCATAAGGCGCATATAAAGGGCTTTGTATTTGACAGACTCTCAAGAGTAGGTGTTATGAATCAGGCTGTCTGTGCGGATGAGATATACGGAGATACCTATGATGTCCGTGACGATGCGATATACGGAATAGGCAACAATGTATCCGTTGTATATAAGGATTATAATCTTGGAGATGACGGGATCGGCAGACTAACCATTAACGGACATACGAGGATGGATAATAATACGGTACATATCATCTTTGAGGGTGGCGCCACAAAAGAGAGACGTATCGTGGAATTTGCAGGATCCGATGATTTTATCGAGAGAAGTTTTGTGATTGAAAAGGTAAGCGGAACGGTCGATATCACATTCGTGTTCCTGCCCGGATGCGACTTTGACTTTAAAGGATTCAGGCTTGATTAGCATATAATGGAAAGATAAAAAAGGAGAGACAATGTTACTGACACAGAACGGTATTGTAAATGATGCGGATGAGTACACTAAGAAAGGATACGGTCTGCCGGGATACGACAGGGAACAGTTAAAACTAAGGACCCATGAGAGCCCGGAATGGATACATTTTGGCGCGGGCAACATATTCAGGGCATTCCAGGCCAATCTCATGCAGAGATTGATAAATGCCGGCAAGGCGCATACGGGTATTATTGTCTGCGAAGGGTATGACTATGAGATCATAGACAGGATGTACAGACCGCATGATGACATAAGCATTCTGGCTACACTTAAGGCGGACGGAACTGCTGACAAGACTGTCATAGGAAGTATTGCGGAGTCACTCGTGCTTGACAGAGACAGAACTGATGATTTTGCGCGCCTTAAAGAAATATTCAGGGCAGACAGTCTTAAGATGGCATCCTTTACGATCACTGAGAAGGGCTATGTCGTTAAAGGCAAAAACGGAGAGCTTTTGCCCGCCACATTGGCGGATATAGAGGCGGGCCCTGATAAGGCATCAAGCTATATAGGCAAGATCGTCTCTCTTTTGCATGAAAGATTTTTAAGCGGATGCAAGCCCGTGGCTTTTGTATCCATGGACAACTGCTCACACAACGGCGATAAGCTAAAGGATGCTATCCTTACTTTTGCAAAGGGCTGGGCCGATAACGGTAAGGCTGATAGGGGCTTTTACGATTACTGCACGGATGCATCAAAAGTATCATTCCCGTGGAGCATGATAGACAAGATCACACCCCGCCCCGATGCAGCCATTGAGAAGATGCTTAATGACGACGGTATAGAAGGACTTGAACCTGTGATCACATCAAAAAATACATATGTGGCTCCTTTTGTAAATGCCGAGGAGACTGAGTATCTGGTGATAGAAGATGCTTTTCCTAACGGAAGGATACCATTAGATGACACGGGTGTCATATATACCGAACGTGAGACGGTGGACAAGGTTGAGAAAATGAAAGTCTGCACGTGCCTCAATCCGCTGCATACGGCACTTGCGATATTCGGATGCCTGCTTGGTTATAAGACCATACATGATGAGATGGAAGATGAGGACTTAAGCAGACTGGTATACAGACTCGGTCATGATGAAGGCATGAAGACCGTGGTAGATCCCAGTGTGCTTTCTCCTGAGGAATTCCTTGATAACGTACTTACAAAGCGCCTTCCCAATCCGTTCATGCCGGACACTCCGCAACGTATTGCCTGTGACACGTCACAGAAGTTGCCCATCAGATTCGGTGAGACAATAAAGGCATATCGCGCACGTCCCGATCTGTCTACTGAGGATCTTAAACTTATCCCTTTGGTGCTCGCAGGATATCTGAGATACTTAAAAGCGCTTGATGATAAGGGCGTGGCTTTTGAATTAAGTCCAGATCCAATGCTTGATACACTTACGTCTCTATCTCCCGAAGATGTGCTTCGCCATACGGAAGTCTTTGGCAATGATCTTTTTGCCGATTCGCTTGCTGAGCGCATTCTTGCTATCTATGCAGAACTTAATTCCGGAACCGGAGCGGTACGTACAACACTTCATAAGTATCTTGCATGACTTTGTCGTGATGATATGTTAAAATGAAGAAGTCGCATGATTGTGACTAAAGTACTTGAAGACGGAGAATACTTAAATGCAGGGTAAAGCGGTATCCGAAGGAATAGCGATAGGAGTATTATCCATATATCGTAAGTTGGCGCATAATCCCGGAATGTCAAAATATCTCGGGAGTGTTGCTGAGATCAACAGACTTGCGGTAGCGCGCATACAGGCCAAAAGAGAGCTTGAATCACTTCGTATCAAAGCATCCATGGAAGGTAATGAAGCCGGAGCATCATTGTTAGGGTCTTATATTGTCATGCTCGATGATCCGGCTTTTATAGATGCAGTCGAGAGACGTATCGGTGATCGTCATATGACGGCCGAAGAAGCCGTGGAATCGGCCAGGGACCGTATCTATGAACTGTTTGGCAGCATGGATGATCCTTATATGCAGGCCAGAGCAGAGGATATCAGAGATATAAGTGACAGGGTCATACGCAATCTCGGAGGCAGTGTGCAGATCACTCCGAATCTTACTGATGATGTTATTCTGCTTGCAGAAGATCTGACTCCCAGTGACACCATGCAGCTTAATACTGACAGAGTGCTGGCTTTTGTTACAAAGCGCGGATCCAATCTGTCTCATACAGCCATTATTGCCCGTTCCATGAATATTCCGGCTGTAGTGGCGTTGGATTATCCCGAAGGCTGCGAAGGCAAACTGGCGATACTGGATGGCTACAACGGTGAGCTGATCATTGATCCTGACGAGGCGACCCTTGAAAGATACAGGGAACGTAAGGCTGAGTTGGAAGAGCGTGCGCGCATCTTAAGCGAACTTAAGTCTCTTCCGAGCGTTACTTTGGACGGACATCATGTCGGGCTTTTGGCCAATGTCGGAAGCGCACCTGATATCAAAAAGGCGCTTGAACTCGGCTGTGAAGGTATCGGACTGTTCAGATCCGAGATATTCTATTTGGACAGAGATGATTATCCTACGGAGGAAGAGCAGTATGAGGCATACGCCGAAGCAGTACGCGTTCTTGACGGCAGGGAACTGGTCATAAGGACCATAGACATCGGCGCTGACAAGCAGGTTCCTTATCTTCAGATGAAGCATGAGGACAATCCGGCGATGGGTATGCGAGCGGTCAGATACTGTTTGGGACACAAGGATGTATTCCGTACACAGCTCAGGGCCATTTACAGAGCTTCTGCACATGGTCCGGTATCTATTCTTTTTCCCATGATCATATCAATTGAAGAAATATGGCAGATACGTTCCGTTATCAATGAGGTGAAGGCTTCTCTTGATAAGGATGGCCTTAAATATGCTACGTGCAAGATCGGAGCCATGATAGAGACTCCGGCTGCTGCCATGATATCGGATCTTCTGGCAAAAGAGGTGGATTTTTTCTCTATAGGTACCAACGATCTGACACAGTACACTCTGGCGGTAGACAGACAGAATACGGAACTTGAGTTTATCTGCGATTATCATCATGAAGCGATACTGCGTTTCCTTAAGATGACCATTGATAACGGCCACAAAGAAGGATGCAAAGTATGTATTTGCGGAGAGCTTGCGGCAGATACATCCATTACGGCTGATCTGCTGCGGATGGGAGTGGATGAACTGTCCGTTACACCGGCGAGTCTGCTTAAAGTTAAGCAGGCTATCCGTGGGATACGGATATCATAAATACATGATTCATTACAGGAATATATTTGGGAGGATGAGATGGAAAAGATAAAGATCAAATATTTTACGGATAAGATCGAGAAATTAAGATACATAGACGGCAAGTCTGACTGGATCGATTTAAGGGCAGCTGAAGATGTTGACATGAAGGCGGGAGAATGGAAGCTTATTCCCCTTGGAGTTGCCATGCAGCTTCCGAAGGGATATGAGGCTCACATAGTACCCAGAAGTTCCACTTACAAGAACTTTGGACTTATACAGAGCAATCATATGGGGGTTGTGGACTGTTCATACTGCGGTGACAATGATCAGTGGTTTGTTCCAATGTATGCCATGCGAGACACTCATATAAGTGTCAATGACCGTATATGCCAGTTCCGTATCATGGAGAATCAGCCCAAGATCGAGTTTAACGAAGTTGAATCTCTGGGCGGTGAGGACCGCGGCGGTTTCGGTTCTACAGGTAAGAACTAGACATAAATCACCTGTTGCATTTTATATGTACGGGTGTATAATGTGTGTTTGTTAGTAACACATGGGTATGGATATATGATGATTATATTCTTTTTTCTGGTATGGGTGATATTTAACGGCAGGCTTACCGTTGAGATAGCCGTATTCGGACTTGTCATATCGAGCGCAATATATATGTTCGTATGTAAGTTCCTTGGCTATTCTCCGAAGATCGACAGATATGCGATACGCAATACAGGCCTGTTTGTTAAATATTTTTGTATACTCATAGCGGAGATCATAAAAGCCAACTTTACAGCCACAAGATTCATAGGCAGTTCAAGATATGAAGTGGAACCGGTGATAGTAAGCTTTGAGACGGATCTTAAGACCAGGTCTGCCAGAGTCCTTTTGGCCAACAGTATCACCCTTACTCCGGGGACTATCACGGTATCCGTGGATGGCAACAGATTTACTGTACATTGCCTTGATAAGAGCCTTGCAGTAGGACTGGCGGATTCGGTGTTTGTGAAGATGCTTCATGAACTTGAAAGCAGGATCTCGGAGCCTGACCTGATTGAAGAGTCTGATGAACAGTAAAAGATCGTGGAGGATCAGATGACGGATACGGTACTGACACCCATACAAACAGCATATCATTACCTGTATATCGGGGTCATCATAATTCTTGCATTGGCTCTTTTTGCATGTCTTATAAGAGCCATAAAAGGACCGAAGATCGCGGACAGAATTGTGGCCGTCAATATGATGGGCACAATGGTAATGGTTATTATGACGATCATGTCACTTTTGTTAAAAGAGGATTACCTGGTAGATATCAGCCTTATATATGCGATGATCAGCTTTATTGCGGTCGTGGTCATCACCAAAGTATATATAGGAATATATGAAGAGAGAAGAATAGCTAAAGAAAAGCAAAAAGGAGGTGCGGATGATGGAATGGATTAGACTTGTCATCGGTGCAGCCTTTTTATTTTGCGGCCTTGCATTTTTCGTAATGGAGATATACGGAATATTCAAGTATGACTATGTGATCAACCGCATGCATGCGGCAGCCATAGGAGATACGATGGGTATCAGCCTGTCCCTTGCCGGACTTATGATATTCTCCGGATTAAATTTCACTACGCTTAAGATCGCACTGATAGTAGTATTTTTATGGTTTTCATCACCTGTTGCATCGCACCTTTTGGCCAACCTCGAGGTCACTACATGTGATGATAAGGATAAGCATATGAAAGTGTATGATGAACTGAGTACACTGGAAGAAGAGCTTAAGGAGAGCGAAAAGTAATGTCAGTACTGCAGATAATACTTCTCATATTCTTAATAGTGTGCGCGGTGTCTGTGAGTCTTACTCATGACCTGCTCAATGCGATCCTGATATATATGTCATTTTCGCTTATCATGTCCATTATATGGGTAACATTGCAGTCACCGGATCTGGCGATCACGGAAGCCGCCGTTGGAGCCGGTGTTACCAGTGTCCTGTTCTTTGTGACGCTTAAAAAGATCCATGCGATCAATATAGAAGAGGGTACAAGGGAACTTACCGATAGAGATATCAATACCGAAGATATAGACGGACTCAATGAGCCCGAGAAAAAGCAGATGTAACTTATATCCCGGAGGTGATCCGTGAGCAGACGTAAGACTGACGAAGAGTATTCGAAGACAAAAGCATATAAGTTCTTTAAGTGGTTAAGAGGCGAGAATTCATATATTCCCGAAGAGACCAGGATGGATATGGGTCTGCTCATACCCATTGAGGATGACTCAACCATAAAGGAGAGGATGAACGAGAAGCAGATGGCCATAGACAAGGTCTATGACGAGGATTCCAATAAGCTTCTAAAGTTCTTTAATAAGATGTATCGCGTGGTCGCAGCGATGTTCCTCGTGATACTGGCTGCACTGCTCATATACAATGTGGCCTTCCTGCCTCCTGTTGGTGAGAGGGACAAGCCTGACAATAATGAAGTTACCGAGAGATATATAGAGAAGGGTATCGAGGAGACCGGAGCTGTCAACATAGTTACCGGTATGATCCTGGATTACAGGGCATTTGATACGTTCGGAGAGTCCAACGTGCTCTTTGTGGCCACTATAACAGTGCTCATTCTTTTGCGCCTTAATAAAGACAAGAGGCCTGACAGAGATGAGCTGGAGGATCATGAGTCTTCGGACCGCATCTATGAGCCCAAGAATGATGTGATACTGCAGACTGTAGCAGGCTTTTTGGTACCAATCATCATGATATTCGGGATATATGTGATCCTTAACGGACATTTATCACCCGGAGGAGGATTCTCCGGCGGAGCCATAATCGGAGCCGGACTGATACTTTATCTCAATGCGTTCGGTTTTGAAAAAGCGGAGAGATTCTTCACCGAGAAGACATATAAGTGGATCAGTTTTTTTGCGCTTACGACATACTGTCTGTGCAAGGCTTATTCATTCTTCTGCGGAGCCAATCATTTGGACAGCCATATTCCGCTTGGCACCCCGGGTGCGATACTTTCAAGCGGACTTATTCTGATACTTAATATCTGCGTGGGTCTTGTGGTGGCCTGCACGATGTACACTTTCTATGTAATGTTCAGAAAGGGAGATTTTTGATGTTGCATAATCTTGCGGTTAATTATGAAGAGGCGATAGCAATGCTTTTGTTTGTCATTGGCTTTGCAAATCTCCTGCTACAGAAAAATCTCATAAAAAAGATAATCGGACTTAATATAATGGATTCCGCAGTCTATCTGTTTTTGGCGCTCAAGGGCTATATCGAGGGGGCTGCGGTGCCTATCGTGGTAAACGGCATAACCGATAAAGAGGCTTATATCAATCCGGTACCTGCGGGCCTGGTGCTTACGGGTATCGTGGTATCCGTATCCGTGTCGGCTCTTATGCTTTCGCTTACCATAAGGCTTTATAGAAGATATCATACGCTTAATCTCGATGAGATATCAATGCGCCTTAAAAAGGAGGGATTGTAATGGAACTTATCCGTAATTTTCCCTTCTTTTCCATAATGATCGCAATGTTCTCGGGGCCGGTGTGCTCTGTGCTTCCGGGCAAGGTCGCTAGAGTGGTCAATGCCTGCGTCATAGTGATCGTGGGGATCATGTCGGCAGTGCTGCTTGGGTATCTTTCCGTTACGGGAGAGAGTTTTGTATACATGATGGGTCACTTTCCGGCGCCCTGGGGTAATGAGATAAGGGCCGGAGTGCTGGAAGCCGGAATGGCCATGTTTTTCTGTATCGTCATGCTTTTGTCAGTGCTCGGCGGTATCAAGAAACTGTTTGATGAAGTGGTCGTTAGCAAGCACAATCTCTACTATATCCTTGTGGGACTGATGTTGAGCTCGCTCTTGGCCCTTGTATATACCAATGACCTTTTCACGGCATACGTATTTGTCGAGATCAATACGATATCTGCCTGCGGACTCATAATGATAAGAGAAAACGGACGTACCATAGAGGCAGCAGTCCGTTATATGATAATGAGCCTTATAGGTTCTGCGATGATACTTCTTGGTATCTGTATGATATATGATCTTACGGGACATCTTCTGATGAGCAATATCAAGGAATCTGTTGCCGCGATGACTGCGGGCGGGACCTATCCGGAGCCTTTGCTGTGCACGATCGCTCTCATGAGCGTGGGCCTTGCGATCAAGTGTGCGCTTTTCCCTTTTCACTCATGGCTTCCGGATGCATATGGTTATTCGACGGTTTCATCAGCTGCCATCCTTTCAAGTCTTGTATCCAAGGGATATATATTCCTGCTCATCAAGATCATTTACAGGGTGATAGGTTTTGATGTATATAAGGGAAGCGGCGTCATAGACGTACTGTTCATATTCGGACTGGCAGGTATGATATTCGGATCGGTCAGCGCCATCAGAGAGAACGATGTAAGAAGGATGATCGCGTATTCGTCCGTAGCTCAGATAGGATACATCTTCATGGGTATCGGAATGGGCACACAGTTCGGTATGGTGGCGGCAGTTTTCCATATTCTTTCGCATGCCTCGACCAAATCGCTTTTGTTCATCTCGGCGATCGGTCTTACCGACGTGTCGGGAGGAAGCAGAAAGTTCATCGAACTTACGGGTTCTGGATATCGTAACAGGATTGCGGGACTGTCCTTTGCGATAGGAGCGCTTTCGATGGTAGGTGTACCGCTTTTCTCAGGCTTTATCAGTAAGCTTTTGTTCGCCGAGGCTGCCATCAATCTGTCAGGAAGGATGCTTCCGGTATTCATAGTTTTGGGAATAAGTACGATACTTAATGCGATATATTTCATGAAGACTGTCATAAGGATATATACTCCCGTGGATGGAAGTCCGTATCCCAGGGCGCATATGAGACAGTTGCCTTTGTACAGCATGGTGCTGTGTGCATTTGTGATCTTAAATGTGGTGCTCGGAGTTATGTCGGATCCCATTATCGGCCTTATAGGACAGGGTCTTACGATGTTTGACTGAAGTGATTATGGAGATATTTTATTCTTTACCCGTACAATTTCATATGGATCCGCTTGGAGCGATATTTGCTTTTCTTACGCTCATTGTGTTTCTGTGTTCGGGAGTCTTTTCTTTTGAATACTTAAAGGGCAGTAAGCACATTAAGAGTTACGCGGTATTCTATGTCCTTACCATGGCTATGGAACTGCTTTTGTGTGCGGCATCGAATCTTATCACATTTTATATGTGTTATGAGCTTTTGACGATCATGTCCATGCCTTTGGTGATACATGAAAGAACGGCGCAGTCCAAGGCGGCAGCGCTTAAATACCTGTTCTTTTCAATGTTCGGCGCGTACTTTGCTCTGTTTGGGATATACAATCTGTCCAAGAAAGCGACAAGTCTGTCATTTGCCTATGGTGGCAATATAGATGCTTCGGTATGGGTTGCGGATGAGAAGATTCTTTTAATATCCGTTATGGCTATGATCATAGGCTTCGGTGTAAAGGCCGGAATGTGGCCCATGCACAGTTGGCTTCCCACGGCACATCCTGTTGCTCCGTCACCTGCGTCTGCCGTGTTATCGGCCTGTGTGGTAAAAGCGGGTGTACTCGGTATCATAAGAAGCATATGGTATGTGGCGGGAACGGGAAAAATACCCGGATCCTACGTGCAAAAGGCGTGGATGATCCTTACGTTAATGACGGTATTTTTAGGCTCAATGTTGGCTTACAGGGAGCAGGTGCTTAAAAAGCGTCTGGCCTATTCTACGGTAAGCCAGGTGTCATATATACTCTTTGGACTGGCTGTGGGTATAGGCTCTGTTCATACCGATTCAATGGTCTCTTCGTACGCGCATGTATCCGACAGTATAACCGGAGCGATACTACACGTACTGGCGCACGGATTCATCAAGGCTGTACTTTTCCTTGTGGCCGGTGCGGCAATGAGATACATGAATGTTCATAAAGTTGATGAACTAAAGGGTATCGGCCTTAAGATGCCCGGTATCATGGTGTGCTACACGATAGCTTCCTTGGGCCTTATAGGCATACCTCCTACGGGCGGATTCGTCTCGAAGTGGTATCTGGTTACGGGTTCGATAGCCACAGGCATTCCTGTTTTTTCATGGTTGGGATCGGTGGTATTGCTTGTAAGTGCACTTCTTACGGCAGGATATCTTTTGGGGCCTGCGGTTAAGGCATTCTTCCCGGGCTGGGAGTACAGACAGGATCATAAGGATGATAAGCCTTTGGGTAAGGATGAGAAGCCGGGGCTTTTGATGCTGCTTCCGGTAGCGACTCTGACACTTCTGTCAGTTTTGATGGGTATATTCACTTCGCCGATCATAGAAGTGATAAGAAAGATATTTTTTATATAGGTAAATGGCATGGTATTTGCAGCAGTTATCCTGCCGATATTGGCAGGAGCCCTTATTCCGCTTATTAAGTGGAAAAGCGGGCGAATAAGAAACATATATAATGAGTGCATAGTCTTGGCTACTACAGCCATCGTATGGTATCTGATACTGGTACCCGGCGCGGAGAGATTCACACTTGTTCGTTTTCAAGGGGATTTAAACATTTCATTCTGTGTGGACGGGCTCAGTATGATATTTGCGGGACTGGTATCTTTACTCTGGCCTTTGGCGACACTGTATGCCTTTGAGTATATGGATCATTCCACGGCATATGGTCATACACACAATGAGAAACTTTCACCAAGGGATGAGATGCCCAATATCTTTTTCATGTTCTATACCATGACATATGGCGTAACGCTTGGTATAGCGCTTGCGGCCAACATTCTCACGATGTACTGCTTTTATGAGATGTTAACGCTTGTGACGGTTCCTCTTGTGATGCATACACTGACAAGAAGTGCGATCTTGGCCAGCCGTAAATACATGTATTATTCACTCGGCGGAGCTGCGTTCGCTTTCCTTGGTATGATATTCATCATCACCTACGGTACCACGATAGACTTTAAACTCGGTGGAGTTCTCGATATGAACGCTGTAGCGGACAAAACCGGAGTTCTGTTGCTTATATATGTATTTGCATTTATGGGATTCTCAGTCAAGGCTGCGGTATGTCCCTTCAATTCATGGCTTCCGGATGCGGGCGTGGCACCCACTCCGGTCACGGCACTGTTGCATGCCGTTGCCGTGGTTAAATCGGGTGCTTTTGCCATCATCAGACTTACGTTTTATCTCTTCGGCACGGAATTCTTGCGAGGAACATGGGCGCAGTACGTGACCATGGCGATAGTTATCATAACGATCATCTACGGAAGTGCAAGAGCGGTTAAGGAACCGCATATAAAGAGAAGACTTGCTTACTCTACCATAAGCAATCTTTCTTATATCGTATTCGGCGTGACGCTTATGACACCGCTTGGAATGGCAGCGGCACTTTCGCATATGATCATGCATGCCGTTATGAAGATCTGCTCTTTTTTCTGTGCAGGTGCGATCATGCATAAGACGGGACGTGAATACGTATATGAGCTTGACGGACTCGGATATAAGATGCCGCAGGTATTTGGCATATTTACGATCAGTGCTTTTGCACTCATGGGTGTTCCGGGACTTGCGGGTTTCGTGAGCAAATGGAATCTGGTATCCGCGGCACTTGAACTTGGAACACCGCTTGCATATGCCGGCGTGGTGGCATTGCTCATTTCGGCCATACTTACCGCCATATATATGCTGACAGTCAGTGTCAGGGCTTTTTTTCCGAAGGCCGATTATAATACAAGAGTCAATGAGGGCATAAAAGACCCCGGTCTTAAGATGCTCATACCGTTATATATCTTTGCGATCGCCATGATCGTACTCGGCGTCAATTCGTCATTGATCATGGACTTTATATGTAAGGTGGCAGCGATTTGAATAATTTAATGGATCTGTCAATTGAATATTCGATACCCGGGATATGCGGGATGCCTAGTGGCCTCTGCTTTGTAATAGACGGCTTCAGGCTGATCTATGCCTGCATTGCTACATTTATGTGGGTGGTGAGCCTTGCACTGTCATCGCAGTATATGAAGCATTATGAGAGAAAGGCAAGATATTATTTCTTCTTTGCACTTACTTATATCGCGACGGTGGCAGTATTCCTGTCAGCCGACCTGTATACTTTGTTTATCTTTTTTGAGGCCATGTCCTTATCGTCGTATGTCTGGGTGGCTTTTGATGAGCGAAAGGCTTCTCTTCGTGCGGCGGACACTTATTTGGCCATATCGATCATAGGCGGACTTACGATGCTCATGGGCCTGTTCCTTATCTACGATGCGTCGGGTCAGCTGTTATTAACGGGCAATACACTTAAGATCAATGAGCTTGCGGATATGTATATCATGGCAAAAGCGGTGAAGTCAGGCTCTCTGCACACACAGATAAGGGCCGGCGGCTTTTGTATGCTCGTTGGCTTTGGAGCCAAGGCGGGCGCTTTTCCATTACATATTTGGCTTCCCAAGGCTCATCCTGTCGCGCCGGCACCTGCGTCGGCACTTTTATCCGGTATACTGACCAAGACAGGTATATTGGGCATACTGATGCTCACCAATTACATATTTGCGGGCAACATGGAGTGGGGCGTTATCATCCTGACGATCGGCGTACTTACAATGATTGTCGGTTCTCTGCCTGCACTTACATCCACGGATTTAAAGAGAACTTTGGCCTGCTCATCCGTTGCGCAGATAGGCTTTATCATGACGGGCATAGGAGTGGGCAGTTTGGGTATACCCATGGGAACGTCGGGTGCTTTTCTGCATATGGTGGGACATTCAATCTTCAAACTCATCCTCTTCTCGGCAGCAGGCGTCATTTATATGAATGCACATAAGCTTGATCTTGAGTCGATAAGAGGTTTTGGAAGGAAAAAGCCGTTGCTTAATCTGATATTTTTATCAGGCAGCCTCGGAATAGCCGGAGTGCCGATGTTTAACGGATATATCAGTAAGACTTTGATACACGAGGGGATAGTGGAAGCCGCCATGATGATGGCACATATGGAGGCAAACGGCATGGCTATCCCGATATCCGCCGGTACATTGTCCGTGATCGAATGGATATTTGTCATATGCGGCGGATGTACCGCAGCATATATGCTCAAACTCTATATATGCATATTTGTTGAAAAGAATTCGGACCCTGAGATCCAGGCAGGATATGATGAAGGTGGCCGCTATATGAATAACATCGTGACCGTGGCACTTGCGGTTGCGGCGCTTATTCCGCCGACACTTGGTATCACTGTGCAAAAGAGCTTGAATGGACTGACGGATATGGCTTGTTTGTTCTTAAGGCTGCCATCCGTGCCGCAAGCACACTTTTATTCGTGGGAATCTCTTCGTGGTGGATTGATCTCCCTTGCGATCGGTGTGGTGCTCTACATCGGTGTCATACGTACGGTGGTTAAGGATGATGAGGGAAGATATTCAGATCCCGTGCCTGCATGGCTTGATCTAGAGGATCTTGTATACAGACCGGTTCTTATGCGGGCACTTCCTTTCCTGTGTGCGATAGGGTGCAGAGTACTTGATATTTTGGTTGACATAACAATAGTTGCGCTTCGTAAGACTGTCTTTAAAGACAGCCGTAAGACTGAAGAACTTAAAGAAGGTACATGGCTTACGCATATGCTTGGTACTGCTGCCAATAAAGCGGCTGACATTAAGGCTTATTTTTGGGGGCTCAGAGGGAAAAAGGCTTCCAAACGTCCGGACTATGTGCACCGTTTTGCGCTTGATTATACAAGCTTTAAGGAAAGCCGTACCGTTATATACAGAAGTCTGTCATTCGGCCTGCTTTTATTCTGTATGGGCCTGGTACTGACGGTCGCCTATATTCTTATCACGCGCTGGTGGTAACGATCGCTTGTGCTCCCATCACAAACTGACTGCAATGACCGCTTATTCTGCAAGTTTTCGCACATTTTCGCAGCTGCAAATAATATTGTAAAGAAAAGCAATATTTGTTATAATTTTATACAGACAATTGACATATGGAGGAAGGCCGAGGCTTTCCTCTTATTTGGCTATACGGGTATATTGGGAAGGCGGTTATGAGCGAAGCGGGATATGACAGAGAATTTCTTCGTAAGATAGCGAATTATTTATTTGAGCTTCTCATTTTCTTTGATGATGACGGTACTGTGAGACATGCCAATGAAGTGGTGCTGTCTACCCTTATGTATCAGGATCTGGATGAGCTCGATAATATATCCGATGTTTTCCCTACTCTTTTCTACAAAGAGGGCGACAAGATGATGTGCCGCGAAGATATGGACGGACATGTGGTGAGTACGGTGGCATATCGCAGCAACAATACCTGCTTTGAGGTCGAGGCAAGATTCATTAAGGACCTTATAAAGGTTGACGGTGCTCCGGACAAGACAAGGCATGCCTGTGTAGTGGAAGATATATCCGCCAGAGAGCGTCTTTCCAGAGAGATATCCAAGGCCAGAGAGAGCAGTGAAGATTTCGTCAAGACCAGAGATGAATTCGTGGCGAATGTTACTCACGAGCTTCGTACGCCGGTCAATGGCATCCTGGGCAATATCCAGGAACTCATGGGTGCCGAGAGGGACAATAATAAGCTCTATACCATGGAGATGATAGAGAAGAGCTGCAATGACATGAACGCTCTGATCAATAACATACTTGATTTCTCCAAACTCCAGGCCGGCAAGTTCCAGATGGAAGACAGAGAGTTCTCTCTTAAGAGCATGATAGATTATGTCAGATCCAATCACATCAACAAGATACATGAGAAGGGTCTGGATTTCTTCGTTACCGTGGCTCCGGATATACCGGACAAGCTAATAGGTGATGAACTTAGACTTGAACAGATACTTAACAATCTCTTGTCCAATGCGATCAAGTTCACTACGGTCGGCAAGATCATGTTGGAGGTTGTGGAGACTGCGAGGGTCGGTAACAGAGTCGAGCTGTTTTTCATGGTAATGGATACAGGTATAGGTATAGCCGATCACGATATGGACAAGCTCTTTAAGGGATTTTCGCAGGTGGATGCATCCATATCACGTAAGTATGGCGGTACGGGACTCGGACTCAATATAAGCAAGCAGCTTGTCAATCTCATGGGTGGTGATATCTCCGTGGATTCCACTGCCGGTAAGGGATCGACATTTACATTCTCGGTATGGCTGAATTTGCCTGACGGAGCTGATACGGCCGCAGAGGAATATCATAAGGCGACGCCGGTATTCAGCAGCATGGCCTCTGAGAGCGGGGATGCTGATGCGGGTATGGAATATGGCTCTGCCGAGAACAGAGAAGAGATAGACAAAAGGCTTATGAAACTGGTCCTCTGTATCGAGATGGATACATGGGAGAAGGCGGAGATGTTTGCCGACGCCGTGAAACAGCTGACTTTGAGCGCTCCCAAAGAGATCACACAGACGGCGCTTAAGCTTAAGATGGCCATACAGAAAGAGAACAGAGAGAAGGCTACACAGGCGATAGATACACTCAAAAAACTGCTGAATTCGTAAAGACATACAGAGGACGGGTGCTATATGGAAGAATACAGAGTTGAGAATAATCAGGCAACGGGGCAGGTACTTATTGTGGATGACGTGGAGGTCAACCGTTTTGTCCTGCGCAATATCATAGCGGACATGGGCTATCAGCCGCTGCTGGCGGAGAACGGTATTCAGGGTATCAAGCTCATACAGAAGTGCCATCCGGAACTGATACTTCTGGATGTGGCCATGCCGGAGATGGGAGGATTTGAATTTGCTTCCATCGTTAAGGGCGACATAGCTACGAGAGATATCCCGATCATATTCATATCTGCTTATGATGAAGTGGACGACATAGTCAAGGGCTTCGAACTCGGCGGTGAGGATTATATCACCAAGCCATTCATCCCGGAGGTGGTCAAGGCCAGAGCCGGTGTACATCTTAAGTTCCATGAGACGAGAAGGGATCTTTTAGAGACCAACCGCAGACTTAAGACTTCACTTAACAGCCAGCTTAAGCAGATCGAGCAGGAGAAAAAAGGCGTACTGTATGCACTGATGAATCTCGCCAGACGCAACTCCATGTACGAAGAGGAGTTCATAGAGAGGATGCAGTACAACTGCCGATTGGTCGCCCAGGCGATGCAGCTTGCGGGAATGTACGATGACGTATTCACGGATACTTTTATCAATACCATAGAGATAGCGGCGCCTCTTTGTGACATAGGCAATGTCGCAGTTCCCATGGAGATACTGCAGAAGAAAGCAAAGCTTGATCCGAATGAGCGAGACAGGATGCAGACGCATACAAGAGTGGGAGCGAAGATTTTGCATGACGTGGCTCTTTCGAGTGAGTATGATGATTTTGTGCAGATGGCGGCAGATATAGCACATTATCATCATGAGAACTGGGACGGAACGGGATATCCCGACGGCAGGAAGGGAGATGAGATCCCGTTGGCGGCGCAGATAGTGGCTATTACCAATGTATATTGCGCACTTACTGCGGACAGAGTGTACAGAGTTCCTTATACCAAGGAGGAGGCACTTCGAATAGTCGGCGCCGATTCGGGAGAGAAGTTCAATCCCGAGATATACAATATATGTCGCAAGATTTCAAGACAGCTTAAATAGACAGTCCAAAATATTAACACAGACGTGTAATTCAGGAGGAAGAGTATGAGAATACTGTTGGCGGAAGACGATTTTGTAACAAGGAAGTTCATGACAAGTTTTTTGTCCAAATACGGTGACTGTGATGTTACCGTAGACGGTATGGAAGCAGTAGATGCTTTCATGATGGCGATGGATGAGGATGATCCGTACGATTTGGTATGCCTGGATATCATGATGCCCGTTATGGACGGATATCAGGCTCTTATAGGCATACGTAACATCGAAAAGGAGAGAGGCATACCTCAGGATAAAGCTGTCAAGGTCATCATGGCTACCGCTCTAAACGAGGAGAAGAATGTCAAGATGGCATTCGATCTTGGCTGTACGATATATTCGGGCAAGCCGATCAACCAGGACAGATTTGAGCAGGCTTTACAGAAACTCGGACTTATTGACTGATACGACTTGGGATTATATATATGGCAGAAGATTTTGACAGATTTGAGATGCTCGACACCTATCTGTTAGAGACCTCGCAGATACTTGAGAGGCTTCAGACCGTAGTGCTCGAGTACAAAGATGCGGAATGTTTTTCCAAGGAAGCAATCGGGGAGATATTCCGTCATATGCATACGATGAAAGGCTCCGCCGGATTCATGATGTTTGAGCAGCTCCATGCTCTTGCACATAAGACGGAGGATGTCTTTTCTTATCTGAGAGAGAATGAACCTAAGAACGTGTCTCAGCCGGAACTTATTGAGAAGATCCTCAAGGTCACCGATTTTATCCAAAGTGAACTTGACAGACTTTCTGACGGCAAGATGGCTGACACCAGTTCTGAGGCGCTTATTGCCGAATTGGATGAATATCTCTCTTCAATAAAAGCCGGAGCGGACAAGGCTTCGGATACAGATAAAGACTCAAAGGGTGACGGCACAGGCGCAGACAGCGGGATTAACGATACGCCCACGCAGATATACATTGCGCCCAAGAACAGTAAGGCCAGTCATTATTATCAGATATATATCACATACAATCCCGGTACGGAACTGTGCAATGTTCATGCCTATAAGGTAGTGCATGCGCTTAGGACCGTGACTGAAGATATTCAATACAGACCCTCTACCATCCTCTCTGATATCAAGAGTTCCGATGAGATACTGGACCAGGGCTTTAAGATATTGCTTAAGTCCGGCAGCCCCAAACACAAGATCGAGAAGATAGTGAGCGAGGGCTACGAGACCAAATCTATCGAAGTGACCGAGATAGATGCGGCAAGATATGAGGCAGGACTCGATCTGTTCGGAGTTGATTCGCCGTTAGCAGCCAAGATCACGAACAATGATGAAGAGTATGTGCCCGGTGATTTCGTCGTGCACAATGCCACTCCCGGAAGGGGAAGGAGACTGGCAAAGGACAGGACCAGACGTTCTACGCATATCAATGTGGCTGAGGCCGATATGGACAAGCTTTCGCAGCTTCTCATGAAGCTTGTGATATTGCAGGACAGGCTGCTTGGAGATGAAGAACTTAAAGAGTCAGGCCTGGCACTTAAGAACTTTAAGAAGAATGCCAAAAAGATAAAAGATGTGACTTCGGATATAGAGACACTGGTCGGCGGTATGAGGATGGTCCCTTTGACCAACACATTCCTTCGCATGAACCGTATAGTGTTCGAGGCATCAAGAAAACTGGATAAGAAGATAGAATGCGTGATCATAGGGGATGAGGTCAAAGCTGACAGAGGCATAATCGAACATATCTCTGAACCCTTGCTCCACATGGTGCGAAACTGTGCGGACCACGGTATAGAGAAGCCTGAGGAAAGGGAAGCAGCCGGCAAGAATCCTACGGGTAAGATCACGGTAGAGGCCGTCAATAACGGCAAGGAACTTCGGATCACCGTAAAAGATGACGGAACGGGCCTTAACAGAGAGGCAATCATCAAAAAAGCAAGGGCCAAAGGGCTTTTGGATGATGACAGAACCGATGATTCATACACTGATGAAGAGGTATTCAGATTCATCACCCTGCCGGGATTTTCGACCAACGAGACCGTTACGGAGTTCTCGGGAAGAGGCGTTGGTATGGATGTGGTATTGAGCTCGATCGAACAGATAGGCGGCAGGCTTGATATACAGAGTAAACGCGGCGAAGGAACGGCCATGACCATGATATTCCCGCTTTGACGAGGGCGGAGGATCGTAAGGATTTTGCATGGATAATAAAGAATACGATCTGCTAAGAAGAAGAAGAATAGAGAATGTTGTCACCGTTATAGTGACTTTGTACGGGATCTGTGTCAGCATCCTGGCGTATGATGTTGCGCCTGATTGGATACTCTATACAATGGAGGCATCTTTTGTGATCATCTGGACGCTCAGACTGACACGTGCAGGTTCCTATGTTTTCAGGGCTGTTACCTGTGCTTTTTTGTCCGGATTATGTGTATGCCTGTATTGTATTGCCGTCAATGCTGACGTGGGCGTGCTGATACCCGTCATGGGGCTTATCATCATAGTCGGTCTGTATGAGATACAGAGGCTGCTTATTTTGCCCGCATTATTCACGACTGTCATCATAGTTCATCATATATTCATCAGTAAGACTATTTCATTTTCCAACAGAATAACTGCGGCCAAGAGCGTGCTTGAGATCACGGCTATGTATATCACCATAGCAGTGGTCGTATTCCTGCTTAAGGAAGAGGAGAACAGTAAGGTACGTCTTCTTGATACCATCGACGAACTTAAGCTTGCGCAGCGCAGTAAGGACGATTTCTTGGCTAACGTATCCCACGAGCTTCGCACCCCCATCAATACCATCTGTGGCATGAGCGAGATAGCTTTGGCTGATGCCAAGTCGGAGATCGCAAGGGAGAATCTGCAGGATATCAGGACGGCAGGAAGAAACCTTCTTTCTGTTGTGAGCGATATGCTGGATTATGCGGAATTAAGCAGCGGCAAGCTTTCGCTGCATGAAGAGAATTACAACATATCTTCGACCATCAATGATGTTATAGCCATGACACTTAATAAGATCGGTTCCAAAAGAATTGAGCTTATAGTCAATTGCGATCCCGAACTTCCAAGTTCCCTCGTGGGCGATGAGGGCAAGATCAAGAGAATAATAGTCAATCTCATGGACAATGCCGTAAAATATACTACCGAAGGCTATGTCATCATGGATATCAGCAAGAGAACAGAAGAATACGGTATCAATCTCAATGTGCGTATCAAGGATACCGGTATAGGCATGAGGCCCGAAGCCATAGGCAGGATATTTGCGGATTTCACCCAACTTAGCAGCGGGCGGAACAGAAAGGAAGGCGGAATAGGTCTTGGCCTTACCATATCCCGTACGCTTGTGGATCTGATGGGCGGCTTTATGTCCGTTGAGTCGCAGTATGGAAAAGGAACGGAGATTCAGTTCACTGTTCCGCAAAAGGTGGAGAATGACAGTCCGATAGGAACACTTAATACGAGACTGCATTCCGTGAGTCTCGAGAATATTGCTACGGATGAATACGGTGAGGGTGCCGTAAGGGTAACGGGCAAAGCTGCGTCCGACAATGTGCGTGAACAGATCGTCATGCCGGATGCCCATGTGCTCGTCGTTGATGACAGCTTTATGAACATCAAGGTACTTGAGGGCTTGCTTAAACCTTATCAGATCAAGGTTACCACAGCTTCGAGCGGCAAAGAGGCGCTTGAGAAGATAGCCGGCAAGAATTTCGACTTTGTGTTCATGGATCATATGATGCCTGAGATGGATGGCATACAGTGTGTGCGCTATATCAGGTCCAAAGACAATCAGTATTATAAGACGGTGCCCATCGTGGCCCTCACTGCCAATGCCGTGGCGGGTGCAAGAGAAATGTTCCTTGAACAGGGCTTTAATGACTTTATCACCAAGCCGATAGATGTGGCTGGGCTTGAGAAGATGCTGAAGCGCTATGTTCCGAAGGAAAAGATAGGTTATGTGGAGGCACAGGATGATGCCTCTGCGGATGCGGATACTTCGATCGGAGATCTTAAGATCGGTGATCTTGATATCAAAAAGGGCCTGCTTTACTGCGGCACGATCGAGAATTTCAAGGATGTGCTTAAGGTGCATGCGACCAATGGTCCGGACAATATAGATAAGATCAGGCGCCTCTACGAGGAAGATGATATGGAGAACTATACCATATACATCCATGCGCTTAAGAGTTCCATGGCCAGCATCGGTGCGGACAATCTTTCTGCCATGGCGAGGGATATGGAACAGGCCGGCAAGGAGGGTAACCGTGAATACATTGACGCGCATCATGAGGAGCTCATGACCGAATACGAGCGCGTTGTGGCAATGCTGCTTGGACAGAATGCCATGCAGATGGAAGTGACCGATGAATATATGGAAGAAGCGAGCCTGCCGATAGACGATGAGAGATTCGAAGAATATCTTGCGGATTTTGAGGCTGCAGTATATACCTTTGTTCCCGACAATATGTATAAGATACTTGATGAACTTAAGGGTTACGGATACAACGGACATCCGTTGGCTCCGCAACTTGTGCCCATCAGGAGAAAAATAGAGATGTCTGACTATATGTCGGCTGTGGATGCTCTGTGTTCCATAAGGGAACGTTACAGGAACAGATAAAGGCGACATAGAGGTATAGCATATGAATGATAAGATCAAGGAATTGGTCAGTGGTGAAAACAGAAACATAAGAGAGAAACTGTTTCTCATAGTGTGCCTGGAATGTATAGTAGGAGCTGTCATATGCCTGTGCGAATCCGTGACGATAAGAGCCGGTATACCCAACTATCTGGTTATAGGTTCTACTCTTGTCATAGTTCCGCTTGCTGTTAGATCCATGGTGTATTACGGGAGGCAGGAACTGCCTATAATCATGGTCACCGGATGGATGAATCTCGTTGTCTTTCCGTTGGTCTTCTTTACGTGCGGAGGTGTGAACAGCGGATCAAACTGTTGGTTTGCACTGGGCTTTTTGTTCATTACCCTTGTATACAGAGGCAAACCTTTGGTCGTTGCGGCCATACTGACATCCGCTGTGGATGTGGCATGCTATGTTACGGCATATTATCACGAGGAACTGGTAAGGCCGCTTGAGTCGAAAGCGGGAATATATATGGATTCGGCGTTCGGCATCGTATCCATAGCAATTACTTCCGCTCTCATATTCTCATACAGACGCCAGGGTTACGGTAAAGAAAGTGCTGTTGCCATCATGCAGCGTAATGAGATCGACCGTATGACCAAGTCAAGAGAGCGATTCTATGCCAATTTCTCACACGAGATCCGCAATCCCATCAATGCGATCGTGGGATTGAACGAGCTTAATTTAAGAGCCGCCGAAGACAAAGAGATAGTCCGCAATTCGGAAGCGATAGGACGTTCCGGAAGGCTTCTTCTCAGCCTTGTCAACGATATTATGGATCTGTCACAGATAGAGAACAGCAGCATGGCGCTTGCCGTGGCTCCGTATGAACTGGCCGATGTGCTCTCCGAACTTATGGATCTTGTAAGCACAAGAGCGGCAAATAAGAACCTTGAACTTTCGCTTGAAGTGGATCCGGCGCTTCCCAAGGTCCTTATCGGTGATGAGAGACGTGTGGTGCAGATTCTTTTGAATATCCTTACCAATGCCGTTAAATATACGGAGAAAGGAAGCGTAAAACTCACTGTGTCCGGTGAGAGAAATGGCCTTGATATGATCCGTATTAAGGCAAGCGTGGCAGATACGGGAATAGGCATTGAAAAAGAGAACCTTAAGCATCTTTTCGAGACATACAGCCAGTTTGACAGGCTTTCCAATAACAGCATCGAGGGTAATGGCCTGGGGCTTCCGATAGCTTATGAACTTACAAAACTAATGAACGGTGATATAACCGTGGACAGCGTATACGGCAAGGGCTCTGTTTTTACCATAGAATTCGATCAGGGATATGAAGAGGGCGCTCTTCTTGGAGTCTCTGATTATGACGGTGTCATGGACAAAGCCATTCACAGGGAGGGTTATGTCAGGTCATTTGAGGCTGCCGGTGCGAAGATCCTCGTTGTGGATGATGATGAACAGAACCGAAGCATCATAAGAGGACTATTAAGGGATACCAAGGTGAATGTATTCGAAGCCGGAAGCGGAGAAGAAGCTTTGATGTGTACGGCGACGGAAGAATATCATATCATCCTGGTGGATTATCTGATGCCGGGTATGAGCGGAATAGAGCTGCTTGACGCCATAAGGACCCAGGCGGGCGGAAGATGCCGTAACAGTGTGATAATCGCTCTTACCGGTGCGAATCTCGACAGCAGGGAACATATCAATGCGAGATACAGTTTTGATCTTATACTGAATAAGCCCGTAGAATATACCGTGCTTGAGGATGCCATAGCCGATTCGCTTCCGCCGGAACTTATAGATTACAGGAATGAGCGAAAGGTGGATCATAAGAAATGGGATATGATCAAGGCGGCTCAGAAGATAAAGAGAAGGATCCGTATCACTACGGAATGTGCGGCCGATCTTCCGAAGGTTGCGATAGAGGAATACGATATAGGTATCATGCCCATGTTTATCAGGTCTGAAAAGGGCAGATTCATGGACTCTGTTGAGATAAGCCTGTCCGATACCATGGGTCATCTGACTGAGACACATAAGAGTGTGGAAGCCGATGGGGCCACTGTAGAGGAGTATGAGGCATTCTTTAAAAAGGAACTTGAATCGGCGGATGAGATCGTACATGTTACATCCAACGGCAGATTTGGGCTGTGTTATAAGAGGGCGTGTGAAGCTGCCAAGAGCTTTTCGCATGTCAAAGTCATCGACAGTGGTCTGGTATCGTCCGGCGTAGGCCTGATGGCGGTGATAGCATCAAGATGGGCTGCTGACGGAGCAACGGCAGAGGAGATAGAAAGAGATGTGGCCAAGATCAGACCCCATGTGGAATATGCTTACATACTTCCTTCTGCAGAGATCCTGGCACAGAGAGGCAAGATGAGCGCGAGACGTGCTGCGATATATGATGCGCTTCAGATACATCCCGTCATGCATCAGACAAACAGAGGCAATAGACAGATCAGAGCACACAGAGGCACTATGGAACAGGCCATAAGAAAGCATATTAAGACGACCATGGCCATAGGCGGAAGAATGGATACACACGTGCCTATCATAGTCAATCACATGGGAATTGCGCCGAGAGTACAGGGACGTATCCTTACGGAGATGCGTAAGAATATACCGGAGACTTCCATAATGATCGCTCAGGCATCGGTCACATCGGCCAGTTATTCGGGCCTTGGTGCCATGGGAATAGCCTATTTAAGAGCCAATCATCTGGATGTTATAGAATCCGAGAGAAAAAATTCGTATCTGCTATAAAGATTTCGGCAAAAAGACCGATAAACATTATGAAGCCAAAGTTTTATGCCCCTAAGGAGGAGTGGTATTATGCGTATAGAAGCATATAATCAGGTACAGCAGCTTTACAGAAGCAGCAATTCCAAGCCGGTTAAGAAGGAGAGCGGCACAAGCTTTTCCGATCAGCTTCAGATATCCAGCGCAGGCAAGGATATTCAGGCGCTTAAACAGGCAGTGAAGGGCGCAAGCGATGTAAGAGAAGACCTTGTTAAGTCTATTAAGGAAAGAATAGACAACGGTACTTACAGCGTGGACGCAGGCAGTTTCGCAGCCAAACTGTACGAGAGATACAGCAATAACTGATAAGCACTTATGGAGGATGACCAGTGGCAAGCCTGATGGAATCTCTTATAGATAATCTTGAGCAGCAGAATGAAGCTTACAAGAGTCTTCTTAAGTTGTCCATGGATAAGACCCCGGTCATCATAAGTGCGGATCTGGAAGCTCTTATGCGCATCACGGATGATGAGCAGGAGTTTGTGAACCGGATCAATTCTCTTGATAAAAAACGTCAGGAGAACATGAAAGACATAGCCAACGTTATTAACAAGGATGTTGATAGCTTGAAAGTCGTCGACCTTATAGATATTCTTAAGGCCAGACCGGCAGAACAGAAAAGGTTGGCAGACATATACGACAGACTGAGAGATACCCTTTCGCAGATGAAGAGGGTCAACGAGCAGAACAGACAGCTTATAGAGAGTTCGCTCGAGATGGTACAGTTTGATCTTAATGTGCTGCAGGCCTACAGAGCGGCTCCTGAGACGGCCAATTATACGAGTAATGCATACAGTGCAGGAACTTACATGGGTGTAGACAAAGGAGCGTTTGACAAGAAGCAATAGTATCCGACGTTGATAACGAGGTGAGCGTATGTCACTTATGGGAAGCCTGTATATAGGCGTGTCGGGTCTTCAGACCTCTCAGAATGCACTTAATACAACTGCACATAACATATCTAATAACGACACTACCGGTTATGTACGTCAGCAGATACTTCAGAGCGATTCATCTTATGACACCATTAAGCATAACGTTCATGCTGTGTCCAAACAGCAGGTGGGTCTCGGTGTCGTATATTCCAAGACAAGACAGGTACGTGACGTCTTTTTGGACGCCACTTATAGAAGAGAGTCGGGCAGAAGCGCCTTTTATGAGGTGTCTGCAGATGCACTCGGCGAAGTAGAGAATCTTTTGGACGAGATGAACGGTGAGACTTTCCAGGAATCCATCCATGACCTTTGGCTTGCTGTACAGGAGATGTCCAAGGATCCCGGAAGTGCCGTTACGCAGGGACTCTTTGTGGAGAGATGTTCGGAATTTTTGGCAAGAAGCCAGTCGGTATATGAAGGCTTATGTGATTATCAGGACAGCCTTAACCAGACCGTTAAGAAGAATGTTACCCGCATCAATGAGATCGCGGAGCAGATAAAGGTCTTAAATGACCAGATCAGAAATATAGAGATATCCAATACCAATGAGCATGGAATGTCATTTGAGAAAGCCAATGACTTAAGAGATACACGTAACGCTCTTTTGGATGAACTTGCAACATACGGCAATATACAATATGAAGAAGATATGGACTGTACCGTATGGGTACAGCTCGAGGGTGAAGACCTCGTCAGAGGTGAGATAGCATACAAGATCCTTTTGTACGAGGCACCGGATACCGGATTCTACACACCTTTCTGGGAGAAGAATGCAAGACCTTCGGTTGATAATGAGGGCAACAGATACTATACCGAAGAAGAAGCCAATAAAGGCAGAGTGTTTGATCTGTCAAGGGTGATCTCTTCCGATCTTAATACTGATATAGGTGCACTCAAGTCTTCGCTTTTGGCAAGAGGCGATCACAGAGCCAATTACACGGATCTTTTGGCTGACAGATATGATTATGAGATATCACAGTCGGTATGTATGAATGTAATGGCTGAGTTTGATCAGCTCGTACACGGTATCGCCACAGCCATCAATGACGTGATAGCACAGGCTGCATACGACGCCAAGGCGATCAACCCGTCGAGCACATATCTGATGGATGACAATGGCAATCCCATCCAGGTATTTTTGAAAGTAGCTTCCGACGGATACGACAATACGGGCGTACATGAATGGGATTCTACAGAAGGACATGCAACCAATTATAATATAGAACATACCGGTACTTATAATGTAGCTACCGGCAAGGTAGATGATTATCAGGCAGAATCACTGTATACATGTACCAATATGCAGATCAATATGGATCTCTTGAGACAGCCTACCAAGCTTGGCTTTGTCAAGATAGACGGGCAGGTGGATTTCGCCACGATGGAGAAACTCAAAGAGAAATTCACTTCTGAAGACATGGCACTTAACCCCAATGTCAAGAAGAAGTCCTCTTTCGTAGATTACTACGGAGATCTGGTGAGCCAGGTAGCCAATTCCGGTTCGATATACAACAGTATCATCGACAGCCAGGACAAGACAGTTACAGCTACATCCAATGCAAGAGAGCAGATCATAGGCGTCTCACAGGATGAAGAACTTACTTTCATGATCAGATTCCAGAATGCATATAATGCATCTTCAAGATATATCAATGTAGTGGATGATATGTTGGAGCACATTATCAATACACTTGCGATGTAAGGGAGGTTTTTGCTTATGCCGTCACAATTTTTCGGACTTAATACAGCATATAAGGGACTGCTCAATGCCAATGCAGGCCTTAATACAACCGCCAATAACATATCGAATCTTGAGACCGAGGGCTACAGCCGCCAGGCTATTCACTCCGAAGCTGCCGAGGCTTTGAGAGTATTTACGACTTACGGATGTGCCGGCGCCGGCGTGGACACTCTTTCGATCGAACGTATTCATGATGAGTTCTACGACAGTAAATACTGGTCCAACAACAACAAGACCGGCCAGTATGAGATGAAAGATTATTATATGAAGCAGATAGAGGATTATTTTAAGGATGATTCCACTATCGAAGGCTTCACTACCACATTCAACAAGATGATGACTGCTCTGGCAGAAGTTAAGAAGAATCCGGCCAATATCTCTACCAAGGCTCAGTTCGTGGGATTTGCAGATAACCTCTGTGAGTACTTTAACTCAATGGCCGGCAGTATGGAACAGGTACAGAAGGACGTCAATTCCGAGATTAAGTTAAAAGTGGATGAGATCAACTCCCTGGCCAGTGAGATCGCTACTATCAATAAGCAGATCAATGTCATAGAGTTAAGCGGCGGAACTGCCAATGAACTTCGAGACAAGAGAACTCTTTTGGTGGATCAGCTTTCTTCCATAGTAAGTATAGAAGCCAAAGAATATGCGGTTGTGGATACCAATGATCCCGAGAGACTTACGGGAAGCCACATGTACGTGATCAAGATCGCCGGAGGACAGACTCTGGTGGATACCGATTCATACAACACTCTTGAGTGTCTTGCCAGAAGGAACGATCAGAAGCAGAACCAGTCTGATATAGACGGCCTTTACGATGTGTATTGGGTTTCATCCGGAGATCACGCAGCATTTGAGAGATTCAATGAAAAGCGTATAAGCGAAGGCAAGGAAGAGGTTACATGGAACGATTACGTTAGAAATAAGTGCTCTGAATTCAGCCTTTACAATGCGGCTTTGGGTGGTCAGCTTCAGGGTCTCATACAGATGAGAGACGGTAATAATTCCGAGAACTTCAAAGGCACTGTAGCAGCTCCTTACGGTGAGGATCCCATCGACAGCATCACCGGCACCAATGCCAACGGAGACACGATCAGAAAAGTGACCGTCAAAGTATCGGCAGACTATCTTGCGGATCTTGATAAATGTACATTGTCTGATTCGGGCGGACTCATCACACTGGCCAACCAGAAATTTTACTATGATGACTGGACCTTCAGATGTGACATGTCGTCAGGTACGGCTGAATACTATTATGATTTCTACATAAATGAGACAAAGACCGTGACATTTAATGGAGATGGCAGCGTCTCAGAGACACAGGTCCTTTCAAACCTTAAGGGAAAAGAAGTTGAGATAGGTACAGGAATCAAATATCAGGGTGTTCCTTATTATCAGCAACAGTTAAATGAGTGGTGTCGTATATTTGCCGGATCATTTAACGATATTCTTACAAGCGGATATACATCCGAAGGCGAAGGCGGAGTAGAGATGTTTGTCGGAAACAAGGAGACGGAGGATGATCAGTATCTCTTCCGCACCAGATACGGCAAATACATCATGGATGCTGATGGTAATCCGATAAGCTCCAATGTGCAGGCTGACGGAAGTTACACGATATCCATGACGGATGACAGCTTCTATAGACTTAAGGCAGGCAATCTCGATATCCTCGGCGCTTTGCAGGAGGATCCCGGTAAGCTCGCCACCAAGTCGGATTCGTCAGCAGGATCCGATCAGTACGATATAGTAAGCAGGCTTATAGAGATGACCACCAATAAGAACGTGGCATCCTACAGAGGAGCGGCCACTCAGGAATTCCTCACCTGTGTACTTTCGGATGTGGCTCTTAATGCCAAGAATGCTTCGACATTCTATAAGAACTATTCCAATATAGGACAGAACATAGACAATCAGAGAATATCCATATCGGGTGTGGATACAGATGATGAAGCGGTTAATCTGTTGAAGTATCAGAACGCATATACACTGGCATCCAAGATGATACAGACACTTACGGAAGTATATGACAGATTGATTTTACAAACCGGTGTTTAAGGATAACATCCTTCTGGGAGGAATTAAATGCGAATCACTACAAAGGTAATACAGGGTAATTCGATCAATAATATCAATACCAATAAGGTGTTACAGGACAAGTTGAACAATCAGATGGCTACGGAGAAGAAGATAGTTCGTCCTTCAGACGATCCCGTAGTAGCTATAAGAGCACTCAGACTTCGTACCAATGTAAGTCAGGTAACACAGTATTACGAGAAGAATGCTCCCGATGCGGAGAGCTGGATGAAGGTTACGGAAGATTCTCTGACGACAGTGTCAAGCGTCATCACGGATATGATCGAGCAGTGTACCAAGGGCGCTTCCGAAAAACTTACGGCGACTGACAGAACTACTATCCTTAATGAACTTAAGGCTTTAAGAGATGAAGTCTATGCTACGGGTAATGCCGATTACGCCGGAAGAAGCGTATTTACCGGATACAGAACGGAGACTACCCTTAAGTATACCGAAGCAGAGAGCAGAAAGTATTCAATCACAGAGCAGCTTAAAAATGATGCTCTTGATACGATCACATATGTCAATTCCGCATATCTTAACGGTATCAACCAGGTCAACTACAACAGTGGCGCATACTTCGATCCTTCCGGTACTCTTAAGAAGAACTCGGATATGATGGAGACCAAAATAAGTGAGAGCACGATCCATCGTATCAGACTCGCTTATGAGAATATTGACGCCGAGGATATAGATTTCAGGATATACAAGGGCGATAAGTACGATGCGGCTGCAAGTACTAATGCTCTTATCAATGAACTGAATTACGGAAGAAAGATATATGATGCGGCAGGTAATCCTATCGCTTCGGGAACTCACGGAATTACATATACATTACCGGTTTATGAATCGCCGTCAGTGCCGGATTCGGCTACTTTTGAGGCTTTGAGTGCCACTACCAAGCTTCTTGTGGAAAAAGAGGGCTGTCCCGGAGAATATGAGGATGCTACCGAGTTCGATGCGACCAAGACATATTATACGGTTAAAACTCCTGCGACGATCAGTGGGTATTCAGTGAGACAGGCCGGAGCGAACGGCGACTTTTATACCGCAAACGGTACTAAGTATGCAAGCAAGGGTGATATGGAATCGGCTCTTCACAATGGTGAGAAGATATATGATGCGGCCGGTAATGAAATTGATGCGGCAAACGGAGCCTACACATACACGGGTGATCAGCAGCCGACGTACGCATTGACATCTGTTGCATCCGAGAACGATTTCACCTCATCCGGAACTGATTGGTATGTTCTGGTGGATGGAGAGTATAAAAAAACCAATGTATATGATCCTACAATAGAGTACTATAAGCAAACTAATCCCGGGCAAAAAGGAACAATCACTTTTAACGACAGTAAGCCCTCCGATTATTATATCCGTACGGCTGCAGAGGACCTTCCTGTATCTGAGAGATATCAGACGATGTCTTTCCTTAATGTAGAGGTTATATCGGAAAACAATATTCCCAATCCTTATCAGAAGATGGCGGAATATGACGAGGCCAATGCAGAAGCAGTTAAAAACGGAGATCCGGCTACAGACAGAGCTATACTGATACCCGAGACCGGCGAGCTTCTTATAAGCAGCAGCGCCTATGAGAAGATCATGAAGCTTAAGGATGATGTTACTTCACCTACATATGATGAAGGACAGTTCCAGATAGAGTATAAGAAGACGACCTGGAAGAAGGATGATCTTAGGCCTGAGCACTATTTCGCATGTACCGACATGTCGGATTCCAATCCGATCAATCATATCAAATACAATACGGATTACTTAAGCGGTATAGTGGAGAAGCAGTCCATAGAATATGATGTGGGACTCAATCAGACCATCCGCGTCAATACAACGGCCGATGAGGTATTCACTCATGCGATAGGAAGAGATATAGATGATCTCATTACATCCATGCAGGAAGTGATAGACATGACAGAGACTGTGGTGAGATTTGAGAGCATCAGAAATGGCCTTGATGTATCGGATCCCGAATATTCTGTCATTACGAACCAGATAGATGCGGCCAATAAGGCGCTTACATTCTTAAAAGAGAAGAATCAGAAACTCTTTGAAGGCGGCATCACCAAGATGCAGGGACATCTCAATAAGGTCAATGAGGCCACAACAGCCTGCGGTACCAGAGAAAAGAAACTTTCTCTTATCCAGAACAGACTCATGAGCCAGAAGACCAATTTTGAGACCCTTGAATCCGAGAACGAGAATGTTGAGATCACGGATGTGGCTCTGCAGCTTAAGGGAGCCGAACTTACCTACCAGGCGGCTCTTATGAGCACCAGTAAGATTTTACAGACATCATTGATGAATTACATCTGATGGTTTATAATGTTTATTGATATAAGTATTACGGACAGGAGGCAGTGCGTATATGAAAGTTACTACAAGAGTATTTGGGGATATTGACATCGAAGATGAGAAGATCATACATTTTCAGGGCGGTATAGTAGGCTTTCCGGATTTGACGGATTTTGCACTTATTCACGATGCAGAGAAGGATGGAGATTCTCCCATCAGATGGATGCAGTCACTTCAGGAGCCCAATTTTGCGATGCCCGTTATGGATCCCCTTGCAGTATGCCCGGATTACAATCCCGTGGTAGAGGACGAACTTTTAAGACCCATCGGTGAGATACATCCCGATTCGGTACTTGTGCTTGTTACGCTCACGGTGCCCAAGAATATCAAGGAGATGTCAGTGAATCTCCAGGCACCTTTTGTAATAAATGCCGATGAGAAGAAGGCATGCCAGATAATAGTGGATTCTGATAAGTATCCCGTACGTTTCCCTATATACGATATTATTAAGAAGGAGGACTAGGATGTTAGCATTATCACGTAAGAAGAACGAGGCCCTCGTTATTAATAATAATATAGAGGTGACCGTACTTGAGATTAAGGGTGATCAGGTCAAGATCGGTATTACCGCACCCAAGGAGATTCCCGTATATCGTAAGGAAGTATATCTCCAGATCCAGAAGGAGAATGAGGACGCTATGAGTTCTACCAATCTCACGGCCCTTTCAGATCTCTTCAAATGATCCTGCGTACGCAGGCAGCAGATCGATTTTTGAAAAAATTCGGATCAGCTATTAATTAATTTGTTACATAAGCCGATATAAAGGTTAGCAGGATTACTATGCTAACCTTTTTTGCTCATATATATTGGAAAAGTCGCGAATTCCCAATGTATATGAGCCGTGATACAGTTAATTGTTTTATTCTAATGATCGCAAGGAGGTGAATCATTATGGCAATCGAACCAATCGGAACCATGACGGCTATGCAGGTACAGAATACAGTAAAAGTACAACCTGTAGAGAAACAGGCTAATTCGCAGAACACGGATGTTGTATCGGAGAATTCGGCTACACCGAAGCTTGATGATACCACTGCGGAAGTGGCCAAAGTGTCTGAAGAAGGCAAGAATTACAACAACCAGGAGCAGAAGGAGCCTGATCTTGAACAGATCAAGAAGGCTGTTGAGAACATTAACAAGAAGATGAATACCGAAGCGGTATTCGGGATCCACGAAGAGACCAATCGTGTGACCATTAAGCTTGTGGACAGAGATACCAAGAAGACCATCAAGGAACTTCCGCCCGAGAAGACTCTTGACATGATCGCCAAGGTATGGGAGATGGCAGGTATTCTGATCGACGAGAAGAGGTAACTGCAGTAAAGTACAGGGATGTACGTATGATGTCAAGGATGACAGGAGGAAAAAACTATGCCGGTTAGATTATCAGGAATGAATTCAGGACTTGATACAGAAGCTATCGTAGCTGAACTTGTCAAGGCTAAATCCACAAAAAAAGAGAATCTTGAGAAAGATCAGAAGAAACTGAGCTGGAAGCAGGATGCATGGAAAGAGCTTAATACCAAGATATACGGGCTCTACAGCAAGACTTTGTCCGATATGAGATTTTCCACAGCATATCTTAAGAAGACTACCAAGTCATCCAACAGTGCGGTGTCTGTAGTGACAGGCGCCAATGCTCCGGAGACACAGCAGTCGCTTAAGATTACCAGTATGGCCAAAGCCGGTTATCTGACCGGTGAAGAACTCAAGGTATATGATGCGGTTCAGGACAAGTATAATAAGGCCAGCTACACCTCTTCCACCACGATGGATTCAATAGAGGGTATGGATTTTTCGTCTGTTGATACGAAGACGATCACTGTTAAGATCAACGGATCGGATGAAGCGGTTGATATCGAACTTACAGCAGACAAGAAGATAAGTGACGTTATCAATGAACTGAACGCTGCAGGCGTAAAGGCCAATTTTGACGAGAAGAATCAGCGATTCTATATAGCTGCTTCAGGCATGGGTGCAGATAAGGACTTTAAGATCACAGGTGATTCATCAGCGCTCAGAGCACTTGGACTTGATTATGATAATCTGGTTGAGCCTCAGGGCAAGAAGATTGGCGGTTCCAACGCACAGATCGTACTTAACGGGCAGACATATACATCTGATACCAATACTTTTGAGATCAATGATCTTACCATTACGATCAACAATATGACATCCGACGATATCACTCTCACGACTACTCAGGATACGGACGGAATATATGACAATATCAAGAAGTTCTTAAAAGAGTACAACGAGCTCATCAAAGAGATGGACAAGCTCTACAATGCAGAGAGTGCCAGCAAGTACAAGATGCTTTCCGACGATGAGAAGGAGGCAATGAACGAAGATGACGTCAAGGAGTGGGAGGACAAGATCAAGTCCGCACTTCTTCGTAAGGATTCTACGCTTGGCGGAGTTGCAAGTGCCATGAAGGAGATCATGTTAAGCGGAGTGACTCTTGAGAGTGGCAAGAAGATGTACTTAAGCGATTTCGGTATCGGAACGCTCAGTTATTTCTCTGCACCGGATAATGAGAAGAGCACATATCATATAGACGGTGATAAGGATGATGAATCCACATCAGGCAACGTTGACAAGCTTAAAGCCATGATAGCATCGAATCCCGAAGAAGTGACCGAGTTCTTCACGGGACTTTGTAAGAACCTGTACAATAAGCTTGATAAGCTTATGGCCAGCACTGATTACAGTTCAGCGTTCACGATATATAATGACAAGTCATTAAAGACAGAGTACGACGGCTATAAGGATAAGATCAGTAAACAGGAAGAGAAGATCAACACATGGGAAGATTTCTACTACAAGAAATTTACCCGTATGGAGACCGCAATGGCCAAGCTGCAGAGTCAGGAAAGCGCAATAAGCGGACTTTTTAACAGCTGATCACATATGTGCACTTAAGGCTTTTGAGTAGAAAAGCAACGGCCTATAGTGTATAATACAAATACATTTATTACATGGAGGTAAGAGCAGGATGGCACTTCCTAACGCTTATACACAATATAATAACAGTAAGATTCTTACGGCATCACCCGCTGAGCTTACGCTTATGCTTTATGACGGAGCAATTAAGTTCTGTAATATAGCGATCATGGGTATAGAGCAGAAGGATATTCAGAAGGCTCACAGCAATATAGTCAGGGTACAGCGTATCATAGAGGAGTTCAGAAGTACTTTGGACCGTAAGTACCCGGTGGCTGAAGATTTTGACAGAGTATATGTATATCTGCTGCAGAGACTGCTTGAAGCCAATCTTCACAAAGATCCGGAGATTTTGAAAGAAGTGCTTGAACATTTAAGATCCATGAGAGATACATGGGTAGAGGTCATGAAGAAGAACAAGTACAAAGGTGCATAAAGGTCTATGAACAGAGGTCCACTTCCGTGGGCCTCTTTTTTGTGGTATAATTTCAGGGAAACAGGGTTACGTATCAATGGAGAATGGTTATGCTTGACAGATATCTTAAGATTCTAAGTGAGAGCCTTGATAAGAAGGCGGATATTTTGAAAAATATTGAGAGACTCAGTAAGGAGCAGAGTGAGCTGATAGACAATGATGCGACATATGAGGATATAGATGCCAATATGGATGCCAAGGATGCGCTTATCAGCGAGATAATCAAGCTTGATGAGGGCTTTGAGGCTATGTATGACAATATTAAGAGTTCACTTAATGAAAGCCCTCGGGAGCATAAGGATCAGATAGCGGATATTCAGGAGAAGATCAGAACGGTAATGGGACTTGGCGCTTCCATAGAAGCCATAGAAGCCCGCAATAAAGACAGAATGGAGAAGCGCTTCGCAGAGGAGAAGAGGACTTTGCAGGATGCGCGTAAGGTCTCCACAGCGGCATATGACTACTATAAGGTTACCAACAAGCTTAATGTTGTTACGCCGCAGTTTATGGATAAGAAGAAATAATGGGGTAAGCAAGGGTTGCAAATGTAAGGAGGGGTAGCGTGAAGATACAACAGCTTAGCGGCGGACTGGCCAGCCAGGTCTTTCAGTATGTGTTTTTAAGATGCGGTGAGATGGCTGACAGCAGTCACAAATGGTATCTGGATGATTCGGCATATTTTTCCGGCAATGTATATAACGGATATGAGCTTGAGAAGGTGTTTGGGGTAAAGCCGAAGTTGCTCAGTCGTTTTTTTGAACCGGATGTATGGAGTGAATATGTTGAGCTTAAAGCCAAAGGCATGAGTATCCCCGAGATGTTCTTGAAGTGCGGTGAGGATATTGTCATGTATGCCGAGACGGATGACTATATGATGACGAATCCATTCTCGGGAGAGGTATTCCGTATGGAACCGGTAGGCCCGTTCTATCCGGATATACTCAATCTCAATGCGGACAATCTATACTATCACGGCACGTGGATAGATGAGAACTGGTTTGAACTCCATAAGGATATATTCCTTGATGAACTTAAGTTTCCGGAGATCACAGGCAAGCAGGCCTGTAAGTATCTTAAACAGATAGATGATTGCTATGCCGTGGCACTCCATATCAGACGCGGAGATTATCTGGATCTTGGTATCAACCTTGAGACCACCTATTACAGGGAGGCTTTGGAGAAACTTGCGGATTATCGTAAGGATTATGAACTCTTCGTATTCTCAGATGATCTGTATTGGTGCAATCAGCATTCGGGTGAACTCGGACTTCAGTTCGCACCGAAAGTGACATATGTGTCAGGTAATTTCGGCAAGGAGAGTTATGTGGATCTTCAGTTGATGAGCAGATGCAAGGGACTGATCATGGCCAACAGCGCTTTTTCATATCTGTCTGCTCTGCTCAACAGGGAACTTGACTTCTGTGTGGGACCGGACAAGACGGATCTTAAGTTTTAGATACCAAAAGATAAGAGGGAGAGTGTGAGCAGACTTATATCTGCCATAGTGGATAAGGAAATATGAGATACGATTATTTGATAGTTGGAGCGGGACTGTATGGTGCAGTCTTTGCGCATGAATTAAAGAAAGCGGGCAGCAGTTGCCTTGTAATAGATAAAAGAGAGCATATCGCGGGCAACGTATACACCGAGAATATGTCAGGGATCAATGTCCATATGTATGGCGCCCATATTTTCCATACGAGTAATAAGAGGGTATGGCAGTATGTAGGGCAGTTCGCTGAATTCAATAATTATATCAATTCACCTGTGGCAGTGTATGGAGATGAGCTTTACAATCTTCCTTTCAATATGAATACGTTCCATGGACTGTGGGGCGTCAAGACTCCCGAGCAGGCGAGGCGCAAGCTTGATGAGGAGATAGCTTCGGCAAGGGAACTTTTGGGAGACGGAGAACCGGCCAACCTTGAACAGCAGGCATTAAGACTTGTGGGACGTGACATATACGAGAAGCTTATCAAGGGTTATACGGAGAAACAGTGGGGAAGAGACTGCACGGACCTTCCTGCCTTTATCATCCGCAGGCTTCCCGTGAGATTCACATACGATAACAATTACTTTAATGACAGATATCAGGGCATACCCATGGGAGGCTATACCGGTATAGTAGAGAAACTGCTTGATGGGATCCCTGTCAGACTTGGGTGCTCGTACAAGGAGTTTATGGCAGAATGTGAAGCTAAGGGATCAGAGGCGGATACTTTTGCCAAGATACTGTATACCGGTATGATCGATGAGTTCTATGACTACAGATTCGGCGAGCTCGAATACAGGACTCTTAAATTTGAGACCGAGATGCTTACCGGCGTAGAGAATTATCAGGGCAATGCCGTGGTGAATTATACCGAGAGGCAGATTCCTTATACACGCATAATCGAGCACAAGCATTTTGAATATGCAAAAAGTCCCGATACGGTCATCACAAAGGAGTATCCGGGTAAGTGGAGCAAAGGAGACGAGCCTTATTATCCGGTAAATGATGAGCGCAACAGCGCTTTGTATGAAAAGTATAAAGAACTGGCAGATTCCGAACGTGATATCATATTCGGAGGTCGGCTTGGACAGTATAAATACTACGACATGGATAAGGTCATTGAGGCTGCGCTTGATGCGGCAGATAAGGAGATAGAGGGCCTGATGTGATGTCGGACCCGAGGGATATTATGCTGAACAGAAGAGACAATACACCCAATGTGGTCATAAGAGAAAAAGTCAGCGGACTTGGCAATCAGCATATCAATTTTGTACCCATGGATATGATCAACGGCTATGAGGTCAGACCCGGATTCTATGAGATCAACGGCGCGACGGTCATTCCGGGTGGTATCAACTTTACCATTCATTCCAACCAGGCGACAAGTTGTGAACTGTGGCTTTTTAAACGCAAAGAGAAGGAGCCTTTTGTTAAGCTTCCTTTTCCTGACAATTACAAGATAGGCAACTGCTATTCCATGATCGTATTCGGTGTGGAACAGGAGAATCTTGAGTATGCCTATGTGATGGACGGGCCATATGACGAGAAGAGAGGGCTTCTCTTTAACAGGGAGAACATACTTCTTGATCCCTATGCCAAGGCTGTAGCCGGGCTGCGTGAGTGGGGACTTGAAGGAACGGCTCCTGAGTATTCCGGATATCGCGGAAGAGTTGTAAGAGATGATTTCGATTGGGGCGATACTAAGCAGCTTCATACTCCGATAGAGGATGTCATCATATATGAACTGCATGTCAGAGGTTTTACACGGGATGATTCTTCGGGAGTTGAGTTCCCCGGGACATTTGACGGTATCAGACAGAAGATTCCTTATCTTAAGGAACTTGGCATTACAGCGGTAGAACTCATGCCCATCTTTGAGTTTGATGAGATGCATGATGCAAGAGAGTATAACGGAAGAACGCTCATGGACTATTGGGGCTATAATACCGTTAATTATTTCTCGCCCAACACGGCCTACAGTTCAAGACCTGAATATAACAGAGAGGGTAACGAACTTAAGAGACTCATCAAACTTTTAAAAGAGAATGAGATAGAGGTATACCTTGATGTGGTGTTCAATCATACCGCTGAGGGTAATGAACACGGTCCGATATTCTCCTTTAAGGGAATGGACAACAATATCTACTATATGCTCACTCCCGACGGATATTATTATAATTTCTCGGGGTGTGGCAATACACTTAACTGCAATCATCCTATCGTGAGGCAGTTCATATGTGACTGTCTGCGTCACTGGGTAATAGCATACAGAATAGACGGATTCAGATTCGATCTGGCTTCAATACTCGGACGTAATGAAGACGGTGCGCCGCTTAGCAAGCCGCCGTTACTTGAACTTTTGGCTTTTGATCCCATACTTGGCAACGTCAAGCTGATCGCAGAGGCATGGGACGCCGGCGGCATGTATCAGGTAGGCAGTTTCCCTTCGTGGAACCGATGGATGGAATGGAACGGTAAATACAGGGATGATGTCAGATCATTCCTTAAAGGTGATGACCGCATGGAGCAGGCTGCGGCCAATCGTATCTCAGGATCACCCGACATATACGGCGGCAATACGAGAGGACATTTTGCTTCGGTCAATTTCATTACCTGTCATGACGGATTTACGATGCATGACCTCTATTCATATAATTACAAGCATAATGAGGACAACGGCTGGAATAATACCGACGGAACCAATGACAATTACAGCTGGAACTGCGGATTTGAAGGCGAGACGGATGACCCCGAAGTGCTCTCCGTGCGTACCAGGCTTATCAAGAATGCCTTTGTGACACTTATGCTATCCAGAGGTATTCCGATGTTCCTTGCCGGTGATGAATTCTGTAATACACAGTTTGGCAATAACAATGCATACTGTCAGGACAATATCATCTCATGGCTTGACTGGTCGCTGCTTGATAAGAATCATTCCATGTTCACATTTGCACAGTACATGATATGGTACAGACAGCAGCACAGAGTTGTGAGGATCGATACGGAGAAATGTTCGATGAACTATCCTTGCATCAGTCAGCATGGATTGCAGCCTTTCTGGACGGACTATAACGGCGGACATCATTATGTCGGGATCATGTATGCCGGCAAGAATAAAAATGGCAAAGATGAGCTGGTATATCTGGCTATCAATGCATACTGGCATGAACAGACCGTTACTCTTCCGGCTGCACCGGAGGGTATGCACTTCTACCTGATGATAGATACCAACCGTGAAATGAGTGTTGTTCAGGACATGGTAGAGCTTAACGGAGTGTTTACGATACCGCCCCGTACGGTATTTGTACTGGAAGCATTTCCAATACTTGTGGAGGAGTAGGAGGCTGACCACAAGATGATGAATTGCGCAAATTGTTTGAATTTACTGCGTTTGTGGAACTTTTGAGATATCATATCTTTTGTCACAAAAGGTGTTGACGGCTTGACATTTAGGTGATAAGGTAAGATTGTACTATAATGTATTATACCCTAGGTGTAGTATCTGGGTGACAGTATGAACAGTACAACTTACATAAGCGAATATGTACTTTTGCTCATACAGGGATAGTATGACTCTAATCATGGAAGAAAGGAGGAGCAGGGTATGGCATATTCAGCGGCACTTAATACCGTCTACAATCAATATCTAACTACATATGCACCGAAGAAGAGCGATACCCGCTATGACACTCATAAGCGCAGTGAGCTTAAGGGTATCACGAATTCCATGGTGAAGGTCAATAAGGATGCTCCTCTTTATAAGTTGGACACCTCTCCCGAATCCCGTGAATATATAATTGGAATCAAGGAAGAATCGAGGATATTGCAGAATACCATTATGTCTTCTATCGGCAGTGCCGAATACGGAGATATCAATGGTAAGATTGCATATTCTTCAGATGAAAGCATTGCTACGGCCAGATACGTGGGAGATGAGAACAGTAGTCTTACCATGGATACCGAAGTCGGTGAGGATGGCTCTGTAAGTTATGTACAGAGAGAAGTTCCCGAATACAGCATTGAAGTACAGTCGCTTGCATCGGCTCAGGTCAATAAGGGCAAGTTCCTTCCGATGAACAGCCTTGGAATAGAACCCGGTGACTACAGTTTTGATATGATCGTAGGCGGGCAGGGATATGAGTTCCAATATACGATAAGAGAAGATGACACCAATTTTGATATACAGAACAGATTAAGCCGACTGATCAACAATTCCGGCATACATCTGAATTCCGTTGTGGAAGAAGATGGAGAGGGCAATGCCAGCCTCCGTATCGAATCTGCACAGGTAGGTATACATTATGGCGAGAGTAGCAGAGTGTTCGATATCAAGGATCCGACCGACAGGATATCCGGCTCGGGATCTGTTGAGTACTTTGGCCTTGATTATGTGGCAAGGGAAGCATCCAATGCACACTTTATCGTGAACGGCATCGAGGCAAGTTCCGCTTCCAATACATTCATATTAGAAAAGAACTATGAGATCACGCTTAATGGCGTAAGCCCTGCAGAGGGTGTGACGACCACTGTGGGAGTCAAGCCCGATACTGAGGCGGCTGTGGACAATATCAGCAATCTGATCGGTGGTTATAATGACTTCATGCGTGCGATCAATGCATATAAGGATGTACAGAGCAAGAGCCTGTCTTTGGCAGGTGAGATGCAGGGCATAGCAGGACTGTACAGCGCGGGCATGGATGAGATGGGTATCACACTTGGTGAAGACGGTACCATGGAGATAGACAGGGACAAGCTTGGATCGGCTATGGCTTCCGAGGATTCAGGGAAGTCTGTCAATGTGCTTAAGGAATTCTCCAATGCGGTTATGCGTAAGAGCAGACAGGTATCACTCAATCCCGTTTCTTACATTAATAAGACAGTGGTAGAGTATAAGAATCCGGGCAAGACGTTCTCCAATCCTTATACGGCCAGTGCATACGCCGGACTGATGTTCAATTCATATTGCTGATACCCGAAAGTACATTTGCGAAATAATATATATAATACATAGAAAAAAGATGTTGACGGCTTACAGATGCTGTGCTATATTGTACAGGCAAGACGTGACGTCTTTTTTTTGTGCATTGAATATGAAAGGAAGTAGATCAATATGCGTACCAAGATAACATTGGCATGTACAGAGTGCAAGCAGCGCAATTACAATACCACTAAGGATAAGAAGACACATCCCGACAGGATGGAGACCAAGAAGTATTGTAGATTCTGTAAGGCACATACATTACATAAGGAGACAAAGTAATGGCAGATTCTGTTAAAGAAAATAAGCCTAGCTTTTTCGACGGTGTCAAGGCTGAATGGAATAAGATAGTATGGCCGGACAAGGAACAGCTCACGAAGCAGACGGTTGCGGTCATAGCAGTGACGATAGTTTTGGGTATAGTCATAGCATTGCTGGATACAGGATTGCAGTATGGCGTTAATCTGTTGTCAATGTAAGATATTTTAGGATGAGGTTTTGATATGGCAGAAGCTAATTGGTATGTTGCTCATACCTATTCGGGATATGAGAATAAAGTTAAGGCCGATCTTGATAAGACCATTGCCAATCGCGGACTTGAGGATCAGATCCTTGAGGTGCGTGTTCCCATGCAGGAAGTAGTGGAGATGAAGAACGGTGCCCGTAAGACTGTGCAGAAGAAGCTTTTCCCGGGTTATGTACTTATCAACATGATCATGAACGATGAGACATGGTATGTTGTGAGGAATACCAGAGGAGTCACAGGTTTCGTGGGACCGGGAAGCAAGCCTGTTCCGCTTTCGGATGCGGAGATGAAGCCGCTTGGTATCAAGACAGAGAATGTTACCATCGACTTTGTGGAAGGCGATACCATCGTGGTTGTTGCAGGCCCTTGGAAGGATACGGTCGGTGCGGTTACTCGTATAGATTACAGCAAGCAGACCGCCACCATCAATGTAGAACTGTTCGGCAGAGAGACACCTGTTGAGATCAGTTTCGAAGAAGTGCGTAAGCTTTTATAAAAGTTTGGCCTTTTATGAAGCTTCAAGTGGAAGGGTACCTATAACCCGTACCACGCATATATTATCAATATATTTTTTATAGGAGGAAGCCATCATGGCAAAGAAAGTAGAAGGTTACATTAAGTTGCAGATTCCCGCCGGCAAGGCAACACCGGCACCCCCGGTTGGACCCGCTCTTGGTCAGCACGGTGTTAACATCGTTGAGTTTACCAAGCAGTTCAACGCAGTAACAGCAGATAAGGGTGATATGATCATTCCTGTTGTTATCACAGTATATGCTGACAGAAGTTTCAGTTTCATCACCAAGACACCTCCGGCAGCCGTATTACTTAAGAAGGCTTGTAATATCAAGTCAGGCTCAGGTGTACCGAACAAGACTAAGGTCGCTACAATCTCTAAGGATAAGGTAAGAGAGATCGCAGAGCTCAAGATGCCTGACCTTAATGCTGCATCTATTGAGGCAGCTATGAGCATGATAGCAGGTACAGCAAGAAGTATGGGTATAACGGTAGAGGACTGATTTAGGAGGTGAGCGAATGAAGCACGGTAAGAAATATAGCGAGGCTGCTAAATTAGTAGATCGCGCAGTACAGTATGAGCCCGCAGAGGCTATAGGAATAGTTAAGAAGACAGCCAGCGCCAAGTTCGATGAGACTGTGGAGCTGCACATCAGAACAGGTTGTGACGGACGTCATGCAGATCAGCAGATCCGCGGCGCCGTAGTACTTCCCAACGGAACAGGTAAGACTGTAAGAGTTTTGGTTTTTGCCAAGGGTACAAAGCTTGACGAGGCACAGGCAGCAGGTGCTGACTTTGTCGGCGGTGAAGAGCTCATCCCCAAGATCCAGAACGACGGTTGGTTTGAGTTCGATGTAGTAGTTGCTACACCCGATATGATGGGCGTTGTAGGACGTCTTGGTAAGGTTCTGGGACCTAAGGGTCTTATGCCTA
>JAEEGL013735527.1_pt1 | contig 55637 bp, 49 predicted proteins | sample 9134231 | NCBI WGS metagenome assembly JAEEGL01 (sample SAMN16246548, study PRJNA631951) | gut metagenome | biome: gut microbiome; feature: rumen; material: fiber-attached | host: Bos | place: Iran: Karaj | collected 2018-10
TTAAAGATCTGTCCGCCTCCGCAGGTCGTTGTGCCTGCCTCGTGAGCGGAGAATTGGAATTATGCCCCTGCCATCTCTTCCGTGTCAAACGGTTTTTATGAAACCACAACAAAAAATACAACTTGTGCCAAAAAACAACAGATTTAAGGGCTTCTTGTTGTTTATACGTTACCGCCGAACCATCGAACGCCTGTAACTGTCATAGGCATCGAGAATCGCCTGCCCTAAGAGTTCTGCCTGTAAGGTATAGGCTTTTTTTGTAAAGTGCACACCATCCTTCGCCATAAAACCGCCATTCCACCAGTTGTTACACGCACTGTACTTACCACCCACGGTGTCATACAGGTTCCAGACTGCAATACCATGGCTATCCCCGTACATCGCTTGGAAACTCGCGACATCCGCTGCCACTGGGTTCGGTACCTTGACCTTGACAGACTCAGTGTGTGTTTTGCCTTCATCATCGACATATTCAGAGACTTGCGCTTGTTTGATATGGCTGCAAGGCGGTGTCGTCAATAGAAAAGCCGTTTCGCGTCCCTCGGCAGCCAGGCGTGAGTTAATGCCTGCAATGAAAGCATTGAGCTTCTCGCGATAGGAGATAGGATCAAACTTCGCATGGCTTTCATTCGTCCCCACCGACACGATAATGAGATCTGGTTTTAACGCCGCGATTTCATCCATCCGCCCTTCATTTAAATAATAGGCCAGCGTACAACCGTTTTTACCCTTTGCATGGAAGATAAAACCGTTTTCTCCGGTTTCTTCCGCCATTGCTGTCGTATGGTAATTAATTGGCTTATCGACCATGGCCGCACTCCCCCAGCGGGAAGCCAACTTCTGGCGTAAAGCACCTGGGAAAACATGCCCTCGGATATGCGAGTCGCCAATCTGAACCACGCGAACTTGCCTATTGGCCCTGTCATCAATTTTTTTAAAGAAGCTGGTTAACCCCTGCGCATTATGGATCCTGTTTTTTCGGGTATCTTTGAATCCCATCTGGATGAGTTTTTGGTCAGGCGTTAAGTCAACAGGCGGCTTGACTACAGGAACAGGTGGCTTGGTTCCTGAACAGCCAGCAAGCATGACTGCCGTCAGCACGGCAAGCCCCGTTAATTTCCATGTCATCTTTCCCGTCATTTCTGCTTCCCTTTCCTTTCTTCATAGCCATGAATCAACGCATCAAAAAGACGCTTGGCCACAAATTCACCACCCTTAGAATTGATGTGGGTGTAATCCTTATTCGCCAATGCCGGTTTGCCTTCGGCCATTTTAACGATACTGCCTGGACCACCCATACCTTGATACAGATTCCAGAATGCGCACCCAGTCCTAAACGCCAGCTGCTGTTGCGCACGACCTAATGCCTTAATGCCACCCATCGTCACAATACCACCGGCTTTTTTCTCACCGCGATCACCTACGCCAACCACTAAAATGGATGCCTGGGGAAATGCCTTAGCAAGCTTTTTAACCACCGCTTCCATTTCCTTGGCGTAACCGGAATAGTCAGACTGCTTCGTATTCGCAACATTGAGGCCAAACTGCAAAACAATCAGGTCATAGGGCCTAATCGCAGCAAACTGTGCCAATGTACTATCAGGCACTTTCGACAACGTCATCCCGCTGTTACCACGCATGGAGAAATTGTCGACCATAACCCCTTGGTGCGACTCAAGCCCAACACCAAAAAAGGTACCAGCACCGTCAGGTACTGATATGGATACTTTTTGCGCACGCCCATCAATCTGGACTTTCTGCACATCCTTGGAACCGCCAATTTCAACTGACTTTTCTTCCCCATCGCCGAGACGCACACTGACAACTGAACGGTTCGGAGCCCTAAAGTAGAGTTCTGTAACCTCCCAAGTATCCTGGTGCATCACTGGATTCGCGCCATTACCTTCATACGTTACCTGAGCTGCGCCACGTGGGACAAAATAACGCTCATTAATCCCCTGACGGCTTGCGTCAAAACCTGATTTATCTGTCACAGCTGAAGAAGCCCATCCTTTAGATGTAGCACGCACAGAAATACGGAAACCTGCTGTTGGTGAAGCAATGTCCACAAAACCAACGCCAGAACCGCCAAAACGCGTTTGAAGGAGTGCGCGCAAGTCCTGCGTGAGGATGTCACCTTCAATAAATGAATCCCCAAAATAGGCAACACGAACAGGGCGCCCCAATGTCTGCACCTTATCCAAAGCATCATAGAAATGCCCCATTCCCTGCCCGACATACACCGCCGGAAAAGACTTGTTCCATGCGTAGTCTTCAATAGGCATCAAACCGCCTTGGAGAGGTAAGTCGTAATTACGTAGCCCATCAGCAGTCACAGCAGGTATTGCGCTTTGTGCAACCTCTGGTTCCTGATCCTTTTCTGCATCTTGTTTAGGCCGCACATCTGCCAGCAAATCAACAGGCCTTGTCTTAAATCCCAAGATTTCCATTTCAGGTAAGAAGCTCAAGCCAAAGAGCATCGCAATGACGAGTACTGTCAGGACAAAAGCATAGACAATCCGGTTCTTCATCATGAGCCTCGCTAGAATTGGAAATAGATGAAAGGTTGGATGTCACTGCTTTTGACTTGGATAATCAGGAAAATAACTGCTGTCAAAAGCACCGCCTTTAAGATTAAAGGCAACTTGGTTACAGCCCGCTGGCAAAAAGCTGTCATTGAATCTGGCAGAAAATGCAGGATAAAACCGAAAACAATCAAGCACATGACTTCGGTATACCCATCCCAAATCTGCGGGAAAAGCTCAGGGTTGAATTCCAAGGCTATCTTTTCAATCATATGCCAGGAATTCTCAAATGACGTATTGCGGAAGAAAATCCAGCAAAAGACCACAAAATGGAACGTCAGCAGCCTTGCCAGGATTCCCATGAGACCTGTTGCACGCTTTGCGGGATCAATATGAAGAACCGACCTGAATGCCTTATGGACACCCAAAGCCAGCCCATGTAACGCACCCCAGACAATAAAGTTCCAACTTGCGCCATGCCAAAAACCTCCTAAAAGCATGGTCATAAACAGATTGAAGTAAGTCCTTAGCTTGCCATGACGGTTGCCACCCAATGAAATATAGAGGTGGTCACGCAACCAATGCGAGAGACTGATATGCCAGCGTCGCCAGAATTCCGTCACAGACGTACTCTTGTAAGGCGAATTGAAGTTATCAGGGAACTTAAAGCCGAGCAGAAGCGCAATGCCGATTGCCATATCGGAGTAACCTGAAAAATCGCAGTAGATCTGTAATGCATACCCATAAAGCCCCAAGAGGTTCTCAATCCCCGAATACAGGGTTGGGTTGTCAAAAATACGCTCGACAAAATTGACGCTGATGTAGTCACTGATTACTGCTTTTTTAAAAAGACCGGCAACAATCAAGAATACGCCGCGGCCAAACATTTCATCAGTAACGATCAAAGGCTTATGGATCTGAGGAACAAAGTCCCTCGCATCAACAATAGGCCCCGCCACCAACTGAGGAAAGAAACTCACGTAAAACGCATAATCTAAGGGATTATTCAACGCTTGTAATTGACCACGATAGATGCTCACGACATAGCTAATCGACTGGAATGTAAAAAAGCTGATCCCAACCGGAAGGAAAATATCCAAAGCCTCAAACCGACCTTCAGTGAACTGGCAATACATTTCATAAAAGAAATTGGTGTACTTGAAGTACCCCAGAAAGCCCAAGTTCACCATTAGGCTCATCGTCAGGAAAAGGCGCTGCCAACCTCGTCGCTTATCTATCATCCGCACACCATCAGCCATCTGGAGCCGGTAGATAACTTTAGCCAAGAGGAAATCTGAGATTGTCACCACGAAGAGCAGGACAACATAAACACCACTGCTTTTGTAGTAAAAATAGTAGGAAAAAAGGGTAACAAAAAGGATTCGGATAAACGCGGTCCGACACAGGCAAAAATAAATAAGTGAGAAGATGGCAAAAAGCCAGAGGAACAAGCCGCTACTAAAAATCATCGGTGACTTGGGGTTATATGCCAGTTCTCCCAGCACCAATGCCCAGTCAATGTCCAAGTTGATATCCATCAATTAAAAGCCACCTGCGCCTGCAATACTACTGCCTTGTGCTTTGCGTCAAATTTCCAGATTTTATGCCTATCCCTTTGGTTTGTATATGGTTAGGCAAAATGCAGGGAATGCTGTCTCCTTTTTGTGGGAAACAGCGAAAAACCAATGTCGCTCTCCCTCATCATGTATATACTCACTTTGAGGCAACGCAGTCGCCCCAAGAAGCAATTCATTGCCAACATCCCAGCAAAGGATCGATCATGAAAAAGACACTTCTAGCTGCCATCATCATGGCATTCGCTGCAACAGCCTATGCCAAGGCACCTGTCAAGAAAGCACCTTACAAGAGTCACCACCACGTGACCAAAGCCAACAAATATGGTTATCAAAAAAACAGTGCACCAAAACCATACGAAGGCGGCCAACACAAAGGCACACCAATCGGTCAACCAACACCTGCACCCTCCCAGCAGGGCTATGCGCCACAGCCACACGGACAACCCCAAGGACCTCAAAGCGGGCCTGTAACCAATGCACCTAAGCCTGCTCCCGTGCAACAGGAAGGCGCATATCCACCGCCGCAGGGGCAGCCCTACAACCCGCCTCCAGGATCTGCCTCCCATGCACCCAATCCAGCGCCAGGACAACCAGGTTACGGTCCTCACCCTGATGGACATCCAGTAGGACCGCAACAAAGCTCAGGACCAGCACCACAAGGGCATCCTGTCCCACCCCCAGAACAGGCACGCGCCCCCGGCCAATACAACCAAGATCCCGTGACTGCACCAAAGCCAATGCCAAGCGCACATCCACAAGAAAAGGCAGCTATTCAGCCACAACCCGGACCGGCAAAATATCAAAAGGTGCCTCCTCGTAAACAAAATACGTACAAGAATCACTCCTCTTACAAGAAATCACGCTACCGTAGCCGCTGATTAACCATACATAACTTCCCAAGCACCGCATCAAAGCGGTGCTTTTTTTTGGTATCATGATGAATTAATTCCCTAGCACCCGGAGTGAAAGGAGATCGAAATGAAAGGATGGCTGCTGACAGCCCTTCTTGGACTGGTCACAGTAGGTACCGCCCAAGCACATGACTGGCGGCTTTTCTATGACAAAGACGATAGCAAATCCTATGTCGACGACGCACAACTAGACAAGGAAAAACACACAGGTTGGTTCAAGCTTTTACCCAAGCAAGGGCCGCTTGCCAAGCGTAACATCATCTTGTCAGAAGAAGCGGACTGCATCCAGAGCCGGTATCGTATCCTCCATTACGATGTGTACACACTGGATGGGAAACTCATCGAATCATCAGATGCACCTGATATCTGGCTCCCCGTTATCCCGAATACTTGTGGCGAAGAAGGGGTCAAGTTGATGTGTGGACAATAACTACTACAAGCGTCCCATCAAAACGGGCCTTTTGAAGCTTAGCGACACACGTCGGTATCCTTAACGAGCTCATTTCCAAAAAGGAAAAACAGTAGCGTATTTGGCAACAACCAAAACGATAAATAACAAATTGAGATACAACAAAGAAAGGAAGGAAGTATCGGAGAAATATTCGAGATTAGGTTTGGCGGAGAGAGGGGGATTCGAACCCCCGATAGGCTATTAACCTATACACGCTTTCCAGGCGTGCGACTTAAACCGCTCATCCATCTCTCCGGAACGGCATTTCAAAGATTGAAAGTATAGCATTTTTCTTGAATATGTCTTCTTTTTTTGAATGTTTTTCGCGATACATACAAAAATTAAGTGTAGAAAACAACAATTCCTTTCTTTTTTCGCGAAAACACAAAACAAAAGACAAGGCATAACGTATGACAACCATCATCAAACAAGACGACTTAATCGATTCTGTGGCATCAGCCCTCCAGTACATCAGTTACTATCACCCCAAAGACTATATCGACCATCTCGCAAAAGCCCATGCGATTGAACAAAGCCCTGCTGCACGTGATGCAATTGAACAGATTTTGATGAATTCCCGCCTGTGTGCCGAAGGCAAACGTCCTATCTGCCAAGATACTGGGATGGTCAACGTCTTCTTGAAAGTAGGCATGGATGTGAAATGGGAAGGCTTCACCGGCACCATCCATGATGCCATCAATGAGGGTGTCCGCCGCGCCTATACCTTCCCAGAAAATAAACTGCGTGCCTCTGTCGTCGACGACCCGCACTTTAACCGCAAGAACACGCGCGACAACACCCCTGCCGTCATCATAATGGACATTGTTCCTGGCAACACCGTCGAAGTCACCTTAGGCGCTAAAGGCGGCGGCTCTGAGAACAAATCATCGCTTAAGATGCTGATGCCATCTGACTCCATCGTTGACCATGTGTTAGAGACCGTCAAACACATGGGCGCTGGCTGGTGTCCTCCCGGCATTTTAGGGATTGGCATAGGCGGCACTGCCGAAAAAGCCGTCTTAATGGCTAAAGAAGCGGCCATGGAAACGATTGATATGGCTGAACTCCGTGAACGCGGTCCACAAAACGATCTCGAAGCCCTGCGCATCGAATTGTGCGACAAAATCAATGCTTTAGGAATCGGCGCACAGGGTGTCGGCGGACTAACAACCGTTCTTGATGTCAAGATCCGTATGTACCCAACGCACGCGGCCTCCAAACCGGTTGCCATCATTCCAAACTGTGCTGCCACTCGTCACGCGCACTTTGTCCTGGACGGCTCAGGTCCTGCTTACTTGGAGCCTCCCGCCCTTTCTGGCTGGCCGGCAATCAGTTGGACACCAGATGTCGAAAAATCCACGCGTGTCAATTTGGACACCTTAACGCGCGAAGAGGTCGCCTCATGGAAACCTGGGCAAACATTACTCTTAAACGGCAAAATGTTGACAGGCCGCGACGCAGCACACAAACGTATCCAAGATATGCTTGCCAAAGGCGAAAAACTCCCCGTTGACTTCACCAACCGCGTCATTTATTACGTGGGTCCCGTTGACCCTGTTGGCGATGAAGTCGTAGGACCAGCTGGTCCCACCACATCAACCCGCATGGACAAGTTTGCTGAAATGATGCTGGGACAGACTGGGTTGATTGCGATGGTGGGTAAAGCAGAACGCGGCCCTGTTGCCATTGAAGCCATAAAAAAACACCAGTCTGCCTATATGATTGCAGTCGGCGGTGCTGCCTACTTGGTTGCACGAGCCATCAAGGCGTCTAAAGTGGTTGCCTTTGCAGATTTGGGTATGGAAGCGATTTACGAATTTGAGGTCAAAGACATGCCTGTGACCGTGGCTGTCGACGCGAAAGGGACATCACTCCACACGACAGGCCCGGCCCAGTGGGAATCCAAGATTGCCAATTTATGTAACGGTAAAATCCCTGTCGTCGGTAAGGATTAAAAGATGGCACATTCGGGGCCCATTGGGGTCTTTGATTCAGGCATCGGTGGCCTTTCGGTAGCCAGGCATATTTGTGCCCGGTTGCCCAACGAGCACCTGATTTATTTTGCTGACTCTGCCAACAACCCCTATGGCGATAAACCCGAATCCTTTATCATCGGCCGGTCTTTCCGGATAACGGAATTCCTGCTTTCCAAAGGTGTGAAGGCCTTGGTCGTCGCCTGCAATACAGCTACCGCCTCAGCCATTCACCTTTTGCGCGATCATTTTAAAGACCTGCCGATTGTCGGCGTTGAACCGGGTTTAAAGCCTGCATCCTTTAAGACGGTTACAAGCATCGTGGGTGTCATGGCAACAGCCAGAACCCTGAAAAGCCACAAGTTCCACGTCTTACACCAGCTGCTGAGCCAACAATCAGGCGTCACCTTCATCCTGCAACCCTGTCCAGGGCTTGCGGATTTGATTGAACGTGAAGACCCTGACTCCCCCGAAATCAAGGCATCCGTTAAGAAATACCTTACCCCACTCTTAGAGCAGAAAGCAGATACAATTGTCTTGGGTTGTACGCACTACCCCTTTGTACAGGACACCATCAAGCAGTTAGCCTCTGAAATGGGACATCCCGAATTGATGGTCATTGACACAGGAGACGCCATTGCACGGCAACTCGAAAACGTCTTAAGGAGCCACGGGCTCTTAAATACGGACACTGATACGGAAAACAGTAAAAACTTAGCCATTTACACATCAGGAGACGCCAACACGACGGCACAGATGACCCAAAAACTCCTAGCCAAAGAAATACCCGTTAAAGAAGCACATTTTTAAGCAGAGAAACGGATTAAACGATGAAACGCCTATTCCAAATACTTGCCCTCCTCGTCCTTGTGGGTTGCAGTACCACCAGTAACGACATCACACAAAACTTAAGGCCATTGCCTGAAGGGGCAGTGAGTTTCCAATGTGACAGCGGCAACCGCATCATCATAGAAAAAACAAAAGACGGCGGCACACAACTCGATTACCGCGGCGAAGCCATCCGTATGACACAGTCAGAAGCAGAAAACATCACAGTATTAGAGGGAGAAGGCCTTACATGGCATGAAGAAGGCCTACAAGCAACCCTTTCTGGCATGTGGCAGGAAGACGGTCAACCCTATACGGAAACATGTACACGTGTACTCCAGCCAGCCAACTGATTTAAAGCCCAATCAACAAAAGGAGGGAACTGTGGGAAAGACAGTCAAAATCACGGTCTTAGTAGACAACGAAGCCCCTGAAGGTTTTGCGAAAGAACACGGGTTTTCAGCATGGATTGAAACGGCCGATGGCCAACGCATCCTTTTTGACACCGGTCAATTGGGTGCCCTTTTAACAAATGCTGAAAAACTAGGGATTGACCTAGCCACAGCTGACGCCCTTGTCTTCAGCCATGGCCACTACGACCACACGGGGCAGCTGCCCGCCTTCTTGGAACAGAACAAGACGGCACACATCTATAGCTGCCCACAACTTGAGATTGAACGATACAGTTGCAAAATTGGCACAGCACCGCGCTTTATCGGCATGCCGGAAGCTTCCATCAAAGCCTTAGAGTCGATTTCCCAGGACAGAATACACATCACATCCAGCCCCCTATACCTAACACCTGGCATTGCGATGACAGGACCCGTGCCACGCAGTGAAGCCATTGAAGATACGGGTGGTCCATTCTTCCTGGATGACCACCGCGATACAGATGATTTGATTACCGATGACCAGTCGATGTGGTTTGAAACCGAAAAGGGACTCCTGATCCTACTGGGATGCTGCCATGCCGGGCTTGTGAACACCGTCGAATACATCAAGGCGATGTCAGGTAAAGACAAGATTTATGGCATCATCGGTGGCATGCATTTAGTTAACGCAGACCAGAACCGCTTGGACTTTACATTAGCCAATATGAAGCGTTGGAATCCAGATGTCTTGGTTCCTTGCCATTGTACAGGACAGGCTGCCACCGAATTCCTGCTCAAAACGATTGGTGATGCAACCGTCAAACCGGGCCACGCTGGTTTTGTGATTGAAGCTTAAATTTTCTTGAACTTTTGGAGGTACCTATGGTTCTTTTGGAACTTGCAATTTTCCCGAACGACAAGGGCACGAGCCTAAGCCCTTATGTGGCACGCGTGATGGACGTCATCGACAAAAGCGGCCTGACTTACCAGTTCTCTGCGATGAGCACCACAATCGAAGGGGAATGGGATGATGTGATGAAAGTGGTCGGCGACTGCTTCAAGGCACTCGCCAAAGACTGCGACCGCATCAGCGTGATGACCCGCGTCGACTACCGAGCCGGCAACAAATCCCGCTTAAAGAGCAAAGTCGCTGCTGTCGAAGAGAAACTGGGGCGCGAACTGGTCAAAAAGAATTCTTGATTCCTGCCTGTTGGAAGCACTGCGCGCAGTGTTTCCACTTTTCCCCACCCTACTTCAGCGTTTTTGGAATGGGGAAACATAAAAACCAGATGGTTTCATCGTTGATGATGGCATTGACAGATACATCGGCTTCGGCTGACTGGTATATCAGGAATTTGAAATGGGGGGGGGGTGAGCAGGGCAGTTCCAATAACCAGTTCAAATTAGCCCTGCGTCTCCATTTTCTGGTGTTCACGGTGTTCTTAGGAACACCTGGAACACCTGGCAGAAAATGAGGTGTTCTCGGGAATGATAAAAATTACCATTACAAATCAAAGAGGTACAAATCTGGAACACCTAGAACACCTGGAACACCTAAAACTGGGGCAAGGGCAAAAAAACAACTGAAAAGCCAACTGAAACAGGAATGGCGTATCTGCATCCAAAGCTTCCAAGGAAACTTTTGCGCCAGGATCCCTACCTACATGAGAAGGTCATTTTCCGTCACCTGCACGGCAAGAGACAGGAGGATGGCTTCGGAAATCAAACAGCTTTACAGCGTCACAATCAACAGGAACAGTATCTCAAGATAGCTAGAAATCTTGCACAAAGCTAATGCATCGCTTAAACAGCAGCATTGACAACAAGGACAGTCTTACCGTCATAGAGAAAATAAATCCATTCTCAGGGTGTCACGCCAAGCGCTTTCAAAACCTATTTAGGTATATTAACTTCCCCAACGCCTTCTGGACTTCCCATTTTCCCTATCAACAGCAGTTGATCTGGCTGTCTGCTAGGATTTTCCACGTCGGCACAACAGCATCAGGATTCAGGGAAATCGCGTCAATACCGTTTTTCATCAGCCACAATGCCAAGTCTGAATGGTCGGACGGCCCCTGACCACAGATACCAATGTACTTGCCTTGGGCATTACATTCAGCAATAACCCTCGCAATCAATGCCATTACAGCCGGATCACGCTCATCGAAGTCCGACATCACCTGTTCAATACCTGATGCCCGATCAAGTCCCAAAGTGAGCTGCGTCAAATCATTCGAGCCAATCGACAAACCATCAAAGAGTTCCAAGAACTGATCGACCAAAATGGCGTTCGATGGGACTTCGCACATCATGATGATGCGCAGGCCATTTTCATGACGGCGCAACCCATTGACGGCCAACAAATCAATGACGGATTGAGCCTGTTTAACCGTCCTGACAAACGGCACCATCACTTCTATATTGGTAAGCCCAATTTCATTTCGGACATACTTCAAGGCTTCGCATTCCATGTTGAAGGCTTCGGCAAAATTCGGCGCCAGGTAACGCGACGCTCCCCTAAAGCCCAGCATCGGGTTTTCTTCCTCTGGCTCGTAACGGGTTCCCCCCATCAACGCACGGTAACCATTGGACTTGATGTCAGAGAGACGGACGATAACCGGTTTCGGCCAGAAAGCCGCCCCTATGGTAGCAATCCCTTCAACAAGTTTCTGGACATAGTACTCACGTGGTGAACCATACCCTTTGGCAACGGATTCAATCGCCACTTTGAGATCAGCGTCCACATTCGGATAAGAAAGGATTGCATTCGGATGAATACCGATTTCGTTGATCACAAACTCCAGACGGACGAGACCGACACCGGCATTTGGGATTGCCTGCAACTTGAACGCCAACTGTGGATTCCCAATATTCATGAATAGCCTAACAGGCAATACTGGAAGTTCTCCATAAGTAATGCGGGATTCTTCCATCTCTACAGGCCCGTCATAAACACGGCCGCTATCCCCTTCGGCACAACTGACCGTCACCAACTGCCCGTCTTTTAATGTCTCGGTGACATTGCCACAGCCGACCACTGCAGGCACGCCAATTTCACGTGCAATAATCGCCGCATGACATGTCCGACCACCACGGTTGGTCACAATCGCAGCCGCCTTGCGCATCACAGGCTCCCAATCCGGATCAGGCATATCAGCAACCAAGATGTCTCCATCCTGGATCAAATGCATCTCATCAGGCGTCCTCACAATCCTGACCCGTCCGACACCAACCTTCTGGCCGATTGCACGGCCTGTTGCAATGACATTGCCGTTTTCCTTGAGTTTGAAGACCTGGACTGAATCACCCGAGAGTTGAGAACCCGCCGTATCAGAACGAGCCTGCAGGATATAAAGCCTGCCATCGATACCATCCTTTCCCCATTCGATATCCATCGGGCAGCCGTAGTGCCGCTCAATCGTCACGGCAAATTCCGCCAGTTCCATGACATCAGCATCTGTCAGTGAGAAACGGTTGCGCATCTCTTCAGGGACAGCAACCATTTTCGTAGAAGCCCCCGCCTTGCATTCATCGGCAAAAACAGTCTGGACGAGTTTGCTACCCAAGTTCCGGCGGATGATGGCCTTACGGCCACGTTCCAACATCGGTTTATGGACATAAAATTCATCCGGAGTGACCGCCCCCTGCATCACTGTTTCCCCCAAGCCGTAACTCGATGTGATGAAGACCACTTCCCTAAAGCCGGACTCCGTATCCAGAGTAAACATGGCTCCGGCACACCCACGGTCTGAGCGTACCATCCTCTGGATGCCCACGGAAATCGCGACTTCCGAATGCCTGAAGCCGCGTGTTTGACGGTAGGAAATCACACGGTCACTATAGAGCGATGCAAAAACCAGCCGCACGGCATCTAGGAGGTTTTCCGCCCCAACGATGTTCAGATAAGTCTCCTGCTGCCCTGCAAAGGATGCGTTGTACGAATCTTCAACGGTGGACGACGAACGCACTGCAACAGAAAGCTCACCGCTAGGAATCGCATCGAGCATCTGGTTGTAATACGCCAAAATCTGCGCTTCCAACTCAGGCTGCAAGGGTGTGCTAGTAATCCACTGCCGGATGTCTGCGCCTGCCTCACTAAGTTCTTTGACATTGTTGATGTCAATGTTTTTCAGGCGGTTCTCAATACGTTCACCCAATGTCTGGCCGCCTTCAGGCCTGTAGGAGAGGAAATCTCGGAAAGCAAGCGATGTCGTTGCAAAGCCTTCAGGCACCCTGACGCGTTTTGCACTCAGCTGACTGATCATCTCACCCAAAGAAGCATTCTTGCCGCCAACCAAAGACACATCGGTCATCCGAAGCTGGTCGAATGGGATGACATAGGCCGTCTGTTTGTCGATAACTCTGTTTGCAGTTTCTGGCATACTGTTCTCCTGCAGATAGATCGGACTTCTCGGCAAAGCCCTTAACTTGTCTCAAAGAATAATTGTACTGCTTTGGGGACTTTGTTACTCACATTTTGATGTTTATCGACATCAAGAAAAGGTATACTGACTGAAAGACAGGCAATCACCCATTATGCGAAGCGAGGTTTCCCATGACGGCACAGAACGATATCCCACAACGCACTGTTTACATTGTCTCAGACGGCACTGGCATTACGGCGGAAGCCTTAGCCCGTTCCATCCTGTCACAGTTTGATGTGACCTATTCTAGGATTTACATTCCGTTTGTTGATACGCTTAAAAAAGCGCAATCGGCACGCTTACAGATCCAAGCTGAAAGGGAGCGTTCGGGTGTTACCCCCATCGTCTTTTCCACTTTGGTTATCCAAGAGCTCGTCGACGAAATCCGGCTAGCAGATGCCCTACACCTCGATGTCATCCAACCGTTTGTCGAACCATTAAGTCAGGAACTGGGGATCGCCCCTCACCAGAAAATAGGGCTCAGCCACCAGAACATGGAAAACGAAGAATACAAGCTCCGGATGGAAGCCATCAACTTCACGCTGGCACATGATGACGGCATCTCTGAGCAAAATCTGGAAGAAGCCGATGTCATCCTAATTGGGGTATCGCGTAGCGGCAAGACACCAACGAGCCTGTATCTGGCAATGCAATATGGCCTTAAAGTTGCCAACTACCCGTTGATACCCGAAGACTTTGAACGCAATGACCTTCCGCAAGCCTTGAAAGCACAGAAGCATAAGCTCTTTGGCCTGACCATCCAACCTGAGCGGCTCTCCAGTGTCAGGAACGAGCGGCGTCCCAACAGCCACTATGCATCGCTTGCCAACTGCCGACAGGAAGTCATGCAAGCTGAACGGATGATGCTGATGAACGGTATCAACTACCTGTCTTCGACTTCCAAATCGATTGAGGAAATCTCAACTGCTATCGTCAGCAAAATGCGCTCTGCCTACGCTCAGCAGGTGAGTATCCCACCTAAATCAACCACAGCGCTCAATCTCAAATGATTCAGCATAAGGGGCTGACAGACCCAGCCCCTTTGCGGTACGTTCATTCAACATCAATACCCGGTCATCAAAGCCATGTCCCCGGACACGGAGGTTCCTTTGATGCTGCGAATCATGGTGACGCAGGAGCTCCCCCTTCCAAGCGGCTTCCTCACGGTCAAAAGCTGTATAGACATCCTTGCGCATCTCAACAGTCTTCACATCGCTGTTTAACATCAAAGCAATCGGCCAATCCATGCGCTTCGCAATGTCCCGCATCATCCGGCACATATCCCGATGCGCTCGGTTGGTGTCATTGCCATGCGGCATGAATAAGACATCCGGCTTAATCTCACGCACGATGCCTTCCAACACAGCAATATTGGCCTGACTATAAGCCACCTGGTCATCGGGCTCATTCTCAAGCGCCAGAATCTGGTAATGGCTAGGCTCAATCCCAAAAAACTTAAAACTCGACTCCTGCTCACGGTTGCGCAAAGCCGTCCTATCCTGCTGGTTCATCCCCGCGCCATAGATGGAATCAATACCACTGCCCGTCTGAGCAACCACTGCAAAAAGGGTATGCCCAGCCTGCACCATCCTGCGGAGTGTCACACTGATGGCATCAAAATCATCTGGATGCGGTGCGGTCACTAAAAGCCGTAAGGATCGGTTCCACTGAACATTCGTAATGTCAATCGGCACTTCAATACTGCCGTCAAACGGAAAATCCATGATTTACTGCTCCTTCTGAATTGAATTGCCAAGCAACCGCGCAACGGGTCCAAACGAACGGCGATGTACGGGCGAGACGCCATACTGTTCAAGCTGCGCAAGATGGAATGCGGTCGGATAACCTTTATGACGGTCAAAACCATATTGAGGATATTCCATATGCAAGACCATCATCTGCGCATCACGCGCCGTCTTCGCCAAGATAGAGGCCGCTGAAATCTCAGGTACCTTTGCGTCGCCTTTGACGATGGCTTGCGTGGGCATTGGGAGTCCCTTTGGGATACGGTTGCCGTCAATCAATGCCATCGATGGCGTCACATCCAACAATGCTATCGCACGTTTCATTGCAAGCATTGCGGCATTCAGGATGTTCAGTTCATCAATTTCTTCGACCGTGGCTAACGCAACCGCCCAGGCTTTGGCCTTCTGCCTGATTTCTGGGGCTAACGCATCACGTTTGCGTTCAGACAGTTTCTTAGAGTCTGCAAGACCTGCAATGGGATTTGCAGGATCCAACACCACAGCAGCCGCATAAACAGGACCGGCTATTGGTCCCCTTCCCGCCTCATCAGCACCACAGACAATGGCAGTCAATGCCGTATCGTCTGGAAACAGGGACAATGAAAGGGAATCCGCCATATTTACCAACAGCCTATTGTTCTGCCAATACGCACATCCAAGACCTTTGCGCCTAGCCCGCAACCACCTCTAAAATCGCATCAGCACTCGTCTGCGCCATATTACGCAATAATGAGTGATGTAATGCCGTAAAGCATTCGTGCAACTCCTGGCGGTTCTTTGCATCTATCAATTGGAACCAGAGAGCATCTGCCAGTTTTTCCCCTGTTGCCTCATACTGGAGCAGTTCAGGAACAACCATCCGTCCCGCCAAGATGTTCGGCAACCCAACCGGCGGCTTGACAATCCGCTTGGCAATCTGCCAGGTCGCCCACATCAGCTTGTAACCAATGACCATCGGTTTTTTCATCAGTGCCACTTCCAATGTGGCTGTGCCAGAGGCCACAAGCACCGCATCCGCCGCTGCAATCGCTTGCTGGGAGTGTCCTTGGGTGATGGTCAAAGGCAAGTCATCCAACCGGTTTTCCTTTAGGAGCTGTTTAAAGAAAGCCTCTTGGCGGTCTCCAGCCATCGGGACAACGAACTGCAAATTGGGATCGCGCCCCAACAGGATTTTCGCCGCCTCAATGAAAGGCGCCGTATGGTACTTGATCTCAGACATCCGCGAGCCCGGTAGGATGGCCACCACAGGACGGGAATCATCCAAACCCAGCATCTGGCGGGCTTTCGGCACATCCGGTTCCATCGGAATCGCTTCAGCGAGTGGATGGCCAATACAGGTTACTGGAATGCCTGCCTGTTGATACAGTTTTTCTTCGAACGGGAAAAGCACCAAAATACGGGAAACCGCTTTGGCAATTGTTTTAATACGACCTTTACGCCATGCCCAAATAGACGGGCTCACCACATGAACAGTTTTGATACCCTTTTCGCGCAATTGGACTTCAAGGCCTAAGTTGAACTCCGGTGCATCAATGCCAACAAAAACAGCAGGACGGTCTGCAATAATCATATCGCGCAAGCCATCACGCATCTGTTTGATTTCGCGGTAGTGCGCCAAAACTTCAAAAAGCCCATTGACGGCTAACTTTTCAATTGGCCATTTACTGTCAAAGCCATGCTTAGCCATCCTAGGCCCACCAATCCCATAAAAGGATGTCCGTGGGCATTTGGCGCACAGTGCGGAAAGGATTGCATCGCCAAGGATGTCTCCGGAGGTTTCCCCCGCCACCATGGCGATTTTTTCCATTCGTTATCCTCTCAGCACTGATGCCGTATCGTGACTCAACGCAACAAGCCGCGTTCAGATTTGTCGATGAATTGGTACATCTGCCGGAGGTAGTCCCCAGCTTCTTCAGAAGATTTTGCATCTTCCAAAAGTTTGGCCTTAGCGTCTTCCAAAGACAGGTCAGAGCGGTAAACCGTCTTGTACGCCCGTTTGATATCCGTAATCTGCGACGTACTAAAGCCACGGCGACGCAAGCCGACTGTATTAATGCCATAAGTCGTCGTTGGCAAGCCAGATACCATCAGAAATGGGGCAATATCCTGTGAAACGTGCGAACCAAACCCAGTCATCGCATGTGCACCAACCCGGCAGAACTGATGGATCAGCGTAAAGCCACCCAAGATGACCCAGTCACCGATATGGACATGCCCGGCCAACTGTGCATTATTTGCAAAAATCGTATGGCTGCCCACCTGTACGTCGTGCGCCAGATGGACGTAAGCCATAATCCAGTTGTCATCCCCCAATCTCGTAATGCCCTCATCCTGGACAGTACCAACATTGAATGTACAGAATTCACGGATGGTATTGCGGTTGCCAATTTCCAGGTATGTCGTCTCACCAGCAAACTTTTTATCCTGTGGCATGCCACCTAAGGAGGCAAACTGGAAAATATTATTATCTTCTCCAATCGTGGTATGGCCTTCAATAACGACATGTGAAGCAACGCGTGTCCTCGCACCAATTCTGACGTGTGGCCCAATGACGGAATAAGGTCCCACATCAACAGTAGAATCCAGTTCCGCTTTGGGATCGACAATTGCCGTTGGGTGGATAGCCATTACTCGCCTGCCTTCTGGGAAACAACGCCACCACGGATAGCGCACATCAATTCAGCTTCTGCGGCAACCTGGCCATCAACAAGCCCACGCGTTTTAAACTTCCACATGCCACGGGAACTTCTTAAGAGTTCTGCTTCCATAACCAGCTGGTCACCTGGTTCAACAGGACGTTTAAATTTTGCATTATCAATCGTCGCAAAATAGACCAACGCATCCTTATCAAGCTTGCTGGCATAAGACATGAACGCAAAAATCGCTGCTGCCTGAGCCATCGCTTCGATAATCAAGACACCAGGCATCACAGGATGCTGCGGGAAGTGCCCATTAAAGAAAGGTTCATTGGCCGTGACATTTTTGATGGCAACGATTTTCTTGCCAGCTTCCCATTCGAGCACCTTATCGACTAAGAGCATTGGATAACGGTGTGGCAACAATTCACGGATCTGATGGATGTTCAAACTACTACTCATTTTTCTTTCCCACTCAAGGTTTGTATTGCTTTTTCCAGCTCACGGATCTTATCTCGCATCGATCCGAGCCGACGAACTAAGACGGCACTCTTTTCCCATTCACGGTGCGGTGCCAATGGATAAAAGCCGGAATAGACGCCGCGCTTTTCAATCGAACTTTGAACCACGCTCGATGCGGTCACATGCACCCCGTCGGCAATCGTCAAATGCCCCCCAATCATCGCAGCACCTCCTACGGTACAGTTCTTCCCGAAGGTCGCACTGCCTGCTACACCGACGCATCCTGCCATCGCAGAATTCTCACCGATATGGCAGTTGTGCCCAATCTGAATCTGGTTGTCGAGCTTCACACCATTCTCAACAACTGTGTCTGCTAAGGCGCCACGGTCAACAGTTGTATTTGCCCCAATCTGGACATCGTTACCAATAATGACACGCCCCGTCTGTGGGATCTTGACCCAGACGCCACCTTCATTGGCAAACCCAAAGCCTTCACAACCAATGACAGCACCAGGCCTTAAGACACTACGTTCACCGATTTCACACTCATACATAAAAACGACGCGTGGGAAAAAGTGGCAATCAGCCCCCACCTTAGCGCCGCGGCCGATAAAGCAACCTGCTTCAATATGGCAACGGTCACCAATTTCAGCACCCGCTTCGATGGTCACAAACGGTCCAATAGTGACCCCTTCGCCAATCTTAGCAGTCGGATCAATGCAAGCACTCGGATGGATCCCTGGTTCCGGCGGGACGGCCTTCATGCTTTGGAAAAGCTGTGCGGCATGCGCAAAGTACGCATATGGGTTGGGTGCAACAATGCGCTGTCCCTTAAACTGGTCACCTACAGCTTGATTATCCCGTGGGGAAATGATTAATGCAGCCGCCTGACAAGTAGCGACTAAGTTCTTGAATTTTGGATTGGTGAGGAATGTGATGCTGTCGCCGTCTGCACTATCCAACGGCGCAAAGTGCGACACCGTAACACTTCCATCACCGACTAATTGACCGCCGAAACGGTCAACCAGTCCTTGCAATGTGATGGACATACCTGCCTTAGATTAGTTGCTCAGTGCTTTCAAGACTTTTTCAGTGATGTCAGCACGTGGGGAATGATAGACGGATTCGTTAACAATCAGATCGTAGTTTTCAGACTTGGCGATCTTTTCGATTTCTTTCTTCGCGCGGTCAACAACCTTGGAATATTCTTCATTCTTGCGCTGCATTAAGTCTTCGCGGTAAGCGCGCTGCTTACGCTGGAAATCCTGGCTCATATCAGCGAGTTCACGCTGACGTTTCAGGCGCTGGGATTCAGACAGAACAGGCAGGTCTTTATCCAGCTTTTCGCTCATGGATTTCAAGCGCGACTGAGTATCGCGCAATTCATTCAAGCGCTTGGAGAAATCGTTTTCCAGTCGCTTTTCAACTGCTTTTGCCGGTGCAGATTCGGTCAAGATCCGGTCTGCATCAACGTAACCGACACGGTATTCCTGGGCCTGTGCAGCTCCGAATGTGCCTAGACAGAAAGCCAATACAGCTAACTTTTTGGGATCAAAAACCGTTTTCAAGAGATGTTTCACGATAATTCTCCGTTTAAGTTTAAAACACCATGATTATGCCATCATTTTAGAATCCTGTACCCAGCTGGAACTGGAAAGATTCTTTTTTATCGTCACTATCCGCATTCAGAGGGACTGCATAGCTTAATTTCAGTGGGCCAATCGGTGAAAGCCAACTGATACCCACACCTGCCGAATACTTCAAGTCACCAATATCAAAGTCTTCATCTTCGCCATACACATTACCACCATCAACAAAGGCGAACCAGCGGACTGTCTTATCGTTCATACCAAACATTGGGAACTGGAATTCAGCATTACCAACCAAACGTTTGTTACCGCCCATGTATTCACGGTCACCATCACGGTCGCGTTCAACCGGCCCCATGGAAGACCCTTCATAACCACGGACTGTCCCGATACCACCAGCATAGAAATTCTTGAAGACCGGATACGCTTTGCCACCCAATCCATGACCATAGTCAATCATCCCATTCAGGCCAAAGGTACCATTTTCACCAATCGGCCAGAAGTACTGGTGCTGGTAAGATGCTTTGTAATACTTCATATCACCCAGTGCGGACACTTCAAAATTGGCTTTCTGATAGCGCCCCTTCGTCGGGATCAACGAACTGTCACGGCTGTCACGCTGCCATGCAACAGTCAAAGGAACCCCATAAGCTGATACCGTTGCATCTTCCAATGGATAGCCATCCTTATCGACCTTGATATGGCCATAATCTTGTGCAAACTTCACATACCGTCTTGGGCTGTCTTCATAGACATCGAGCTTCGTATATTCAAAGCCGGCACCAAAGAAGATACGGTCGATTTCAGTCACTGGCACACCAAAGCGGACATTCGCACCGATGGTAGTAACCTTATAGTCACTGTCATTGATCAATGGTGGGCGAACTGTACGGTAGAAGATTTCATAACGGCGGCTGACCCCATCGTCGGTAAAATACGGCGTCGTCTGGGTAAACGAAATTGTACGGTAACGATGGCTCGTATTGATACTTAATCCAATATCATTACCCGTACCGGCAAAATTGTCTTGCTCAATGGAACCAGAAAGCAAAAGTTTATCTTCTTGCGAGAAACCCGCACCCAACAAGATGTTACCCGTCGGTTTTTCTTCAACTTTAATCTTCACGTCAACCTGGTCTACCGTGCCAGGAACTTCCGGTGTTTCAACATTGACTGACGTAAAGAAACCTAAACGGTCAACACGGTCACGGGAACGCTTGATGCTTTTGCCGTCATACCAGGAACCTTCCATCTGGCGCAATTCACGGCGGATGACTTCGTCACGCGTCTTGTTGTTACCCACGATGCTAATGTTACGGACGTAAACACGCTTGCCCGGATCCACAAAAATCGTAAAAGAGACTTCCTTGTTTTCTTTATCAATATCAAGCTGTGGGTTTACATTGGCAAACGCATACCCAAAGTCTCCCAAATATTCAGAAATCTTTTTCGTCGTAGCCGTTAACTTGGCGGCCGAATAAAGTTCACCCTTCTGCAGTTCAATGAGTTCACGGATTTCTTCTTCGCGGCCAAAGAGCTCCCCTTCCAGACGGATTTCATTGACGGTGTATTGATCCCCTTCGGTGATGTTCAACATCAAATAAACATCTTTTTTATCTTTAGACAACGACACCTGGGTCGATTCGACCTGCATTTCAATGTAGCCATTGTTCTGATAGAACGACTTAATCGTTTCCAGGTCACCTGTCAATTTCTCTTTCGAATACTGGTCGGCACGTGTATACCAAGTAAACCAACCTGGAGTACTAAGCTTGATCAAGTCCCGGAGTTCTTCGTCGGTATACGCTTGGTTGCCGACAAAACGGATGGCCTTGATATGCGACGATTCACCTTCATCGACAATAAAATTAATGGCAACGCGGTTACGTTCAACCGGGGTAACCGTTGTTGAAATATCGACCCCATACCGCCCACGGGAAAGATACTGGCGCTTGATTTCCTGTTCGGCTCTATCAACCAACGAATGGTCATAAATACGTGCTGGCCCCAAGCCCACATCCTTCATTGACTTTAAGAGGGCCTCTTTGTCGAATTCTTTGGCACCGGTAAAGTCAACACTCGCAATGGCAGGACGCTCTTGGACAATAACAACTAAGACGTCACCTTCCGCATCAATACGGACATCCTTAAAAAAACCTGTTGCATAAAGCGCCTTAATGGCAGCAGTTGCTTTTTCATCCGTGAAGGTGTCACCAATCCTGACCGGCAGGTAATTGAAGACCGTACCTGCTTCCGTACGCTGGATACCCTCAACCCGAATATCCTTGACAGCAAAGGGCTCGACTGCCATAGCGCTGGTCGCACACGCAAAAAGACCCGCCGCAATCACTGCTGACAGGCAACGTTTCGCATGATGGTGAACGTAATCCAATAAATCCATGTGACAAGCGGGCAAATTGCCCTTCAACCTTTCCTTTCCCTTCATGGGAAGAGCCTTGAAATGTCGTTACAAAAGGTGACGACCATCAAGAACCCTAGCAAACCTAAACCCACTGCCGTCCACATCCTGGAGACTTTCTCAGAAACCGGGCTACCTTTTATAAATTCCACAGCATAATACAGCAAAAGACCGCCGTCCAAAACTGGTATCGGCATCAAATTCATAATCCCAATACCAATACTGATGAAAACTATAAAGGTCAGGTATGCAAGCGCTCCAGCTTGGGCTGTTTTACCGGCATGGCTTGCGATTCCAACCGGACCTGTCAGTTCTCTAACTGACAATTGGCCGGTTAAAATCGCCCCGATGGATTGGACTGTCCGAACCGTTAAATCCCAAGTTTTCGCGACACCTTGCGCAAAATTAGAGAGGATACCATATTTAACTGTCACTGTTTCAGGTGAGAACGAAATCATCACACCAATTTTCCCCACTTTGCCAGCTTTTTCATCGATACGCGATCCAACATCCACAGCCACATCAAGAAGGCGTCCTTGACGGTTCACTGAAAACACGCACTTTGTGTTGGCCGAACCCCGAATTACCTCAACAAGACCTAGGGCATCATCAATGGGCTTCCCGTCAACAGCCACCACGCGGTCTCCTTCCTGTAGGCCAGCACGTTTCGCTTCACCTACCTCTTCCAACCGCCCTAAAACAGCAGGTCCCATTGCCAAGGAAAACCCTAGCCCTTTTAGGAAATCCCCCTTTAGTGCATCTGCCGTCATTGAAGCAATATTGATCTGTGCATCCTGCTCCCGCTTGTCATGCACAAAGCGCAATTGGACACTGTCTTTGCCTGATAAAACCGCATCAGCGAAAGCCCCTTGTACATCCCCCCAATGAGAAACGGCTACCCCATTGATGCCGATAACCTGATCACCACCCCTGAGTCCTGCCTGATAAGCAATGGTATCAACAGGCACAGCACGCAGTTTTGCAACTGGATACGGTACGCCATGCATGTAGATGCCTGCCAATAGAAAAACTGCCAAGACAAAGTTCGCAAGAGGGCCTGCAACGGCAACCGCCATCTTTTGCCAGACACTTTTTGACGTAAATTCATGCGCCATCGCCGCAGGTGGATATTGGCTCATGTCTTCACTTCTGGCATCCAACAGTTTGACATACCCACCTAGGGGCAATAGCGAAACGGCCCATTCTGTACCCTCAGGATGCGCCTTGAAACGATAGAGGACTTTACCAATTCCTATAGAAAACCGAAGGACACGCACACCACAAAGCCGCGCAACGAGATAGTGTCCGAACTCATGGACGATGATGACAATACAGATGGCAGGAATAAAAGCCAAGATTGGGATTAAGGCGCCCATCAGGCGATGAACCTTTCAGCCACACTTCGCGCTTTGCGGTCTTCTTCAAGGATGTCATCAATACAACCCATTGTCAGAACAGGAGACACAGCATCCATTGTGCGCAAGACGATATCTACAATATCGGTAAAAGCAATCCTGCGTTCTAAGAAAGCATGCACTGCCACTTCATTGGCCGCATTTAAAACAACAGGCACAGAGCCTCCCTCCTTCAACGCGTCATAAGCCAAAGACAACGCCCGATAGCGCTTAAAGTCAGGCGCCTCAAAAGCCAATGTACCAACAGACGCTAAATCTAGAGGCGCGGCGCCAGACGCTATCCTGTCCGGGTAAGCTAATGCGTGCGCAATCGGAATGCGCATATCAGGGTTCCCCAATTGCGCCAACATTGCCCCGTCAACAAAGGAGACCATAGAATGGATGACACTTTGCGGGTGGATGACAACTTCAATCTGCTCTGAAGGAATGCCAAAAAGCCAGTGGGCTTCAATGATTTCCAACCCCTTATTCATCATTGTGGCGGAATCCACCGAAATCTTGCGCCCCATGACCCATTTCGGATGTGCGACAGCCTCTTCAGGTGTTACCCCTTTCAGATCTTCCAATGCACGGTTTAAAAACGGCCCCCCTGATGCCGTCAAGAGGACTTTGGAAACCCCTTTTAAATGAAAACGCCCTCGCCCTAGCGCCGTGTGTGGCAGGCACTGGAAAATCGCATTGTGTTCACTATCTATAGGTAAAAGCGTTGCTCCAGACTCCTTCAATGCGTCCATAAAAAGGCGTCCTGACATCACTAGGGATTCTTTATTGGCCAACATCAATTTGCCACCCGCCCTAGCAGCAGCTAAAGCCGGTTCCAACCCCGCTGCACCAACAATAGCGCACATCACCGCATCGTTTTGCGGGGAAGCTGCGACATCGCAGATGGCCTGACGTCCATAAACGACTTCCGTCTTAATACCTTTAGCCTTCAAGTTGCGCGCCAAGACAGCGGCAGCAGCAGCTGTTCCAACAACAGCGACGTCGGGCTGAAAGCGCTCACACTGACGTTGCAACTCACTGACTCGGCTGTTCGCTGTCAAAGCACGCACACGGTACGTTTCCTCGTGACGAGAAATGACATCAAGCGTCGACACACCAATCGAGCCAGTGGATCCTAAAACAGCAATTTGTTGACGCACCATCGCCTTAACCTACAGCCACAATCCAATCAGTAGTGCAACGGGCATCGTAGGAATAACCGAATCAATGCGGTCTAAGACACCGCCATGTCCTGGCAACAGGTTGCTGCTGTCTTTCATACCCGAACGGCGCTTCAATTTCGATTCCAACAGGTCACCAATAATACTTAACGCCACCAGAATAATGAGTACAAAAATCATTCCAACCCAGCCATAACGGGTATATACGGTCATTGCAATGTTGTCGTATCTGAGAGAGGTTAGAACCGCCACAATACCCGCCACTAAAACCGCAATAACACCGCCTGCAACACCTTCCCACGTTTTACCTGGCGAAATAGAGGGGGCAAGTTTATGCTTACCAAATGTCCGTCCTGCAAAATACGCACCAATATCAGCAAGCCAAATAACAACCAAAACGGAAAGCAAAAAGAAAACCGAACGGGAATAAAGTACCCAAACCGCAATGACACTTGAAAGCACAGAAAAAAGGTACAACCACTGGCATATATGATCCAAAGGGGCACCTTGCGCCGGCATTCGACCAAACAGTGCAGGAATTAAAAAGACACCCCAGATTGCACACCCTGCTAAAGCCATCCAGATATATTCACGCACCGACAAAAAGTAGGCAACACAAGCAAAAACAACGCACGCCCCTACGCCCGTAATGATGGGTTGCGGATTTTTAAAGAGACGGGCGTTTTCCCAAGCTGCCGCACCGAAAAAAACCATCAGAAAGAGCCCAAAGAGGACACTACTGCCCGTCCAAAGGATTACAAAGAGGACGGCAGCCAAACACAGAGCCGTGATGACACGCTGCTTTAGCATGATTGCTCCAACTGTTCACTTGTACGACCAAAGCGCCGTTCACGCGTTCCAAAAGAAGCTATCGCCTTAATCAATGCTTCCCGGTCAAAGTCAGGCCAAAACATATCGGTAAAGTAAAGCTCGGTATAGGCAAGCTGCCAGAGCAAAAAATTGGAAATACGCTGTTCACCCCCAGTCCGGATAAAAAGATCCGGATCCGGTGCATAAGATAAAGCCAATTTCGGCGCCAACGCATCAGGGGTAATCGCTTCAGGCGCCATACCGGAAGCCATCAACGATTGCATCGCCTGCACGATATCCCATTTACCACCATAGTTCGCACAGACCGTCAGATTGAGCGCAGTATTATGTGCCGTCAGGTTTTCCCCCCAAGCAATCGCGTCACGCAAAGGCTCGCTAAAACCAGATAGATCGCCGACAACCCGTAACCTGATATTGTTGCGATTTAGCTTGTCCACTTCCTTTTTAATCGTAGACAAGAACAAATCCATCAAAAAATCCACTTCTTTAGCAGGACGACGCCAATTCTCCGAACTAAAGGCAAAAAGGGTTAAATAGGGAATCTTCAGTTCAAGGCAGGCTTTAACCGTGCGTCGAACTGCTTCGACGCCGCGCGCATGGCCAACTACACGGGGCAAAAGACGCTTCTTGGCCCAACGGCCATTACCATCCATGATAATGGCCACATGCTGGGGCATCTGGGCTAAGGAAGATAAAGAATGGACGGCGGTATCCACAGGTAATCCCTGGAAGTCCCGTTAAACCGTCATCACCTCTTTTTCTTTTTCGGCAAGGAGCCCATCAATCTGTTTGACAAACTTATCGGTCAACTTCTGGATGTCATCCTGTGCGCGGCGCTCATCGTCTTCAGAACATTCCTTTTCCTTGACCATCTTCTTAAAGGATTCGTTGGCTTCACGACGGATATTACGCACAGCAATCTTAGCGTCTTCCCCTTCAGTACGAACCAGCTTCACCATTTCCTTGCGACGTTCTTCATTCAATGGTGGCATAGGGACACGGATGAGATCGCCAACAGAAGCAGGGTTTAAACCCAGGTCAGAATCACGGATCGCCTTTTCAACAGCGGAAACCATCTTCTTTTCCCAAGGCTGAACGGAAATCGTACGGCCATCAATCAACGTAATGTTAGCCACCTGATTGATAGGGGTAGGATTGCCATAGTAGTCGACCATGACATGATCCAAAATGCCCGGGTTAGCACGCCCCGTCCTGACCTTGGACAAGTCGGATTTGAGCGATTCAACAGACTTAGACATTTTCGCTTCTGCATTCTTCTTAACTTCAGCTATGGTATTCATTGGTTTTCCGCCACTTTCGATCAAATTGCGCAGCCTATGGCTGCCTTAAGAAAAGAAAATTCTATCATAAACGGTGACTTAAACGAAAAACATGCACAACCGCAAAAAAACGAATGCCCGGCAAGCCGGGCACACAGAACCATTGTCATTGGATGGTGAAATCAAACGTGAACCAATGTCCCTTCGTCTTCGCCTAAAAGCACGCGTTTTAAAGCACCGGGCTTGAGAATTGAGAAGACCTTAATCGGCAGCTTCTGGTCACGGCACAGAGCAAAAGCCGTACCATCCATAACCTCAAGGTGCTTTTCAATCGCTTCATCAAACGTAATACTGGAATAGCGTTTTGCATCAGGATTTTTTACAGGATCGGCCGTATAAACACCATCAACCTTTGTAGCTTTTAAAACGAGTTCCGCACCGATTTCAGCGCCGCGCAGGGCTGCAGCAGTATCGGTCGTGAAGAAAGGATTACCTGTACCAGCCGCAAAGACAACGACTTTACCTTCTTCCAAGTATTGGAGAGCTTTAGGCCTGACATAGGACTCAACAACCTGTTCAATGCCAATTGCTGACATAACACGCGTCGTAATCCCAGCCTGACGCAGGGAGTCTGAAAGCGCTAAGGAATTGATGACGGTTGCAAGCATCCCCATATAGTCTGCTGTAGCACGATCCATACCCTTGGCGCCGGGCGCAACACCGCGGAAGATATTCCCACCGCCAATAACAATCGCCATTTCGACACCGAGCTTGGTTGCTTCAATCACATCTTTAACCATATGCTCGATGGAAGCACGGTTGATACCGAACTGATCGTCTCCCATCAAAGCTTCGCCGGAAAGTTTCAACAAGACACGTTTATAGACTGGTTCTGCCATGATCGCTGCTCCTTTGCTTTCAGTACCGTTTACCACCTAAAAAAAACGGACCTTACGGCCCGTTTTTATCTGACTTAGGCCTTCGCCGCAGCCATCTGTGCTGCGACTTCCGCCGCGAAGTCATCGGACTTCTTCTCGATGCCTTCACCGACAACATACAGTTTATAGGATTTTACAACTGTATTCTTCTCTTTGAGCATCTGAGCAACAGACTGTTTGTCGTTTTTAACAAAAGGCTGATCCAAGAGGGAGACTTCTTTCAAGAACTTCTGGACAGAACCTTCAATACGACGAGCGATGATTTCAGGGGACTGTGCCTTCTTACCAGCAGCAACAGCCTTAGCAGAATCTTCTTCCGCTTTCTGAGCAGCAATGCCACGTTCACGTTCAATCAAAGCAGCATCAACTTCATTGGAAGACAAAGCAACCGGTTTCATCGCAGCAATGTGCATTGCAACATCTTTACCAACCTGTGGGTCGTCACCTTCGTATTCAACGATAACACCGATACGGGTACCGTGCAGGTAAGAAGCAATCTTGGCAGTCGTTTCTAAACGGTCAAAACGGCGGATTGACATGTTTTCACCGATACGGCCAACCAGTTCAGTACGGGTTGCTTCCACACTCTTACCTGCCAGATCCAACGCAGAGAGAGCAGCGACATCAGCAGGTGCCTTTTCAGCAACCAGTTTGGCACAAGAAGCAGCCAGTGCAATAAAGTCAGGGTTCTTGGTGACAAAGTCGGTTTCGCAGTTGACTTCAACGATAGAAGCGACATTGCCTTCAACATCAACAGCAATCACACCTTCAGCGGCAACACGGCTGGAAGCCTTGGTTGCCTTGTTACCCAGTTTCACTCGCAGGATGTCTTCTGCTTTCTGCATATCGCCATCAGCTTCGGTCAGTGCCTTTTTGCATTCCATCATTGGTGCATCGGTCTTGGCACGCAACTGGGCGACCATTTTTGCTGTAATAACAGCCATCTATTTCTCCTTAATACGGGGAAATCCCCCATGTTCTGAAAGCGGACAGCCTGTACCGACTGTCCGCAATTGCCTATTACTGAGCGTCTTCACCTTCTTTAGCGGCTTCAACAACTTCCTGCAGTGCGTTTGCACGGCCTTCCAAAACTGCATCTGCAACACCACGTGCGTAGAGCTGGATGGCTTTGGAAGAGTCGTCGTTACCAGGGATAACGTAGTCAATGCCGTCTGGGGAGTGGTTGGTATCAACAACGCCAACGACTGGAATACCCAGCTTGATTGCTTCGGTCACAGCCCCCTTGTGGTAACCGACATCAACAACAAAGAGTGCATCAGGCAGACCACCCATATCTTTGATACCGCCAATAGCTTTCTGAAGCTTAGCAACTTCACGCTGGAAGAGGAGGCCTTCCTTCTTGCTCATCTTATCAACGGTACCGTCTTCAATAGCAGCTTCCATGTCTTTCAGGCGCTTGATGGACGTACGGATGGTTTTAAAGTTGGTCAACATACCACCCAGCCAGCGCTGATCAACGTAAGGCATACCAGCACGCTGTGCTTCAGCAGCGATAATGTCACGTGCCTGTCTCTTGGTACCGACCATCAAGATGGTGCCACGGTTAGCAGCCAACTGACGGATGTAGTCCATCGCTTCGTTGTACATCACCAAAGTCTTTTCCAAGTTGACGATGTGGATTTTGTTACGATGGCCAAAGATGTAAGGAGCCATCTTTGGGTTCCAGAAGCGGGTCTGGTGACCGAAATGGACACCGGCTTCGAGCATTTCACGCATGGTTACGGACATAATGTTCTCCAGGGTTAAGGTCTTGAATCCACCCAAGAACCCTTAAAGGGCACCCTTTTTCAGGTGGGATTCGCGATTTTCATGTTAAAAAAGAATGCCTTGAATAATTTCAAGAACATGGCATTATACTGGAAAAGTACGGCGCACATCAGCAAAGAAAGGCAAATTTAATGCAAAAGTGCGTCAGATGCGACAGTCTCACCTAAAACCATAAAACCGCACCCAACAGCCAGACATCATGAACGCACTCTACCCAGTCAACGCCATCCGCATCATAGAAAAATCTGCCCTTGCGTCCCTTCCAGTCGGCACATTGATGCAACGGGCAGGCGCTGCTGCTGCTACGACAGCACATACCATCATCAACCGGGCAGGTTCTCCTAAAGGACGCGTCCTAGTTCTGGCGGGTCCTGGCAATAACGGCGGTGACGCCTTGGAAACTGCAGCAAATCTCGCCAACAGTGGGCATGATGTCACCATCTTGATGGTGTTAAAACGAGCCAATCCTACAGAAGAAACCTCGCTTGCAATGAAAAAGGCTGCAAAAAGCCGTGCTAAATGGGAAAACGCCTTATCGCTTACTGAATCCATCGAGCGCATCGCCAAAAGTCGCTGGACATTAGCCATCGATGGCATCTTCGGTATTGGGCTCAACGAAGGAATCAAAGGCAACTTAAAAGAATTGGTACTTACTGTTAACAACCTAGGCTGCCCAATCTTGGCACTGGACGTCCCCAGCGGTCTCAATGCGGACACCGGCACCATTGTAGGCGATGAAGGCACCGCTATTAAAGCCACCCACACCATCACGTTTATAGGTGACAAGCCAGGCCTTCATACTGCCAAAGGCAGGGATTATGCCGGCATTGTGACCGTAGCCGACCTTGCTGTTGAAAAGAAACACTTCATCCCATCGGGCTGTTTCTTAAACCATCCAGATCTTTTCCAAGCTTTCTTAGTGCCTAGGGAACACGACTCCCACAAAGGCACTTATGGACGCGTCGGTATCATCGGCGGAGATCTCGGGATGGGCGGTGCTTTAACACTCGCATCACGCACGGCCTTAATGATGGGATCCGGTTTTTCGTATGCTATCTACATTAAAGATGCCCCTGCAATCGACCCAGTCTGTCCTGAAGTCATGGTCCGCCAGGCGCACCGTCCACACCCTAATTGCTCTGCCTTAGCCATAGGCCCTGGATTAGGACAATCACACGTGGCTTATGAAGCACTGCAGAAAACGTTATCCACCACCCTGCCGCTAGTCATTGACGCCGATGCATTGAACTTGATTGCCGCAAACCCAACTTTAAAACAGCTCTTACTCTACCGCAAAGCGCCTGCTGTTATCACACCACATCCATTAGAAGCCGCCCGTCTTTTGGAAACAAACACGGCAACCATCCAAGCTGACCGGATGAAGTCCACCATGAAGCTTGCTACCCAATTTAATGTCACGGCCGTCTTAAAAGGATCTGGAACCATTATCTGTTCACCCGATGGGCATTTTGCCATCAATCCAACTGGTAACCCCGCTTTAGCGACGGCTGGCAGCGGCGACGTCTTAACCGGAATGATTGTTTCTTTCCTGGCACAAGGCTGGCGCCCATTTGAAGCGGCCTGTGGTGGCGTTTACCTGCACGGTCAGGCTGCAGACATCCTCGTAAAACGCTTAAAGGGTTATACAGGGTTGACCGCCAGCGAAATTGCCCCTGCCGCCCGGGAAGCCTTGAACGCACTGATTTACCGCTGAAAAAACAAAAGGCTGGATAGCTTCAACAACCATCCAGCCCTTAAAACACCCTCAACTTAGTGTGTCGCTACGGGTGCGTTTTCCGTTTCCTTCTTCGGTGGCTGCGCCACCACAACGGATTGCTCTTCCACAGCTTCAGGCATCCGCTCTAAGGCAATTTCAAGCACCGTATCAATCCACTTGACGGGGATGATTTCCAAGTTGTTTTTCACATTGTCTGGAATCTCAGCCAAATCCTTAACATTCTGTTGCGGGATAATAACTTTCTTAATCCCACCGCGTAAAGCTGCCAGAAGTTTTTCTTTGAGCCCGCCAATCGGCAAAACTTCTCCGCGCAAGGTAATTTCACCAGTCATCGCCACATCAGCCTTAACCGGAATACCAGTAAAGCTCGAAACCAAAGCCGTGGTCATCGAAATACCAGCAGAAGGACCGTCTTTTGGCGTTGCCCCTTCTGGTACATGGATATGGATATCCTTCTTCTCAAAGGCCTCATCCTTAATCCCCAAGCGGGCTGCCCGGCTCCTAACCACCGTACGGGCTGCTTCGATAGACTCTTTCATCACATCGCCAAGCGTCCCTGTGCGCAAGATATTGCCTTTACCAGGAACAGTGACGGCTTCAATACTTAAAAGCTCACCGCCAACTTCCGTCCACGCAAGACCGGTCACTTCACCAACACGGTTTTCTTTTTCTGCTACGCCAAAGTCAAACTGGCGAACACCCAAGTATTTCTCCAGCGTATCAGGTGTAACTTCCACCTGCCCAGTGCTCTTTTCCTTCAGCAAGGTCTTAACCACCTTACGGCAGATTTTTGATATTTCACGTTCCAATGCACGCACACCTGCTTCACGAGTGTAATAACGGATAATGTCACGGATGGCTGGTTCAGTAACTGTCAATTCCTTTTCTTTCAGACCATTACGATCCATCTGCTTCGGCAACAGGTAACGCAATGCAATGTTGGTCTTCTCATCTTCGGTGTAACTCGACAGATTAATGACTTCCATCCTGTCCAACAATGCTGGTGGAATGTTGTAGGAATTCGATGTGGCAATAAACATCACATCCGACAAATCAAAATCCACCTCGACATAATGGTCAGAGAACGCATGGTTCTGTTCAGGATCCAACACTTCCAAGAGCGCTGCAGCAGGATCTCCCCGAAAGTCCGCACCAATCTTATCCACTTCGTCCAAGAGGAAGAGCGGGTTCCTGACCCCCACTTTCGCTAAGCTCTGCAAAATCTTGCCAGGCATTGACCCAATATAGGTACGGCGGTGCCCACGGATTTCCGCTTCATCACGCATCCCCCCTAAAGCCATGCGGACATACTTGCGGTTCGTTGCACGCGCAATCGACTGCCCTAAAGATGTCTTACCAACCCCGGGAGGTCCGACGAAACAGAGAATCGGCGCCTTAACGCGGTCAACACGCTGCTGGACAGCCAGGTATTCCAAGATACGTTCCTTGACCTTTTCCAAGCCATAGTGATCATCTTCCAAGACTTTTTCAGCCTTGGCCAAGTCATTACTGACCTTCGATTTCTTACGCCATGGCAAGCTGACCAAGGTGTCGATATAATTCCTGACAACCGTCGCCTCAGCCGACATCGGTGGCATGTTCTTCAACTTTTTCAATTCGGCCATCGCTTTTTCATGGCCTTCTTTGGACATCTTGGCCGCTTTGATTTTCTTTTCAAGCTCTTCGAAGTCGTTGCCATCCTCACTTTCGCCTAATTCCTTCTGGATAGCCTTGACCTGCTCATTCAAGTAGTATTCACGTTGCGACTTTTCCATCTGGCGTTTGACTCGCCCATGGATACGCTTTTCTACCTGGATGATGTCCAGTTCTTTTTCGACCTGCTCCAATAAGTTTTCCAAACGGTCAGCCACATTGCTTGTCTCTAAAATCTGCTGCTTCTGCTCGAGTTTTAATGGCAGGTGTGCGGCTACCGAATCGGCAAAACGCCCGTGATCATCAATTGATGCTAAGGACGCAACAACTTCCTTCGGAATCTTTTTGTTAAGCTGGACATACTGATCGAACTGTTCAACCACTGCACGCTTTAACGCTTCCATTTCAGGCGTAGACGTACTGATTGATGCCTGTGGTTCGATATCTGCATACAAGCAATCCCCTTCTGGGACAACGGCCTTGATACGGGCACGGCGCACACCTTCAACAAGCACTTTGACCGTCCCGTCCGGGAGCCTCAACATCTGCAAAAGGTTCGCCTGGCAACCAATTTCATAAATATCTTCAATCGCGGGGTCATCTTTTGATGCTGTCTTTTGGGCAGAAAGCATCAGGAGTTTGTCACTTTCCATGGCTTTTTCCAGCGCACGGATAGACTTAACCCTTCCGACAAAAAGCGGAATGACCATATGCGGGAAGACCACCACATCGCGCAACGGCAAAAGAGGCAATCTTGTCTGCTGTAATTCAGTCGTAGTCATTTCGTTTTCCTTAAAATTCATTCGTCCATCTGATATTGGGGCAATCTTCCGTTTTACAAGAGCCAATGTGACCCCAAAAAATGGACTTATTCACGTACCAAGCGTGGGGGCGCACCCTTAGTGACCGTATCCGTATCAATGACAACGTGCTTAACGCCTTTTTCGCTAGGCAGGTTATACATCACATCCAACAACAGGTTTTCCATGATGGAGCGCAAACCCCGGGCACCAGTCTTACGCTTAATGGCTTTAGCCGCTACAGCCTTCAGAGCGCCATCCGTCACTTCAAGCGTTGCCCCTTCCATTTCCAAAAGCTTTGCATACTGTTTCACCAGCGCATTTTTCGGTTTCACCAGGATGTCAACCAAAGCAGCTTCATCCAAGTTATGGAGCACTGCAACTACCGGCAGGCGACCAATCAATTCGGGAATCAGGCCAAATTTCACGAGGTCTTCCGGTTCGACCTCTTCCATCAACAGGCTTTCGTTGAACTCTTCCTTGCTGTGGACAGCAGCTGAAAAACCGATTCCCCCTTTTTCGGTGCGCTGCTGGACAATCCGAGCCAACCCATCAAATGCACCGCCGCAAATAAACATGATGTTCGACGTATTGACCTGAATATAATCCTGTCCTGGATGCTTACGGCCACCCTGTGGTGGAACAGAGGCCACCGTCCCTTCAATGAGTTTCAGAAGCGCCTGCTGTACGCCTTCACCTGAGACATCACGGGTAATCGACGGGTTGTCGTTCTTGCGGGAAATCTTGTCGATCTCATCCAGGTAAACAATCCCCCGCTCTGCTTTTTCTGAATCGTAATTGCAGTTCTGCAACAGCTTCTGGATGATGTTCTCAACGTCCTCGCCCACATACCCCGCTTCCGTCAATGTGGTCGCATCGGCAATCGTAAAAGGAACATCGAGCATACGCGCCAGGGTCTGTGCCAAAAGTGTCTTACCAGACCCTGTGGGTCCCACTAAAAGGATGTTACTTTTAGCCAGTTCGACACCATCGGTTTCTTCTTTACCCCCAAAAAAACGCAACCGCTTGTAATGGTTGTAGACCGCAACGGAAAGCACTTTCTTGGCCTGTTCCTGCCCGATTACATACTGATCTAAGAGCGAACAGATTTCGCGCGGTGTCGGGAGCCGTACCGATTCCTTGGGCACATCAGATGTCGTCTCATCCGGTTCAGCAGGAGTCTCCCCTGCCATGATGCGGTCGCACATCGCAACACATTCATCACAGATATAAGCAGACTCCCCTGCAATAAGATTCTTAACTTCGTTTTTGGCTTTCCCGCAAAAAGAGCAGTGAGGCGTATTTCCTGGCATGGCAATATTATCCTTACCGTGAATGTCAAATTAAAAAAAGCCCGAACAGGAACGCCCAGGCTTTAAGGAATGTTTTCCCGGGATTCTCAGTCCCGCTTGACCAAGACCTCGTCGATTAAGCCATAAACTTTGGCTTCATCGGCCGACATGAAATTATCGCGCTCCGTATCCAGCGCAATTTCTTCCAAAGTCCGACCGGTGTTGTTAGCCAAAATAGCGTTCAACCGTTGGCGAAGATACAGGATCTCCTTGGCATGGATCTCGATGTCAGTTGCCTGACCATGTGCGCCACCAGAGGGTTGGTGAATCATGATGCGCGAATTCGGCAATGAAAAGCGCTTGCCCTTCGCACCGGCCGCCAAGAGAAACGCGCCCATAGAAGCCGCCAGACCGGTACACAATGTCGAGACCTGTGGTTTGATGAACTGCATAGTATCGTAAATCGCCATACCAGCCGTCACAGACCCGCCCGGGGAGTTGATATAAAGCGAGATATCCTTATCCGGATTCTCACTTTCCAAGAAAAGGAGCTGCGCCACAATCAGGTTGGCACTTTCATCTGTCACAGGCCCAACAAGAAAAACAATACGTTCTTTCAGCAAACGTGAGTAAATATCATACGCACGTTCACCACGTCCGCTTTGCTCGACGACCATCGGAACCATACCGAGTCCTGCTATGCCAGTCATCCTTTTCTCACCCAACCCTACTGATTAATACGTCTGAACGATGACTTCTTCAAATGGCAAAGCCTTGTCTGTTACTTTTGCCTTGGAGTAGATGTATTCGACTGCTTTTTCATCCATCAGGATATTTTCAAGCTCACGGCGACGGGTCGTATCGTTCATGTAGTAGTCAACAACCATCTGAGGCTGCTGATAGGTCGAAGCGATTTCTTCAGCACGTGCTTTGAGCTCTTCTTGTGAAACGGCCAAAACATTGTCTTTTAAGAGTTCACCTAAAAGAAGACTCAAACGGACACGGTTTTCTGCCTGCTTGGTAAACATGCTGCGTGGTAGTTCATCGTCCTTGTGTTCTGGATTACGAGCTGCCAGATCACCACGGGTATAGTCAATCAGGCTATCGATTTCCTGTTCAATCAACGCCTGAGGAATATCAAATGGGTTGGCTTTGACGAACTGTTCAAATACGTGGCTCTTGTTCAAAGCACCAATACGCTTTTTGACTTCGCTTAACAGGTTCTTCTTGATTTCTTCGCGTAGTTTTTCTGCGCCGCCCTCTTCAACACCCAACTTCTTGCAGAATTCGTCATCCAATTCAGGCAGTTTGGCCAGTTCAATCTTCTGTACAGTGACAGTGAACTGTGCCGTCTTACCTGCTACATCTTTACCGTGGTAGTTTTCTGGGAATGGCAAGTCAAAAGACTTAGTTTCACCAACCTTCATACCAGCCAATGCACCTTCAAATTCTGGGAGCATACGCTTTTCACCCAAGATGACAACGATACCATCTGCTTTACCACCTTCGAAAGCTGCGCCATCAATCAATCCAGTGTAGTCAACGGTAACACGGTCGCCTTCTTCGGCCACACCGTCAGCTGGTTTTTCTTCGTATTCTGCAACACGGCGACGCAGAATATTAATGGTATTTTCAACATCAGCATCGCTCACTTCGCAAGAAGCCTTCTCAACTTCCAAATCTGCCAGCGGAGCAATTTCAACGTCTGGGAAAACCTCAAAGGAAACATAGAACTGCAACGTGCCTTCTGGGACATCGTCCTTCTTGGCATCAATACTACCAATACCAACAATTCTCAGTTTATTTTCAGCGACAGCTTCTTCGTATCCCTTGTTGACCTTGTCATTGATGACATCAGCATTAATCTGCGCACCATACATCTGGCTGACCATTTTCATCGGAACTTTGCCAGGACGGAAACCCGCAGCCCTTGCCGTTTTAGCACGGACGCGCAAACGTTTTTGAACTTCTGCATTCAGTTCTTCAAGAGGAATGGTGACGGTGATGCGTCTTTTAAGCTTTTCCAGATTTTCTACAGCGTATGCCATTATCAGTTCCAATAATCTAATCCCGAACCCAGTCCATCTGCGTTCAGGACCGTTTTCTATCCGTTAACAACAAAAATATCCTTTCCAAGCTGGACATAACTTGCCCATACCAGGTGAAAGGACTTCTTCCATAATGGAGCCGTATATTTTAACTGAAATTCCGCTTTGTTCACAAAAAAGTGATGTTTTTATCGCAAAATCGCCCGAAAAACACGCCATTTTACCCAAAATACGACCTTTTCAAGATGCGAATCGTTATCAACTACAATTTGTTGCATGGCTCCTTTTCGATTAGAATCTCGCTTTTACTGTCCTAGGTACCACAATAATTTCGTTGCTTAAGACACCAAGGACAAAGGAACTTAACCACCACAAGCGGAAAAAAGCCATTTAAATCAACAGGATTTTTTCATGGAAACTGAAAACACCAAGCCCGTCATTGAAGCTGATGCCGTCATTATCGGAGCAGGACCCGTTGGCCTTTTTCAAGTGTTTGAACTGGGGCTTTTAGAAATCAAAGCACACATCATTGATTCACTACCCTTTGCAGGCGGCCAATGCGTTGAACTCTATCCAGACAAACCTATTTATGATATCCCTGCAGCTCCCAGTATCACCGGTGTTGAACTCACAGAAAACCTCTTAAAACAGATTGAACCGTTCAAACCCACTTTCCACTTGGGGCAGGAAGTCACACATGTGGCCAAACGCGATGACGGTTTCTTTGATGTAGCCACCTCCGCTGGCACACAGTTTATCGCAAAGACAGTTTTCATTGCTGCCGGTGTCGGTGCCTTCCAACCCCGGACATTACCTGTTGAAGGCATTGAAGCGTTTGAAGGAACACAGCTCTTTTACCGCGTCAAAGACCCAGAAGCCTTCCGTGGAAAGAACCTCGTCATCTGTGGGGGTGGCGACTCCGCACTCGACTGGACTTTAAAACTCGTTGATATCGCTGAGTCCGTCATCTTGTTGCACCGCCGCGAACAGTACCGTGCAGCACCCGCCTCGGTAACCAAAATGAAAGCACTATGTGAAGACTTCATGATGCAGGCATTGACCGGCCAAGTGACTGGTTTTGAAGCCAAGGACGGCAGACTCACGGAAATCAAGGTGTCAGGCTTAGATGGCGTGACCCGCCGTATCCCGCTGGATGCATTATTGGTTTTCTTCGGGCTATCACCAAAACTGGGACCCATTGCAAACTGGGGATTGGAAATCGACCGGCGCCAGATTGTGGTTGATACCGAAAAATTCATGACGAATATCCCTGGCATTTTTGCCGTCGGTGACATCAACATCTACCCTGGCAAGAAAAAGTTGATTTTATCGGGCTTTCATGAAGCGGCTCTTGCTGCCTTTGCCGCAGCTGAGTTCGTCTTCCCGAAAAAACGCGTCCATCTGCAGTACACAACCACTTCCCCTAAACTGCATAAAGTCTTGGGTGTGGACACACCAGTTTTTGACTAAGTACGTTTTTTCCTGTAGAACTGAACCGTCAGCCTTGCTGGCGGTTTTTAATTTTGAAAATTCCTGCTTCATACGATGCCCGTACTCATCGAGAAAATCCTAGACCTGCTACCACAGACACAATGTGGGCGCTGTGGGTTTGATTCCTGCACTTCCTATGCCACAGCCATTGCCAACGGCCAGGCACCAATCAACCGGTGTGCGGCAGGCGGACAAAAAGGCATCGACCAACTGGCAACCTTGCTTAATGTTGAAACGCTACCGCTGGATACGGCTTACGGAGAAGAAACCCCGCGCCAGGTAGCAACGATCAATGAAGAAAACTGTATCGGCTGCACGATCTGCATCAGGATGTGTCCCGTAGATGCCATTATCGGCGCAAACCGGATGATGCATACTGTCTTTACCGATTACTGCACGGGATGCGGCCTGTGTGTACCCCGCTGTCCACTGGATGCCATTTCCCTACATCCTGTACCTGACACCCATACAGGTTGGGATGCGTGGTCAAAGGAACAGGCACAAAGCGCCCGACTACGGTATGAACGCAAACAGACCCGCTTAGCCAGCAACACCACTGGTCATATAGCTGATTCCTTTGAAACTACCTCAAGCGATGACACTCTCCTTAAAAGTACCATCGTCAAGCGCGCCATTGAGCGGGCAAGGAAACGTCTGCACGATTATGGCATCAAGTCAGCCACCACACGTTAAGCCTTAACCATGCAACCTAAGAAAATAGCCGAAATCTTCAAGCGCCTGAAAGCAGAACGCCCAGCACCACGCTCGGAATTGACATTTACAACCCCCTACGAGCTTCTTGTCGCCGTCATGCTCTCAGCCCAAGCAACGGATATTTCAGTAAACAAAGCCACCGACAGGCTTTTCCCAGTTGCCAACACGCCCGAAGCAATCGTTGCCTTGGGAGTTGAAGCACTCAAAGGCTATATCAAGACAATCAACTTATACCCGACCAAAGCCAAAAACATCGTAAAAATGTCGGAAATCCTTTTGGAAAAATTCAAGGGGCAAGTACCAGATGACCGGGACGATCTGGTCTCTCTCCCTGGCGTCGGACGCAAGACTGCCAATGTGGTCTTGAATACAGCCTTCAACCAGGATGTGATTGCCGTAGACACCCATATCTTCAGGGTGGCCAACCGCACTGGCATCGCACCAGGCAAAGACGTCCTAGCCGTTGAAAAGAAACTCCTTGAAGCCGTACCAAAAGCATACCTCAAGGATGCCCACCACTGGCTCCTGCTACACGGACGCTATACTTGCAAAGCCAGGTCATTCAACTGCAAAGAATGCCCGATCAGCGACCTGTGCGAATTCCCCGATAAAACAGCCTAACTGTCAAAAACTATCCAGCGCGGCGCCTAGGCATGCCCTGGCCAGCGCGCGCGCCTTTGCCGCGCTGCGGATTACCCCGGTCTCTCCCACCTTTGCCGATACCTGAGCCCATGTAACCAAATGATGTCTGCAAAGGGTCGGGTTGGCTACCTCCGCGCGTTTTACGTGGGAATTCTGCCGTACCGCGGCGAGCACCTGCCGCCATGTTACGGCGGGAATTGTTTTTTTTCTTCTTGGAAGCATCGCCAGCAGCAGGCTTTCCAGATACCATACCGCAGAGCTTTAACAGACTCCTGACTTCATTGGGCGAAAGCTCAGCCCAACGGCCACGCTTTAAATCCTTCGGCAGAGTCAACTCCCCATAGCGCGTGCGAATTAGGCGAGAGACAGTCAATCCGACAGCCTCAAACATACGGCGCACTTCACGGTTCCTGCCCTCACCAATGGTAACGCGGTACCAACGGTTCACCCCTTCACCACCACCATCATGGATTTTCGTAAACTGGCCAAGTCCATCCTCCAATGTCACGCCGGATAGCAGTTTCTGACGAGAAGATTCGTCCAATTCACCCAATGTCCTCACTGCATATTCACGGTCGATGTTGTATCGTGGGTGCATCAAACGATTGGCCAAATCACCAGAATTCGTAAAAAGCAAAAGCCCCTCAGTATTAAAGTCAAGACGCCCAACTGCCAGCCACTTGCCATTTTTAAGGTTTGGCAACCCATCAAAAACAGAAGGACGTTTTTCAGGGTCATCATGGCTCACGATTTCACCCGCTGGTTTGTGATAGACCAAAACCTTGGGCAAAGCTTGAACGACCTGGCGTTTGATCAATTTGCCATTAAAACGCACCTGATCCGTTGGCAAAATACGCTGGCCAATGTGGGCAGGCTCGCCATTTACGGACACACGGCCTGCGACAATCAATTCTTCCATATCACGCCGTGAGCCAAGCCCTGCTTCAGCAAGCACCTTGTGGAGTTTCGGCGCATCATCCTCTGCCGTCAAGGTGCGCTTGAGTTTCTTCTGGCGCAACACCTCTTTCGATACAGGATCATTGTTTTCCTTATCAAAGGCCTCGGATGTCACATACTGGAAGACATCATCCTGCTTTCCCTGTCTCTTATTTTTTACAGGCACCTTAGCGGAATTTGCCTTTTTAGCTGTACGTCTAGCACGCTTAACAGGCTTTTCTATCTGACTCTTTGGGATATCACCCTTTTCTGACACAACTTCTGGCGTCATTTCCACAACTGCTTTATCCATATATCCGTATTGGTTTATCTTATCTAAGGGCAACAGCCATTCATGCATCTTATCTGTCGCCGAGATCCAATTCTGGCTGAACCAAGTCAGCCTCTTTAAGTTCCTCAAGCGGCGGCAATTCTTTTAAGGTTTGAAGTCCCAAGTCATCCAGAAACTTTGATGTCGTAGCAAAAAGCGCTGGCCGCCCTGGTGCCTCACGATGTCCGACCACTTCAATCCAGCCTCGTTCTTCCAATGCCCTGATTGCCTGCGCGTTGACCGCAACTCCACGTATCTGCTCAATGTCTCCACGTGTCACTGGCTGGCTGTACGCGATGACCGCCAGGATCTCCATCGTAGAACGGCTGTAGCGAAGCGGCTTTTCCTGACGTAAACGGTCAAAATAAGGCTTCATTTCAGAGCGGCTTTGGAACCGCCAACCATCCGGCAGACTAACAAGTTCAAGTCCGCGGTCTGACCAGTCATACTGCAGGTCATACAGAAGTTGCCGGCACCGCTTTTCTGTCATGGGCGGCGTAGGTGGGCTCTCTTTCTGCTTGGCAAACAAATCATCGTTTTCGACAAAGATCCTGACCAAATCATGTAGCGGCAACGGCTGCTGTGCACACAGGAGCACCGCTTCGAGGATCTTCTTGGCCTCATCAATCTTCATTTTGGAAAAACAGGGAATTGGCTTTCTGGGCTGTCGGAATATGACTACCGACACACTTTAGAGAAAACTAAAGTACGAATTAAAGGCTTACCATCAAGCTTACCGCTTATGCCGCGGGCACATCTGCCCCACCAAACTGCCAAAGTGGAGTCTAACACAGAGCCATGTATTTTATAAAGAGTAATTTTGCCACTCAAAAGACGGAGCGAAATGATGTTTCACAGGCATTCCATACCCCCATAGCAAGCTTTTCAGCCGCAAATGGCCATGTTGCAAGACACCAATTCTGTTAAACTGCACTACCAATTTCATTTTCAACAAAGATGACAAAAAGTGATTGATCTTTCCCAAAGCATCCCCCTTGGCACCGGCGCCCATCGGAGCTGTTACCTACACCCAGATAACAAAAACTTATGCATCAAGGTACTGCATGATGTAACCAAATGGGAATTGAAAGGCATCAAAAATGAGATGCGCTACTACCGCCATATCCAAGGCTACCTCAAAGACTGGAGCGGAATCCCCCGCTTTCACGGTACCATCAATACCAATATGGGAATTGGCTATGTATTTGACCTGATTACGGACTTTGATGGTTCCCCTTCGGTAACTCTGGAAGAGATGCTTGAAACATGTGATACCCCAGAAAAGGCACAGGAAATAGTCGACCTCATCCTAGCACTCAAGAAATACATCCGAGACAACCATATCCTGACAATTACCATGAACCCACATAATGTCTTATGCCGTCGCATTTCTGAAACGCAGCGCATCCCTGTCATCTGCGACAACTTAGGCAGGAGTTCACTTCTACCATGGTCCCATTGGTTCAGGTCTATTGGGGACAAAAGCCAGCAGAAACGCTGGGAACGTTTCATCAGGCTACCACTGGTCGTAGACTTTTTAAAACGTTTTGACATCAACGGCCAAGAATTGATTGCATAAAGCCCCAAATTCCCTAAAATCCTGCATTTTCAGTATGTATCACTAACGCTTCCTCCCGTTAAACACCTAAAGGAAACGCCATTCTGCTAGAATGTAAGGTCGCATAGGTGTGCTTTTCGTAGGGAAAATGGCTTAAGACAAAAAAAGCTATATCCCATCTCCAAAAGGAAGACCGGCATTTTTATGGGAATAAAAGACAAACTCTACAAAAAATTCAACCGCCAGCACTTTGTCCAGAACTACAAACGGATGTGGCCTTTCGTCAAGCCGTATTGGTTCCGGGCATTGATTGCGATGCTGCTCTGTTTTCCAGTTGGTTCCATGGATGCAATCGTTGCCTGGAGCTTACGTCCTTTTTTGGATGTCGTTCTGGTGAAAGATTCCGCCACATCAGGTCAAGCTTGGTGGGTTCCTGGTTTTATCGTTGGCCTTACCGTTGTCCAAGGTGCCTTGACTTATGCGGTCACCTATCTGAACACCTGGTTGGGCAGACATATCTCAAATGACCTGAAACAAGCATTGTTCAATAAACTGGTGACATTTGAAGCCGCCTTTTTTGATACTCGGAATTCGGGGGTCATCGTCCAACGGTTCAACAACGATGCTGACCAAGCTTGTTCTGGTTTATTGGACAATGTCCGCCTGTTTGTTTCCCGTTTTTTCTCGTCGGTTTCCTTGGTTTTTGTGCTGCTCTATAACTCATGGCAACTATCCATCATCGCCATCATTATTCTGGGAGCGACTTTCTATCCGGTTACCCGTATCCGTAACATGATCAAGAGCGTCATGCGCCAAAGTGTCAACGTCATGGCAAAAACCATCACCATGATGAATGAGACTTATGCGGGCAACCGGACCATCACTGCTTACAATTACCAAGAACACCAGAAAGCAAACTTCTCTGGCGTAATGAAAGAACTGTTCCGCCTGAGCATCAAGATGACCCAACGCACCGCCTGGCTAACGCCGATGATGCATATCACGACATCCTTGGGTGTCGCTGCTGCAATTGGCTATGGCTCTCATTTAATCATTTCCGGTGAACTCACGACTGGCGCATTTGTCTCCTTCATTACAGCCTTATTGCTTCTCTACAACCCGCTGAAGCATATCGGCAACCAATTCAATAAGGTCACTTTCTCTTTCATGGCAGTTGAACGCTGCTTCAGCCTCTTGGAACGGAAACCACCAATCCGGAATAAAGAAAACGCTGTTGTATTGAAAGAAGTCAAAGACACCATCGAATTCAGGAATGTTGACTTCAGCTATAAGCAAGGCATCCCCGTCTTGAAGAACATCAACCTGAATGTCAGGGTTGGCCAAAGTATCGCGTTGGTCGGCAATTCAGGCGGTGGTAAATCGACCATTGTCAACCTGATTCCCCGTTTTTATGATGTCACTAGCAAAAAGGGCGGAATTTTCATTGATGGTATCGATATCCGGGATATGACCCTAGAAAGTCTCCGTGACAAGATGGCGGTTGTCTTCCAAGACAATTTCCTGTTTGATGGTACCGTCCGTGATAACGTCAAAATCGGGAAACCTGATGCCACCGATGAAGAAATCATGGCGGCATTGGATATGGCATTCTTGACCGACTTCATCAAATCTCAGAAGGATGGTCTGGATACCCGTATCGGTGAACGGGGTGTCCTGCTTTCTGGCGGGCAGAAACAACGTGTCGCCATTGCCCGTGCTTTCATCAAAAATGCCCCTATCATCATTCTCGATGAAGCCACCTCCGCGCTGGACAACAAATCTGAGGTTGTTGTCCAGAAAGCTATTGAAAACCTGATGAAAGACCGTACCGTCTTTGTCATCGCCCACCGGCTCTCCACTGTCCGTAATGCAGACAAGATTGTCGTCGTCAATGAAGGGGAAATTGTCGAGACAGGTACCCATGATGAACTGATGGCAATCGAAAGTGGTGTCTATAAAGCTTTGTACAACACCCAGTTCCAGAAAGGTCTGCATACCCTTAAAACAACAGAACCAGTAGAAGAGTCAACTGTAAACAAACCAGCAAAAAAGCAGGATGAGCCATCCATGCCAGTTGAAACCATGCAGGAAGTTGCATAAATTGCCTTAAATCAGAAAAACCTCATGAAACGATTGCGATTCAGCTACAGATTTGGCTCTGACAACACCACAGGCCATTTCTTTTACTATGTCTGCAGCACGTTTTTTGTTGCTTTGCTGGGCACCCTGATTTTGGGGCGTAATCTGTCTGTTTATGACACGACAGATTGGGGGCTTGGCAGTTATCTCTATTTTGTGCTGTATGGCATCGGTTGGTATGGTTTCTGGCTGATGTCGGCAACATTGCCCGCTTATTTCCTGCACCGTAAGCATTTCAGGAAAACCGCACTGATTATCCAATATATCCTCTGTGCTAGCTTCCTGATATTCATCACATCAGACACCTTTGTCTTCAACCTGTTCCGCCTGCATCCGAACCTGGCGATGATCCAGATGACCTTCTTCGGTGGTGGGCAGATTGTCCAGTTCACATTCGGGATGGTTATCCAGATTATCCTGTTGACCATTGCCGTTCTGACCGCAACCGCGATATGCCTGTTCATTGCTGGAATTGTCAGTCGGAAATGGAACCGCACAAAAACCGCCTTCTGGACATTGCTGGGATTGTTCCTTTTCAGCCAGATTTCTTACGGCTTTGCCTATGCCTTCCACAAACAGACATTGACAGCTGTCTCGGAAGTCATGCCCATGAACAAGCCATTGACCTTCAACCGGCTGCTGATCAAATGGAAGATTGTTGATGCAAACACCGTCAATGCCAACAACCTGAACCTTCAGAACTCGAAGAACAGGATGAACTATCCACTCAATCCCCTGGATTGCAGTGGTCAGGTTCCTCAATACAACATCGTCTTCCTTTTTGTGGATGCTGTACGTGCAGATATGCTCAGGCAGGATATCATGCCAAACGCTTGGGCATTTGCGCAGGAAAACATCCAGTTCAACGACCATCTGTCAGGCGGTATCAATACCCGTCATGGCATCTTCACGCTGTTCACCGGACTTCCCGGCTCCTACTGGCAGAAAGCGCTTGCAACCAAGACACCTTCTATCCTGGTTCAGGCTTTGCAGCAACGGCAATATGCCATCAATGCCTTCACAGGGGCAGGTCTGACCATGCCAGAATTCAACCGGACAGTCTTTGCCAATGTCGATAACCTGCGCATCAACCCACGTGGATCACGGGTCTATCAGCGTGATGACAATGCGGTTGAAGATTTCATGCTCTGGCACAGCCAACTGCCAACCAACAAGCCATTCTTCAGCTTCATCTTCTTTGACAATGTCCATGCCTATGATTTCCCAGAAGAACCTCAGCACACGCTGTTCAAGCCTTACTGGGAAGAAGTCAACAACCTTCAGCTGAACAACGACTTTGACCCACAGCCTTACCTGAACCGTTATAAGAATGCTGTCCATTATGCAGACATCAATATCGGCAAAGTGCTAACTTACCTGAAACAGAAAAACCTGTTGGATAAAACCATTGTTGTTGTCAGTTCCGACCATGGTGAAGAATTCAATGACAGCCGTCAGAACTACTGGGGCCACAATGGCAACTTCATGGAATACCAGACCAAAGTCCCTCTGGTCATCCATTGGCCAGGGAAAGGCAAAGGCCATGTCGATTACCGGACATCCGGCCTGGATATGGCACCAACCCTGTTGCCCCAAGCGTTGGGCTGCAAGAACCCAACCACAGATTACTCAGTCGGCACACCGCTCTTTACACAGGAAAACCGCCGGAACTGGGTCTATATCAGCAACTACAGTCAAGATGCCTTTGTTGAACCGAACCGGATTATCCTGATCAATCAGACCGGTGCCTTGCAGTATCTAGACACGCACTACCAACCAGCGGCTGATACGACACCGCCAGCTTTCATGCCTACTATTCTCGAAGAAAGTTCCCGTTATCTCAGGAAATAAAGAGAGCTCAATTTACCATGCAACAGGGGCTGTCAGCGAATCTGACAGCCCCTGTTGCATGCAAACAATCTGAAACGATTATCGCCCTACCGTCTTCGGATCGATATTGAATTTTTCCAGAAACGCCTTCACTGAAGGCGTCGTCATAAACACCCGCCAACGGCGTTCCTGTTTCCGATGGCAGAGGAACGTGAACCAACGTGTCAAAGGAATCCCTGCCCTTTCACCCAAGTTGTCACAGGCAACTGGTTGATATTCATCAGGTCCCGTTTTCTGACAAAGGATGTTGTAAGACTGAAGCGGCAAGGTCTGGATTTCATTGTCATGCAGATACCGTTTCAGGTCACGGAAAATCCCCAAGATTCTGTCAGCATCCTCAGATGTTTCACATTCAGCCATCATTGTTTTCAAAGTCTGTGCTGGTGTCCCATCATAATTCTTGATTAGGTCATAGACATAGCCCGTACCGATATCCGTCTGGACCTGACCATAGTAACGTGGTACACCACGCCAGTCCTTGAGCGTACGGTTCAACACTTCGTAATACTTCAACTCCCTGACAATCTCTTTCTCAGCACTGGTCGATGGATTATAGATGACCTTGATGCACTGGTCTGGGTTTTCCGGATGCGGAAAGCATTTACGGTGTGCTCCCGTCCCAAACGGTTCCAAGTCTGAGACATTGATGGTTTTCTCTGTCATATCCCTACAATCAATAACAACTTCTGTCAGTCATTATATCCTATGCCCATCCAGAAAATAGGCGCAACCTGGATGTCTTTCAAGTTGCAGACGATCTATTCATTGGGTAGGATACCCATCTGATATGATACGCCAACAAAAAGCTATGCCATCATGACAAACATCCAACCCGTCATCCTTTGCGGCGGTTCTGGCACACGCCTGTGGCCAGCTTCCCGTTCAAAATATCCCAAACAGTTCATGACGCTTGGTAACGGAAGCACCCTGTTTACTGAAACCCTGAAACGGGCAGATGGTATCCACCAGACACTGGATGCCATGGTTATCAGCAACAACGAATACCGCTTCTACATCGATGAATGCCTGAAAGACACTGACCGGAAAGGCTCCATCATCCTGGAACCGGAAGGCAGGAACACCGCCCCCGCCATCGCCCTGGCAGCTTTTGCCACCTTGGAAACGGAAGATGCCCTGATGCTGGTCATGCCATCAGACCATATGTTCCAGCAACCTGAAGCCTTCAACCAGGCTGTGGAATCTGCCCGAGCCCTTGCAGAAGCAGGCTACCTAGTCACCTTCGGCATCAATCCCGTCCGACCGGAAACCGGTTACGGTTACATCAAGCAAGGACCTTCTCTAGGGGTAAATGCCTATCAGGTTGAACGTTTCCTGGAAAAACCCCAGAAGGCCAAGGCTGAAGCCATGCTGGCTGAGGGTGGCTATTACTGGAATGCCGGTATTTTCCTGTTCAAGGCATCTGTCTTCCTGACAGAACTGGAACACTATGCGCCTGCCATTTACAACGCTGGCAAAGCTGCTTGGCAAAGCCGTTACAAAGACCTGTCTTTCATCCGACCTGGTACGGCTTTCCTTGAATCACCCTCCGATTCCATCGATTACGCCATCATGGAGCACTCTGATAAAGTCGCTGTGGTACCGATGGATGGTGGTTGGAGTGATCTTGGATCTTGGGAATCTTTCTATGAAATCGCAGACAAAGACACCGATGGCAATGCCTGTGAAGGCGATGTGATGCTCTCAGACACAACGGGCTGTTACCTTAAAAGCACCGGGCGGTTGATAGCAGCTGTCGGCGTGAAGAACCTGGTAGTCATCGATACCAAAGATGCAGTTCTGATTGCCGACCGCAGCAAAACCCAGGACGTCAAAGCCATCGTCAACCTGCTGAAAGTAAACCATCGGGCAGAAACCGACCTGCATCCATTGGTCCATCGGCCTTGGGGGCAGTATGAAACATTGGTGCTTTCTGACAGGTTCCAGGTGAAACGCATCACCGTCCATCCCGGTGCGGAAAATTCCCTGCAGATGCATTACCACCGTGCCGAACACTGGATCATCGTCCAAGGTACTGCTGAAGTCACTATCGGGGAAGAACGGAAACTGGTAGCCGAAAACGAATCCGTCTATGTTCCACTCGGTACCAAACACCGCATCAAGAACCCTGGTATGCTGCCATTGGAATTCATCGAAGTACAGACTGGCGATTATTTGGGCGAAGATGACATCGTACGCTTTGAAGACCATTACGGTCGCGCGGATACCAGCGAAACAGCTATGGCTGAAGCCAAGAACACAGCAAACAAAGGAAAAACTTAATGAACCTATCCGGCTTCAAAGCCTATGACATCCGGGGCAAAATTCCCTCAGTCCTGAACCAAGACTTTGCCCGTAACCTTGGCTTTGCATTTGCTGAAGAATTCAACACCAGGAAAGTTGTCATCGGTTACGATGCCCGCCTGTCAGGACCAGAGCTTTATCAGGCATTGGCTGATGGCCTGCGTGCTGCTGGTGTGGATGTCACTGGTATCGGTATGTGTGGCACCGAAGAAATCTATTTCGCCTCATTCGCCAAGGATTTTGACGGTGGCATCATGATTACCGGCAGTCATAACCCAGCAGATGAAAACGGTTTCAAGATTGTCCGCCGGGGAGCTGTTCCTGTCAGTGGAGATTCCGGTCTCTTCGCTATCCGTGACCGCATGGCTGCTGGACAGGAAATCCCTGACGCACTATCCGGCACTTTCCAAGAAACTTCTTTCCGCGCGGATTACATCAACCATCTGCTCGGTTACATCCAACCAGAAACCCTGAAACCGCTGAAAATCATCGCAAACCCTGGCAATGGCTGTGCGGGGCTTGTCATGCAGGAACTGGCAAAACGTTTGCCATTGGACATCACCATCATCCAAGGCAACCCAGATGGTACCTTCCCGAACGGAGTGCCCAATCCGTTGTTACCAGAGAACCGTGAAGCCACCGCAAAGGCGGTCATTGAGAACAAAGCAAACTTGGGGATTGCTTGGGATGGTGACTTTGACCGCTGTTTCTTCTTCGATGAGAAAGGCAGCTTCATTGAAGGCTATTACCTGGTCGGCATGATTGCTGAGGCTTTGCTCAAAACCAACCCACAGGCAAAAATCATCCATGACCCACGGCTGGTCTGGAACACCCAGTTTGTTGTGAAACAGGCTGGTGGTACAGCCATCGAATCCAAGACAGGCCATGCATTCATCAAGGAACGGATGCGGGCAGAGAATGCACTGTATGGTGGAGAAATGAGTGCCCATCATTACTTCAGGGATTTCGCCTACTGCGATTCTGGTATGATTACCTGGTTGCTCGTTGTCCAGCTATTGAGTGATTCCGGTAAAACCCTGTCTGAATGTGTCGCACAGTATCAGGATGCCTATCCATGCAGTGGAGAAATCAATTCCACCGTCAAGGACATCCCATCAACCATTGCAAAAATCGAACAGGCTTATGCCGCTTTACCGAACGCAGAGGTCTCGAAAATTGATGGACTATCCATCGCTTTCCCAGACTGGCGTTTCAACCTAAGGGGTTCCAACACCGAACCTGTCCTGCGGCTGAATGTCGAAAGCAGGGGCAATCCTGCCTTGATGGAAGAAAAAACGGAAGAACTGCTGAAACAAATCAGGGCATACTGAGCAATATCCAAAACCTTATGCCATCAGCAGCCATTCACGGGACGCTTTGAGTAAAATCAGTTTTCAGGCAAGAGCCTTGCCTTAAGCATCTCAAAACTCTGCTTCCAGTTTGGAAACTGATCAGGCTTCGGCATTGGAACCGGTTTTCCCTGCACGATTGTTTCATGCAACCGCTTGGCAACCTCTGCCAGTCCCATTCCATTGCCTGAAAAATAAGTGGCGCCCTCTTGGGCAATTTCCTGGAATATCGGCAAATCCCTCAACAGCAATGGCCTACCAAACCAAGCTCCTTCTGCAACAGGTAAACCATACCCCTCTGCCTTGGAAGCCAGCACTACCGCCTCAGCATGCCGGTAAAGACAATGCAACGCTGCATCATCTGCATTATTGAACCAGAACAGCAGTTTATTCAACAGGGCATGCCTCTGGATCCGGTCAATGACCTGCTGCACTTTCCAACCACGCCGCCCGACAATCACCAATGCTAGTTGTATTCCCTCAGACCAGAGCTTCTCAAAACCATCCAGCAGGTCATCATGCCCCTTACGCAGTTCCACCGTACCAACCTGCATGAAATAAGGCGTTTGACTCCGAATCAGCACCATCACAGCCTTATCACCACAGACATCTGCATCATTGATATCTGCCTGCATATCCGCCCCAAGATGGAACCAATACTTCTGGAAACCCACTGGTAAAACAATCTTTTCCCGAACAATCCACTCTTCAAATGACGATAAAGTTGTTTGGGAATTCGCAACAATCCCATCATACTGGATGATACGGTGCAACCAGTCATTCAGATGCCGGGTATCCCGGTCACGGGAAAACTCAGGCTGCAAGACAGCAATCAGGTCATGCACCACACAGAAAACCTTGACGCCAACTGACCGCATCGCCTGGAAGGCTTGATGCTCAAAAGCCAACTCATTCGGATTGACCGTCACATTCAGGAAAACATCCCCAGGAGCTACAGCCATGATATCTTCAGGGATTGAAAGCATTTTCCCTGTCAGGTTCTGGGCAAATGCTTTCGCCACCTTGAAAACACCCGTTTCAAGGTCTGCATAGACAGGGATCAGAGCAGCATCTTCTGCAAGAATCCCTTCTTTTGCCAGGCTCTTGACCACCCTAGGGATACCAGAACGGTTATCGACATAAGCCACTGCGCTGAGATTCAGGTAAATACGGGGTTGGCCATCTGGTTCACGTTGCTGGAACGCCTGTTTTGCCTGGACAGCAGTCAAAGGTTCACGATGCTGATTGCCAAGCGGAATCCCTGCCAGATACAACCGCTTCTTGAAATTCGGTAACAGCACTTCTTTGACTAATGGGAAAATGGATTTTTCCAAACCATTTTTTGTCTGTTTATAAGACATCCTGAATGCTCTCCGTTTAAACCTTTACAGATGACAGATTTTCTTGAGATTCTCCTGATGGCGTTCCATCTGGGCAATCCGTCTTGGGGCAGAAGCAATCAACGACTGCTCTTTTTGGAATATTTTCCGTAATGGCATCTGGAAATATTCCTTCAGGAAACGGAAGATATCCCGCTGATTGATATTCTTCAACTCTCTGGCTGAAAATAGCAACCCAATCAAATCTTTATCACGCCAACGTGTTGGCACTTGGTCACGCAACTGCGCCCTATGCAGGTCAATCACCGAAATCTTCAGGTCTTTCTCGGTCCCCTTTATCGGATTAAACGGCATGTGAATCAAGAAATGAACCAGATAGCAATCCCGATGATTGATTCCACAATCATGCATCCCACGAACCATCTTCGCAAGACGCTGGATAATCAGCCTTTTTACCGAAGGAACCGGCTTCCTCTCCCTCAGATACCCTCTGACATCCCATGTGCTACCAAGATCTTTTGTAATGATGAAAGAAATCTTTGACAAAGGATTCCCTCCATCATCACCATATGCAACCCCTTCCAAGGTATCAATCCCATGTTCCGCCAAACGATGGATGGCATTCCATTCCCGGTCAGCCCCTAATACAGGTGTCCTTAATCGGATCAGGCTCTTCATCACCTCTTTCATATCGGTACCATGATGGAGTTTGAGGTAATAGCTTTTCCCTTCCGCCTTGAAACGCAATGTCCGCCTTGTCTCGATGGCACGCTTGACATCTCCGGAAATCTTCTCGACCTCTTCAAAAGGATCCTTATCTTTCCAGAGTGTGCGGAATGGTTCTTCCAGTACCAGAATATGTGACATGGGCAATCCCTACGAAGGCAGCGGATAACCACAACCAACTCTCATCATAATTGGCTATTTTAACCTGATAACAGGATATGATAAAAACATCATTCCCAAGAATAGATATCATAAGGGTATCAAAATAATATCCTTATGATTGATAGAACCCTTACAAAGCAGCCTTAGCCAGTTCAATCAGCCCTGCAGTTGAACTGTCATGTTCAAAGACTGCCTCGCCGGTAAGTTCCTTATGGATATTGGTCGCCAGCGCCTTGCCCAGCTCAACCCCCCACTGGTCAAAACTGTTGATGTTCCAGATGACACCCTGCACAAACACCTTGTGCTCATAAAGCGCCATCAATGCCCCCAACGTTTCAGGCCGGAGTTCATTCATCACAATCATATTGCTCGGGCGGTTGCCTTCAAACTGCGTCTGCTTGAGCAGTGATTCAACCCGTTCAGCAGGAATCCCCTTGGCAAGCATATATTCCTTGGCTTTCTGCGGATCAGCACCTCGCATCAACGCCTCAGCCTGGGCAAAACAGTTTGCCAACAGGACCGCATGATGCTTATCAAAAGAATGGCTGGGTTTCAGCACAGCAATGAAATCTACAGGACAGATATCCGTTCCCTGGTGGAAAAGCTGGAAATAAGAATGCTGGCCATTGGTTCCCGTATTGCCCAGAATAACTGGGCTGGTCTCACAGGTCACTGGCTCCCCGTTCTTCTGAACCCCCTTGCCATTGCTTTCCATCTCAAGCTGCTGCAGCCAACGGGAAAACACAAACAGGTCTTCATGATAAGGTGCAACCGCCAACGTATGGTAACCAAGGAAATTACGGTTCCAGATGCCAATCAATGCCAACAGCACCGGCATATTGCGCTCCAAAGGTGCTTCCCTGAAATGCACATCCATCGTATGTGCACCAGACAGGAATTCCATGAAATGATTGACACCCACCGCCAGCATCACCGGCAAACCGATTGCAGACCAGACTGAATAACGGCCACCGACCCAGTCCCACATCGGGAAGATATTGGCTTCATGGACACCGAAAGATTCCGCCTCATCCACATTCGCGGTCACAGCTACAAAATGTTTCCTGACATCAGCAACATCAGCCCCAGAGTCCAAGAACCATTGACGCGCAGACTGCGCATTCATAATCGTTTCTTTTGTGGTAAACGACTTGGACGAAACAATAAACAAAGTGGTTTCTGGATTGACACGGTCCAAAACGGATTCAAGGTCGTGGGCATCGACATTAGAAACAAAATGCACTTTCACTGCATCCAACCAATAACGCCGTAATGTCCTGACAACCATACGAGGACCAAGATCAGAGCCCCCAATACCGATATTGACCACATCCGTAATGCGTTTGCCTGTGTATCCTTTCCATTCCCCTGAAAGGACCTTCTGGGTCAACGACTGCATTCGGTCCAAAACAGACTGAATCCTCAGAATAACATCCTCTCCATCAACAAAAATCGATTCAGAACGTGAAGAACGCAATGCCGTATGCAATACCGCCCGATTCTCACTGACATTTATTTTCTGACCTGAGAACATCGCATCACGGACAGTCGCAACACCGCATTCCTTAGCCAGTTGCAATAGCAACCGAAGCGTTTCATCAGTCACCTGGTTCTTCGAATAATCCAACAGCAGACCAGCAACCGAGACGGTCATGGATTGGAAACGGGTTAAATCTGATTGAAATAACGATTTGATAGAATCCGCTTTCAGACAAGAACAATGGGATAAAAGTTCTGGATAAACTGAAATTAACATAAGATTTTTATTCATATTGGGCTGTCCCCGGTTTAGTGGACACAAAGTTAAGCACACATCCGCCTGTTCTCATACTCAATTGGGCTGATGTAGCCCAAGGTCGAATGCCTGCGCTTGGGATTATAAAAGCATTCGATGTATTCAAAAACCTCCTGTTTCGCCTTCCTCCTTGTCCGGTAGAATTTTCCCCCTGATTTTCTCTGTCTTCAGCTTCAAGAAGAAGCTTTCCATCGCTGAGTTGTCACAGACCTCGTCAACCCTGCTCATGTAGCATCTAATGCCAAGGTGCCTTAACTGGAACCCGATGCTACTGTACTGGCCCCCCTATCCGAATGATGCACAAGGCCGACAGGCTTGCCACGGCGCCAGACTACCATCATCAGGGCATCTGAAACCAGGGGGCTTGTCATCCTTGACTGCATCGACCATCCAACGATGCGCTTGGAGAACAGGTCCATGACCGCTGCAACGTACAGCCAGCCTTCCGCTGTGGGGATGTATGTGAAGTTACAGACCCATTTCTGGTTCGGTTCTGTGGCGGCAAAGTCCCTGTCAAGGATATTTGGCGCAAGGAGGCTCCGCCTGCCATGGTCCCTTGGCTGCTTCCTGCGTGGACGTGACCTCAATGCCCGTTTCCTCATAATCCGCTCAACACGGTGGAAGCCGCAGGAATGGAATAGCCGTTCTCAAGAAGCTCATGCCATATACGCCGTGCCCCATATGTCCTGCCGCTGTCCAAATGACTCTGGCGTATTTCCTTGGCGAGAATGGCATCTTCCCTGTCATGGCTGCTCGGAGGACGGCAGCCATGCGAATAGCCTGAACATGATACACCGAGTGTGCTGCACATAAGCCTGATGCCCCATACTCCTCAGTACCTTGCGATGAAATAGAATTTCAAACCGATTCCTTCGCAAAGTATGCAGTGGCATTTTTTAGAATGTCCCTTTTGGCCTTCAGTCAGGCGACTTCCTTCTGGAGACACCTGATTTCCGCCTGTTTCGGTCTGAGTCTGCCCCACCCTAGAAACGCCCACTCGCTGGATGCCTCATATCCCTTGATCAAGCACCTGAGCATGTTGCCGTTGATGCCCAAGTTCCGTGCAGCCTGGGATGTAGGGATGCCCAGCTCAAATACTAAACACACGGCTTCTTCCTTGTATTCCCAACTGTATTACGTTCTTTCTGTCATGACCGCTCATGTTTCATGATTATCCTATCTCAGTGTCCATGAAACCAAGTACAGCCCAGTTTATAGGATATGGGACTTCTGTGCTGGGGTTTCTCAAAGTTGCTTTAGTTATTTAAGGAACCTCTGAAAAACCTTGCTTAGGATGGTAATATCCTATATAATAATATTATTATAGATAACCAAAGGTACTGAACCATGAGTGGCCAGTTGACATTCTTTCAGGCACAGACCGAGTATCGGCGTAAAAAGAAAAA
>JAEEGL011573839.1_pt1 | contig 55592 bp, 55 predicted proteins | sample 9134231 | NCBI WGS metagenome assembly JAEEGL01 (sample SAMN16246548, study PRJNA631951) | gut metagenome | biome: gut microbiome; feature: rumen; material: fiber-attached | host: Bos | place: Iran: Karaj | collected 2018-10
AACCTGTTTCTGCAATTATATCAAATATCCGATATGATTATCGTCGGCCACCTTATCAGCGTCAACGCTTTGGCCGCAATCGGCGCTTCGGCCCCGATATATATGGTGTTTTTGATGGTGGCATTCGGCTTTACCGGCGGCTTGACCGTAATCACGGCTCAGCGCTTCGGCGCGCGCGATTACGACGGCGTTAAAATGTCGGTTTTCCATTGTTTATTGGCCGCTCTGATTTTGAGCGTGATTTTGACCTGCGGCTTGATTATCTCGCTCAAACCCCTGCTCCGCATTATGAATATGCCGCCGGAATTGTTTGCCGACGCTTATGATTTTATGTTTGTAATGTGTTTGAGCACAGTGATGATTGTGCTTTTTAACCTGCTTTCCGGTTTTATCCGCGCGCTCGGCGATAGCAAAACCCCGCTTTATTTTTTGATTTTCTGCTCGCTGATTAATATTGCTCTTAACTTTGTTTTCATCAAATATTGCGGATGGGGCGTTGTCGGTTCGGCCATGGGTACTCTGAGTTCCAATGCCATATCGGTTGTCATTTGCTTTATTTATATGTGGCATAAATTTCCGTTGTTGCGGCTTGATAAAAAATATATGCAATACAACTCGCATGTTATGCGTGACCACTTGCGCCTTGCCTTCCCGATGGCGTTGCAATTTTCGATTCTCTCGTTCAGTATTATGATTATTCAAAGCGTATGCAACTCGTTCGGCCCCGATATAATCGCCGCCTTTGCCGCCGCTTTCCGTATTGAGCAATTTGCCACTCAGCCGCTGTTGGCTCTCGGTCTTTCCATGGCAACTTTTACGGCGCAAAACTGGGGCGCGCACTTGCTTTCGCGTATTCGCCGCGGCGTTAAATATGCCTTTATCATGTCAACAATTATCAGTATTGCCGGCTTTTTCCTCATTCGCAAAATCGGCTCGGGCATGATTGCCATGTTTATTGACACCGGCGACAATGTTTCCGGCAACGATATTGCCCTGATTTTGGATGTGGGGCGGCAATATCTCGTTATCAGCACCATGTTCTATTTCTTTTTGGGTATGATTTTTGTGTTCCGCAACACCATTCAGGGCATGGGAAAACCGCTGTTGCCGCTGTTTTCGTGTATTCTCGAACTGGTGGTGCGTGCCTTCAGCGCGATTGTGCTTGCCGCGGCCATCGGCTACAAAGGAATTATGTATGCCGGCCCGTTGGCCTGGCTTGCCGCCGGAATATTGGTTATCGCCGGCTATTTGTACTATGTTCGCAAATTCAGCAAAAGCAACCGCTTTATCTGGACAATGGGCGAAATCAAACAACAACTCCGACAAAACGGTCCGATAGATTAAAGCGCTATCTTTTCAACAGATTCAATAAAGTATATCTACCGCGACAAAATGCCCACAAAGTGATTCTTTGGCGCAAATTCAGCATTGACGGCACCAAACACCCGCTTTGCCGCAGCTCCGTCAGATTTTGCCGCAACATCTCATAGCGTTCGCCATCCTGCGCCGGATTATAACGTGCCAAATATTCCTTAATATGCATACCGTAAGCATAGCGCGCGGCAATTTTTTGCAATATTTTACGTTGTTTGGGATAAGCGGCAATCAACTTATTAATATCAATGCAAAGATTCTTAAATTCCTCGATTCGCTTAAACGATAAATCCTTTAAGGTTTGCGAAGTTTCAATAATGCGATAAGCAATCAACGGAGCACGACAAACCACGACCTTTTTACTTTTCAATAAAATTTCTATATTCAAAAGAATATCGTTAATGGCCGGCAAATCAAGCGCAAAACGGGTGTTGGCAAACAATTCGCGCCGATACAGTTTGGTCCACATCAGCATCTCGATTTTCTTTTTGCGCACAAATTTATCGATAAACGGCTGCTCGGATATAAAATCAATCGTCGGCGTCAATACCGTATCGGCAAATTCGTAAACCCCCTCGCCGGCAAAACGCAAATACGAACAACAGCTCAAGTCGGCGTCGCTTGCGATAATATTTTGATGCAATATCTCCAAATATTGCGGGTGCAAAATATCGTCATTATCCAAAAAAGCGATGTACTTTCCGGCCGCCAGTTCCAACCCCTTATTGCGTGCCGCACTGCCACCGGCATTGGTCTGACGATGAATTTTGAAGCGAGTATCGTTTGCCGCAAAATCCGCCAATATCCGCGGCGAAGCATCGCTCGAACCGTCATCAACGCAAATCGCCTCAAAATCCTTAAACGTCTGCTTTTGTAACGATTGCAACGTTGTTTGCAAATACTTCTCGGCATTATAAACCGGAATGATTACCGAAATCTGAGGTTCTGCCATTATTTTTTATCCTTGTCATCAAAATATTTTACGGCCGCATCAAGCTTTTCCGCCACCACCGGCAACGCATATTTTTCCATACAAAGCAAATACCCGCGACGAGCCCTTTGTTGCGACTCGCCCAAGTTTTGCACGGCCAGTTGCAGCTGTTCTGCCATGGCATCGATATCACCGGCATCAAACAAATATGCGGCGTCGGCATGACCGGCAAATATTTCCCTCGGACCTTCAGCCAACGACGATACAATCGGCTTACCATGCAACATCGCTTCCAACAAAACAATACCGAACGGCTCAAAACGCGACGATAAAACAAACACGTCAATATTGCTGAAAAACTCGGTTTTATCGTGCACCCACCCCAAAAGAGTTACTTCTTTATCCAAATGATTTTCTTGTATTTGGCGACGGATACTCATATATTCTTCCATATATGCATCTTGCGGCGCTCCGCCGATAACCGCCTTAAATTTCACACCGCGATCTTTCAGTTTGGCCAAAGCCGCAATCAAATCCGGAAAGCCTTTCATCGGGTCAAAGCGTCCCATGGTACCGATAACCGGCGGTTGATGGTAATCTTGTTTATAAAATTCGCGACCGGCGCTGATTAAATTCGGGATGGTAAAAATTCGTCCCAACGGGTAACCTTTCTTGGCAAAAACACCGCGTTGATAATCGGTAATCGTGAAAATTCCGTCGCATTTATCAATATGCCGAAACTTCGGATTATGCGACACCGCCACGATTTTGGCGCCGAGCAACCGCGCCGCAGCCTTAAATATCGGCACGGCTTTTTTGTTATGCACAATTACCAAATCCGGCGCAAATTTTTTGAGCTTAAAATAAAGATACGGCACCAAAAACCAGTTATAATGCACAAACGAGACCTGCACCACGGCCTCCGGGTTAAGCTGCTGCAGCTCCGGCAAAATTTTACACTTGGTATCAACCACCGCGCATACTTGATGATTATATAATTTAAGCGCCTCGGTATAATCCAAAAAGGCTTGCTCGATTCCCCCCATCACACGGCTTATCATAACATTGACTATGCGCATTTTATTCTCCTAACCTGCCGCTCAACAAACAATCCGAAAAAGAATTTTTCGCCGGCTCTTTTTTATATTTCCAACTCAATTTATGCATGGACATTTTGCCCTTGATTTCCGCCCATTTCTGCTCCGTATACGGCTCAAAAAAGTTATCCGCCAATTCGTAGCAATCATCATAAACCAGCGGAGTTTGCGCCCATTGTCGCGCACATTCCGCCGAATTCTGCACCATCAAATCAAAAAAAGAATACCCGAAAAAATAATTGATGGTGGTATTTTCATATCTCCAGTATTCCAGCAAAAGATTGAGCAAATTTTTTACCAATAAATTACCGGCCGCGGCTTTTATAAACCAAATCTGGAATTGATATAATTCGCGGCAATGAAACGAGAAAAACGGCGAATCAACATACGGCGGCAGAGGAGCGGTTAAAAACACCGTAGCATCGAGCCAAATTCCGCCGTATTTTACCAACAAAGCCATTCGCAAAATATCTGCCAAATGCGCCCGGGAAATATAACCTTTTTGATGCTTTTGCATAATGTAATCCGGCAATTTTACATAATCGCGCATATTGTCGGCGGTGATTACACGTAACTCATAATCGGGACAATGTTTACGAATTGACTCGATACATTTTTTAACCACCGGCGGCAAATTTTCTTCGCCTTGCCACCAGCAGGTCCAGATAATCTTTGGAGATTCGGTCGGCGATTCCTTTGCCGCAGCATCGTCCAACGCATACAAATAACGGCTCAAATACTTTTTTTCCGCCTCATAGCGCAGTTGCTTAAACTTGGTTTTGCGCTCCGTTTTATTTTTATAAAGTAAAGTCGTAAACAACCGCAGCCAAAGCACATAAAGCTTAACTTTCATAAATGCCGTACGGCGCAAGCAAAAATCAATTATATTCTTCATTTTATTATCTGCAGACGTTGTTCGCTGTATACATCATATACGCCGCGTAAAAAATAGCAAGCGACGATTGCTATTAATACAAAGGAAAAATTATTATTTTTCCATAGCGAATTTTTCCGCAACCGACGCCGCCGCCCGTTTGCCGGAAGCGACCGCCTCCACCGCCGTAGAGCCGCCGTTTACAAAATCGCCGGCATAAAAGATATTTTCGGTCTCATTCGGCTCTTCCGCCCGGGTTGAACCGAGTGCCGATATCAACAGCGACAACCCGGAACGCGCAGTTTCCGTATGCGGCACGTCTTGCAACCGCCCTTCTGCGTTAAACTGCGTTTTGCAGGTATATATTGTCAGCATATCGTCGACTTTTTCAACTTTGGTAACCCGCGTCATGGTGGTAATATCAATCTGTTTTTCCAACAAAGAATTTCTTTCCGCCGGAGTTATGCGCATATCGCTCAGGCGCCGCCGCACAAACATTTCAACATGTGTTGCCCCGTTATTTGCCGCCGTTATCGCACAATCCACCGCCGCCGCACCGCCGCCGATAATCCCGACATGGCCGGTTGCCGCATACTGTTGCGGATTTTTCAGATAATCGGTATAATCAACCATCCAATATTCGCCGTCAATCCCGAGCGTACGGCTTTTTTGTTCGCCCGGCGCCGCAATCACCGTGTCAAAACCTTGTTGCAACAAAGAATTATAATCGGAAATCGGTGTATTCAAGCGTATTTCCACCGCTGCATTTTCACTCAAACGTTGCCACTCATGCGCAATAATTTCCCGCGGCAGTCGTTCCATCGGAATCATATTCAAAGCGCCGCCGAGCGAACTTTCACGCTCAAACACCGTTACGGCAAAACCATATTTTATCAGCTCTGCCGCCGCGCCGATGCCGGCCGGACCGGCTCCCACAATCGCCACCCGTCGACCGTTAGCGGCTGTTTTTCTAACCCGTTCTGCTGTGCCGTCTTCTCTCATCCGGCGCATAATTTCCGCCTGCACCGCCGGAATCCGTATCGGCATATCGATATGCTGGCGCAAACAGGCACGCATACAAAACTTATCCGGACAAATCAGACCGCAGGTTTCGCCCAGCGGATTTTGCGCCAAAACCAACGCCCCCGCCCGTTTAATATTCCCTTCTTTGGCCGCGGCAATAAAATCGTGCGGCGAACACTTGACCGGGCACGCCTTTTCACACGGTTTGCCCGGACATTGCAAACACTTCTCCAACTCGGCGGCAAACTGAGCTTTATTCAAATACGGCTTGGACACGGCAGACCTCCTTTTTTATGTTTGTTATGATTTAAGCATAAAAAAACAAAAAAAACACCTAATATTTTCGCTTTTCAGATTGTATTTAAGAAAAAAGGCTGTATGATAAGGCCAAACAGGTATATAACTGAAATGAATAAGCAGTGGCTAAAAGACATCATCAAATCTTCCGCCGCCGAAAAGTTAATCGGCAGTTTTGCTTATTATTACCTGAAATTCGTCGGCTTAACCACCCGTTGGAAATCGGTTACCGGTGTTAAAGAAACCTACGAAACTTTGCAAAAAGACGGCAGTATCATTGTTATCGGTTGGCACGGACGCACCCTGATTATGCCGTATTTCTGGAACAAAAGCAGCAAACTCAACGCCTTGGTTTCGCCTCATCGCGACGGCCGAATGATTATGTATATCTTAGAAAAATTCGGCATCGGCCATATCAGCGGTTCCAGCGATAAAAACGCTAAAGAAGCCGCGCTCGAATTAATGCAGAATCTCAAAGACGGCAACAGTATCGCCATTATTCCGGACGGGCCGCGCGGGCCGAGTATGGAACTGACGATGAGCCCGCTGTTTTATGCGCAAAAATCCGGCAAACCGATTTTAGGCATAACTTACAGTATTGCCGGCTCCATCGTCGTCAACAAAAGTTGGGATGATATGCTGATTCCGCTGCCGTTTCACAAAGGTAAATACGCCATTACGCCGCCGGTCTATATTCCGGCCGATGCCACTCCGGAACAGCTTGAAGAATATCGCCAAAAGATTGAAAACGATTTGAACGAACTGACCTGGAAACTTGACAAGGAAATGGGTCTGCCCTATATTCAAAAAGGCAAACGGCCGCGCAAAAGCCGCAAAGAATTATATGAGGAACAACATAGAGGAAAATAGATGTTTATAGGTCTTTACAATACCATGATTCGCGTTTTATACCCGATTGCCATTCGCCGCTACATCGAAAAGCGCAAAAAAATCGGCAAGGAAGATGTAAAGCGTTTTAACGAGCGTATCGGGCGTCCGACCAAAGAGCGGCCGGAAGGTCGGTTGGTATGGTTGCACGGCGCTTCGGTCGGGGAATCTATCTCGATGTTGCCGCTGATTAACCGCTTGCTCGAACTTTATCCCGATATTCATGTTATGGTAACAACCGGCACCACCACCTCGGCCGAAGTTATGGCCAAACGCTTGCCGGAGCGCGCTTTCCATCAATATTTACCGATTGACAATCCGGTGTTTACCACCCGTTTTGTTCGCCATTGGCAACCGACGATTGCGCTGTGGTTTGAATCCGAATTTTGGCCGGCGATGCTGTCGTCCATCAAACGCCGCAACATCCCGCTGATTCTGATTAACGGCCGCATTTCCAACAAATCTTTCAAGCGTTGGCAGCAGTTTGAATTTATCATTAAAGAGTTGCTCGATTGCTTTACCGCCTGCCTCGGACAATCGGAAGAAGACGCCTATCGTCTGCGCATTTTGGGCGCCAAAGACGCGATGTGTCTCGGCAATTTGAAATATGCCGGACTACCGATTCCGGTGGACCAGGAAAAGAAAGCCGAAATTTTGCGGCAAATCGGCGAACGCCCGCTGTGGCTCGTGAGTTCTACTCACAGCGACGAAGAATTTAAAATCGGCCGCTTTTTGAAAGAATTGCAGCAAAAACATCCGGGCCTGCTGACTTTGATGGCACCGCGTCACCCTAATCGCGGGGTCGAAATTAAGGAAAAACTGCAAAAAGATTACGGCTTGAATGTTGCTTTGCGCTCGGCCGGCGAGCCGGTAACCGCCGAAACCGACGTTTATGTGGCGGATACCATCGGCGAAATGGGTATATGGTACGAAATCGCGCCGATAGTGTTTATCGGCGGCTCGCTCATTCCGCACGGCGGCCAAAACTTTATGGAGCCGTCGCGTTGCCGTGATGCCGTTATTGTCGGCCCGCACATGCACAACTTTACCGACGCGATGAATCGCGCCAAACACGCCGACGGCATTATCCAGGTCAACGATGTGTTAGAGCTTATCGATATGGTTGACCAGCTTTTGAGCAATCGTGAGCTGCTTGAAGCCAAGCGCAGTCTGGCTTATAACTGGGCCACCAGCGAAGCCAAAGTTCTGGACGGCATTGTGGAAAAAATTCAGGGATATATGGTTAATGAAGACTCCTAAATATTGGCAATCAAATTCGCTTATTTCCAAGTTGCTGACACCGTTCGGCAAACTTTACGGAGCCGCTACCCAGCTTCGACTCAAGTTGCATCAGCCGCGCAAAACTTCCGTACCGGTAATCTGCGTCGGCAACATAACCGCCGGCGGCACCGGCAAAACCCCGGTATCGATATCTTTGGCCAAAATGCTGGCAACTTCCATGCATCACCCGATTTTCGTAACCCGCGGCTACGGCGGCAAATTACAAAATGTTTTGGTAAACAACAAAAAACACACGGCGCAAGATGTCGGCGACGAACCGTTATTATTGTCGGAACAGGCTCCGGTTGTGGTCAACTCCGACCGCTATGCCGGTGCGGAATTGGCGGTCAAAGAAGGTGCCGACGTGATAATTATGGACGACGGCTTTCAAAACCCGACTTTGCATAAAGACCTGTCTTTTCTGGTGTTTGACGGCCATTACGGTATCGGCAACGGCAAAATTATTCCGGCCGGTCCGCTGCGCGAAACATTTCACGACGGTGTTAAACGCGCCGATGCCCTGATTATTTTGGGCAAAGACAAGCACGGTCTGGTTGAACGCGCCAAACTTCCGGTGTTTTTCGGACATACCGAACCGGTACAAACCACCGTCAGCGAAGCCAATATTTTGGCCTTTGCCGGTATCGGTAATCCGCAAAAATTCTATCATACCTTAAAACAGCAGGGCTTTAACGTGGTGGAAACAATCGATTTTCCGGACCATCATTTTTATACCGCCGCCGAAATTGAAAAAATCTTGCAAAAAGCCAAAGAGATAAAGGCCGAAGTTTATACCACCAGCAAAGATTTTGTTAAAATTCCGGCGCTGTATCACAAAAGTATAAATATGCTTGAAGTGGCGGTTGTTTGGGATAAACCGGAAGAATTGCTGACGTTCATCGAGAGCCGGATCGGCAAAGAATAGACAAATTAAACTTTACAAAACACCTTTTTTATGTTTTAATTCAACCATACATTATATTATTCGAGTTGAATCATTAAAACTATAATTATATGACTGCAAAGAGACTTTCCGAGTTTGTCAGCCATAAGACTTGGCTGTGGCAAAGGGTATTTCGCAATTTTTACGCCGGAATACATCAACTGTATGACGTTATGAGTAAGACCGATTTGCAAATATCGACCATCATCCGTTTATGTCGCAACGTGGACGACCTCGAAGAATTGTGGGATTTGGCGGAAACACTCGACTCCTACGAAGATGAAATCCTCGGCACGATTCAGGATATTCGTTTTTGCAAACCGATTCCGTGGCAATATGATTTTCTGGAAATCGTTTCTGCCGCAACTCCGATGCCGATTGAGCAAACGCTCGATTTGGAGACTGTTGCCGATTCCTACTGCGCCGCGCTGATGCTGAATGATTTTGACGTTTTCAAGCTGTTTGCCCGTCTGGATAAAACCTACGGCAAGCTCTACGCTTCGACGGCTCATAAAGAAATTCTGCTTCGCCGCAACCTTTCGCTGGTGTTGGAAAACAGCTTTTCACGGCGATTCGGTGATGATGTTTCCAAGTTCAACAGCCGTGAGCTGGTCGACTATTATCTGCCGCGCTGCGGTATCAAAGGTCTGACCCAAGCCCTAAAAACGGCCAGAACGGCGGACATCAAACTCACTCCGGAAGAGCGCGCTTGTTTAGGATATTCCTATTACTCGCCGTTTTTCTGCGATGCCATCGAACTGCGTAAGCAAGTCCCCGGTTCCACCGTATTTGCCTGCGTTGAAGACCAGCTGAAAAACGAACAGGAGTATCGGCAAAACCTGCAGGCGCATCTGCGACAGACCAAAGACGAAGATGAAGAAGATGCCATTGACGATGAGTTGGGGCGCCGCCATCATTTTCTCTTTGTTGACCCGTTGGACCGCTGTCTGATGGACATCCGGCTCGGCGATGTGGTGTATGCCAATGTGTATGTGCAGAGATTTACGGGGGACGACTTAAACAACAGTTTGCCCGATTTTATCCGCCTGCACAAAGGTTTGCTCTACACGGTTGAGTTTGTTGACGATTTTTCTGCCGTGGAGGTTGCACGAGATTTCTTAAATTATTTCAATGCCGTCAAGGCTGCGATTATGCAACTGGAGAAACTCTGCACGGCCAATCCGCTGCTGGGCTGGCAACCGACAATCCGGATGCAACACCAAAAGCTGGAGAGAGAATTGTCGCAATGCTATTATCTGTCTTGCAAAATGTAAATTAAAGGTCCGTCGCTGATTGCTACGGACCTTTTTTATATTTAAAAACACCGTTCACTTTTTAAAAACACCGTTCAGGGTGCTGTAATACTGCTTATTCCAAATAACTGATATGCAGCATTGTCACCGGTTTTATATCGGTGGCGGCATAAACACGGCGACGAATTTGCCCGCGAATAAAGTCTTCGAGTTGGCTTCTGTTTTCGGTTTCCGCACATTTTTTTGCCGCCAACGGCCGTACTTTTTCTAAAATTTCATCGGCTAATTTATTCCACTCGTTTTCCTCCAAAATATCGATGGAACTCATCTGCAAATCGAGTAAATCATTGCCTTTAATCACTGCGCTGATAAACAGCGAACAGTTATAGGCAATCCGCCGTCTGTTCTTAATCAGCTGCGAACCGAGCGGAACTGCGCGTCCCCGATCCCAGCCCAAAATGTCGGTCGGCACATTTTCCACACACTCGATATGTTTATCTTTAAGCAAACACAAATCACCGTTACGCGTAGAAAAAACCTCGTTAATTCCGCAGCTTAATGCAAATCTTTTATGCTCACGAATAAACTTTTTATCGCCGTGCACCGGCAACACAATCGCCGGCTTCAACAGCTCATACATCCGCTTCAAATCGGTCTTGGTCGGATGCCCGGAAGTGTGCACCAAATCCGTTTCCTCGGTAATAATCGTCGCCCCCTGCTCTGCCATTTTTTCCTGCATCCGCTCGATTTTTCCCTCGTTTCCCGGAATAATTTTGGAAGAAAAAATTACCGTATCGTTTTTATCGAGCTTGACATACTTGCTTTCGCCATTGGCAATCAGGCTCATTGCGCTGCGATAATTTGCCTGCGAACCGGTGCAGATATACATCACTTTGTCGCTCGGAATATCCTTGCCTTCTTCAATCGAAAACACCTTCGGTAAGTCGGCAAAATAGCCGCAATCGCGAGCAATCTGAATATTGGTCATCAGCGTACGCCCCAACAACACCGGTGTCCGATTCGCCGCAACCGCCGCCAAAATCAGACTCTCCAGCCGCACCATATTGGAGGCAAAACAGGTTACCAACAGCCCGCCCTCAATTTGCGGCACCATCTTAATCAGGTTTTCGCGCACATCGGATTCTGACGGCAATTTCAAATCAAGCATTACATTAGTGGAATCGCAAACCAGCATATCCACCCCCTCGGCGGCAAAACGTCGCAATGCCGCAAAATCCGTCTGCACCATAGAAAGTGCTTCGTCATCAAAGCGCCAATCGGTCGCGTGCATAATATTGCCGTATTTGGTGCGAATGGCCAAAGCGCAGGTTTGCGGCACGGTATGCGCCACCGAGATAAACTCCACGCTGAAATTCGGCAGCTCTACCACGCGGTTTTGGTTTACGGAAACAAGCGGCACAACATCCGCCATTTTAAATTCATTAAGGCGTTCCTTAATCAGCCCGAGCGTAAAATCCATGGCATAAACCGGACATTGTAAATGCGGCCAAATCTGAGCGATTGCCCCCAGATGATCCTCATGCCCGTGCGTAATAAACAAACCTTCGATATCATCTTTATACGCGTCCAAAAATTCCGGCGATGCATAAGCCAGGTCCATTCCCGGATATTCATCCATCAAAAAGCCGTAGCCGGCGTCCACCACAATCATTTTGCCGTCACAAACATACACATACATATTCATGCCGATATCATCGGCACCGCCGAGCGGCAAAAAATATATTCCTTTTTCCTTAAAATCAGCCATTTTCCCTCTCTGTATAAAACACATCACCAGCCAGAATCTTTTGTTTTTCGTTACCGATTCGCAAAATTAAATCGGCATTGTCATCGATTCCTTCAAAAATTCCATTTTGTTCTCCGCCGTTTTGCTTTACCGTGATTTTTTCGCCGATTCCTTTGGCATTTTGCAGCCATTCTCGCCGCAAATCGGTTGCATCACGCGCGATGTTTGCCGCAAATGCCGGCAGATATTGTTGCAAAAAATCTTCGGCACTCACCTCTATTCCCGCTTCGCGCAACGACGTTGTCGGATACAGCATTTCCGCCGAATTCGGGCTTTGCGCCGTATTGACGCCGATACCGACAATCATATATTCCCCGGCGCCCTTTTCCAGCAACATTCCGCTGACTTTGGCATTGTTTATCAACACATCATTCGGCCACTTGATTTGCACTTTGGCTTCGGGTGCAAAAAAGCGCACGGTTTCCGCCAAACCGAGAGTTGCCGCCATAATCAATTTTCCCAGTTCTTTAAGCGGAAATTCGAGTAACAGCGAAAAAAACAAGTTGCCGTCCAAACTCTGCCATTTGCGGCCGCGCCGTCCGCGTCCGGCCGTTTGCCGTTTTGCATTGATTACCAAACGTTTCCCCGCCGCATCGGCATATTCAGCGGCCGTATCATTGGTGCTTTCAACCTCGGTGAATTGCAGAATTTCAAAACCGGAGATTATCATAAAAACAGTGCCTCCAACATCGTCCTAAAGCCGAAAATCAGATAACGCGGTTGCAACGCAATTACTATCATCAGCGCCATACTGAGGAAAATAGCGGTATATATTCCGACATCCGCCCGGTCAAACGAGGCGCGTTTATCTTCAAAATACATAGTGCGCACAATCTGCAAATAAGCATAAGCGAGAACCGTCATCATCGACAACAGATAAATCAGCTGATAAAAATGGTGGTGCAACGCCAAATAATTCAAAGAGGAGAACACTCCCAAAAATCCCAAAAACGGCGGCAATCCCAAAAGCGAAAACATAAATATCAGCAACATGGCGGAAATATACGGCCGTTTTTGCGCCGCGCCCTCAAATTCGCTGAGCATAAACAGATATTCGCCTTTTTTCTTTAAGCCGAACAGACAAACGCAAATACCGTACATCGTCAGCAGATACACAAACAAATATATAAAGCCGGAATTGACGGCGTTTAAGGTAAATTTGCGCAAAGTCAGCAACACAATACCCAAATGAAACACCATACCGTAAGCAAAAATTTTGCGAATATTCTGCCCGCTGCAAGAGCCGATTGCCCCGATTCCCACCGAGAGCAACGCCACTCCCATATAAAACAGCCGCAACTGCCCCAAAACCGGCTCCAAAACATTAACATTAAGCTGGATAAAACCGCCCCAAACCGCACTCAGCGGCACACACAGAAAATAAACAAACACCGGCAGAGTTGTCCCGCCGAGAATCTCAGTTGAGCAAAAATGCAACGGCGCCAGACCGAGCAACAATATAAACACCGCTACCGCCATACCCACCGCCGCAAACAACAGCAAATCGTTTTTGCCGATTTCCAGCGCCGTGCGCAGATTAGTATACATCAGCGAACCGCTTTTTTCATAAAAAATAACGGCGGCGACGGCCAGCAGAATCATCCCGATAATTGCCGTAAACAAATATAATTTACTGCCGAAATCAATCTCTTTTTTACCGATATTTTGCTTCAGCAGAACATAGTTGCTGATAAGCAAAGTGGCGCAACAACCCGCGGTCAGCGCAAAATTGGCGGAACTTATCAATAAACTGCCGCTCAAAACCGTTAAAAACAGACAGCCGCAGAAAATATGCGCCGGCAAATTCATTGAAATAAACCATTTGCGCGACGGATAAAACAGCGCCATCGCCGCGCCGTAAAGCATACAGTCAAACAACAGCGTAAATTTATTGCCGACCGTCAGCCCCACCACCGTTGTTTTGTTATAAAAAATAACCGCCAGCACAAAGCTCAACAGCAACATAATCCGGCTGAAGCGAAAACAACCGTAAGCATCTTCTTCATCGCGCTCGCCGAACATCAGCACCAAAAGTGCTATCAATAAAACAGTTACGGGCGAAAAATAAATCAAACTTTCTAACATTTCGCCTCCTTAAAACACAAACCACAACGGATTGAAAAACGATAAAAACAGCAAGACAATCAACACCAGAAAGAATCCGGTTTTTTTCTCGGAAATGTCTTCTATCTCGTTTTCCGTCACAAAAGTATGCGGCAAATTGCGCATCATAAACAACTCATAAGCCAAAGATGTTGCAATCAGGGTTATTGCCATCATCACGCCGATACCGATGGCAAAATTTTCTCTGAACAGGGCCGATATCACTACAAAGTTGTTCCAAAACATTGAAGAAATCGGCAACCCGACCGCCACCAGCACAAAAAACGTAAACAACCGCGCCAGTTTCGGCATATACGCCAATATGCCGCGCGAAGTATATTCTTCCCCTTCGGCCGCGCTTTCGGCATCCAGTTCCAAAACCGTCAGCGCCGCATTTACAATCACAAAAATAAACAGCGAATAAGCGACGTTCTTTTCATATTCGGCCGGCAACAGCACTATTGCCAACAAAAACAGCAAATAATATACCGCCGAATAAGAAAACAGCTTTGGTAAAAATTCGCGGAAAGAAACCCCGATAAAGGCTACAAACAGCATGGTCATCACCCCGATTAAATCAATTACCGGCACAAAAGCATCCATACTTTCCGGCACCGTTTGTTCCCAAAAGCGCATAAAGCCGAGCAACCCCGTCAACGGCAGCAAATTTGTAATGATGTACACCACCGGATTCTTGGAGCCGGTACAAACCAGCGACAACCAATAATGGCACGGCCAAATCGGCAAACGCGATAAAAATGCCAGGCTCATTGCCATCCACAAAACCAGTGCGATTCGGTAAGGCATTTTGGCCGCGGCAAGTTCGGCCATCCCGATATTTCCGAGATGATGGCGATATATAACGATTGTGGCAATCAAAAACAGCAGCGTCCCCACAAAATTCAACGCAAAATATAAATAAAGCGTCGAGCCCTTTTTAACGTTGCCGAACAGCCCCACCAGCATAAACACCGGCACCACCATACCGGCAAAAAACAGATAAAACGACAGCACGTCGCGTGCCAAAAACAGCCCGGTAATATTCCAAACAAAGGCCAGAATCAGCAGCAACATCGACTTGCTCCGTCGTTGGTGCGGCGACAGGCCTATCATCCCGATTAAGATGCTTAAATAAACCCCGAACAACAAAATCAGCGACAGCACATCCGCCCCGAAACCCAGTTCGATATGCGAAGAATGCAGCCAGGAGTATGTATATTCCGCCCCCGATTCCGCCGGCAGATGCACCACTCCGGAAAGCAGCCGCAACACCACGGCAATACTGGAGGCAAGAGCAAACAGCGCCGCATTAAACGCATTGTTTTCGTTTTTTTGCGCCGTCATCACAAACAACCCGCCGAGCAGCGGCAAAACCAACAGCAATAACAACAAATCAGCCATTGTAGCCTCCTCCCGCCAGATAAGAATACCACAACAAGCCGATCATCACCAGCACAATCACTACCCCGCCGAACAACGGCTTGGTATGAATTTTGCGAAACGTCCGCAAACAAATATGCGACGCACCTACCGCCGTTCCTAAAATCACCTTATCCAGAAACAGCCGATCAATTAACAGCCAAAAAACCCGGCCGCATAAGCGAAAAGACTTGATAATAACCAGATAAATACGGTTCAACACATCGCCTCTCTGCCAATAGCGCACTTTATAGAAATAAGCGGTTTTCCACAAAAGCGGGCATGCGCACAATAAAGCAAACACCGCCGGAACCGCCCACAACGCCGGATTTTTCCATTGTGCCCGATACAACAGGCAGCAACACAATGCTATCAGCTCCAAAAACACGCCCCACTTAAAGGAAATATCGTGTTGCACTCCGGAATATCGCTTGCCTTGATAGAAGAACACCTGGCCGATAACCGTGGCCGTCGAAACCGAAAACAGCCCGGCAAACAGCCAAATACAGCGATAATTCTCCTGGTTATACATCTGGGTCAGAGTGTTGGCCATGGCCGCCGCCGTCAGCAACAAAACAAACGCCACCGACGCCAACCGCTTTTTATGAGTAAGGCGCAACCGCATCATTTGCGAAACGTTGCGGCAACGATTATTGTAAAAATACAGCAAATACAGCGCGCTGATAAACACATACATTTCTATCAGCAAATACGTAAAGTTCGGAATCCAGGCAAAGCCGTAAAACCGCAACAACTCAACCATCAACGCCCAAAACGCGGTCTGCCAATAAATGACTTTGGCCTGAAAATTATTTACGGTTATGCTGCCGATAAACGCCCAAACCAGCGTAACATAGCAGGCAATATCAGCATAAATATTGAAATAATCGGAGATTCGCCACAGCATATTGAGCTTCAAAAGCAAAATCAGCGCCGCCATCGGCGAAGAAAGCAGCAACACGTTTTGCATTCGATGAAAACGGATATCTTTGAGCGCCATATTACCGACTTGAAACACCGCAAAACCGAGTTTGGTAAAAATTGCCGTCAGACCGGCCAGCGCCGCAAAATCCGCATGAAATCCGATTTGCCGATAGCGTAATATCTCCTTAATGTCGAGCGAATCCACTCGCGAATTAATCAGCGCCAAAACCGAGAACAAAACCATATCGGCAACCATATTGAGCAGCATATACGGTTGCGCCGCCTTAATATCCTTAATCATAAACAGCGCCAGAATATCCACGATAAACAGCGCGGAAATCAGCTGCACGAAATTATTGCTGGTAATCAATATAATCAGGGCCGTCAGATTTAGAATCAACAGCGACGAATACGCACTCTTGCGCTCCTCCGCCCGAAACAACACACTATGCAGACAGCCGAGCAGCGTGATCAAAAAACACGGCATAACCAGCGCATAATTATACGGATTTGAAATAATCTCAAACTTCAAATCTCGGCCCGACGAAGTATTCCACATAAACGAAAACGAGTGTTCCGCCGCATCCAGCATACCGTCGCAAAAATTGGCAAACACCAAAAAAAGAGATGCGAAAGTTACAAAAGCAAGAACTTTATCAACTTTCACACCGACTTTTATACTACTGAAAATCCCGATACAAAATAAAAGGAGTACCGTATAAGCAATCATAAATAAGCTGTCTCCGCTTACGAAAGGATCAGATTATTAACGTCTTTAACCAAACGCACAGGTACAATATACTCTCTTTCCACATCATCGTTTTCTATTTCCACCACCAAAATTTCGGAAACAGACTTTAACGGATTGCGGGCACCGTCGTTGATATGGCGGAAGGCCACGGAACTTTCCTGAGAACGATATAACAAAGCAGTATCGCCGCCGTCATAAATAAAGCGCGGATTTTCCGGACCGCCGACGCGACTATCCATCATCAACATAATTTCGCCTTTTGCGTTTTGCAAAATACTGTAACGGCCTTTTTGGCCAACTTCATTACTCAGAGCCATATTTAACCTCATAAATTAAATAATAGAATCACATTTTGGACGTAGTGTAACATATAATTATTAATAAATAAACACAAATTTCACTTTTTTAACTTTTTTTTATTTTTTCTATTGACTCAGAGAATTTTATCTTTTATAAGCATACTCGATTCAGATGAGTTCGTAGCTCAGTCGGTAGAGCATTTGACTTTTAATCAAAGGGTCGCGGGTTCGAATCCCACCGAGCTCACCAATAAAAAGACCACCCCTCGCGGGTGGTTTTTTTTATTGGTTTGAGGTCGCGGATGAGAACCCGCGAAAAAGCGGGTTCGACGCCAACTGAGAGGCGGACTTTAGGACGCCGGTAAGCGACAGCGAGCGAAGGCGAAGGAAACGCGAAGCGGAACAATCCCACCCCTGCCCCTCGCGAGTGTTTTTTTTTATTTTACGGCTAAATCTTCGCTAAAGCGCGCTAAAACAGCAAAATACACAGCGTCAGCGTGGCATACACAATCGACGGACCGAACGGCGCGGCGCGGATTTTATTAATCAGACAGCTGACGCCGAAGAAAATACACGACAGCAAAATAACATAGGCGATAATTTCCATCCCCACCCAGGCACCGATGGCACACAGCAATTTAATGTCGCCGCCGCCGAAAGCATCAGGATATTTCCACACAATAAACATACTGGCGATTACCGGCATGGCATAACCCATAATGGCACCAAGGGCGCTGTTTTGCGCATAACTCAAAAAGTTGATGTCAACCGTTGCCAACCACGGACCTTTTTGCGCCGCGTAGGCAAACCCCAGCACCAACAGCGGCAAAGTCAGAATATCCGGCAATAATTGAAAGCGCTTATCCACTTCAACCAAAAGCAACAAAATCCACAAAAAGGCAACATACCACCAGGCATAACCTATATTGAAGTCGGTAGCAAACAAATACGTTGCGGCGGCGGTAAAAATTCCCCAGCCGATACTGCGCATAACATAGCTGTGGAACAAGCGCATATATTTCGGATTATTCTCGAGACTCTTGCATGATACCGAGTGTGCCGGCACAAATAACTTGAGTAAAATATAGCCCATGGTGGCCGGCATCAACTTGCCGATTCGCCGCGCCAGATACGGAATCATTATGCCGAAAATAAAGCCGCAAAGTGTATAAAACATGGTTTTTCTCCCTTTTTGTTGCCTCTAAAATAAAGCATAAGTGATAAAATTTTATTAATGCAGAAAGTTTATTGTTGAAATCATCGCCACGAAAACGGCAAACACGTATAAAAAAACTCCTCACGAGGAGGAGTTTCTTTATTGGTGCCGGTTAGGAGATTGTGTGGCGCTACGCTTGCTACCTGCGTCGGCTTTCAGCTGCCGCTGACCGGCATACTCCCGTCTGCCGGTGCCTCCTTGTCAAACGCCCTTCTTCGGGCGTTCTTTCCCCCTCCCGATACCAATAAAAAAACTCCTCGCAAGGAGGAGTTTCTTTATTGGTGCCGGTTAGGAGATTCGAACGCCCGACCCACGCATTACGAATGCGTTGCTCTACCAACTGAGCTAAACCGGCATAACAGGAATATACATAAAACACTTTATTTTATTTTGCAAGTATTATTTTTGCATATTCCAATTTCATTATGCTTGCGGTTCCGCCGGCTCTCCGTCGCCTTTGTGTACCACCACCTGCGGGAACGGAATCTCGATACCTTCTTCGATAAAGCGCTTGTTAATTGCATAACGCAATTCACTCGGCACGGTCCAACCGCTGCGAATATCTTTGACATAGCAACGCAATTCAAAATCCAAACTGCTGGAACCGAAATCCTTAAACAATACATAAGGTGCCGGATTTTTCATTACCAACTTATGCTCGTTGGCGCACTCGAGCAAAATTTTCTTCACTTTTTCCACATCAGAACCATAGGCAACGCCGACGGCAACACTTTGTCGAGACATAAAATCACCATGGGTTTTGTTGGTGACAGTGGAGGAAATCAGTGTTGCGTTCGGAATAATTACGCTCATTTTATCAAAGCTCAACAACTCAGTGGAACGGATGTTGATTTGCTTGATGGTGCCCTCAACTCCGCCGAGCACAACCCAGTCACCGACTTTTACCGGACGCTCAAACAAAATGATGATACCGGCTACCAGATTTTTAATAACGTCCTGTAAACCGAAACCGATACCTACCGATAATGCACCGGCGATGAAGGCAAGGCTTGTAAGGTCAATTCCGATGGAAATAATACCCAACAACGCCGAAATAATAAACCCGATAAAACTGACGCCGGAAATCAGCGAGTGTTTAACCCCGTCATCCATATCAATTTTAGGCAGCACATTCTCCGCCAGGTGTTTTTTAATGATGCGCATAACCGTCAGTGAACCGAAGAACACACCGATACCCAAAGCAATCGCAATCAGCGAAATTTGGATACCGCCGATTTTAAAGCCGAACAGCAGCTTTCTAACCGCCGAAAGCATAAAGTCGCCCGGCAGGCCCCACAAATTCAGCAACATAAAGATACCGACCAGAATAATTGCCGGGTTGATGATGACTTTCAGCCAGAAGTCCATTTTTTCAACCAGGCGCTTGTGTCCCTTATATTTTTTGAGCCACGGGCCGGCAATAACAATGCGTTTGATAACATCAATAAGTGATCTTCTGACAATTTCAAGCACACCGCACAAAATCAGCGAGATAATCAAATTGTTGAAGATAAACAGCGAGAGTTCCGGATAGCCGAACAGCGACAACGCAAAAGTGCCGACGCAGAAAATATGGCTGAACAGAATCATTTTAAAGCCGTGGTCAATCGGCGTATCTTCGTCATCCGCGATATTTTCCGCATTGTCTTCGCAAAACTCGTCGCGATACGTATCAAACGAAATCTTGGCCAGCCAAATCAGGAAAAACGCCTTAACCAAACTCGACATCATCATCACAAAATGTACGGTTTCGGTTGAATATTCGCTGTGTTGTGCCACCACCACCTGAATCGCCGCAATGGAATTAACGACAATAAACGTAAAAATCATGCGGGTAAAACGGGCGGCTTTTTCGCTGGCAATATTTACCAAACGCCAATTCGGATAATTCGGCGCAAACGTAACGCGGGAAACCGTAGCCTCGGCAATCGCCAGCAGGCAGACATACGCCGAAACCATCAACACCGTGTTTAACAGCGTATCGCCGAAAATTTTGGTACTGACCATCCACAAAATGCAGCCGCCGACCAAAAAAGCAAAAATCAGACCGCGAGCCGTGGCAACGGCGATTGCCGCCACAACTTTGCGGTTAAAAGACGGTGTTTTGTTCTCGGCCTTATATCCCCAGTTGCGCAAAATAAACCTTTTCAGGAAAATCGCCAGAGCCAGCGCAATCATCAAAATCACAAACATCACGCTGATGCTGAACATGGTATAAGAACGCTGTTCCTGCGGAATAGAACTGTACCATTCAACCGGCGATTTTACGATATCCCAAAAGAAAATAATATAGGCTTTCAAACCCTTAAAAAATACCAGCGGATTGATAATGGCCGATTGCTTGGTCATCAAATCGCCGTAAACCGTTTGGTTGCGCACATTGATAACCTGCACGGTCAAATCTTCCATTTTTATAACCAGCAAATCAGTTTCTTTGAGCAATCGGTCTTGGGCGGACAGTTGTTGCGACAGGTCTTCACGCTGTTTGGTGATAACTTCGTCTTCGGCATCGCCTTCTTTCGGACCTTCACCCAAAGCATCGAGTTGTTTTTGGATGAATTTTACCTGTTTTTCCAAAATTTTGCGATTTTCATTGAGGGCGCTGTCCATCTTGTTGAGATACGACGCATACCCGTCCAAAGTGCGCGGAGATATATTGCTTGACAATAACCCCTGCTGAATTTTTTCGATTTGCGCGGTAATATCCGCAAAGTCCGTTGAGGTATCCATAAAGTCGACCGTCAGATCATCTTCCGACGTTTCTTCCTCGGTTGCGGCAAATCCCTGATTTATCGGCGCAAGAGCCAAAAACAATACGCCGCAAAGAACCATTAAAATTTCAGAAAACTTCTTTTTCATTTATACATCCTCATTTTTTCAAGATAAGCTGCAACACGCTGTATGCGTTCTGGGCAATTCCGGCACGCAAATCGTCGGCAACCGACCAAAAACTGAAGCCGTTTTCAACCGAAACGTCTTGACGCAGGCGGCTGACATAAACATCGCTCTCGCTTTGTACGTCGTTCATCGAAACATAGCCGCAATCGACGTGTTTATCAAACACCACCACACCCTTGGTATCGCGCATCAGATTGCGAATATCATCAACATCAACCTCGGTGCCGCACTCCACGTTTACAAACGCACCTATACCGATAAACACCGGCACAATCGCACAGTTGGCATGAACTTTGATATCCGTACCGAGAACCTTTTTAATTTCGACATTCATCGCCCATTCCTGCTTGGTTTCGTCGCCGATAAATTCGCCCACCTGCGGCAAAACGTTGAACGCCACCTGTTTGTGGAAAACCGTTTCGTCATCAACTATCGGCTCGTTCATAAATATTTTGCGCGTCTGATTAAACAGCTCGTCCATGGCATCTTTGCCGCATACCGAGGTTGCCATATAAGTATTGATAACCATACGTTTAACCGCATAGCGTTTAATCACGCCCTGCAACGGCAACATCAACTGTGTAACCTGCGGGCTCGGCAAAGCAACAATACCTCTGGTTGCTTCCTTAATTTTATCATCATTAATGCCGGAAATAATCAGCGGAACATCGCTTTCGGTGCCGTAAGTGCCCGAACAATCAATCACAAACGCATCTTTGGCCAAAGCGCGCGGAACATAGTGTTTGGTTAAATCCTCAGCCACGCAGAACACGGCGATTTGCGCCGAACCGAAATCAAAATCACGCAAATTATATACATCCATATCCACATCTTCGCCGTAGGATATTTGCGTGCCGAGCGGACTGTCGGTATCCACCGCAAAAATATTATCGGCGGAAACGCCGTTTTCTTCCAATATATTCAAGAGTTCGCGACCGTAGCCGGAGGTCGCCCCGATAATGGCAATTTTTTTCATATTTACCTCTGTAAAAAAATATCTGTTGCCGACAGTTTAACCTAAAAATATTTAAAATCCATAAAATTTTGCGAATGTTTAATATTTACTTGCTTAAGTGGCACAAAAAACATAAAGCGCACTCGTTGAATTGAGTGCGCTTTACATTCATTTGTTACGCTTTCCGCGGCGAATAATACTCTTTTTGCTCTTGTCGGCTTTGGGAAGCGGAGTTGATTTGCCCGTTTCCTCAACATAGCCCTTGGATAATTTGAACTTCAACATACCTGATACGTCTTGGTCCTCGGCATCTTCCAATTCCGTTTCTTTTGCCGGCAATCCCACGATATTCTCGGGTAAAGGCGGCAATTTCGGCGGCGCCGGAGCGTCTGAAATCGGCATGCCGATTAAGCTGATAAAAAGAAACTCGATCATAGGCTGATACGTGCTCTGAACAGGTCATGTGCCATATCCATCAGGCGGCGCTTGAGCACGGCCTTGGCACGGGGCTTGTGCTCGGAGCCGCAAACACGATAACGCGGCTGACCGTTCATGGTATCCCTGACATCATACATCTTGCCGTCAACCTTAAACCGGCCGGTTACGGGGACGGTGGACGAGATGGCGGCAGTCGGCACCAAAGCAGCTTTGCCGCTGGCTAAATCAACCATAGCGGTCCATTCTTGGCCGGCGCGCTTGGCAAACGCATAGAATGGCTTACCGGCGGGAGCATCAAAGGGCGACTGGTTCAGAGTGACCTTGCGCAACTGTACTTCCGCGGCAATGACTTCATCTACCGGAAAATTCGGGTACTCCTTGAGCAAAGACCTGATTGCCTTGTCGGCTTTGGCGTTGGCAACGATTGAGTTAAGATTCACTTCGGAAATTGTTTTTTTCTTCATAAGCTGTAATTTTTTTTGTAAATAATAAGAGATAACGTTTGCGTTCATAACACATATTTTTGTCAAAATCAAGTGCTATTTTGCATTTTATGCCGTTTATCCCGCCGCGTTTTATCCGCCGCTTCCCGCAATACCGCCGTTGTGACCTGACTTGCAAAGAATGCCGGACAATCTCAGAAATTTTCGCCTGTTCCGAATAATAATATTTTTTTTGCTTTCCTTATTGACTTTACGATTTTGCAACACTAACTAAAATATCAGTTGAATTAAAACTTTTTTAGGAGTTAACGTTATGAATATTAAACCTTTACACGACAAAGTGTTGGTTAAGCGTGTAGATGAAGAAACCAAAACTGCCGGCGGAATCATTATTCCGGATACGGCAAAAGAAAAACCGTCCGAAGGTATTGTTGAGGCTGTGGGTAACGGCTTCAGAGCCGACGACGGCAAAATTATCCCGATGAGCGTTAAAGTCGGTGACAGAGTATTGTTTGCCAAATGGGGCGGCACCGAAGTTAAATTGGGCGGTGAAACCCGTCTGATTATTAAAGAATCCGACATTTTGGCAGTAGTGGAATAATTGTAGAGAGGATAGAAAAATGGCAGCAAAAGATATTAAATTCGGAACGGATGCCCGCAGCAAAATGCTTAAGGGCGTGGAAACATTGGCAAAAACCGTTAAGGTAACGCTCGGACCGAAAGGCCGCAACGTTATGCTCGATAAATCGTACGGCGCACCGAAGTTAACCAAAGACGGTGTTTCGGTTGCCAAAGAAATTGTTTTGGCCGACAAGTTTGAAAATATGGGCGCGCAGCTGATTAAAGAAGTGGCGCAAAAAACCGCCGATAAAGCCGGCGACGGCACCACTACCGCCACCGTTTTGGCCGAAGCCATCATTCGCGAAGGTTGCAAAGCGGTTGCCGCCGGTATGAACCCGCAAGATGTCAAACGCGGTATCGATATGGCGGTTGAGGCTGTGGTTAAAGATGTTAAATCGCGTTCCAAGGCAGTTCAGTCATCGGCCGAAATTGCTCAAGTAGGCACTATTTCCGCCAACGGCGACACCACCATCGGCGAATATTTATCCAAAGCCATGGAAAAAGTCGGCAACGACGGCGTAATCACGGTTGAAGACGCCAAAGGGCTCGAAACCGAACTCGATGTGGTTGAAGGTATGCAGTTCGACCGCGGCTATCTTTCGCCGTATTTCGTAACCAACCCGGAAAAAATGAACTGCGAATTTGACAGCCCGTTTATTTTGCTTTTTGATAAAAAAATCTCCAACCTGCAAGCCATGTTGCCGATTTTGGAACCGATTGCGCAAAACGGACGTTCTTTGGTAATCATTGCCGAAGATATCGAAGGTGAGGCTCTGGCTACTTTGGTGGTTAACCGTATTCGCGGCGGCCTCAAAGTATGTGCGGTTAAGGCTCCGGGCTTTGGCGACAGACGCAAAGCCATGTTGCAGGATATTGCCACCCTGACCGGCGGTCAGGTTATCTCCGAAGAACTCGGAATGAAGCTGGAAAACGTAACCCTCGATATGCTCGGTACTGCTAAGCGCGTGGAAATCACCAAAGACGATACCACCATTATCGACGGCGCCGGCAACAAAGACGATATTGCCGGACGCGTTGCCCAGATTCGTAAGGAAATCGAGCAAACGACTTCCGATTATGACCGCGAAAAATTGCAAGAACGCCTAGGTAAACTCTCCGGCGGTGTTGCCGTAATCAAAGTCGGCGGTGCTTCCGAAGTTGAAGTAAAAGAACGCAAAGACCGCATTGATGATGCTTTGCACGCCACTCGTGCCGCGGTGCGCGAAGGTATTGTCGCCGGCGGCGGTGCGGCGCTGTTATATGCCACCAAGGCTCTGGAAAATGTTAAAACCGCCAATCAGGATCAGAATGTCGGCATTGACATTATCCGTAAGGCTCTGCAGGCTCCTCTGCGTCAAATTGCCGAAAATGCCGGTGTTGACGGTGCGGTTGTGGCCGGTAAATTGCTGGAAAGCAAAGATACCAATTTCGGCTACAATGCCCAAACCAATGAATATGTCGATATGCTCAAAACCGGTATTGTCGACCCGACCGAGGTTGTACGCACGGCGTTGCAAGACGCTGCTTCCGTCGGCGGTTTGTTGATAACAACCGAGGCCATGGTTACCGAGATTCCGGAAAAAGAATGTCATTGCGGTGACGGCGCGGCAGCAGCCGGCGGCATGGGTGGAATGTATTAATCAAACATTTTTCCTTTCAAAAAAACTCCCTGTCAAATCGGCAGGGAGTTTTTTATATAAAAAATTCGGACGAAGTTTTCAGCTTCATCCGAATTAAGTTACTGACCAATCACGCGATTGATTTCATTGAGCAGGGCGCGTACGGTGCAGCCGTTCTTCCTGAAGTTCTCATAGGAGTTGTCGGGTATGCTGATACCGTGGTTCTTCTCCAAAATCATCACCGATTCGATGATATCCAAGCTGTCCATAATCAGGTCTTCCAGCATATTGGAATCCAACAAGGAGTCGTCCGACATTTTCTTGACGTCTTCCCCTATTTCATCATTCAATACATCGCTGATGGCGACACGCAATTCATCCAGCGTTATTACTTTCTTTTCCATAAAAATAGCTTTAAAATTTATAAATTATACTCAAACTGTTTGCAGATATAAACCTTAAGCCTTTGCCTGTCAAGGAAAAATCCGTAAAATAGCCGCCAAAAATACTTGACAAAAATGAACCGGACGATTACAATAGCGGCAGGACAAAATCATTTAGATATGAAAACGCTGTTTATTATTGTTGTTGCAACTGCCGTAGCGGTATGTTGCATCTCATGGCTCGCATATCTTTTTTTGCGAAAGAAAAAAGATGTGCTTAGTGTATGTTTGAGAATCGCCGGCTTCTGGTGCTGTGTCGATTTACTTCTCGCTTTTGCATTCTTTTATATGCTGTCGTCCGATATCTATTACTTTAGACATCCGACTAAGTTGTATATTGTGCAATGCCTGTTCGTCGAGTCGTTTATCTGCGGTGTCGCCATCGGGTGCTTCGGTATGAATTACAACATCCGTCATGAAAAAACAGAGCAGGACGCATAGACTACAAATTCAAAGTTCTATACTGTATGAAAAAGTTATTGAAGAATTTGGCAATCGGAATAGCGATAGCTATCGTTGCCGCAGTTGCAATTTGTGGTGCCGTCTGGAGTTTCCACTCCATGCATCGTTTTATCTGGTTCGTCATTTGTGGCATAGCGTGCCTGTTCATCGGGCAGTACTTGGCCAATCCCGACTATGTTTATGTTGAGAGGAACGGCACGAAGTATCGCCAGAAGATACCCAAGATCAAACAGGTGGGTGCGGTTGCCGGAATTATCGTGGCCTTAGGCATTCTCGGTTCGCTGGTGTGGGCCATCGGTTACGGAGTCGCCGCGCTGTTCGAGTGGCATCCCGAATTCTGGGAAATGTATCTGCTCTATGGCGCCTTGACCGTCGCCGCGGTTATTATCAGCTTCATTGCCGTATTCCGCGCCTATTACTACTGTGATGACTTTTACCACAACCGCTATGGGGTCAGAGATTATGCCAAGAATCTCCTGATGTGGATTTTCATCACCTTGTGCGGTGTAGGTGTGGCCGGAGCAATACTTTATTATTTGTTCCCGTGGGCATTAAGGCACTAGGGTCTAAAAAAATTAAAAGCGTCGTTCTTAATTGAGCGACGCTTTAATATTTGTGCACATTATATATTTAATTAAGCTTTAGCCTGCTTGGCAACGATAGATTTTTTGATTTGCTTGGCTTCTTCGGTCAACTTGGTGTTGGAAGTAGAAGTCAAGAAAGAATCCAAACCGCCGTTGTGTTCAATCGAACGCAAGGTTTTGGAGCAAACTTTAAGCTTAAACACTTTGTTCAGAGCTTCGCTGAACAAAGAAACAACTTGCAAGTTAGGCATAAAGCGACGGCGGGTCTTGTTGTTAGCGTGGCTGACATTATTGCCGCTCTGAACACCTGTGCCTAAGATATCACATTTTTTAGACATTTTATTAATTCCTTAAGTTAAATTTAACAATATTGTTGTTCGTTATTACATTGATTTTATTGACAAGTCAAGCAAAATTATATAGAAAAGTGAAAAAATAATTAAAAACCCCGCACGAAAGAGGTAAAAATAGGCAGCGACGCTTAATAAGTATTATGTAGCGAAAGCTCAATCGGCCTCCGACGCCATATAAGAATTATGTACCCGTAGCTCAATTGGATAGAGTATTGGCCTCCGACGCCAAAGGTTGCGAGTTCGAACCTCGCCGGGTACGCCAATAAAAAAATCCCCCACAGCGGGGATTTTTTTATTGGCATAACGTGAGGTGAGAAGAACCTCGCCGGGCTTAATACCTGAAAACAACCTCAAAATGTTGTTTTCAGGTATTAAGGCGAAGTGAACGAGCCGAGCTAACAAGCGGCAGCGCCGTACAGCGAGGCCGTGAACAAGTGACCGCAGCGAGCCGTCAGGCGAGCAAGACGCCGAAAATCCCCCACAGCGGGGATTTTTTTATTGGTATAACGTGAGGTAAGAAGAACCTCGCCGGGCTTAATACCTGAAAACAACCTCAAAATGTTGTTTTCAGGTATTGAGGCGAAGTGAACGAGCCGAGCTAACAAGCGACAGCGCTGTGCAGCAAGGCCGTGAACGAGTGACCGCAGCGAGCCGTCAGGCGAGCAAGACGCTGAAAATCCCCCACAGCGGGGATTTTTTTATTGGCATATTCGGTGGTGGAGAACGAGCAACCTTTAGGTTGCGCGCGAGGATAAAAACAACCTCAAAATGTTGTTTTTACCGCAAGCGGCGAAGTTTTCTTAATGAGCAAGGGATGCAAAGCGACCGCGGCGAATTTAGAAAACGAGTGACCGAAGCAACACGTATGTGTTGCAAGACCGAGCCTCGCCGACAATTCGTATCAGCCCCAAAATCAGGAGCTATTCCCGTTCCTCGGATTGTTTTTTCTTAAATGCGGCATAACCGGCCTTAAACTGAGCTTGTGCAGTTTTATTTTCTTCCTTCTTTCTCTGCCGAATCTTATAAGCTGACAACTCGCTCTGATACTTTGCGCTGGCAATTACATCTTTATAATAGACGACAAGATTCAACAACCCGTCATTTTTGTATTTTTCTTTCAATTCATCATCACAATATATCTGTTTATTTTCCGGCATTTTAGGCAATACAAGCAACGACGTTAAATTGGGGTTACTGCCGCAATAAAAATCTCCGCCGACTTCTTGCGGCGCCCCTTCAAGCGAAATCAATTCGTTTTCTCTGCAAGAAAAGTCTCCTGCTACTTTTTGCGGTGCACCTTTCAGGGTGGCTAATTTATTATGGCTGCACAAAAAACTCCCGCCGATTTCTTGCGGCGCGCCCTCTAAGGTAGTTAATTGATTGTTTTGACATCCGAAACCTTCGTTAACGTCCTTTGGAGCTCCCGCTAAGGTAGTCAGCAGATTATCGTTACAATGAAAACCTCTGCCTGTTTTTTGCGGTGCGCCTTCTAAGGAGGTCAGCCGATTATCATTACAATAAAAATCCCCGACCACTTTTTGCGGTGCCCCCTCTAATGAGGTCAATTTATTAAAGGCACACCTAAAATCTCCGCCGATTTCCTGCGGCGCACCTTTTAATGAAGTTAATATATTGAAACTGCAGTTGAAATCGCCTTTAACGATAACTTTTGATAAATCCGGTAGCTCGGTCAAACCTTTACAGCTTAAATTAACCCTCCCTTCAATCACAAAACCATCCGGCAGATCATAAAGACTGTAGGTTTTTCCGTCTTGTTCAAACTCAAATTTATCGTTTATTTCTGCCATAGTCCCTATTCCTCGCGTTCGGCCGGCTTAAATTTTTTCTTAAACGCGGCAAATCCGGCCTTATGTTTAGCTTGAAAGGCCTGTTCCTGCTCCTTTTTCTTCTGATATATTATCGACTTATGCAACTCGCTTTGAAACAGCGGGCTCTTAACCAATTCGCCGTATTCAATACCGGTACCCTGCATGTGTGCGGAAAAACCGTATTTTTCATATAACTCGTCGTTGCAGTGAATCCTTGAAGATGTCCCAGCCATAACCGGCAAACCGACCAAACTCTCCAAATCATTGTTGAATCGGCACCAAAATCGTCCGCCCACGTTTTGCGGTCCGCCCTCCAGCGTGGTAAGTTTGTTGTATTCGCAGAAAAAATCTCCTACAATAATTCGCGGCGCTCCTTTTAAAGAAGTCAGGCTGTTGTTAGAGCATAAAAAATCGTTACCGACTACAGCCGGCGCACCTTCCAAGTCTGTTAATTTGTTATTGATGCAGAAAAAATTACCGCCAACCTCTTGCGGCGAACCTTTTAAGGAAGTCAGGCTGTTGAAACTGCACATAAAATCCCCTTCTACCTTAACTTTGGATAAATCCGGCAGCTCGGTCAGATTTTTGCCGGTCAGCACCAAATCGCCCTTAATCACGAATCCGTCCGGCATTTCGTAGAGATTATAGGTTTTTCCGTCCTGCTTAAGTTCCAAATATTTATCAGCCATATTTTAACTCCCTATTCCCGACCCTGCGCTTGTCTTTTTTTGAATGCCTCAAATCCGGACTTAAGTTTTGCCTGTCGCTCGGCATCGCGTTCTTCCCGCGTTTTTTTGCTTTCGCTTATTCTATGCATAATTTCCTGCGTTTTATCCTGAATCGCCTCCTGCCGATACACCGAATTGTTATAGAGTTCTCTCGCTTCAAAATAGCCGTACTCAAAACCGTATTTTTCGACCGCTTCCATATCGCAATAAATAATGTTGCGGTCCGCCAGTTTGGTAATACCGTATAAGGAGTCTAATTTATTGTGACCGCAGCTGAAATCATCACCGACTTTTTGCGGCGCGCCTAACAGGGTTTGCAAATTATTATACCCGCAGAAAAAACGTTTTCCGACCTCTCGCGGCGCACCCTCCAGCGAATAAAGCTTATTATAGCAACACGAAAAATCGCCGCCCACCTTTTGCGGCGCACCCTTTAAATCGGCAAGTTCGTTTCTCTCACAAATAAAATTTCCGCTGACTTCCCGCGGGGAGCCTTCCAAACTGGTCAGCTTATTACGTAAACACATAAAATCTCCGCCTACTTTTTGCGGCGCTCCTTTTAAGGAAGTAAGCTCATTATCGGAGCACTCAAAATTGCCCAAAACCGTAACTTTTGATAAATCCGGCAACTCGGTCAGCCCGTGAAATCGTATATCCAAATCGTCCTTGATAACAAACCCGTCCGGCAGGTCGTAGAGATTATATTTTGTCCCATCCTGAGCAAATAAAAGGGTGTCTTTTGTCATGGTCTTTTCTCCTTATTCTCGGTCTTCGTTCTGTTTTTTCTTAAATGCGGCATAACCGGCTTTGAATTTATTTTGATTAGCCTTATTTTCTTCGTGTTTTTTCTGCCGAAGTTCACTTATCCTCAGCTCATTTTGATACACCGGCGCGACCATCAAATCACTATAACAAATACTTCCGGCTTCCGTCGACGAACATCCGTATTTTACCATCAACTCGTCATTGCAATATATTTCGCGGTCTTCCGACATCTCGGGTAATCCGTGTAGTGATAACAAATTATCATTACCGTAGCAGCTAAAATCACCATCGACCTTTTGCGGCGCTCCGTTTAAGGTAGTCAGCAGATTTGTTTCACAATTAAAATCTCCGCCGACTTCTTGCGGTGCTCCGGTCAAGGAAGTCAGTTGATTATTTTCGCACCGAAAATCTCCGCCGACTTTTTGCGGTGCTCCGGTCAATGAAGTCAGTTGATTATTTTCGCAACCAAAACTTCCGCCGACTTCTTGCGGTGCTCCTTGCAAGGTAGTAAGCTTATTATTGTAACAAACAAAAGACTTTCCGACTTTTTGCGGTGCTCCGATCAAGGAAGTCAGTTGATTATCATAGCACCAAAAATCTCCGCCGATTTCTTGCGGCGCTCCGGTCAAGGAAGTAAGTTCATTATCGCGGCAACGAAAACTTCCTCCTACTTTTTGCGGAGCCCCTTTTAATGAAGTTAACTCATTCCCTTCACACAAAAAATCTCCCTCCACAGTAACTTTTGATAAATCCGGTAATTCAGTCAGACCTTTGTTATTTAAATACAAATCGCCCTTGACTACGAACCCGGCCGGCAAATCGGAAAGGATATAATCTTTGCCGTCCTGAGAAATATGAATCACACCGTCTATGCTATATTGCGAACACTTATCGGATTTATTGTTTCCGGTCAGCTTATCTTTTATTTGTTGAATTTGTTGGAGCAGGTTTTTCATTGCCAAACTTTCGCCTTGTTGCTTGTTTATGTCTAACATAGCAAAAAATTTCGCTTATTGCAACAGATTTTTGGCAATAAAAACCTAGAACATCATCATATTATATTTCAAATTATGCGGAACTTCGCTTTCGCCGCCGTGAGCATCGCCCAAATACGACAACGTGTAGCTGTATACCAGGAATCCGTACGGATTCAAGATACGGTCTTCCGGCCGCTTAAAGCGCAATCCGCCGTCGTAACCCACGCGCAACGTAGCGCGCCACAAATCAACTTTCGGAGTCGGGTTATCGCGAGTAATGTCATAGGTTTTGAACTGCACCATCCACATCGAGAGCGTGACGTGTTTGGTCCAAATAATTTCCACATAGCGCTGCAACCCCAGTTTTTTAAACTGTTCGTCGGCGGTTTTTACGTCTTTTTCGGTAAATTCTTTAAAGATTTCATCGGTGGAATACCAATCAAGAATCGAGTTCTTGCCCCATCTTTCCTTTAATTCGGCATAATCTTCGGTAATGGTATAACGCAACATGATATAGTCGCGGATATATTGTTCGGCAATCAAATCGCTGGCAAAATAAGGCCGCTCGTCTTTTTCCATCAGCTCCAGCTGGCTGGTATTGTTGTTAATGCGATACAGCTGCGGCTCAACGTGATAACTCGGCAAAATCAGATAGATAATACACGACAGCACCATATTGAAACAAATACTCAGACAGGTGGTGATAACCAAAAAACGCGATGTCCACAAATAACGCCGCTCCGGAAAAGCATCCACATGCACCCGTTCCGGAAAATACCCCAACAAATCCGGCGATTCTTTTTCTCTGTACTTAAATAATGTGCCTAATATCGAAACCATTTTAAATTTTAACCTCAATTTTACATTTATATCGTATATTAAAAGAAAAAGTGTAATAAAATGTTAATTTTTAACGGTTATTATAACTCAAGACGATTCATAAGTAAAGGACAGAAACATGAAAAAGTTGCTATGCTTGATGATTTGCGCACTGAGCGTTATTTCTTGCGCGAAAAACCAACAAAAATATTATCAGGAACAACAGGCGCAGTATATTCAGCAATATACCACGGTCGCCGGTCCTGAAGCCGCATACGCCGAAAACTGGAACAGTGCCATCCGTTTTGATGCCGATATGCAGAATATGTATGCGCAATCTCCGACCGTTATCGAAAAGCCGCTTGATATGTATATGACAATGGCGCTTGCCCTGAAATATAATTACACCGGCCGTATGATGCGCTATCAGGAAAGCTTGGCCAAAGCCGGCCACGCCGCTTATTCCGCTCTGCCGGAAATTGTTTCCAACGCCGGATATATCAACACCAACTATACCGATACCAGCCCGGATTTGAAGGTTGCCTGGAATATTTTGGATATCTCCACTCTGTACTTTATGAACTCCGACCCGATGCTTCAACAAAGCGTTGCCGCCGAAGAAAGCCGCAAAGTTATTCAAAATATTTTGCAGGAGGCACGCGTATTATATTGGAAAGCCTTGACCGCACAACGCTTGTTGCCGGTTTTGGATGAAACCATCGAACATATTACGCTCGACGTTGACGAGATGAATGCTCACGCCAAAGAATTGGCCGCCGAAGGCAAGAATCCGGAAACCGCGGAATTGATTAAAAAACGTAAATATATGGAAGCCGTACAAAAATTATCTACCCTTAAGCGCGATATGGAAACGGCGCACGAACGCTTAGCCTCGTTGATGGGCTTGCATCCGCAAACTCAGTTCTCGCTGGCCGGTAAAGAATACGGCAACTTCGCCCTACCGGAAATCAAGTCGAATCTGGCACAGCTCGAATGGTTGGCTCTGACCAATCGTCCGGAGCTTAAGGTTCACGATTTGCTGACCTCGGCCGATGATTTGAACCTGATTATCAGCTCTTTCCGTGATGATAACGGTAGCAATTATATGGATAATCAAACCCAATACAATCAACAATGGTGCAATGCCGCCAAAGAAATCTCCATGTCGGTTTATGAAGACAGCCGCAACGGCAAAACCCACACCATGGAAGACCTGCGCCGTCAGCGTATGACCTCGCTGATTTTGAACCAGGTATATATCGCTTGGGCGCGCTACACTTCGTCCATGGAAGATTATCTGATTGCCATGGAAATTGCCGGTACTTCGGAAAATATTGCGGAAGATATCGTTTCGGCTAAAGGCACCCACGCCGCTAAGAGTTTGGCCGAAGCCGCCCGCGCCATTTCCGACGAAACCAAAGCCTCGCTGGCCTATGTTGATTTCCAGGATGCGCTCGGCTCGCTGTATGCCACCATCGGTTTGGACGCCGTTCCGTATTATATGCTTAACGAATCGCCGTCGCGTATTGCCGTAACGCTGCGCGAGACGCTTGAAAAATGGAAAGACGGTGAATTTGTACCGGAAAGCCGTCCGTATTTGTTGGATATTCCGACTCACCGCCCGCCGGTTAACCTCACCAATGAAGCCGCTTTGCCGGATGTAACTTACGGTACCGGCGAAAGAATCAAGATTGAAGTTCCGGATTCGGCCTTTGCCAAGATGGGCTGGAACAGCGAAGAAATCCAGACCAAAGCCGGCTCGATTGACGATACTTCTCTGCCGAAATGGCTGAAGTATAACGATGCCTCCCGCGTGTTCGAGGGTATGGCAATGCCGGGCGACGACGGTATATATCCGATTAAGATTTATGCCATGGATAAAGAAAGCAACATCGCTTACTTAACCTTTACGCTGACCATTATCGACAACTATGTTCCGTCGATTAATGTTCGCGGCCTCAACCGCCAGCGCAAAGCAACGGTTATGAAGAAGTGCAGCGGGGCACAATGCACCGACGAAACACTCGACGATGTTCAGGTGATTATGCCGAATGTTCCGAAGCATTAATCACAGCCTTATATAATATTTAAAAGAGTCGGTTTTGGCCGGCTCTTTTTTTTGTTATTTCTTTTTTATTATACAGAATCGCATTGCTTAAGAAAAATCACATTTGCCGCTTATGTTTCTTAGAAGATACCGTGTGTTGTTAATCTTTATTAAGATTTTTTATTATTGAATTCAAATAGATATTGATAATGCATTGTTATTGTTCATAAGAAATCGGTTTTTTGCCCTTTGCCGCCGTTAATAACTTTATCCACTTGTGCATAAAATAATATATTTTTTTTTATTACGCAAATATAGGTATTTACCCTCCATTTTCCCTCTTTGAGCGAAAATTTATAAAAAAAAATTCTTGTTACATAATTTTATTTTTTGCAAAATCGTTTTCATGATGATTGTAGCAATATTGCTCTAAAAAAAATCCGATTATAACACAATATATTGTTATTTAACTTTTAATTAAACTATATATAGTAGTCTGCGAAAAGTTAAATAACTGACTTAGGGAGAATAAAAAAAATGGCCGAAGTGTACGAAATGAACACGAATAATATACACACTAACATTAAACACGTTACCAAACGCGACGGAACGCTGGCGGACTTTGACGGCAGCAAAATTTATAACGCTATCTTGAAGGCGGGCACTACCACCGGTGAGTTCGGTGAAGCCGATGCCTGGCTTTTGACCGCACAGGTTATGAAGGTAGCCAATTATAAATTTGCCGAAACCGTGCCGACTATCGAACAAATTCAGGATATTGTCGAACAAGCGCTGATTTCCTCCAACTATACCGCCACCGCCAAAGCTTATATTTTATATCGTGATCAACGTACCCGCGCCCGCACCGACCACAAAGTTATGGTTGATGTTGAAAGCTCGATTAACGAATATCTGGAAAGACTCGATTGGCGCGTAAATGCCAATGCCAACCAAGGCTATTCCAACGGCGGCCTGATTTTGAATGTTTCCGGTAAAGTTACGGCCAACTACTGGCTGAGCCATGTTTATCCGGCAGAAGTCGGTGAAGCACACCGCAACGGCGATATTCATATTCACGATTTGGATATGTTGGCTGCTTATTGCGCCGGTTGGTCTTTGAAAAATTTATTAAAAGAAGGCTTCAACGGCGTTCGCGGCAAAGCCGAAGCCAACCCGCCGAAGCACTTGTCGGCCGCGACCGGTCAAATGGTTAACTTTATGGGCACTCTGCAAAACGAATGGGCCGGTGCTCAGGCATTTTCTTCGGTTGATACTTATCTGGCTCCGTACATCAGAAAAGATAATCTGTCTTATGCCGAAGTTAAACAATGCATGCAGGAATTGGTTTATAACCTGAACGTGCCGTCACGCTGGGGTTCGCAAACTCCGTTCACCAACTTTACGTTTGACTGGGTATGCCCGGAAGATTTGCGTGACCAACACCCGTACATCGGCGGCCATATTGCCGGCCACGACGAAAACTTTATGCCGATTATCGAAGGTCAGGAAGAAATGCCGTTCACTTACGGTGATTTGCAAAAAGAAATGGATATGATTAACCGCGCTTATATCGAGGTTATGATGGAAGGCGACGTGATGGATCGTCCGTTTACCTTCCCGATTCCGACTTATAATATGACTCCGGATTTCCCGTGGGATGACGAAAAATCGCAGCTGTTGTTTGAAATGACTGCCAAATACGGTATGCCTTATTTCCAAAACTTCATTAATTCGGTTTTGAAACCGGGACAGATTCGTTCGATGTGCTGCCGTTTGCAACTTGATTTGCGTGAACTTTTGGCGCGCGGCAACGGCTTGTTCGGTTCGGCCGAACAAACAGGTTCCATCGGCGTTGTAACCTTTAACTGCGCTCGTTTGGGCTATGTTTACAAAGGCAACGAAGCCGGCTTATTCGGTCGCGTTGACGAGCTCTTGAATATTGCTCGTACCTCGCTTGAGATTAAGCGCAAAACCATTCAGCGTCTGATTGATAACGGCTTATATCCGTACACCAAGCGTTATCTCGGTACTTTGCGCAACCACTTCTCAACCATCGGCGTTAACGGCATTAACGAGATGATTCGCAACTTTACAAACGATGAACATCATATTGCCGACGAATGGGGCAAGGCTTTTGCCGAAAAATTCCTGGATTACATCCGTGCCAAATTGATTAAGATTCAGGAAGAAACCGGCCACATGTATAACCTCGAAGCCACTCCGGCCGAAAGCGCCACCTATCGTTTTGCGCGTGAAGATAAAAAACGTTTCCCTGGCATCATTCAAGCCGGCACCGAAGAAAATCCGTATTATACCAACTCTTCGCAGTTGCCGGTGGGCTATACCGATGACCCGTTCGAAGCACTTGATTTGCAGGCAACTCTGCAATCCAAGTACACCGGCGGCACCGTGTTGCACCTCTATATGAGCCAAAGAATTTCTTCGGCGAAGGTTTGCGGCGAACTGATTAAAAAGGTTCTGACCAATTACCGTCTGCCATATATTACTATAACTCCGACTTTCTCGATTTGTCCGAAACACGGCTATCTGGCCGGCGAGCACAAATTCTGCCCGAAATGCGACGAAGAAAAGAAGGCCGCCAAGATGAAAGCTTTTAAAGCAAGTAACGTTGCTTAAGAGCCGCAAGAACCATTGATGATTTAACAAAACACTTAGGAGAATATAAATGAACAACACCATTAATTTTGAAGACATTGCTTTAACCGACGCCGAGAGACAACCTTGCGAAATCTGGACCCGTGTGATGGGTTATCACCGTCCGGTTTCCGAATTCAACAAGGGTAAAAAATCCGAATACTATTCTCGTAAGTGTTTTGTGGAAGAAAAAGCGGTTATGCATTTGAGTCTGGAAGGAACATGCGGTTGCCAAATGGCTGCCGAATAATATCCGTTTCGGTTTGAGATAAAGGGAGGATTACTATAATTCTCCCTTTTTTGAAAGGCAAAAAATGATAGACGACAACAGATATAAACATATTCGCGGTGTTGCCGAGCTGATGATGCGGCTCGCCCCCAAAGGCAAAGAAAAAGAAATGTTTTTGCTCGGGCTTTTGCACGACATCGGCTATATCTATCAACCGCAAGAACATAATTTTTTCGGCGGGAATCTGCTCAAAGAACAGGGTTATAAATATTGGCAAGAGGTTTATTGGCACGGTGTTCCCGATTGCGAATACTCCTCTTATGAGCTTGATTTGTTAAACTCCGCGGATATGCAAATCAATGCCAAAGGCGAACCGGTTTCTTACGCCGAAAGGCTGGAAGACATCGGCTCGCGCTACGGCGGCGATTCGCCGCAATATCGGTTGGCAAAAAAAATGGCCGAATATTTGGAGGCCAAAGGCTTTGCTTCGGTTAAAAAGTGAGGAAACATGGAAAAAGATTTAATCAGAATCGGTGATATCGAAAAATTCAGTTTGGTGGACTTTCCCTCCAAAATAGCCGTGGTGGTGTTTATGCAGGGCTGTCCGTGGCGTTGCCCGTTTTGCTATAATCAATCGCTGCAAGACCCGAACGGCGAAACCGACGCCAAGTGGGAACATCTGATGCACCTGTTGGAACACCGCAAAGGGATGGTTGATGCCGTTGTATTCTCCGGCGGCGAACCGTTGTTGCAAAGCAATCTGCCGCAAGCCATGGATGAAGTAAAGGCCATGGGTTTTGAAGTCGGTCTGCACACCGGCGGCTACAATCCGGAAGCGTTTGCCAAAGTTATTGATAAAGTGATTTGGGTCGGTTTTGACATTAAGGCGCCGCTTAATGCCGAACATTACAAACGTGCCACCGGCGGAGCGGGCGACGTGGAAAAAATCAAACAAAGCCTCGATATGCTGATTAAGAGCGGCAAACATTTCGAATGCCGCACCACTTGTGACCCGCGGCTTTTGGATATTGCCGATATTTATACGATTGCCGATGAGCTGTCCGCACTCGGCGTAAAAGAGTATTATATCCAAAAATATCGACCGATTCCGAGCGATACGGCCACCCGAGAGAGCGATTGCGACAAGTTCTTTAAGGACGAAGCGCTGCTCTCGTATTTGCGTTCTAAATTTGCAGTTTTTGCGGCGCGAAAGTGATATTTCGCCGATATGGCTTTTTTTGCTTGCCTTCGGCTTGCAAAAGTGTTATGTTTATACATAAGGGGAAAGTAAATGGAGGAAGATAAAGCGAAAACCACGGAAGCCAAAAGCGTCGGTAAAGTTGAAGTACCGGCCAAGGCGGAAGTTACGCGCACGCCTACTCTCAAGCCTGAAGATATTCCGCACATCAATGTTACCGCCGCGCCGCAATATAAAGGAAGTCAATTTTCCAACGCCACCGACAGTATTAAAGGTAAAAAAGAAACCTACACCGTAGATGCCCGAAAATCGATTTACGGCGGTGACATGTCAGCCGTTATCCAAGAAAATGTTGCCACCAGTACGGTCACTAAAAATTATTCGCAGTCCGAGCGGGTGGTGACCAAACAAAACTTGAGTGACTCCCACTACGGCAGAACAACAACCACCTATACCCAATATAAAGACAAACGGACGGCGCAAAGTTCCGAAACAACAACCGGATATTCTTCCTACGCATTGGCGCAAAGCCGCGGTTATGCCGACCACGATGAATGGCAAAGTTCGAAAACACATACCACTACCATTGATCGCAAAGGCAACGATCGCGGTGTGACTTCACATTATGAGTCCGCCTCTGTCGGCAAATCTATAAAGAGTGACTTCAGGGATACCATGAAAAAGGACGGAACTTTAGCAAGATATGCCAGAGTCAGCGCCAATCATAATGTTGTCGATCACCCGGATAAAGCATATTTGCGACAAGGTGATAACAGCGGCGAAACTTTTTATGCCGGCATGAACGATAAGGGAACTCATTATAAAACACACAACACCAAAACCGGCGAAGACACCTATCTGTACTCCTACAGTGACGGCAAAGTTGACGGTTACATTTATAATGAAACTACCAAAGAATACAAAGCACTTTCCGAGAAAAAAATTCGCAAAATGCTGAAAAGAGACGCCAAGCGGGCAGAAAAAGTCATCAGCGGTTTAGCCGGTAAGGATATCCGGACTTTGGATGATTATTATAACAGTCTGCCGACTGTCGAAATTGAAGGTAAAAGACTGAATCCGATGGAATTCTTTGAAGGTGATCTAAGATATGATACCGCTTATCAGCAAAAAGCTCAAGAGATGGGAGCCGCCAACCGCCAACGCCTGGCCGAAAGCCGTATGGTCACGGCCGAAGATATCGTGGCCGCCAAAATGCAACAATATAAATCGCGCTGATACCCTATCGAGCGGCAGACTTTTACTCTCCCGGCATAAATTTATTTTCTCTTTTTAGTTGACTTATTTAAAAACACTCGTTAAAAGATTGCAAAAAAAAGGCAATCAAATGTTCATGACGCAATATCTTCATCACTTAAACAAATTCGCCCGCACCGGGGTCAAATTCCGGCTCGGTAAACACTCGTTTATTGTGATTAAAGGCTCGCATTTGTATTACGTTTACAAACGCTACGAAAAGTCACTTGTATATATCGAAAACATCAAATGCTAGCCGCTACGCTTTGCTCGGGTTCGGCAACAACGAACATATCAGCGCCAACAACAGCACCATCACGCTCATCATCAGCGGAATCCGATTGCCGTACTGCCCGAACGGGGTTAAATGCGCTTCCTCCGGCTTTACCAAAGCATCAACCATACCGCGCGCTCCGAGCGGAATCTGTGCCACAATTCGGCCGTACGGATTGATTACCGCACTTATGCCACTGTTGGCACTACGCACCACCGAAATCCCCTCCTCGACCGCACGCATTTGCGCCGCCGCCAGGTGTTGATAAGGTCCGGAACTGATACCGTACCAGCCGTCGTTGGTCAGCACCACCGCCCATTTAGGCCGATCGGCACCTTTTTTTACCACCTCGTCGGAAAAAATAACTTCATAACAAATCAACGGCGCAAATTCCGGATAATCGCCGACTTTGATGGTTTTGAACTTTTCGCCGCGTCCGAATTCCGCCACCGTGTTGGCTATCGGCCGCACCCACTCCGGCAAATATTTTCTAAACGGGATATATTCGCCGAACGGCACCAGGTGGCTCTTGTCATACCACCCGACCAACGTGCCTTTTTTATTGATTACCCCGAAAGAATTGTACGGCGTATAATAATACCCGTCATCAACCCGACGCAGAAAACCGGTTATCAAATGCCCGTATGTCGGCACCGCCGCCGTCAGCTTGCGATTATGATTTTCGTCATAGAGTAAATCGTACGGATATGCCGTTTCGCCCCAAACCGTAAAGTCAACATAGCCGATATCTTTTTCCCGGCTCAAATCAATATAAGTTTGCAGATTTTCCTCCAGCGCCGCGCGATCCCACTTTAAGGTCTGCGGAATACTCGGTTGCACCAAACGCACCATAATCGAATGTCCGTCCGGTACTTCGGGCTTGGTATCCAAAACATATTCGCCGAATTGCCAGACGCCCAATCCCGCCAGCAAAGACAAACACGCCGCCGCGGCCCGATATTTATTCGGCCGTACCAGCCAAACCGCCGGCCATGCCGCCACCAACACCGTCAGCAAAGAAGTGCCGTAAGTGCCGAACACCGCCAAAATCTGCAACATCGTCGGATGAAAAGTCAACACCGAGCTTATCGGATTCCACGGAAATCCCGTCAGCAAAAAGCTGCGCAACCATTCGGCAGATAAACACCACACGGCGGCAAACAGCAATATTTTAGAAAATATGTTGCGCCCGTATTTGGTAACCGCCACCGGCAGAATCGTAAACAGGCCGAAGAACGCACCGTTTAGGAGCAACACCGGCGGATACAGCCAGCCGGTTTGCGCCACATCAATCAACAAGGCGTTGCCGATCCAATAAAAACCGGCAGCAAAATAACCGAAACCGAACCAATAGCCCAAACCCGCCAACTTACGGGTACGATTGGTTCCGAAAGCCAGAAACATCAGGCCGGAAAAAGCCAAAAACAGCGCCCAGAGCTGATGATACGGCGGCAAAGCCAAAGTCAAGATTGCGCCCAAAACACAAGCCGCCGTTTTCGGATATTTGATAACGATTTTAACCGCCTTTTCGCCCCGCGACAAATCGTCTTTGCTCTCCGCCGCCTGCAAACTGTCCGCAACCGGCAACTCCTTCACCGGCGCAATTTGCGGCGCCGCTTTCTTACGTGTCGTCGTTTTGGCTTTGCTCGTTTTTTTCTTTACCGATATTTTTCGTTCCGTTGTTTTGCGCTTTTTTTCTGCCATTATTCCCCCTCATACGGATCAGCTATATTCAGCATTTGCAAAATTTCTTTTTCCGCATTTTCCATATACGCTGCCTCGTCCGGCGTTTGATGGTCATAACCGGAGAGATGCAAAAAACCGTGCGTAAGCAAATGGCAAAAATGCTCTTGCAGCGTAACTTCCTGCTCGGCGGCCTCGCGCACCATGGTTTCGTACGCCAAAATAATGTCGCCGAGTTCAATTTCGTCATACGGCTCGTTATCGGCATCAAAATCGGCAAAATCCAAATTGGCAAAAGAAAGCACATTGGTCGGCTTATCCATGCCGCGAAACTCCTTATTGAGCCGATGCACCGTTTCGTCATCACTCAGACACACGTTAATTTTCAGCGGCTTGAAACCGTTCAAAAACTCCAAATTTTCGTGCGTCCGCAACCAGCCGAAAGCAGCAGTTTTTACCTTTTCCGCCACCTGCTCTATATCTGCAATCGCCGCCGACCAACGCTTGTCTTCAACAATCGTTTCTAAAATAATCTCAGACATTTTCGTAACGATCTGCCTCGTGATTACGTTTGCTTTTTTCTTCGTAAGCCTTAACGATTTTAGCCACCAAGCCGTGCCGTACCACATCTTCGGAGCCGAACGTTACCGAAGAAATGTTATCCACGTTTTTCAGGGTACTCAGCGCGTCACGCAGGCCGGAAATCACCCCGCTCGGCAAATCCACCTGGCTCAAATCGCCGTTAACCACCATGCGCGAATTTTCGCCCAAACGGGTTAAAAACATTTTCATCTGCATCGGCGTAGTGTTCTGCGCCTCATCCAAAATAATGAAAGAATTAGCCAAAGTACGGCCGCGCATAAAGGCAAGCGGTGCGATTTCTATTTCGCCCAAAGCCAGCTTTTTATCCACCTGTTCCGCCGGCAACATTTCATAAAGCGCATCATACAGCGGGCGCAGATACGGATCGACTTTTTCCTTCAAATCGCCCGGCAAAAAGCCTAAGTTTTCGCCGGCTTCCACCGCCGGACGCGACAGGATAATCTTATCTATCGTGCCCTCAAGCATCATTGAAACCGCCAATGCCACCGCCAGATAAGTTTTACCGGTACCGGCCGGTCCGAGGCCGAACACCAGTTCGTTTTTCATCATTTCCTGAATATATTTGGCTTGGTTGGCCGAACGCGGATAAATATAGCGTTTTTTGGTTTTGAGCACAATATCTGTCATATTCTGTTTATCATCTTCGGTGTGCACATCGCCGCTCATTCTGACGGCCGCTTTCACTTCCTGTTCGCCCACATCAACCCCGCGGCTGACCTTGTTATACAAGATTTCAATCGCCGTTTTGGCATTTTCCACGTCGCTCGCGCTACCCTTAACTGTAATCTGATTACCGAAGCTCAAAATCTCGACATTGAGCATTTTTTCAATCAGCCGCAAGTTGCTGTCTGCCTCGCCGACAAGCTGTTGCACCAGTTGATTGTTAAACAATTCAAAACAAATTTCCGCCATATTAAATCTCCTTTCCGGTCAGCGAATTGGTAGTCGCTTCCACAATTTTTGCCTCAATGATTTTGTTTATGTTAGCACTGTCTGTTTCAATATGCAAGTTTTGCATATACGGAGTGCGTCCGATAAGTTGCCCTTTGTGCCGCCCCTTTTGTTCCAGCAGCACCGGCATAACCTTACCGACACAAGCCTGATTAAACTTGGTTTGATAATCAAATAAAAGAGTTTGCAAAATATCCAAACGTTCTTTTTTAACTTTTTCTTCCACCTGATTATCCATTACCGCCGCCGGTGTTCCCGCTCTGCGGCTGTATTTAAATGAAAACGCCTGAATATATTTCACTTCATTTACCACATCGAGCGTCTTTCGGAAATCCTCGTCGGTTTCGCCCGGAAAGCCGACAATAAAGTCCGACGACATGCCGATGTTAGGATTGGCTTTTTTGAGTTTTTCCACAATTCGCAGATAGTCACCCGAAGTATGCCGCCGGTTCATCGCCTTCAAAATCCGGTCCGAACCCGATTGTATCGGCAAATGCAAATACGGCATCAACACCGGGATATCCTTGTGGCAAGCAATCAGCTCGTCGCTCATATCCGCCGGATACGAAGTGGTATAGCGAATACGCTTTATTCCGTCAAGCTCCGCCACCCGATGTAACAAATAAGCCAAATCACGTTCCTTGCCGCTTGCATCTTCGCCGTGATACGAGTTGACATTTTGCCCCAGCAAATTGATTTCCAGCGTGCCGGTCGCCAAAAGGCGCTTGGCTTCCTTAATCACTTCTTCCACCGGCCGCGAATATTCCACCCCGCGGGTATACGGCACCACGCAATAAGTGCAGAAATTGTTGCAACCTTCTTGAATCGCCAAAAACGAACACGCTCCCTGCGCCTTATTTTCCGGCAGAAAATCAAACTTACTTTCGGCCGGAAAGTCCGTATTTACCACGCTTTCCTGCTCTTTATTCTGCTTAATTTTGCGCAACACTTCCGGTATTTTATGATACATCAGCGGCCCCAAAGCAAAATTCACAAACGGCGCCCGTTTGATAATCTGCTCATCCTCGGCCTGTACCACACAACCGACTACTCCGATAATCGTTGACTTGCCGGCTTCTTCACGTTCCAACTGAATCAAATGAGCCCGTCCCAAATCGGAAAACAGTTTTTCCGCCGCCTTTTCACGAATATGGCAGGTATTGAACAGCACAATATCGGCATCAGCCTGTCTTGACGTTTCCTCATAGCCTTCATTTTTCAGCATATCGGCGATTCGCGATGAATCATAGACATTCATTTGACAACCGAAAGTTTTAATAAAATATTTTTCAGACACTTTATGTTTCCTTATAATTTCGTTATATTCATCTTTAAGCCATTATCGGCAAAATTTCAAATCTTTTTTCCGCTTTTCGCAAAAAAACCGCAGAACATTTCGCTCTGCGGTTTTCTCTTGGTATTTCAGCGTTCAGAATATGTCCGACACGGCCGGACGATATTTTGCTTTAATCTTGTGAAAAATACAGCAAAATAATGCACCGCGGCGAAAATTTATAATTTTTTAATTTGTCTTATATAAAATACGCTCTATATTAGTGTTTGAAGGAGAGGTACCCCTATGTCCAACATTACCAACATTCTGCCGTCATACCTTAATTCGGCATCCGCAGAAGAAAAAATCATTTTCTTCAAAGTATTGCTTCATTTGGCTGATGCGGACGGCTTTACCGATAAAAACGAAATAACTTTCATTAAAGAAGCGGCGCAGGCTCAAGGTATTGAAGTTGACAGCCTCAAAGATTTTGATGACGAAGCCAAAGTTTTGGAAGAAATCAAAATCATCAAAAACCGCCATCTGGCAATGGAGCTGATTCGCGAAATGTGTATGCTGTCTCACGTTGACAATATCCTTTCCGACGAAGAAACGCTGTTTATCGGCAAAGTGGGGATTGCCCTCGGTATTGAGATGGAAAAAATCGAGCAAATCAGTAACTGGGTTATCGACCATATTTTCTGGCTGGAACAGGCTAAAGTTATTTTTGAGGAAAGATAATTTATGGGGCGTTACGAAAACTGTGCACATTTTGATGCTTTGTATGACGCAACGGAAAACTGTTTTCCGGCGGTCAGCCGTCAGAATGCCTGCACCATTTTGCGCGAAGTGATTTTGGCTCCGGACGACTATACGGTTGAGTTCGGCAACAAAACTTACGACAAGCCGGAGATTATGGATAAACTGGCCAAAGAACTGACCTTGAGCTGTGTTTACGAATCGCCCGAACAAACGCACTACGATATTTTGGAAAACGCCGCCAACATCATCAAACACATGAACGACGGCTACATCACGCGGGAAGATTACGAAGAACGCTCCGAATTTTTGGAAATGATCGAGCGCTACGAATTTACGCTGTTTACGGCCTTTTGTCTGTTGCGCGCTTTAGATACCGATGATACTTCCCGTTTGGAAGAACTGCGGCTCAACATCACCCGTTTACGCGAGATTCACGATTTGATTTCAAATTATACCCGCGATGAAACGGATACCGAGGTCGGGCGCGAAGATTATGAACGCGCCAAGCCGATTTATAAAATGCTTAAATCGCTGCAAAGTTTGGGTTACGACTATAATTTCAGCCCGAAAGAGCGTGCCAGTTTGGATATTGACCACGAAGACGATACCGATTTGACCGATTCGTTCAATGCCGTGAATTGGCTCAAAAGAATTATGTTGTTGGAACTGCGGCTCGAAGTAGGTACGCCGGTAGAAGTAAGAGAAACCGCCGCGGCTCCGCAAAACGAAGCGCCGCAAGAATCGTCCGCACCGGCAAATGACGACATCAGCGAGCGTATTGCCCTGTTGCGCGGAACATATAATAAAAGAAGATTTGACAAGAACAGATTTCTTGTGTTAGAAAAAGCTAAAGCATCGTCACCGAGCGGTGACAATATTGATTAAGGAGTTCAAAAATGGGAATTATCGCATTATTCTTATTACCGCTGTTAAATATTCTCAGCATTGCGATTGATATTTATTTCAAAATCGTGGCCGTGGACATCATCCTTTATTGGATGTTCCATTATAAACTGATGTCCGTACACAATAAGTATGCGGAAAAATTTATGGAAATTTTAAAGAACCTGACTGAACCGGTGTATAAATTGATTCGGCAAAAAGTTCCGCCTATTTCCGGCTATGATGTTGCCCCGTATGTTTTGTTGTTGGCCATCATCTTCGTATATCAGTTTGTATCGAACCTGACCGAATGGGTTAAACAGGGATTGATGTGACACAGTTATTTTTCGAACCGGGTAAAGACGGATTTTTCATCCGTATCAAATTAACCCCCAATGCTTCGTCTTGCGGTTTCGGTGAGCTTTTTGTTTATACCGACGGCGCGGTTTATTTAAAGGCCGGGGTTACCGTTGCTCCCGAAAAAGGCAAGGCCAATAAAGAGCTAATTAAAATGCTGGCCAAAGAACTGGAAATTTCCAAACAAAGCATTGAATTGGTGTCCGGCGCCACCACTCACTATAAAAAGTTTTATGTTGCCCTGCCGCTCACCGTGCCGCTACAAAATAAACTAAATGATTTAGTCAAAGGAGATAAAGATGACTGCGCAAATAATTGACGGACGTTTGATTGCCGCACAAATCCGCGACAGCCTCAAACAACAGATTTCCGCCTTGCCGCGGGCTCCAAAACTGGCTATAATTTTGGCGGGCAACGACTATTCCAGCCTGATTTACGTGCGCAACAAACAAAAAGCCGCTGCGCAAATCGGCTTGGAAACACAGCTCTTTCATCTTGAAGAAACAACTTCCGAAAGCGATTTGTTGCAATTAATCGACCAATGCAACGCCGATTCGCAAATAAACGGAATTATCGTGCAATTGCCGTTGCCGGAGCATTTGAACACCCACCGTATCATCAACCGTATTTTGCCGCAAAAGGACGTTGACGGCTTCCATCCCTACAATACCGGAATGTTGCAAAATAACGAAAAACCGTATTTTATCGCGGCAACTCCCCTCGGAATTATGACTTTGGTTAAGTCCGTATGCCCGATTTTGAGCGGCAAAAACGTGGTTATCATCGGCGCTTCGCTGATTGTCGGCCGCCCGCTCGCCACACTGATGCTCAATCAGGAATGTACGGTAACGATTACCCATATCCATACGCAAAACATTAAGGAGTTGACCCGCAAAGCCGATATTTTGGTGGCCGCCTGCGGTGTCGCCGAGCTGGTTAAGCGTGATTGGCTGAAACCGGGAGCGATTTTGATTGATGTCGGTATCAACCGCCAAAACGATAAAATCTGCGGCGATATAGATTTTGACGATGTTCTTTCCACCGCTTCCGCCATTACTCCGGTGCCGGGCGGAGTGGGACCGATGACTATTGCCATGCTCTTAAAAAACACTCTCGACGCTTATTTTTTGCAAAACAAACCCCTTTAATCCGCCGCTTTTGCCATTATATTTAAAACCTCGTTCATTGATGGAGGTAAATATATGCAGCAAACAAATTCCGCCGACGTTTTTTATTATGATGCCAGACGCGGCGTCCAATCGGCCTTTGCCGATATTTTTGAAAACAAGGCCCTGAAAACGTTTACCTCCGACAATATTTACCGCTTTTTGCGCTACGCCGAAGAATTGTCGCCCGAGGTAATGGTTCTTAATTTGAGCGGCAGCGATAAGCAAATCGCCTCCCTCGTGCAAAATTTTGAAAACAAGCCCGAAACCGGCAATTTTCCGATTATCGTCATGCATTCGCAAAACGAACCGTTTGAAGTCAGCCCGCGGGTGGCGCATTATTTGAGTATGCCGCTTGATTATCACCGCCTCTCCGACATTGTCGAAAGTTACAGTTTCGGCGCCAAAAAACACCAAATATTGCTGCTTGACCGCTTTTCGCCGCGCTCTGATAAGCTGCACGAATGGTTGGCAGCCCGCAACATTTCTTATTTTGAAGTACACAACATTGACGCCGCCGCCCGCTATTTGCAAAAGAATCAACCTTATGCGGTATGGGTTGAATATGCACCGGAATTCATCTCCGCTCGCCACGGTTTAGCGCATCAACGCATTTTTTATGTGGATAGACATCAGGATACAGCTGAAATTCAAAAGTTTTTGCCTTAGTATTGCTTCATGTTTGCAACAACTGAAGGAAAAACATGTCTTTCAACAACTTTGTTCGCCGCATTTATGACGAGGTTATTCACTTATCCGCCAAACAACACGCTTTGTTTTGGCTGGCGGTGATTTCGTTTGTGGAAAGCTCGTTTTTCCCGATTCCGCCGGATATTATGCTGATTCCGATGATTTTGGCCGCGCCGAAACAGGCCTGGAAGATTGCCGGTGTCTGCACCGTTGCCAGCGTTATCGGAGCTTATCTCGGCTATATCATCGGCTTTTATTTCTTTCAGCTCATTGCCGAACCGTTGCTGAGTTTTTACGGCTACTTGGAAAAATTCAACGAGTTCAAAAACCTTTACAACGAATACGGTGCATGGATAGTGTTTGGCGCCGGCATTACTCCGTTTCCGTATAAAATCATTACCATTGCCAGCGGTGTGGTACACTTGAATCTGGCCGTGTTCACCGTTGCCTCGGTTATTGCCCGCGGCTTAAGATTTTTCTTGATTGCCTGGCTGTTGTATGCTTACGGCGAAAAAATGCGCACGTTTATCGAAAAAAATCTCGGTTGGTTGTCGGTATTATTCTTAATCTTGCTGATCGGCGGCTTCGCTCTGCTCAAGTTTCTCTGAGATTTCTTTTTTGAGCTTCATCATATAGTCCACCACGTCCTGGTCTTCCCAGTCGATAGAGCCGGTAATCTGCCCGACTTCTTTGCCGTTTTTATTGACCAAAATCGCCGTCGGAGTTACCGCAATCGCCATACCGCCGCGAAAGTTTGACTTACGGTCGTTGTAGCTGACCATATTATCGGCGCCGAGCCGTTTCAAAAACGCCCGCTTTTCCGCCGCCGACTTCCACTCATTATCCGGCGATATCAGAATAACCTCTATTCCCTTGCCCATTGTTTTGCGCACAAATCGCCCCAGATGCTTCAAATCTTTCAAACACGGACCGCACGTTCTGGACCACACCACCGCCATCAGCAAATCGGACTTAAACTCCGTCAGTTTATAAGCATTGCCGTTATCGTCATAAATACTCAGTTGCGGAATATAGCGCGGCTGCGGAAACATGTTTATTTTGGCCTCCGCCGTGCCGATACACGCCGCAAGCAACCACAAAACCGTAAATATTTTCAAAATCTTATTCATTAATTAACAACTTTCTGCGAAAAATATAAATTATCTTTAACTTTTAACCGATAATATGCTAAATATAGTTAAAGATTCAAAAATAAAAGGTTAATAAATGCAAAATCCATGTAAAATATTTTTGCTGTTTTTGATGGCAGCATTCGTAATGACCAATTTAACCGCCTGCGGACGCTATTCTAAGCCGCAACCGGTGGCGGGCAGCGGTTTTCCGCACAGTTATCCGCCCGCGGAGAGGAGTAAATAAATGGCTGACAAAAATACCATTGAACGCATCCCGTATGTTGAATTTGCCGACAACGCCAACGAACGCACTCCGTGTGTGTTGGTGCTTGATTGCTCCGGTTCCATGCGCGGCGAACCGATAAAGCAACTCAATGCCGGTCTGGTGGCACTCGAAAACGAACTTAAGGACGATATTGACGCCAGTTCGCGTGTGCAACTGTTGATTATCAAGGCTTTCGGCAAAGACGAAGTAAAAATCGAATCTGACTGGACCGACGCCATGAATTTTTCGGCTCCGGTAATGGAAGCCGGCGGACTTACCCCGCTCGGCAAGGCCATGGAAACAGCCTTACAAAAAATTGAGGAACAAAAGTGCCTTTACGACAGCTGCGGCGTAACTTCAAAACGCCCGTGGATATTCCTTATCAGCGACGGCGAGCCGACCGATTACGGTTGGGAAGATTCGGCGGAAATCTGCCGCTATGCGCAAAAAAACAAAAAGGTGGTGATTCACGCCATCGGTACTCAGGGCGCTAATTTGGATAAATTGGCCAAGTTTTCGATGTTGCCGCCGAAACGCCTGACCGGCCTGAAGTTTACGGAATTTTTCCTCTGGCTCAGCCGCAGTGTTTCGTGCATTTCTAAGGCAGCGCCTAATGCCAATAACTATCTCGATGACATAACGGAATGGAATGAAAAGTAAGAAATATGCCGACAAACAGCAATAACATACGGCTTTTATCCGTCTCGGTCCGCGGCTCGTTGCACAAAGCCAACGGCTTGCCTTGCCAGGATTACAGCTGTTATCGCCGGCATAAAAACAAGGCGGTCGGGATTGTTTCCGACGGTGCCGGCTCGGCCAAATATGCCCAAACCGGAGCCAAAATCATCTGCGAAACCTTGTGCGATTTGCTGATAAGAGCCAATCTGAAAAACATTCGCCAAACCGTGATTGATGCCATCAACGTAGCGCGGCAAAAGCTCATCTTGCATCGCTTCAACAAGAGCAAAAGTGCCGATGATTTAATCAATTTCTCGGCAACCATGGTCGGATTTTTCTATCATAACGGCCGCGGGGTATTTTTCCACATCGGCGACGGCGCCGGTATTGCTTTCGGCACCGGCTCTTATGACAATATGATTATTTCCGAGCCGGAAAACGGTGCTTTTTCGTGCGAAACTTATTTTTACACCATGGATGATTGGCAGGATTGCTTGCGTTTTATTCCGTTTGAAAACGTCGACCGTTTGTTGCTGATGACCGACGGCGTGACCGGATTCGTTTTTTCCGACGATTTTTATAAAATCCATCGCAAATTCCTGATTCCGATTGTCGAATATTTAGAAAAAGAAAATCGCCGCACCTATGCGGTTAAGGCGCTTAAAAACACTTTGGACGATGTGCGCGCCCGCCGGCTCAATGCCGACGATAAAACCATTTTATGGGCCAAACTGCAATGACCGAAACCGATATGACATATTTGGCTTTATATCCCGACGGCCATAACGAAAAAATTATGTTGGGCGAACTGCTGAACAAAGGCGGTGCCGCCGGCAAAATTTATCGCGACGCCACTCATCCGCGCAGTGTTGCCAAGATTTTCCACGAAAAAGAGCGCAGTGATACCAATCGGCAAAAGCTCGAAGCGATGTTGCTCAATCGCCCGAATATTCCGACCATTACCGATGATGACGGCAAGGAATATTTTCAAATTACCTGGCCGACCGCTTTGCTTGAAGATTCTCAAGGTTTCTGCGTCGGTTATCTAATGCCGGAAATAGATACCACCGAGGCCATATCCCTCGACCACCTCATTCAAAAAGCCGTACGCCAGCGCCTCGGTTTGACCGAACGCTATGTCGCCCGTGTCTTTGCGGCATTTAATATTGCCACCATTGTTGCCAAACTTCACGCTTGCGGCCACTACATTGTTGATTTAAAGCCGTCGAATGTGTATGTTTACAAAAAAAATCAGTTAGTGGTAGCTTTCGATTGTGACGGATTTTCGATTAAGGGCGAAAACGGCGCACGCTATCCGGCTGAATTTGTGAGCGAAGAGTATATTTATCCGGAAGGAATGGATTTAACTTGTAAAGAAATGGGCGAAGAACAGGATAAATTCGCTCTGGCGGTGATTATTTTTAAGCTCTTAAACGAGGGAATTCACCCGTTTTCAGGTACTCCGTTTAAAACCGGTGATATGCTCTCCATTCAGGAACGCATAGCCGAATACCACTATGCATACGGCTTTTGGCCGGATTCGTATCAGAAACCTAACCCGTACAGCATTCATGACTATTTGGATAAGGAAACCATGAACCTGTTCGAGCGCGCCTTTACCAAAGGCGGCGAACGACCGACAGCTCTGGAATGGCAAACTCATTTAGCTTATTTGCTGGATCATCGAAAACAGTGTAAAAAAGATAAAAATCATATCTATTTTACCCCGAAAGGTTGCGGTTTGTGCATTGTCGCCGAAAAGTTCAAGGAACAGGTGGAAAACTATAAAAAACAGCAGGAAAAACCGGAAACCGTGCGCGGTTTGAGCCTGAAAAAACTGGCAACCGAAAATTTGCGCAAGACCAAATTGGAAAAAGAGCAGATTAAAAACATCGGTCATTATTTTTTATACGCTATGCTGGCGGTTTATTTGCTGTTTTTCACCTTTTTATATAAAATTGCCGGCATATTCAAAGATATTTTGACCGAAAGCGGTATCTTTGTGCAGCTGATTCTGGTGGTTTTGAGCATTATCGGCATAAATCGCCTGTTGGCGGTTGTTGCGCAAAAACTGCCGGACCGCAAAAATCAAAACATTCTGAGCATGCTGCAAATCTACGGCTATATTTGCCTGTTAATCGCCTTTATCGTGGTCAACGGTTTACCGCTCGATTGGTTCCGTTTAGCCCCGTAAATTCACAATAGTTTCCCTCGGGTAACTATAGGTCGTAAAAGTGCCTACTTTTCAAATAAATAAAAAGTGATTATATTTTTTTAAAAATATTCCGAATCGATTCGGAAAACGGTATTTTGTGGCAAAAAACAAGAGAGGCGTAACACAATGAAAGCACTAAACAAACTCAACATTTCAGGGGCTATGGTATATCCGCTGATTGAAGGCGGCAAAGGTATTAACGGTACCGACGGCAAAAGTTCCGGCTCTTGGGCCAAAGAAGGCGGTGTCGGCACCATTTCGATGGTAAGCCCGACCGAGATTTCGCTTGAGGGCTCGATTATTCCGGAAATTTTCCACGAGAAAATTCGCGCCAAACGCCACCGCGAAATGGTTGAATATGCTATCAAGGGCGGCATCTCGCAAGCGCAGATTGCTCACGATATTGCCGGCGACAACGGCCGTATCCATATCAATATGTTGTGGGAAATGGCCGATTCGCAAGAAGTTATCACCCGTGTACTTGATGGCGCCAAAGGTCTGATTCACGGCGTTACCTGCGGTGCCGGCCTGCCGTATAACTTAGGCAAGATCGCTTCCGAGCACAATGTTTATTACTATCCGATTATTTCTTCGGCACGCGCCATGACTGTTTTATGGAAGCGTTCTTTCAAAAACTATGCCGAATATTTGGGCGGTGTGGTTTATGAAGATCCGTGGTTGGCCGGCGGCCATAACGGCCTTTCCAATGCCGAAGACCCGCTTTCACCGGAGCGCCCGTACGAGCGTCTGGTTGCCTTGCGTCAGGTTTTGAACGAACTCGGCCTCAAAGATTTGCCGATTATTATTGCCGGCGGTGTTTGGAGCTTGAGCGATTGGCAGGATTATATCGACAATCCGGAACTCGGCAACGTTGCTTTCCAATTCGGCACCCGCCCGATGATTACCAAAGAAAGCCCGATCAGCGATGCCTGGAAACTTTTGATGATGCACGCTAAAAAAGGCGATGTTATCTTGCAAAAATTCAGCCCGACCGGCTTCTTTTCTTCGGCGATTAAAAATAATTTCCTCAGCAATCTGATGCGCCGTAAAAAAGCGGAAATTCCGTACAGCGATACGGCGACCGACGAACTGACTTTCCTGTTGCCGATAGCTCCGCACAAGGCCGTATACATTAATCCGGCCGATAAAAAGCAGGTGGAAGAACAGCGCAATCAGGGCTATTCGATGATTAAGGAAACTCCGGATTCTACTCTGGTGTTCTTAACCCCGGATGAATGGATTGAAATGCAGAAACAACGCTCCGAATGCGTCGGCTGTCTGTCACAATGCCAATTCTCCAGTTGGTCGCGCGAAAACGGTTGCACCGGCAAAATTCCGGACCCGCGCACTTATTGCATCCATCAAACACTGATGAACATCGGTCACGGCGGCGATATTCAAAACAACCTGGCTTTTGCCGGCCACAACGTTTATCGCTTTGCTACCGACCCGTTGTATGCTCACAACCACATTCCGAGCGTACACGAATTGTTTAAGGCTATTTTGGAAGGTAAATAATCTTCCCTCAACACAAAAAAACGTCCCCGAAAAATCGGGGACATTTTTTATATCAAACAATCGGTTAAAGATTATTTGGCTTTTGCTTCGATTTTCTTACCGTTCAAATCAAACTTTTCAACTTGCGCATTGTCGTTCAATTCTTTGATGATTTCGGCAACGGCCTGCTGGCCCAAATTGATTTTGATTTGTTCTTTTACGTTTTCAAGCGGCAACGGTTTGGTATCGCGGATATCTTCAACCAAAATTACATGATAACCGAATTCGGTCTTAACCGGAGCCTTGGAGAAAGCACCCTTATCCAAAGCGAATGCGGCCTTAGAAAATTCCGGAACCATTGCTTTTTCCGTAAAGTAACCCAAATCGGATTGGTCTTTGGAAAACTTACGAGCCAATTCGTCAAAAGAAGCCTCTTTAGCTTCCAACTTAGCGATAATATCTTTAGCCTCTTTTTCGGTTGCTACCAAAATGTGTTTGGCTTTGATTTCTTTTTCGCTTTCAAACTTGGAAACATAATCGTCATAAACCTTTTGAACAGCCTCGTCGGTTACGCGTTCGTTAACTCTTTGTTCCATATACACCTGACGTGCAACTTCATCCTGCAATTCAGCAATCTGAGCCTTATAAGCATCGGATTCCTGAACTTTGGCGGCGGTTGCTGCCTGCAGGGCCAATTTGCCGTTTACGGCAACATCAATGGCCTGATTATAGAAATCTTCAAAAGAAGCCTGTGCTTTAATCTGCGGATTCTTGTCATAAACTTCTTTAATTTCGGCAACGGTAACCGTTTCGCCGTTAACAACGGCCGCAACACCCTTGTTCTTTTCGGCGTGAACTTTATAAGTCATGGCGCCGGCAATCAATACAATGACAGCTGCGAATGTTGCGATGATATATTTTTTCTGCATTTGATTTCCTCCTTAATAAATAAATCAAAGCTACTATAACCCGATTATTTTAAATTTCAATATAAGTTTATAACTTTTGCGCAGAGTATTGACTTTACAAATGAATCAAACTAAGTATTAAAAGACATAATATTATAAGGAATACAAATGTTAGGACAAATTGCTCGTAAAATTTTTGGCAGTGCCAATGATCGTTTTGTAAAGAAACAGTATAAAATCGTAAATCAAATAAATGCCTTGGAACCGGACTTTATTAAATTATCCGACGAACAACTTACGGCTAAAACGCAAGAATTCAGAGAACGCCTGAAGAAAGGCGAAACCCTCGATGATATTCTGCCGGAGGCGTTTGCCACCGTGCGCGAGGCCGCCAAACGTGTGATGGGACAGCGCCATTATGATGTTCAGCTCATCGGCGGTATTGTGTTGCATAAAGG
>JAEEGL015938514.1_pt1 | contig 55569 bp, 47 predicted proteins | sample 9134231 | NCBI WGS metagenome assembly JAEEGL01 (sample SAMN16246548, study PRJNA631951) | gut metagenome | biome: gut microbiome; feature: rumen; material: fiber-attached | host: Bos | place: Iran: Karaj | collected 2018-10
AGCGGGGCAAAGGTACAATAAAATTGAAAATTGAGAATTGAGAATTGAAAATTGAGAATTGAAAGTGGAAAATTGAAAAGTTTATTCGGTAGAGTCGCCTGCCAGTGCCATGCGGATTTGGATGTAGTCCACATTGCCCTCGAAGGCACTGAAGATGTCGCTGACCGTGCCGCCCGCCGCCGCCATCTTCCGGATTTCCAGCACCAATGCGTCATCCACAAATTCGTGGATGTCAAGCAGTTTCATCCCGACACAACGAGTCAGGTGCTGCCCGATGGTGCTGACGGCCAATTGTCGTTCTTCCGCAATCTCCTCCATGCTTTTCCCGCTTTGGTACAGTTCGAGGGTGAGCATATACGATGGCTTTTTCGGTTCTTTTTCCCCTTTCTCCTCTTTGGTTTTCCGTGCCCGTTTCTTCTTCGGCTTTTCTTCTTTTTCAAAAAGATCAATGGCCTTGAACGTGAAGGTGGGCACGCGGAAACGGTTCTTGATGCGGTAGTAGCCCTCGGCGGTGCGGTTGTCGCAAATGTTTGATATTAAATGCTTTTTTAACGATAATTCGGTGAAAAGAGTCTTGAGGTCCTCTTTGTAATCCTTGGTGACATCGAGGTCGAAGATGGCGGCGGGGGAGTGGCAGCACCGTTCGCACAGGTCATCCAGCCGTTCGGTGAAATAGGCGGTGGCGGCGTTGAGCCGTTCGCTGAGCCGCACCTCGTCGTGGAAGACGCCGGCCAGTTGGTTCTGAAAACGTTCCGAAATGGACTGCATCTCCAAGATGTCTTTCTGCAATGCCTGTGCATGTTCAATTCCTTCCGGATTAAACACGTCGGTGTGCTTTTTGATGAGGCTTTGCAGTTGGGCGATCTGGCCTTTGGCGAACTGGAAATCGAAGGCGCTTTGGATCAGTTTCAGTTCGTATTGTTCCTTTGCCTCAACCAGTTGGCTGCTGAGTTGGGCGGTGGAGGGCTTGCTTTGGGAGTAGGCCACGACCGACGGCTCGGTGGCGAGGCTGTCGCGGCGGATGGGGGAGGTGAGGACGATGCCTTCGAGACTGCGGCAGCGGCTCAGCGCCACATAGACCTGCCCCGACGAAAAGGCGTAGGCCGCGTCGATCACCGCCTTGTCGAACGTGAGGCCCTGGCTTTTGTGGATGGTGATGGCCCACGCGAGCCGCAGCGGGAAGTGGATGTAGGTCCCCAACTCGTTCTCCTCAATCTGTCCCGTCTCGCGGTTCACACCGTAATGGATGTTCTCCCAAATCTCGTTGGAAACCGAGATTTCGTCCTCATCGTCGTCGCAATGGACGAAAATGTGGCTTTCGTCGAGGTGCGTCACGATGCCGATGCGCCCGTTGAAGTAGCGGCGCGGGAAGCCGTTGTCATTGGCGATGAACATCACCTTGGCGCCCTCTTTTAACTCCAGCACGGGGTCGTTGGGATACATCTTTTCCGGAAAATCGCCGTGGATCGTCGCCTCATAGCGAAAGGTCTTGCCCGGCAGTTTGTCCATTTCCTCCTTGTTGATGCGGTTTGCCGTCGCGTTGTGCGTGGTCAGGAAGATGAAGTCGGGATGTTCGGACAGCTTGAAGCCGGGGTTGTAGCGACTTTGCAGCATCCGGAACCCTTTGTCGGTCAGCCGGTTGTTGCGTACCTCGTTGAGCAGCTGCACGAAGTCGGCATTGCTCTGGCGGAAAATCTTGTCCAGCTCGATATAGACAGGCGGCTGCTGTTGCACGGCGTAGCTGTCGAAGAAAAACGGAGACTTGTAGTACTGGGAGATGAGTTCCCACTCCTCGGCCACGACGACGGGCGGCAGCTGGTAGAGGTCGCCGATGAAGATGACCTGCACGCCGCCGAAGGGCACGTCGTTGCGGTAGCGGAAGTGGCGCAGCACGGTGTCCACCGCGTCCAGAAGGTCGGCACGCACCATGCTTATTTCGTCAATGACAAGGATCTCAAGCTGTTGCATCACCTTTCGCCGCACGTTCGTCATCTTGATCTTCTTGATCAGGTTCTTGCGGCCCGCGTCGGTGGGGACGAACGGGGTGAAGGGGAGCTGGAAAAACGAGTGGATGGTGACCCCGCCCGCGTTGATGGCGGCCACGCCCGTGGGCGCGACTACGGCAATCTGCTTCTGCGTGTGCCGCCGCAGGTTGCGCAGGAAGGTGGTCTTACCCGTGCCCGCCTTGCCCGTCAGGAACAGCGAACGGGAGGTGTTCTCGCTGAACTCTTCGGCAATCTCGTATATCGGGGTAAGGGGCTCCATCGGTTTTCATTAATTGCCCTCCAGAACCAGCTGACAGGGAAGGTGCTTGGGGAAAAGTTCAACAAATGACTCCGCATCCACCCGCATCTGGTAGTCGTAGAGGTCTATTGTGAACTCCTGTCCGTCGGCGATGACCGTGAATACGACAGGAATGCGTCCCGTGCCGCGCTGCGCTTTTTTGCCGGCGGCGTGTGACTTCTCCACCGTCTCCTTGATGATGTTGGCGAGGTTCGCGGAAACATCCTTGATGCCGACACGGATTCGCACACGACTGCATATTTTGGTGAAGGCATCACTCAAATAAATGATATTCAACGGCTTGAGATTATACTGTTTTTCCATCCCTTCTTTGGTGAAACGCTCCACCACTTGTGCCGTCACCAGCAGGAACTGCCCCGGCTTGAAAAGATGGTCATACCGCGAGAAATCCTCGCTGAAAAGCATCCACTCGAAGGAGGTGTCATAGTCTTCCAGCGTGACGATGCCATAGGGTTTGTTGGTCTTGGTGAGCTTGTCCTGCCGCTTGGTGACAAGGGCGGCGAAAGAAAGCTTCTTGTTGGCGTATTTTCCCCACTCACTGCGATTCTCAATGGTCGTCAGGGTAGTGTTTGTAAAGCTCTTGATGATAAGTCGGAACTCATCAAGCGGGTGTCCGGAGATATAGAAGCCGGCGATTTCACGCTCGCGTTGGAGTTGTTCGTATGCGGTCCATGGTTCGCAGGCCGGTGCGACTGGCGAAGCGCCGGGGTCAACCTCGCCCGCCGGTACATCGTCAAAAATGGAGAATTGCACCTGTTCACCTTGGTTCTGCACCTTGTTTCCATAAGCTATCAGCTTTTCGGTGAAGGTTTTGCCATCTTTGTCGGCAGCGAAGAACTGGGCACGGTGGAGGCCGCTGAAACTGTCGAAAGCGCCGACGGCAGCCATGCTTTCGATCATGCGCCGGTTGCAGGAGCGGAGGTTCACCCGCTCCACGAAGTTGAATACACTGGTGAAATTCCCGTTGCGGTTGCGCTCTTCGATGATTTCGCTGACCGCAGATGCGCCGACGCCCTTGAGCGCGGCCAACCCGAAGCGGATAGCCCCCTCCTTGTTGACGGTGAATTCCAGTTCCGACTCATTGATGTCAGGCGGGAGAACGGCGATGCCTTGAGCGGCCGCCTCCTCGATCAGTTCGGTGACCTTCTTCAGGTCGTTGATTTCAGTGGTCATGTTGGCGGCCAGGAATTCAGCCATGTAGTTGGCTTTCAGCCACGCTGTCTGGTACGAGACAAAAGCGTAGCAGGTGGCGTGCGACTTGTTGAAGGCATAGGAGGCGAACTTCTTCCACTCTTCCCAGATCTGGTCTAAGTCCTCCTTGCGGTAGTCTTTTTGTGTGCCGCCATAGATGAACTTGGTCTGGAGCTCCTCCATGAGTTTCAACTTCTTCTTTCCCATGGCTTTACGGAGGGTATCGGCCTGTCCGCGGGTGAAATCGGCCAGGAGGCGCGATAGCAGCATCACCTGCTCTTGGTAGATGGTGATGCCGTAGGTCTCGTCAAGGATTTTGCCCATTTCGGGAATGGGGTATTTGATTTTCTCGCGTCCGTGCTTGCGGGCAATGAAGGAAGGGATGTTGTCCATCGGGCCGGGACGGTAGAGGGCCACCATAGCGATGATGTCCTCGAAGCGGGTGGGCTTCAGCTCGCGCAGGTACTTGCGCATGCCGGCACTTTCAAACTGGAAGATGGCGGTGGTGTCGCCGTTTTGGAAGAGTTTGTAGGTGGGTTCGTCCTCCAGGGAGATTCCGTCGATGTCTATGTCGATGCCGTGCCGTTTCTTGATGTTGTTGAGGGTGGCAGTGATGATGTCAAGCGTCTTGAGTCCGAGGAAGTCCATCTTGAGAAGGCCGGCCTCCTCCACAAGGGAGCCCTCATACTGCACCACCATGGTGTCGGAATTTTTGGAGGTGGCGAGGGGAATGCAGTCGAACAGGTTGTCGCGCCCGATGATGACGCCGCAGGCGTGTACGCCGGTGCCGCGCAGGGTCCCGTCGAGCTTGCGGGCGAACTGCAGCGTGAGGCGTGTCTTCTCGTCCCCGTGCTCCAGATAGTTCTTCATTTCCGGGATGGTCTTGATGGCCTCCTCGATGTCAACCTTGCCGCCCTCGGGGATCAACTTGGCAAGGGTGTCGCTATCCTTGAGGGGCAGGTCGAGGGCTCGTGCACAGTCGCGGATGGCGGTCTTGCCCTTCATCTCCATCAGTGTCACGATGACTGCCACCTTCTCTTTTCCGTACTTCTGGCTGACGTATTCGATGGTTTTCTCGCGGCCGCTGCCGTCCATGTCGATATCCATATCGGGCAGGGAGATACGGTCGGGATTGAGGAAACGTTCAAACAGCAGGTCGTATTTGATGGGGTCAATGTTGGTGATGTTCAAGCAGTAGGCGATGGCGGAGCCTGCGGCGCTGCCACGTCCCGGCCCGAAGCGGATGCCGTTTTTCCGGCCCGCCTCGATGAAGTCCAGCACAATCAGAAAGTAGCCGGGATAGCCCATCTTGCCGACGGTTTCCAGCTCGAACAGGAGGCGTTCCTTGATCTCGGGACTGTAGTCGTTGCCCCAGCGTTTGCGTGCGCCCACCCAGGTGAGATAGCCGAGGTAGTCGAACTCGTCGGTGAACTGCAACTCCTTGATTTGCCGTAGCGGGGCGGCGAACTCCTCGGAATAGGGGGCGTAGTCGGGCGCTTCGCGGAATTCCGCCGGCACTTCGAAGCGGGGCAGGGTAGGGTCGTGCTTCAGGGAGATGACACTGATTTTGTCCACAATGTGCTGGGTGTTCATTATCGCTTCGGGATGGTCTGCAAAAAGCTCCTCCATCTCGGCTTGCGTGCGGAAGTACTCCTCGCCGGAATAGGCCATCCCGTTGTCGGCCTCCTCATCGGTGGCGATGGAACCGGTGATGTATTTTTTTCCCGTATTGATGCAAATGAGCATCTTGTGAGCTTCAAAGTCTTCTTTTTCAACAAAATGCACATCGTTGGTGGCGATGCAGCGGACATTGTGCTTTGCGGCCAATTGCAGCAGTGCCTCGTTCACCAAAAGCTGCTCCTTGTGCCCGTTCCGTTGCAGTTCGATATAGTAGTCGCTGCCGTAGATGTCCTTGAACTCCTCCACGATGCGGTCGGCTTCGTCGAGGTTGAAGTTGACAGGCACGGTGCCGTCGTGCAGCGAAGGGTTGGCCCGCATGATGGCTTGGGGCAGTTCTCCGCCCAGACAGGCAGAGCAGGCAATGACGCCTTTGGCGTATTTCCGCATGATCTCCTTGTCCACACGAGGCTTGTAGTACTCACCCTCTATCCAGCCGAGCGAGACAAGATGACTGAGGTTGCGGTAGCCCTCCATGTCCTTGGCCAAAAGGATGAGATGGTCTCCGCTGCGGTCGCTCTTCACATCCTTGCGCTTCAGCAGACGGCTTTCGCGGGCCACATACACTTCGCACCCGATGATGGCCTTGAAGGGGTCGTCCTTGTGGTCTTTGTTGAATTTCTCCACCTCGCTCACAAAGGCGTAGATGCCGTACATGTTGCCGTGGTCGGTGACGGCCATGGCCCGCTGTCCGTCGTTGTAAGCTTTTTTGATAAGTTCGGGGATGGTTGCGAGGCCATCAAGGATAGAGTACTGCGTGTGAACGTGCAGATGCGTGAATTTACTCATAATAAAAAGGTTAAATGGGGTTTGTCTGCAAAAAATGCAGCGGCAAAGGTACTATAATTAATTTGGAAATGGAATGCCCTCCTGATAGAATTATCAAGATTTTATTCACAAAATTATAAGAGAATGGCTTATAGAATGTTGTGCTTCGAAGAATGGAGGACGTTAGTTTTGCACCTGTTCGCTGGTCTTTCCGAAGCGGCGTTCGCGGGACAGGAAGCAGTCGATGACCTCGCGCAGGTGCTCTCCGGTGAAGTCAGGCCACATGACGGGCAGGAAGAACAGCTCGGTGTAGGCCAGCTGCCAAAGCAGGAAGTTGCTGATGCGCTGTTCCCCGCCGGTACGGATGAGGATGTCGGGGTCAGGGATATTGCTGGTGTAGAGACTGTTGCTGATGGTTTCGTCGGTGACGGCTTCGGGCTTGAGTTGACCGTTGGCCACCTGCTGTGCGATATGGCGGGCGGCGCGGGTGAGCTCCGAGCGTCCGCTGTAACTGAGGGCGAGCGTGAGCGTGAGGCCTGTGCAGTGTGCCGTCTGCCCGATGGCATCCAGCAACTCCTTGCGGCACGATTCCGGAAGATCGTCCAAATTGCCGATGGCGTTGAGCCGCACGTTGTTCCGGATGAGATTCGCCGTTTCGTTTCGGATGGCGCTGACCAACAGCGACATCAGGGCGGTGACTTCCGCCTCGGGACGGTTCCAGTTTTCAGTGGAAAAGGTATAGAGGGTGAGGTAGGGGATTTGCAGTTTTCCCGCCTCTTCCACCACGCGGCGTACGGCATTGGCACCTTCTTTGTGGCCGAAGACACGTTCCAGACCACGCTGTTTCGCCCAACGCCCGTTGCCGTCCATAATAATGGCGATATGCTGAATCTTTTCTTTTTGCATAATTCTGGTATTGAAAAAGTTACAAACGGCTGCTGCCGGTCTGGGCTTTGCGCTTCACGTTGGTGCGGATGTCGCACGAGCGGTCCATATCGCCGAACTTGAAGGTGACGGTCACGCCAGCGAAGGAGTATAGGTCCTTGGTGGTGCTGTTTCCCCGCCCAGTGCCATGTTCGTGCAGCACTTCCGAACGGTCGGCGAGGTCGGCCACGATGTCGCCGCGCAGGTCACGCAACGTCTTGTTGTCGTAATAGTTGCCGCTTACATCGTCAATGTAGTCGCTGAAGGTGTAGCGCATGCCCCACTCGGCTCCGATGCAGAGATATTTGGCCACATTGAAACGGATGCCGATGCCGAACGGGATGGCGAAGTTGCAGAGAGAGTAGAACTTGCGTTCGCCTTCCAGTCCCTGCCCCTCGGTGCCGAGATGCTGCAGGGCGTAGTATTCACCGTTGAGCTCGGCTTGCGGATTGAACGAAAAGAAGGCGATGCCTGCGAAAATGTAAGGACTGAAGAAGTTCTTGCCCCGTTGGTTGTACAACTTGAAAAAGTTAAGTTCGGCCTGCACCGAAATCTCCGTGATGGGCGACTTGAAACTAAGGTTCCGCTCGTATTTCTTGTTGGTGACGGCATCGCTGGCGGCCACTTCGCAGAAAAGGATATTGGCCTTGATGGCCCAGCGCGGCGTGAAGTTGTAGCGGTAGATGATACCGCCGGCCAGCTTGGGCATCTTGAAAACCCCGCGCGGGTTGAGATCGCCGAGATAGAAGGAGGTGCCGACCATCGCGCCGAGTTCCGAATTCTGGGCGAATCCGGAAAATGACAACATCATGGCCAGCAAGATAAGGGATAACTTTTTCATAGATACTATTTTCGCAACCTTTGAAAACGAAAAGGTTTGTCTTTTATTGTGGGAAAGGAGGAAATTTTGTAGAGGATCTCCATCCTCACCACCTTTGTGTTGGTAACGAAACGATGCAATAATATCAAAATCATGTCGTTCGTTAATACCAGTGACGTAAAATATTCTAATTGTGAAAATAGTTTTGAGAAAGCGGCCTCGTGTTTTTTTAGTTTTTCACTTGTTTTGCGCCTCTCTTCTTTTATTTTTGGGCTTATGCGAGATTGCTGCTCCAGACCATCAAATAGTAGGATCCTTGTTTCTTTTTTTTATTGCCTCTTGTTTTTTTGATGTTGTTCTTTGGGAGGTATTTGGGAAAGAAGTTCTTCGATTCAGCAATGGCGAATTCACAATTCAAAGAAAGGGCAGACTTTATCCGAGGAGTAAAACCATTCCATGTTTTGCCATTGAGAAAATTAGTATAGCAAAAATGCCTCTTTCAACTCTTAATAATTTTGGTTTGTTGTTTGGAACCAAAGGAGGGCATATCAGAATTGATTACTTTGGAAATGAAATGGATGGTGAACTATCCCATTTTTACTTCGGAGAAAATGTCACATACGAACAAGCCAATAAAATTATTCGAATAATGGAAAGACAAAAGAAAATATATGATACTTTAATCAATGATAAGATGCTTAATTTCAATGAGATGAAGGATCAGGAAAAGGGCGGGAACCATTGGTGTATCTTTCTCTTTTCCGCGGCATCACCTGAAGTGGCCTTTCGTACCTGCCGCCCGTGCCGCGGGTGGGCACACGGGTCTTCCTATACCCCAGACGCTCCACTGTCGTTCCGCTTGTAAGGGTTGGGAGGGATGTCGTTCCGTTGGCACGGACTGGCTGTCGGGAGACCCTTCACCCCGTGCCGGCAGGCACGCAATTCTATAAACCCCTTACGAGGCCGTAAGGCCGAAGTATGGGGAAGTGACGGGACACCGATACAGGCGTGCCGAAGGCACGCAACATTTTTTTCAACAAAATATCAACAGCTTTTTTTGTGCCGTTTTGTGTCATTCCCAAAAGAAAACCTACCACTTTTTTTGAAAAAAAATAATATTTTTAACCATTTGTTTTCCAGTAAATTGACCTCTTGACAAAGCACCTTCAGATGTTGTATCTTTGCCGTCATAATTTAATTTTGAAGGAGGGATTATGAGCTATACAGAATCATTCTATCACATCGTCTTTCGCACTTATCGTAGCGAGAAAACAATTCCGGTTGAACATGAACGGGAATTATATGCCTATATCTATGGTATTGCAAGGAATATTCATTGCCAGACCTACCGCATCGGTGGTATGCCCGATCATATTCACATCTTTGTGTCGTTGCCTTCAACATTGTCTCTTGCTTCATTTGTGCAACGGGTGAAAACCTATAGCAGCAAATGGTTGAAAACGAACCGTGATTTTCCGGATTTTCGCGGCTGGGGTCACGAGTATGCGGGATTCAGTTATTCTTTTCGCGATAAGGATATGGTTGTGGGTTATATAATGCGACAGAAGGAACATCACAAGACTATTTCTTTTGCTGAAGAGTATCGTGCTTTTGTGGAGGAGAATGGTATCATCGTGGATGAACGGTATTTCTTGCGGGATAGTGAATAGTTGCGTGCCTCTGGCACGCTATTGTCGCCGTGGATGCCTTGTGCCCCATACTGCGCTCCACTATCGTGTCGCTTGTAAGGGGTTAGTGGTATATCGTGCCTCCGGCACGATAGGATTGTCGCGGGCCCTGTGCCCCATACTGCGCTCCACTATCGTTCCGCTTGTAAGGGGTTAGTAGGATACCGTGCTTCCAGCACGATAGGATTGTCGCGGGCCCTGTGCCCCAGATTGCATCCACTTTGCGGAGTTATATAGAGTTACTAAATATCACCCCGAAGGGGTGAACGATTTGTCCGCAACATCCAGAAATATGGCGCGATTCTGAAGTCGCACGCCTCCTTGCGATTTTTGCCGTTAAGAAACGGAATCTATTTCATCTCTCCCTTCCGCCGAAACCGCCACGGCAACAGGGCGTCCTCGCCGGCATAGTCCACGCCGACCCGCGGGCCGCAGGTGATCTCGCTGTCCGGCACGAGGAGGCCGCGGTCTTCCACCCACAGCTGTTCCGAATCGAGCGGGGTTCCGTTCTGTTCCATCGTGATTCCCAGTGCCTTGCACACTTTTCCGGGACCGCAGGTGATTTCCGGCTCGCAGCGCGGCTTGCCCGTCCGTTGCAGCATCAGTTCCTCGCCGTGGGTCGGCAGGATGGCACGGATCAATATTGCATCGGCGATGCCGTCAGCGTTGGTGACGAAGTTGAGCATGTGGTGCATTCCATAGCAGAGATAGACGTAGGCGACCCCGCCGCGGGCGTACATCATCTCGTTGCGTTTCGTGCGCCGTCCGCCGAATGCGTGCGAGGCACGGTCAACCATCGCCTTGTAGGCCTCCGTTTCCGTGATGATGCCGCCTGCAATCTGTCCGCCAATCTGGGTGAAGACGTACTTTCCCAGCAAGTCCCTCGCCAGAAAAACCACGTCGTCATTCAAGAAATAGTCCAGATGAATCGTGTCCATCGGTTGCTTTTAAAAGATTGAGCCGCAATAGCATGCGGCTCAATCGGGTGGGTGTTAGTCGTTCTGTTTGGCCATGTGGCTGATGAGTTCCAGCACCTTGTTGGAATAGCCCCATTCGTTGTCGTACCAGGAGATCAGCTTCACGAAGTGCTCGTTCAGCATGATGCCGGCGGTGGCGTCGAAAATGGAGGTGTGCGGATCGCTGATGAAGTCGGAGGAAACGACCGGCTCTTCGGTGTAGCCGAGGATGCCCTTCAGCTCGTTCTCGGAGGCGCGTTTCATCGCGGCCTTGATTTCATCGTAGTTGGTGGCTTTTTCCAGACGGCAGGTGAGGTCCACCACGGAAACGTCGAGGGTGGGGACGCGGAAAGCCATGCCGGTGAGCTTGCCCTTGAGTGAGGGGATCACCTTGGTGACGGCCTTGGCGGCGCCTGTGGTCGAGGGGATGATGTTGCCGTTGGCGGCACGTCCGCCGCGCCAGTCCTTCACGGAGGGACCATCCACGATCTTCTGGGTGGCGGTGGTGGCATGGACCGTCGTCATCAGGCCTTCCACCATGCCGAAGTTCTCGTGGATCACCTTCACCATAGGGGCGAGGCAGTTGGTGGTGCAGGAAGCGTTGGAAACGATGTCCTGTCCGGCATATTCGTGGTGGTTGACGCCCATCACGAACATCGGGGTGTCGTCCTTGGAGGGAGCCGACATGACCACTTTCTTGCCGCCGGCCTGGATGTGCTTCACGGCAGTCTCCTGCGTGAGGAACAATCCGGTGGACTCAACGATGTATTCCGCACCGGCTTCGTCCCACTTCAGGTTGGCCGGGTCTTTTTCAGCGGTGACGCGGATGGGGCGGCCGTTCACGATGAGCGTGTCGCCCTCTACCGAAACCGTGCCGTTGAAACGGCCGTGTACGGAGTCGTGCTTGAGCAGATAGGCCATGTAGTCCACCTGAAGCAGGTCGTTGATGGCAACCACTTCCAAATCCTCGTGCTCCACAGAGGCACGCATTACCAGACGGCCGATACGGCCGAAACCATTGATACCAATTTTAACTTTTCCCATAATGTTTTGATTTTGATTATTTTAATAATATTATTTTTTGAAATGAAATTATTTCACCTCTTTGAATTCATAGTTTTGAAGATGAATCAGCCGGGCCTTGACATTCTCAAAACCGCCTTTGTCAATTCTTTTGAACTGAAAATCGTAGGCAATCGGCTCGATATTGGGTGTGCGATAGTCGTTGAGAATCATAGAAATAAAGAACTTTGCAATGTCGTATCCTTGATAGGCGTAGTTGCGGATAGAGGGAAGACAATGGAACCGTTCTCCATATTTGTAATTGAAAACTTGCGTGTGTTCGTTCGCGTCGTCGGCAAAATAACTGGCAAAATAATTGACATTCAGCCCGTTCATGTTTTCAATGTTGAATTCGTCCAATAGTATCCATCCCTCAGGAATAACCCACATAAAATCAGGCAATTTAGTGGATTGCAATATCTTGGTCATTCCATTGGAAAACGACTGCGCGTTGTTGAAACAAGCAATGACTACATTCTCCCTGGCCGGAGAGAGATAGGTCCCGAAAAAGATGCTGTCGGGCACTTTGTGATAGGCAATATTGTTTTCATCAAAAAAAGTCTGGTAGGCTTCCGCGTCAAGGGAGGCACGGGTGTCATTCAACCATAAGATGAAGTTGGCTTCGGGATGCTGGTTGTAGAGGTAAGAGGCCCGTGCCGACAATGACGGGTTCGCCTTGTAAATGTACGGGTTGCCCTCAATGATGTCGTGACGGGTTGTGAAGGGATTGACGACCGGAATCTTGTGCCTGTGGCCGAATTCCGCCACCGTTGGGAACATCTTGCCGTAAAGAGGAGCGACAATCAGGTCAACTTTTTGATGCTCAAACTCTTCAAGCACAGTGCTTAACTTGTTGGTATCGATCACGTCGCGTACAATGACATGGAAATCGTAGCCTTCGTCGCCAAGTTCCGAAATGGCGATTTGCGCCCCCTCCCAGAAATGGATGAGACTTTTCCCAAAAATATTGTCTATATCCTGTTGGCTATTAATGTTTTCAATATCTGTCTGTGCGGCTTTATCCGCCTCCAACGGCAGGAGGAACAGAATGTTTTTCTGTGCCATGACGGGGACGGCCGCGAGGCAGATAGCGATGGTGAAAATCAGTATTTTTTTCATAACGAGGATATTAATTCAACTTGAGTTTCCAGCGGCGGTGGCTCCACAGCCAGCCGGTTGGTTCGCGGCGGATGGTGGCTTCCAGATGGCGCGCGTAGGCTTCTGTGATTTCACCATACTCCGTTTCCGTCGGGCGTTCGGTAATGAGGTGGTTCACAATCTTATAGTGTCCGATTCTTTCCCGGATGACTTCGTAATAGATGACGGGGATGTCATACTTCTTGGCAAAATGCTCTGCCCCGTAGATCATGGCCGACGGCTGGTTGAGGAAGGTGGTGCGGTAGCTTTTGTTTACGTTGTTGGGAGACTGGTCCGACAGCATCATGTAGGCGGCGGGCGTGTGGCCGAGTTCGCATCGTTCGAACACCTCGCGCACATGGTCGGCGAACACGACCTCGGTGCCGTAGCGGGTGCGGGCGCGGTTGATGAGCTTCTCGAACGCCTTGTTGCTGTTGGCCTTGCCTACCCCCACGCCGTGGTGCCGGTACTGCATGGGCAGGCTGATGATCATCCATTCCCAGTTGTTGTAGTGCGCCGACATCAGGATGACACTTTTGCCCTGTTCGTAAAATCGGTTGACCAGTTCCGGATTTTCGCAGCGGTAGCGGCGCATCACGTTGCGGCGCGACATCGTCAGCATTTTCAGCATCTCCGCCGCGATGCGGGCGAGGTGGCGGTAGTAGGCATTTCGCATCTGACGTATCTCTTTCTCGTTTTTTTCGGGAAAAGATCTCTTCAAATTATTGGTAATGATTTCTTTACGATAGCCTATTACATATCTGACAATGAGGTAGAAAAGCCATGCAATTCCGTACAGCAGCGGCAGCGGCAGCAGCGACAGGGGATAGAGAATGAAGTAGAACAGGAAGTGCATGTTAGGATAATTGACTAAGATATTGATAAACAGAGTTTACAATGTGATCGGAATCGGCGAGGATGTCGGTGCGGTTCTCGTCCGTGATCTTGCCGATGAAGACGGTTTCCATCCCGCAGCTGCGGCCGAAACGCATGTCGCTGGCGCTGTCGCCGACCATCACCGAGCGGGCAAAGTCGATGTCGGGATAATCGGCTTTGGCCTGCATCGCCAATCCCGTGGCGGGCTTGCGGCACGGACAGCCGCTGCCGGCCAGATGGGGACACACATATATATTTGTAATGTGCAGACCGTGGCTTTCCAGAACCTCCAGCAGGTGGCGGTGAACTTCGTCCACATCGTCTTTTGAACACAATCCCTTGGCAATGCATTGCTGGTTGGTGACAATGAAGACCTTTCTGAAGTTTTTGACAATGAGAGGAATGGATTTCAGAAAATCCTCCCGAAACTCCAGCTCGGAAACGTTTTTCACATAGTCGCCGACCAACTGGACGTTTATAACACCGTCACGGTCCAAAAATAATGTTCTATCTGTCAGCATTTTCACATTGCAAATTTGCGGGGGCAAAGGTACTACATTTTTCGCAAATCGCGTACGCCGCTTCGTCAGACAAAAAAATCAGTGGATTCATATTTCCAAAAAAAATGCTACTTTTGCCCTCGTTTTTGTAATATGACGTATTGTGTGGTATAGTATTGTATATTAATAATTTAACTTGTTTTGTTATGAGAAAATTTGTTGTAGCCGTTGTTGCTTTTTGCGCCGTTGTTCTTTTTGCCTCCTGTTCGGATTTCTGGGATGATTTGTTCGGCAATATTACGGGTAGTGCAACCTCTGTTGTCAACAATGGCGGCGAGACGGAGTACGCTTCCAGCATTGTGATGAAAGGCACCAACGCTTCCGTTCCTTTTTATGTCGGTATGGCTATGGATATGGATGTCAGTGAATTGATGAAAATCGAAAACGAGGATCAGATCACCTTCCCGATTTTCTGCTACCGTCTGAGCGGCAACAACCTCAAGTCGGGCGCCACGCTCACCGTGAACAATGTCCTGACGGAAGAGGATTTGGCTGATTTCCGCTACACGGATATGATCGGTGGAAAATTCTCTGAAAGCCAAGTGGTTGGCATCGCCGAAAGCGACACCAAGTTCTATGTGATGAGTACCGGTACCATCAAGCTCGACAAAGTGAAGAAGGCAAAGATTTCGGGCTCCTATACGGGACGTGCCTATGTCATCGACCGCAATGCCGAACCGATGCTTTCCGAAGAGCAGGTCAACATCAGCGGCAACTTCGTCAGCCGTGTCGTCCCGATGATGGCGTGGATCAAAAGACTTCAGGACAGAAAATAACAGATGTTTTCACTTTATACAAAGTAATTATTTCATTATAAATAATGAGCCTTTATCAATCTTCTGTAAACAAGCCGATTATGACAGCGCTGGTCTATGTCGCTGTCGCTATCATCGGTATTTTCAGCTTTTCCAAACTTCCGGTTGACCTTTTCCCGAACATGGGTGAAAACCACATTATGGTCTTCACGGTGTATGCGGGTGCAAGTGCCGCCGATATCGAGAACAATGTCACCAAGCCGTTGGAGAACGTGCTCAACAGCGTCAGCGACCTGAAGGAGATGACCTCTTCCTCCAAAGAGAACTACTCCATCATCACGATGGAGTTCGAGGAGGGTGTGGACATCGACGAGGCGACGAACGACGTGCGTGACAAGTTGGACATGACCAGCTCCATGCTTCCCGACGACTGCAACACGCCCTACCTGTTCAAGTTCAGCATGGACGACATCCCGATCCTGATGCTTTCGGTGAAGTCGGGCGAGAGCACGAACGCGCTGTACAAGATTCTCGACGACCGTGTGGCGTCGCCCATCAGCCGTATCGGCGGTGTGGGCACTGTCTCCATCTCGGGTGCGCCGCAGCGTGAAATCGCCATCTATTGCGACCCCTACAAGCTGGAGGCGTACAACTTGAGCATCGAGGCCATCGCCGCCGTGGTGGGCGCGGAAAACCGCAACCTGCCGCTCGGTGCCATCGACATCGGCTCCGAAACCTACTCCATGCGTGTGGAGGGCGAGTTCAAAGATGCCGCCCAGATGAAGAGCATCGTGGTGGGCAGCTATAACAACCGCAACATCTACCTGAGCGATGTTGCCGTCGTGAAAGACACGGTGCAGGAGCGAATGCAGGAGGTTTACAACAACGGCGACCGTGGGGCGATGATTATCGTGCAGAAACAGTCGGGCGCCAACTCGGTGCAGATTTCCAAGAAGGTGATGGACGTTCTGCCGGATATTCAGAAGACTCTTCCGCCAGATGTGGAAATCGGCATTATCGCCAACACTTCCGACAGCATCACCAACACGGTGGAAAGCTTGGAGGCGACCATCCTCATCATTCTTGCGCTGGTTGTCCTTGTGGTGCTCTTCTTCCTCGGCCGGTGGCGCGCCACCTTCATCGTCGCCATCGTCATCCCGGTTTCCTTGGTGGCCTCGTTTATCTATCTTGCTGTTACAGGCAACAGCTTGAATATCATTTCTTTGTCGTCACTCAGTATCGCCATCGGTATGGTGGTGGACGACGCCATCGTGGTGTTGGAGAACGTGACGACGCATATCGAGCGCGGCTCGAAACCGAAGTCGGCGGCGGTCTTCGCCACCAGCGAGGTGTCGCTGTCATTGATTGCCACCACACTCGTATTGCTGGCGGTGTTCGTGCCGCTCACTTTCCTCGGCGGCCAGGCCGGTATCATGTTCAAGCAGCTGGGCTGGATCGTCAGTATCGTCTGTTCCGTCTCGACGCTGGCAGCCATGACCCTCACGCCGATGCTCTGTTCCATCATGCTCAAGTCCAACCCGAGCCGTGGCAAGGTGTTCGGCGCCATTTACAAGCCAGTGCAGATTTTCCTCGACTGGCTCGACCGCTTCTACGAACGTATCTTGCGCTGGTGTGTCACGCACCGTGGGATTGTGGTTATCATTGCTTTTGCCCTTTTCGGTGCCAGTTTGTCCTTGTTGAAAATCATCCCAACCGAGTATATGCCGACCAACGACCAGGGCCGATTGTCGGCTACAGTGAAACTGCCGGTTGGCACCCGAATGGAGACGACCCGTGCGTGGGCGCTCGAATTTACCGAACAGATGAAGGCCAATTATCCGGAGCTGTTGATGTGCAACTTCTCCGTCGGTCAGCCCGATGACGAAAACACATGGGGCATCATGCAGGAGACGGGCTCGCACTTGGTGAAGTTCAACATGCGCTTTGTGGACAAGGTGGACCGCAAGCGCGGCATCAAGGCCATCGCCGACAACATCCGTGACGACTTGTCGAAATATCCGGAAATCTACCGCTACCAGGTGAGCGTGGGTGGCGGCGGCATGGGCGGCCAGAGCACCGTCGATGTGGAACTGTACGGCTACGACTTCGAGACCACCGACCTTGTAGCCGCCGAAGCCGCCAAGCGGATGAAGGAGGTGAAGGGTTGTTCCGAAGCCAATATCAGCCGTAGTGAGTATGTTCCTGAAGTCCAGATAGATTTCGACCGTGAAAAATTGGCGGAACACGGACTGAACACCACCACCGCCGCCTCCTATGTGCGCAACCGCTTCAACGGTTACATCGCTTCCCATTATCGTGAGGACGGCGAAGAGTACAACATCAAGGTGCGGTATGCCGAGAATTTCCGTCAGGACATTTCATCCATCGAGAATATTTTGATTTACAATAATGCCGGTGTCGGCCTGCGTGTCAAGGACCTCGGTAAGGTGGTGGAGCGTTTCACCCCGCCGACCATCGAGCGTAAGGACCGCGAGCGTATCGTCAAGGTGTCGTGCGTGGTCGGTAAGGATGGCGTGCTCAGCGAGGTGGTGGAGGATGCAGAGAAGGTAATGGGCAGCCTCGACATTCCCGCGGATGTGACCTACAAGATTGGCGGTACCTGGGAAGACCAGCAGGAGGCTTTCGGTGACATGATCACCCTGATGGCCCTTATTGTGATGCTGGTCTATATCGTGATGTGCTCGCAGTTCGAGTCGTTCACCTATCCCTTTGTCATCATGTTCTCCATCCCGTTCGCCTTCACGGGCGTGTTCATTGGTCTGGCACTCACGCAGACCCCGCTGGGTGTGATGGCCCTTGTGGGCGTGCTGATGCTGGTGGGTATCGTGGTGAAGAACGGTATCGTGTTGATTGACTACACGATACTTTGCCGTGAACGTGGACTCTCCATCAAGGATGCCGTCACTACGGCCGGCAAGTCGCGTCTGCGCCCGATTCTGATGACCACCCTCACCACTGTGCTCGGCATGGTGCCGCTGGCGGTGGACAACGGCATGGGCTCCGAGATGTGGAACGCCCTCGGCATGACCGTTGCGTGGGGACTTTCGGTATCCACCCTCGTCACCCTGATCCTCATCCCGATTCTGTACAGCCTCTTCGCCGACTTCGGGCAATGGCGCAAGAACCGCAAGAAGATGAAAGAAATTGAAACACAACCTATTACTGCTGTATAATTGATTCATTTGTTATGAAAAACACGCTGCTTCTCCTGTCCGTTTTTCTACTTGTTGCCACCTCGTGCAGGCATACCGTAAAGGAGTATTATCCCAATGGCGAACTCCGTTCTGCTGTTGAATGCAAGGGTAAGGTGCCGGATGGTCTTTCTGTCTATTATGATAAGTCAGGAGTGAAAAGCCTTGAAGTGGAGATGGTGAACGGGAAAAAGGAGGGGCGTTTGCGGGCGTTTTTCTTCAACGGGAATCTTCAAACAGAGGAATTCTATCGCAACGACCTCCTTAACGGGATGCAAACGACCTATAACCCGGAAGGTGTAAAACTAACGGAGATTGAGTACAAGGATGGGGTGATGAACGGGTCATACATGGAGTGGCACGAGCGAGACATCGTCAAATGTGTGGGACAGTATGCCGACGGGCTATGGGATGGGCACTGGGAATACTACGATTTCCGTGGCTTCCTCGTTTCCGAAGGAGACTTTGAAAAAGGCAGCGGCGACCAGATCAACTATTCCGACACGGGTGTCCTGTATAAAAAAACCCATTATGAGAACAATGCCAAGAACGGCGAGGAATTCTATTACGACCCGCAGGGAAATGTCATCAAGACAATAACATATAAAGATGACAGAATGGTCTCTATGGACGGAGAGGCGATATAGTTTTCTGAATTTTTCAAGATGCTAAAGAAAATACTCCTATCGGCGCTGATGATTCTCTGTGTGGCTGCCGTTTCGGCCCAGCAGAAGAAGATCTATTTTGAGGCCGATCTTCTGGAGTATGACGAGGATTTGCGTGACGGTGCGGAACAATACACCGGGCATGTCGTCTTTCGTCACGGCAATACGGTGGGCTATTGCGACACAGCCCTCCATTTCCGCGACCGCAACCAGCTCCACGCTTTCGGCCACCGTGTCCGTATCATTGTCAACGATTCCGTCACGTTGTACGGAGACTTCCTCATTTACGACGGGAATGCCCGCACGGTATCCATTTCCCGTAACGTCATCCTCAAAGACATGCAGGCCGCGCTTTACACCGACAGCCTCATCTACGACATGAATGACGACCTCGGCTACTACCTCACCGGTGGCCGAATGGTGAGCGACAGCAACACCCTGACCAGCCGCATCGGCTATTACAACACCAAAACCAATCTGGCCGACCTGTACGATTCTGTGCACCTGGTCAACGAAACCTACACGGGCGATTGCCGGAGCGCCTCCTATAACACGAGTTCCGAAATTATCTTTTTTACCTCCCGTACCCATTTGTATTCAACTGAAAACGATTTTTATACAGATGGAGGGTGGTATGCTACAAAAGAGAAGCAGTTGCTGCTGGACGGCAATGCCGAATTGCATAACGAGGCACAAAGCCTTTATGGTGACAGTCTTTTTTACGACGACAATATCAGCTTTGGCCAAGGATGGGCCAACGTATGCCTTGTGGACACGTCCAAAAACTATGTCATCAAAGGAAATTACATGGAGTATCAGGACAAATCCTATGCCCTTGTCACCGACAGTATGTTGCTGATTCTGATTGACAATGGCGATTCACTTTACCTCCATTCCGACACATTGCACATTCTGTTCGACACGGCACAGTCGCCCCAGCACTTTTTTGCCTATAACAAAGTGAAATTCTACCGTGATGACATGCAGGGAGCCTGCGATTCGTTGGTCTATCATATTGAAGATTCAACAATTACAATGTATTTCAATCCGGTGGTTTGGTCGGAGGCGAACCAGTTGACCGCCGACACGATCCGTTTCAACATCCTTGATTCCGTGAACATGAGTATGGAGCTGTGCCGCTCGGCCTTCATTGTGTCGTCGGTGTATGATGATGACACGGAATTCAACCAGATCAAGGGGTTGAACATCGTGGGAAATATCCGCGACAACAAGCTGACCCGCGTGGATGTCATCGGAAATGCCGAGAGTTTGTACTACATCCTGGAGGAGGACAGCTCGTTGGTGGGCATCAATTCCGCAGCCACCAGCGAAATGCGTATTCTTTTTGAAGACAATGAGATACAGTCCATCATTTTTTATAATGAACCTGACGGGAAACTGTATCCCGATGCGGAGTTGCATGCCAAGGACCGCCAGTTGAAGGACTTCCGCTGGCTCAGTGTCTATCGCCCCGCCACCCGCCACGAAATCTTCACGATGCCCGTCGAACGCCCCGTCACGCAGTCAGCTACGGGTAGCGGGGCTTCCGAACCCGACGAAAAACCAGAGAATCCATGAACACTTTCGGCAGAATCTTCCGGCTTACCGACTTCGGCGAAACGCACGGCCCCTGCATGGGCGGTGTAATCGACGGCTGCCCGTCCGGCCTGCGGATCGACACCGGCTTTGTGCAGCAGGAGCTGGACCGCCGTGCCTTGAAAGGCGATGGTCGCCGCGAGTCCGACAAAGTGCGCTTTGTATCAGGAATATACGATGGATGTACCAACGGTGCGCCCATCGCTTTTCTCATTGACAATGAGGACGGGCAGCCCAATGCCGCTGCCGACGGCGTGCTGAAGCCGTCTCATTCGTCGTTCGTCTATCGCGAGAAGTACGGGCACACCGGCAACGAGCAGGGCGGCCGCTCGTCGGCGCGGCAGACCGTGTGCCGTGTGGTGGGCGGTGCGGTGGCGAAGCTGCTGCTGCGTGCGCACAACATCACCGTGGCAGCGGAAACGCTGTCCACGGCCCGGATTACGACCGACGGCGACACGGCGGGCTCTTTGGTGGCGTGTGTCATCAAAGGACTGCCCGCAGGTCTCGGCGAGCCAGTGTACGACAAGTTCGACGCCCGCCTCGCGGCTGCGATGCTCTCCCTGCCGGCCTGCAAGGGCTTTGAGATAGGGGAGGGGTTCCGTGCCGCTGCGCTATGCGGTTCGGAATACAACGATTTGCAAAACAGCGACTTCTCGTTCCGTACAAACCACGATGGCGGCGTGCAGGCCGGCATTACCAACGGTGAGGAGGTATGTTTCCGGGTGGCCTTCAAACCCATCCCGTCCATAAGGATGCCGCAGCCTACGGTGGATTACTGCGGGAATCCTGTCACGTACACGGCTTCCAGCAGGAATGACGCGTGCGCGGCACCCCGCGTCCTGCCCGTGGTCGAAGCCATGGCCGCCCTTGTCACCGCAGACTTTCTACTAATTGAAAATGGAAAACTGAAAACGGAAAATTGAAAACTGAAAACTGAAAACTATAACCTGTAACCTGTAACCTGATAAACTTGTAACCTGACAAACTTGTAACCTGATAAACTTGTAACCTGATAAACTTGTAACTGATTATGTTCCAGACCCCAATTCTTGTAATCGCCTATCACCGCGTGGAATCCACGCACGATCTGTTCATGGCGCTGCGTGAGATGCAGCCCGAGAAACTGTATATTGCTGCCGACGGCGCGTTGTCGAACGACCGCACGGACTACCAGCACTGTCTGGAGGCACGCTGCGTCTTCATTCCCGAGTGGAAGTGCGAGATGAAAACCCTTTTCAAGGAGACCCACCAGGGGAAGGCGAAGATGTTCGTGCAGGCGATGCAGTGGTTCTTCGAGCAGGAAGAGGAAGGCATTGTCCTCTTTGACGACACCGTGCCGACCGCCGACTTTTTCCATTTCTGCAAGCAGATGCTGGAGATGTACCGCACCGACCGCCGGATCGGGCATATTTCGGGAAGTTATCTTCTGAAACACAACCGGTTGGATGAAGGTTCGTACTACTTCTCCGCTTATCCGATGATGTGGGGCTTTGCCACATGGCGCGACCGTTTCGAGAAATTCGACTTGAAAATGAAAGAATTGGAAAATGTGGAGTTCCGTACGCTTACCGATAAATATCAGATGAAGAAGAAGCACGCCAACTTCTGGCAGCGCCGTTTCCGCATCTTGCAGAAGAACCAGGTGGACATTTGGGAGTATCAGTATATCTTCCACTTATGGAACCAGGGGGCGTTGACGGTTGTCCCGAATGTCAATCTGGTGGAAAACCGTGGTTTCCTTACCAAAAGGCGCCGTATCCGCAAACTCAACCGTTCGCTCGGCACTGTTCTGCCCGTTCGCCAGAACATGAAGGTGGAGCAAGATGCAGATGCCGACAAGTACGTATTTCGCCGCTACTTTAAGAAGGACTTCCGTACCCTCCTTTCCAAATGGGTGAAGGAGAACCTGCTGGGCGAGGAGAAGACGGTGTAAGGAATAATTTACCAGTACAATTCCAACAACATCCTCACAATCATTACGACGCCGAGCACGCAAAAGACGATGCCCACCACCCGGTTGATAATGAACGCCACCTCGTAGGTGATAGCCTTCTTCAATTTCCCTGCGAAGAAGCTTTTCAGCATGTCGATGCAAAAGATGGTAAGCAGGATGCAGGCGAAGAAAAGAACCTGTAAGTTGATATTCTCGCCGCTATAGGGCGCAATGCCGAGCCACAGAATCCAGACGAAGGGATTGGTGATGTTGAAGGCGAACCCCTGCATCGGGTACTTGAACTTGCCGAGCTTGTTACTGCGCGGGTCGTTCAATACTTCCTCCTGATGCCGCGTTTTGACGGGACGCTTGCGGTTGAAAAAAGTGACTAACCCGTAACCGATGAGAATGATGCCGCCAAGAATGCTGAAAAGCAGCTTGGCTGTTTCGTTTTGCATGATGCCGGCGGTTCCCCACAGACATAACCCAATGAGTATAATGTCACTACAAGCGATGCCCAGGGCGAAGAGGATGCCCGCCTTGAAGCCGTTGTTGAGGCTGGTCTGGATGATGCCGAGAAACGCCGCGCCCGGAGCCACCGAAATGGCCAGCGCGATGGGAATCGCCTGTAATATGGTGGACAGAATGTGCATTACTCGTGAGGGGCTTTTCTTCTTCCAAAATGATAGGCAATATAGGCCCCGAGGTAGAAGGGCTTGGCCTTGTTGAGGGCCATCTGCTGCACGAACGGGAACACCATGTCGAAAGTGCCGCCGACCTCCAGAGCGTGAATGGTGTACTCATCCTTGCTGAAATCGAAGTTGAAGCCGGTTTTCAAATAAAAACCCGGATGCAGCTTGGTCTTTCCGATTCCTTTGAAAAAGTTGGCCCGACTGATGATGTCGTCGATGGCGTGTTTCTCAGGATCGTACTTCTCCGTCTCTTGCCCGCTGTAGCTGCCGTCGTTGGCATAATGGGCGATATAGACATACACAGGCACGGACAGTCCGAGAGTGAAGCCTCCCGAAAGGGTGTACCGCACGCGCACACCGCCCCAGTACGGTTTCTGATGGAGGGTACGCTGGTATCCGTAGCCGCCATGCAGGAAGAAAAGGTCGCACAACTTTCCGTATGAGTACGACCGTGCCTGCGGAAAATAGGGATTCTTCGCCAGCACCTGCTTGTGATGAATGTTCATTGTGAGGTCAATCTCCCAAAAATGTTTGTCGTAGTAGGTGGGGGTTCGGCCCTGCTGGAAGCCGATGCCGCCGCCGTTGGTGTTCAGGAAAACGTTCAGGTTCCATTCCTTCACGATGATTTTCTTCCACTCTACATCGCCCACATCCTGTGTAAAGCCGATGAGAGGGAACACCCCAAGGAGCATCCCTATGCACGCTTTCTTGAAACTCATCCCTGACGGTTAGGAAATACTACAGTTCTGCAACGTTATCTTCTACATTCACAGGAATTTCCGTGTAATGTCCGTAAGCGGGGCACTTGTGTTGGGTGGCACACGCGCCAAAGATAAATGACAATATTGCTAAAATGCTGATGATAAATAAGATACGCTTCATTACGGTTAATTTTTTTAAGTTTGCAAAAATAAATAAAATATAAATTAGTTTATATTGTTGCATTCTCTTTTTATGAATTTTTTACTTTGTTGAAAATAAAGGAAATAGTCTTTCTTCTGTTGTGGTTCGTTGTGTGTGTGCCGTCGCTGTATCCGCAAAAGGGCATGGGCGAGGACACTTTGAGGCAGAGGCTCTACTTCCGCGCCGACTCGCTTGCAATGTGTCGGCTGGAAAACTACGGCCTTGCCCGTCCCGCAGCCCACGGCAAGGTGCCCGCCAGCGACTTTCCCGCCCTCGCCGAACGTCTGGTTACCCGCATGGAGAACGACGGATATCCCTTCGCCGCCGTGTCGCTGTCGCCGCTCACCGAACCCGACAGTAACGGCGTGGTGGCGGATTTCACCGTGGATGCAGGGCCGCTCGTCCGCTACGACTCCGTGATGGTGAAGGGCACGCTGAAACTGCGGCCCCGTTTCGTGCAGGCCTTCCTCAGCTGGCGGCCCCGCCGGAAGTACATGGAACGGAACGTCGCCCGCATCGCACAGAAAATGAATGGCTTGCCCTACGCAACCGTAACGAGGGAAACCGGTGTTGAGTTCGTGGGCGACAAGGCCTACCTCTATCTTTTCGCCGACAAGCAGAAGGTGAACCGCTTCGACGGCTACCTCGGACTGGTGCCGGTGAGCGAACGCACCGGCAAGGTGATGCTGACCGGTGAGGTGAACCTTATGTTGCAGAATGTCTTCAAGATAGGGGAGACGCTTGAACTGCGCTGGCAGGCCCCCGAACGCCGCTCGCAGTACCTGCTGGCCAACGCCGACTTCCCCTACTGGTTCGGTACGCCGTTCGGACTTTCCGGTCACTTCGTCCTTGACAAAAAGGACACTTCCTATCTGAACATGAACTACCGGATTGCGCTGACCTACTCGTTCCTGGGCAGCAATGCACTGAGGTTGTACTTCGACTACACCACCAGTTCCATCCTCCGACCGGAGCTGGTGACGGCGGTGGAGGGCGACACCCTGTCGTACGACTTCCGCAAACCGATGTATGGAATCAGTTTGAACTACAGTAGGTTGGATGATGCTATCCAGCCACGGTCGGGCGTGAGGCTGTGTGCGGACATTGCTGCGGGATCCCGGCGAATTCTCCCGAATACCGCTGTTGATGCCGAGGTCTATGAGGGACTGCTGATGCGTACGACGCATTACCGGATGCAAGGTGAGGTCGCCGGCTTCGTGCCGATACGCAAGCGGTGGGGATGGATGGCCGGTGTGAGCGGCGGAATGTTGCTGGGCAACCAGCAGATTTACAACGACCTTTTCCGCATTGGCGGCACGCGCACCCTGCAGGGCTTCGACGAAATGTCGCTGTACGCCTCCTCGTATCTGATTGCCCAGACCGAGTTCCGCTTCTGGTTCGCCCGCTATTCATACCTCAATGTCTTCTTCAACGGGGCGTGGTACGAGCGCAAATTATCAGGTAGTTACTACTACGATTACCCCTTCGGATTCGGCCTCGGCGCGACCTTCCACACCAAGGCCGGAAACTTCTATATCAGCTATGCGCTGGGGCAGCAGCGCGGGAATCCGGTATCCTTCAAAACGGGAAAAATACACTTCGGAATGGACGTACGATTCTGATCTTTGCGGCAATTTTCGTTATTGTTTCCGCATCCGCTGCCTGTTTCATTACCGCTCTTGCCACTCTGCCTTGATCTTGCACAGTTCATCATCGCCTCTGACAATGACAGAAAGAGTATTCCCATCGCTAATTTCTTTTGTATAAATGGAATACTGTTCCTCAATCCGTGCCTGTTGCGTGTAGTTGATGACGATGGAACGAAGGGAATGGTGCGCCAAAAAGTCACTGGGGAAACTGTCGATGAACCAACGGACGTAGTTGGTGTTGTTGACGTGGTGGTTCGTGTCGATGTCTGAGTAGAGTACTGTGCGGGTGCAGGCAGGGGAGAGGCCGGCGGTATCGACACTGCCGATTTTCAGGTTCATGGAGAAACCGTTGCTGTCGCCCATGCGGTACATCGCATCCTCGCAGCCGGCCACATCCTCGATGGTCAGCGGCTTGAAGGTCTGTTCTTCAAGGATGATCCACATCGACTGCGCCCGAAGGAGGAGGTTCCCGTCCTTGTCAAGAATTTCGAAACTGCGGGGCTGTATCAGCCGTTGCGGCGGGTTCGCCCACGTCTTGACGGTGATGGTATCGTACTTTCTCGGCATCCGCTCTATCTGGATTCCCATCCGGTAGATAGCCCAGAAACAGCCCTTTGCGTGCAAGTCGTCCCAGCCAATGTGCATGCTGTCCACATGGCGCTCGGCGGTATGCTGCATGCAGCCCATCAAATACTGAAGGCTGGCTTCAAAGTTTCGGACAATGTGATGTGACTGAATTTCAAAATCTTGCGAAAAGACGGGGGACTGTTCCATTTTTGTAAAATTAACGGGCAAAAATACTAAGAAAAACCGTACCTTTGCCGCCTAATATTTTAGGTAACGATTTAATTTTTAAAGCAATGAAAATCATAACAGTAGAATCCCTTCAGGGAGTGAATTACGAAACATTGGGAATTGTTAGCGGCAGCACCATTCAATCCAAAAACATGTTCAGCGACTTTGGACAAGCTTTGAAGAATATTGTCGGCGGTGAGTTGAAGGCCTATACGCAGATGATGGAAAAGGCGCGTGAACAGGCCACCTCCCGTATGATTGCCCAGGCGGAGGCGATGGGAGCGGAAGCCATCATCGGCGTACGCTACGCCACTTCCGCCATCATGGCGCAGGCTGCCGAAGTGCTGGTATATGGCACCGCCATCCGCTTTGTGTAAGTGCAAGAAAACGGCAATGACTGTCTCCTTTGTTTGACGAAATAGTTGTACCTTTGCAAACTTTTTTTGCAGTAGGAAAATGATTAAAGAAGAAAAACAATCCATTGATACACACGAAGAAAGAGCTGTGCTTGCGGCGGTAGCGACACCTTCTGTAGGCATCGAGCGGGTGAACGAATACTTGGACGAGCTGGCGTTCCTGTTAGAAACCGCGGGTGGCGTGGCCGTGAAGAAGTTCGTGCAGAACCTCCAGTATCGCGACCCGAAAACCTACCTCGGAAGCGGCAAGTTGGAGGAGGTGGCAGCCTACGTCAAAGAGCACGACATCGAATTAGCTGTCTTCGACGACGAACTTTCTCCCTCGCAACTGCGTAATATCGAGGCGGTTCTGCACTGCAAGATTCTGGACCGCACGCACCTGATTCTGGATATCTTCTCCAAACGCGCACAGACAGCCCACTCCAAAGTTCAGGTGGAATTGGCACAGTATCAATACCTTCTGCCCCGACTGACCGGTATGTGGACGCACCTCCAGAAACAGCGCGGCGGTATCGGCATGAGAGGCCCCGGTGAAAAGGAAATCGAGACGGACCGTCGTATCATCCGTGACCGCATTTCATTGTTGAAGAAGAAATTGATGGATATCGACCGTCAGAAACTCACCCAGCGCAGCAACCGCGAACAGTTCGTCCGCGTCGCCCTCGTGGGCTACACCAACGTCGGGAAATCCACCCTGATGAACCTGATCAGCAAGTCGAACGTCTTTGCCGAAAACAAGCTGTTTGCCACGTTGGACACCACTGTCCGCAAGGTGGTGATCGAGAATCTGCCGTTCCTGCTCTCCGACACGGTCGGCTTTATCCGCAAACTGCCCCACAGCCTGGTGGAGTCGTTCAAGTCCACCCTGGACGAAATCCGTGAAACCGACCTCATTCTGCATGTGGTCGATATCAGCCACCCCGATTTCGAGGAGCAGATTGCCGTCGTCAACCAGACCCTGCAAGAAATTGGCGCAGGCAACAAGCCCGTCATCACCATTTTCAACAAGATCGACAACTACAAATGGGTGGAAAAGGAGCCGGATGATCTCACGCCACGGACAAAGGAAAACATTACGTTAGAAGAACTTAAGCAGACGTGGATGGCCAAAATCAACCATCGCACACTCTTCATTTCCGCCAAAACCAAAGAGAACATCGAAGAGATGAAATCGGTGCTTTACGAAGAAATCAAGAAACTTCACATTCAAATTTATCCGTATAACAATTTTCTGTATTGAATTTTTTTAACCCATTGTAGAGACGCAAAATTTTGCGTCTCTACATGATAAACCATTATAAATGAACGACACACTCTATAAAATCGCAATCACGCATGGCGACCTCAATGGAATCTGTTACGAGGTCATTCTCAAGGCACTTGGAGACAACAAAATAACCGAACTCTGTTCGCCCATCGTTTATGGATTGGCGAAGGTTGCATCATTTTACAAGAACCGTTTAGGGATGCAGGACCCCGCGATCCAAGTGATTAAGAATATTGAGCAGATTAATCTGAAAAAGAGTAATTTACTGAATCTTGTTGAACAGGAAATTCAAATAAATCCCGGCAAATCTGAAGCCACTGCAGGCAAGATGTCGGAGCTGGCGTTGCAAGCCGTCTGCCGCGACCTGAAGGCGGGAAAAGTGGACGCTGTCGTCACCGCACCCATCAACAAGGACAACATACAGTCGGCCACGTTCCGCTACCACGGACACACCGAGTTCTTTGCCCAGCAGTTCTCCGCACCGGAAGCCATGATGATGATGGTGTCGGAAGGTTGCCGCATCGGTTTTGTCACCAACCATCTGCCCATCGCTGAAGTAGCCAAGGTGATTAACAAAGAATTGATTCTGAAAAAGATACGCACGCTTCATGCATCGCTGAGAAAAGATTTTGGATGCTCCACACCCAAAATTGCTGTTCTTTCGCTCAATCCCCACGCCGGAGACAATGGATTGATTGGCAATGAGGAAAAAGAGGTGATTATTCCTGCTATCAATCAGGCATTCAACGAGAAAATCAACGTTTTTGGACCCTTCCCAGCCGACGGACTTTTCGGAAGTGGCAACTACGCCAAGTACGACGCAGTGTTGGCCATGTACCACGACCAGGGGATGGAGCCGTTCAAGATCTTGTCAAGAGGGGAGGGTGTGAACTTCACCGCCGGACTGCCGATTGTCAGGACCTCGCCCGCACACGGCACCGCCTACGACATTGCCGGACAGAACAAGGCTGACGGGCAGTCGATGCGCAACGCGATCTACCTTGCCATCGACATTCTGCGCAACCGCCAGAACTTCTCGGACAATGCCAAAAAGTAGCAAAACATATTGTTTGTAATCATTTGTAAATAATGGTTTTATGAGAAAAGCAGTCATATATACCGGATTTTTTCTTTTATTGGTGATGCTCTTTACCCAATGTGATCATAAAAAAGGAAAAAAGCCCGTAGAACGGGAGTACGCGGAAGCACCGGCTTTTGATGCCGATTCCGCTTTTGCTTTTGTGAAGGCGCAGACGGACTTCGGGCCGCGGGTGCCGAACAGCGAGGCGCACGAACAATGCGCCAAATACCTACAGTCGGCACTGTCCCAATTTTGCGATACCGTTGTTTTACAGAAGTTTACTGCAACCGCCTACAACGGCACAAAACTGCAAGGGACGAATATCATCGGCTCATTCGCACCGGAGAAAACGCGCCGCGTCGTCCTTTCGTCCCATTGGGATTCACGGCACGTCGCCGACCACGACCCCGACCCGGCCAACCGCAACCACCCGATTGACGGCGCCAACGACGGCGCAAGCGGGGTAGGGGTGCTGCTGGAAACGGCGCGTCAGCTCGCCCAGAAACGGCCCGACATAGGGGTGGACATCGTGCTGTTCGATGCGGAAGACTACGGCACACCCGAAGGCGTTCACTCACCGGAAGGGGAGTGGTGGGGACTTGGATCCCAGTACTGGGCTGAACATCCGCACGTTGCCGACTACCGCGCCGACTACGGCATCCTGCTGGACATGGTCGGTGATGCCAACGCAAAGTTCCGATACGAGCACTTCTCCTCCGAATACGCGCAGGATATTTTGACGAAAGTGTGGAGTGCAGCCGCCAAACTCGGCTTCGGCAAGACCTTTGTAGCCGAGCGAACGCACCCCATCACCGACGACCACTACTACGTCAACACGCTCAGCAACGTCCGCATGATCGACATCATCCATCAGGACGACTACTCCGGCACCGGCTTCCCGCCCACCTGGCACACCCTGAACGACAATATCGACCATATCGACAAGAATACCCTTTCCATCGTTGGAAAGACTTTATTATATGTAATTTACGAAGAAAAATGAACCGTTTTTTCAATCAGAATATCCCCGTTTTCAAATTCGGAGGCGCCTCGGTCAAGGATGCCGATGGAATCCGCAATTTGCAGAATATCGTTGCCCGCTACAGTGGCAAGCCGCTGTTTGTCGTCATCTCGGCAATGGGCAAAACCACCAATCTTTTGGAGAAACTGCTGGACGCCTACTTTTACGGCCAAGAAGATCCCTTTGTTTATTTCAACCAATTGAGGGACAACCATTTCAATGTAGCACACCAGTTAACTGAGCAGAATGAACGCATCATCGCCAAGCTGACTTCGGTGCTGAACCAGCTGGAGGAAAAGCTGCACACGCCCCATTCCGACAATTATGAATACGAGTACGACCAGATTGTCAGTTTCGGTGAAATTCTTTCCACCAAGCTGATTTCCACCTACTTGAATATTGTCGGCATCCGCAACCAGTGGCTGGACGCGAGGCAAGTGATGATTACGGATTCCACCTTTATGGAGGCGAAAATCGACTGGGAGGCATCGGAGCAGGCACTGAAGCTGGCCATAGATGCAGCCACGGCGAAAAAAGAGGAGAATCTCTTTATCATTCAAGGCTTTATCGCCGGTGACAAGCAGGGAAATGCGACTACGTTCGGGCGGGAAGGATCCGACTATTCCGCGGCTATCATCGCCTATATCCTGCAGGCCGAAAGTGTCACCATCTGGAAGGATGTGCCGGGCTTGCTCAATGCCGATCCGAAGTATTTCCCCGAGGCGGTCAAGCTGGATGCCATCTCCTACGAAGAAGCGATTGAACTTTCGTATTACGGCGCAACCATCATTCATCCAAAGACACTCAAACCATTACAAAACAAAAAGATACCGCTTTTTGTAAAACCATTCCTTTCACCTGACGAACCGGGCAGTGTCATCTCTTCCAAGAAACAGACAGAGTTCATTCCATCTTATATATTTAAAAGAAACCAGTTCCTGATTACAATATTCCCGAAGGATTTCTCCTTCATTTCAGTGGACAATCTGTCGGAAATTTTTGCCATTTTATCAAGCAATGGATTGAAAATAAATCTGATGCAGAACACAGCCCTCAGCTTCTCCATCTGCACGGACGACAAGCCACATCGCATCCAGCGGGCATTGGAGGCTTTGTCGAAAAACTTCCTTATAAAATATAATGATTGGATGGAGCTGATTACGGTTCGTCATTATACCGAAAAAATCATCCATAAACTTGTGGGTAACAGAAAAATATATGCCGAGCAGCGCACCCGCACCACGATTCAGGTGGTGGTGAAAGGGGAGGAAATGAAAAAATAGAAAAATATTTTCCGAAAGTCGCTGAAAATTAAAATATTATTTCTACTTTTGCACCCCGCAAATCGCAAGGGGCTCTGTGATTTGTGGTCAATAGTTAACCCCTTATGTTTCACTTAATTAACCGATTCAAAAGAATCAAAAATTTTGCTATGGCAGAAGAAATCATTAACAATCCGGAAGAAGTTATCTCCGAAAATCAACCCGTAGAAGAGGCTCCCGCTACCGCTCCCGTTGAGGAAACCGTAGTTGAACCTGTTGCAGAACCTGTTGCTGCTCCCGTCGAGGAACCCGCTGCAGAACCTGTCGCAGAAGCCGCTGAACTGCCGGAAACGCCGAAGGCTCCCAGAAAGCCCCGCGAAATTGAAAACGTTTACGGTTCGATCGAGAACTTCGACTGGAATGCGTTGGATAAGAAGGGCAAAGGCTACAACGAAGCTGAAAGAAAAAATCTTGAGGATCTTTACACCAAGTCCTTCAAGTCGATTGACGAGCAGGCCGTGATCATGGGTACCGTCGTGTCCATCAACCAGCGTGAAATCGTCGTCAACATCGGATTCAAGTCCGACGGTGTCATCTCCGCTTCCGAACTCCGCTACAATCCCGACCTGAAAATCGGTGACGAGATTGAGGTTTATGTTGAAAGCCAGGAAGATGCTACCGGCCAGCTCATCCTCTCCCACAAGAAAGCCCGCATGCTCAAGTCTTGGCTGCGCGTCAACGAGGCCTTCGAGAAAGAGGAAATCATCACCGGCTACGTCAAGTGCCGCACCAAAGGTGGCTTGATCGTGGACGTCTTCGGTATCGAGGCATTCCTGCCCGGTTCCCAGATCGACGTGAAGCCCATCCGCGACTACGACGTGTTTGTGGACAAGATCATGGACTTCAAGGTTGTGAAAATCAACCAGGAATTCAAAAATGTCGTCGTTTCCCACAAGGCGCTCATCGAGTCCGAACTCGAAGCCCAGAAGGCGGAAATCATCTCCCGCCTCGAAAAGGGCCAGGTGCTCGAAGGCACCGTCAAGAACATCACCAGCTACGGTGTGTTCGTTGACCTCGGCGGCGTGGACGGTCTCATCCACATCACCGACCTCTCCTGGGGCCGCATCATCCACCCCGAAGAAATCGTCAAACTGGATCAGAAGATCAATGTGGTCATCCTCGATTTCGACGAGAACAAAAAGCGTATCGCTCTCGGCCTGAAACAGCTCACCCCGCATCCGTGGGACGCTCTCGACCCGAACCTCAAGGTCGGCGACATCGTTCACGGCAAGGTGGTTGTCATCGCCGACTACGGTGCCTTCCTCGAAATCATGCCCGGTGTCGAAGGTCTCATCCACGTTTCCGAAATGTCATGGTCGCAGCACTACTCCCGCACCGCCCACGACTTCCTCAAGGTCGGTGACGAAATCGACGCCGTTCTCCTTACCCTTGACAAGGAAGAGAGAAAGATGTCCCTCGGTATCAAACAGTTGATTCCTGATCCGTGGGCTGACATCAACATCAAGTACCCCGTCGGCTCGAAGCACACCGCCACCGTGCGTAACTTCACCAACTTCGGTATCTTCGTCGAACTCGAAGAGGGTGTGGAAGGCCTTATCCACATTTCTGACCTCTCTTGGGACAAGAAGATCAAACATCCCGCCGAGTTCACCAAGATCGGTGAGAAGATCGATGTCAAGGTTCTGGAAGTGGACGCCGCCAACCGCAAGCTCAGCCTCGGCCACAAGCAGCTCGAGGAGAACCCGTGGGATGTCTATGAAACCATCTTCCCCGTCGGTTCCGAGCACGAAGGCACCATCACCGCTATCAACGACAAGGGCGCTGTGGTGACCCTGCCCAACGGCATCGAAGGTTTCGCCTTCAACCGCGGTCTCCAGAAGGAGGACAACAACAAGGTGCAGATCAACGAGACCCTGAAATTCAAAGTTGTGGAATTCTCCAAGGACAGCAAGAAGATCACCCTCTCGCACACCAGCACTTGGAAACTCACTCCTGAAGAGGACGCCAAGAGAGCTCAGGCTGAAGACAGAAAGAAAAACCAGGAAATCGCCCAAGTAAACGAAAAGGTTGAAAAGGCCACCCTCGGTGATCTTGAAGCCCTTCAGGCTCTGAAAAAGAACCTTGAAAAAGCTGAAGAATAATCCTTTATGCTTATAACGGAAAGGCCTGTCCGCAAAGACGGGCCTTTTTTTTCTCTTTATCCCCAAAAATGAAAGACGTAAGACCCAAGAAATATCTCGGACAGCACTTCCTCTGCGACGACGGCATCGCCCAGCGGATTGTAGAGAGCCTGAACGCACCCAACCCCAATCTTCTGGAAATAGGGCCGGGTATGGGCGTGCTGACGAAATACCTCATTCACAAGGAAAATGTAAAGCTGAAGGTGGTGGAAATCGACGACGAGTCGGTGGTTTACCTCCAACAGAACTATCCCGAACTGTCGGACAAAATCATTCCCGCCGACTTCCTGACGCTGGACCTATCGTCGATGTATGCCGACAAAGTGAGCATCATCGGCAATTTCCCGTACAACATCTCCTCACAGATCCTTTTCAAGATTTTGGAAAACAAGGATTTGGTAACGGAGACGGTCGGAATGTTCCAGAAGGAGGTGGCCGAGCGCATAGCTTCCGCACCGGGCAATAAACACTATGGCATCCTGAGCGTCCTGCTGCAGGCTTTCTATGACATTAAGTACCTGTTCACTGTCCACGAACATTCGTTCAATCCGCCGCCGAAAGTCAAGTCGGCAGTGATACGCATCACGCGCAATCCTGAAAAACAACTGGGATGCGACGAGAAACTATTCAAGCAGGTGGTGAAGACGGCGTTCAACCAGCGGCGGAAAACGCTTCGCAACTCGTTGAAAACGTTCCAGTTCCAAGACGGTTTTTCGGAGAACCCGCTATTTGCAAAACGTCCCGAACAGCTCACGGTAGGAGAGTTCGAGACGATCTGCAAGGCGGTGGTGCAAGAGTAGTTGAAACCACCTTTTGATAAGTGGGGCAGGGGAGAACACCCCTGCTCCATATTACCGGATCACTTTCGTAAACACGGGTGCCTGGCCGTTGGCGACGGTCACATAGACCTGCATTTCGCCGGCGGGCGGCATGTTGGGCTTGTCCTCGCGGGGAAGGTCAACGGCGGTGAAAAGGTATTCCGTGCCGTCGGGGAGGGTGCGGGTGGCGACGGTCTTGGCCTCGGCGTGCAGCATCGGATACCCGTCCACTGCGGCATTGAAGATGGCGGCCTCTTCCTCGCTCACTTCGTGCTGTTCGGGAAATTCCGCCAACTGGGTGTACTCGCCTTCGAGGAAACCGCTGGCTTTCAGGAACTCGTCGATTTCCTTGGGCATGGCGTCGAGGCGGGCGGCGCGGACACCGTAGCCGGGGAGGATTTCGGCGTTGGGCTCGGCCTGTGCCAGATCTTTCACGCTGGATTCCAGACCGCCGCTGCCGAAGGTGCTGAACGGCACGATCTTCTTGCCGCTCAGGTCCACCTGGTTGAGGAAGGCGGCGACGGGCGGCGCGTAGGTACCGAACCAGACCGGGTAACCGATGAAGATCACGTCGTAGTCGGCGAGGTTGGCAGCCACCGGCTGGATATCAGGGATGATTTCCTGCTCACGCTCCTTCAGGCAGCGCTCGATGGTGGCGTTGAAATCGCCGTCGTAGGGCTCCAGCATCACCAGTTCTTCAATGTCGGCACCGAGTTTGGAGGCAATCTCCTGTGCCACGGCTTTGGTGTTGGAGGTTTGGGAATAGTAGAGGACCAGCATCTTGGGAGTCTCCTCCTTTTGGGACTCTTCCTTCTTTGTGCCGCAGGCCACGGCCACAATCATCACGGTCGCAAGGACCAGCATAAGTTTCAAGGTGTTCATACAAAATTAATTTATGTGTTGTTTTCAATAAGTTCAGGGTTGCAAAGGTAGAAATAATGGTATTACGCACCTACACCTGCGTAAATTTCTTGCAGAGGGTTTTTAGTATGCTGAAAATGTAGAGTATAGCAATTCTCTACAAAAACATCCTCGTTCTTTTTTGATATTCCGCGTAGCCCGGCTTGTTCTGCAGCTGGCGTTTTTCCATGAGTGGAACGCTGATGAAGCAGAAGAGTCCGGTGTTGAGCAGGGCGCCGGCCACGCAGAAGTCGCTGAGGGAGCAGCCCGTCCCCGTCTCTATCCATAGTGCCAGATACATCACCCAAACGCCCCACCACATCAGGATTTCGCCGAAGTAGTTGGGATGGCGGCCATGCTTCCATAGCCCCACCTCGCAGATCTGTCCCCTGTGGGCTTCGGCGAAACGGTGCCGCTGCGTGTCAGCCACCAGCTGCAACGTGGCGGCGGCCAGGCAAATGGCGAACCCGAGCCAGCACACAGCGTTGGCTTGGAATGGCGCCTCTATGACGAAAAAACCGGGAATCATCACCAGAAAGACAATGACGGTGGGCATCATGGTCAGTCCGAAGAAATTGATTAGCTGGAAGATGACAGGATGTTGCTCCTTGCGGTACTTGGCGTAGCGCCAGTCCTCGCTGTTGAGATTTTTGAACGTGAACGCCCAGTTGCCCGTCAGCCGGATGCCCCAGTACCAGACGGCAATCAGCAGCAGCACCGTGGCGGAGGTCCAGCTGTGGAGGTGGCACGCCCAGAGGGAGAGCATCACGGGCGGCGCAACGCTCCAGTAGGGATCGTAAACAGAGACGTTGCGGAACACGAGGCCGAAAAGCCACACCACCACCGTGGCGGCGGCATCGGCAATGAACAGCGGCCACAGGTAGTGCCATCCGGTGCCATCAAGCGCCCGGTACACCAACAGCCCGACCACAAAGGCGAGCGCGTAAACCACTGTAAGTATGACAAAACTGAGACTGCGGGATTCTTTGATGGACATTTTTTTTTACCGTTTTTTGATGAAAAAATTAATGTTTTCTATTTCTCCCTGATTGACACGGCAAATCCCCCGCACGAGGCCATGCGCAGCTTCAGCACACTCTTGCTCGTCACCACCTTCTTCGTGATGGTGTAGGAATACGGGTTGTACGTGACGCCGGTGGGATAGTGGCCCTCTGCCATCTCTTTCTCATCGAAACAGTCGCCGGCAAACCCGCAAGCATCGGGTCCATCGGCATAGATGGTGGCCTCGTATTTCACGCCGGGTTTCAGGAAATCCAATTTCACCGTCACGTCGCGGGCGGTTTCGTCGGTGATGCCGCCCACGTACCAGACGTCGCGGGGGGTTAAATCGTTGATTCGCACGTTGGAATTATCGTCGGGAATGGCATACACGAACCGTGTGGCGTTGGAAATCACCCCTTTCTTGCCGTCAGACAACGTGCCGACACCCTCGGCGGCCTTGTTCAGGGTGGAAATCTTCGGATGGCGGGCGGTCACGATGTAATCACCGGGTTCTGCCATGATGTAGATGGTGGTGTCCCAATCCACCGCCACATCCTTGATGAACTGGAAGGCGTCCATGTAGGGTTCGTAGTGTTCGGGGAAGTCGGCGGCCATCTGCAGCGGCGAGTAGAAGGTGACGTAAAGACCGAGTTGGTTGCAGATGGTGTGGTTCATCCGTTTGCCCCACGACACGATTTTGCCCATGTCGGGCTCGAAGATGCCGGGGGTGTAGTCCATGGGGCCGCCCTGCAGGCGCGTGAACGGCAGGATGGCGGTGTGACCGGGGTGGATGCGCTCGCGGAACTCGGTGCCCATCGCGCTCTCGTTGCCGATCATGTTGGGCCAGGTGCGGCACAACCCTGTCGGGCGCACTGCCTCGTGCGAGTTGACCATGATGTGGTGCTTGGCAGCCTCCACGACGGCGTAATGGTAGTGGTTGTTGATGGGCTGGCTGTAATGGCCCTCGCCAAACGGGACGATGGTGCCTACGTAGCCGCCTTTCACAGCGTCGTAGCCGTACTGGTTCATTAGCGTGTAGGCCTGTTCCATCCACCGCTCGTAGTTGCCGGTGGAGGCGGAACTTTCGTGGTGCATGATGAGGCGGATGCCCTTTTCGTGGGCGTATTTGTTGAGTGCGGGAAGGTCGAAGTCGGGGTAGGGGGTGAGGAAGTCGAAGACAAACACCTTCTGTTTGCCGTACCAGTCCTCCCAGCCCACGTTCCACCCCTCGATGAGGAGACCGTCAAAGCCGTTGGCTGCGGCGAAGTCGATGTAGCGGCGCACGTTGGCGGTGTTGGCACCGTGCGTGCCGTTGGGTGTGGCGTGCTCAAAGTCGGTCTCGCCAATCTTCACGGAGGGGAAGTCGTTGGTGTAGTTCCATGTGCTCTTGCCGGAGATCATCTCCCACCACACGCCCATGTACTTCACGGGATGAATCCAGCTGACATCCTCCAAGGCGCACGGCTCGTTGAGGTTAAGGATGAGGCGCGAAGCCAGCACGTCGGTGGCCTTGTCGCACACCATCACAGTGCGCCACGGGGTGGTGCAGGGCGCCTGGATGCGGCCTTTGTAGCCAGTGGCATCGGGACACAACCACGCACGGAATACAAATGGAGAATTTGAATTTTCAATTTTCCGTTTTCCATTTTCCATTAAATCGAGGTGCATGGTGGGGAAATCGAGGGTGGCCGCCTCGTGGATATTGATATACAGGCCGTCGTCGGTTTTCATCTGCAGGGCGGTCTGCACGCCTGTTTTCGAGAAGGCCGTCCATGGCCAGCCGCCGTTCTTATGGCCCGCCTCCCACAAGTTGCGGATTTCCGACAGCTTCGACTGGGTGTAATTGTACTCCTGCGTGTCGTAGTCGCCGGGGATCCACCATGCGGTGTGGTCGCCCGCCATCGCAAACTCGGTCAATTCCTCCATAATCCAGAAACAGACGAGCGCGTTCTTGATGGGAAATTCGTAGCGGAAGCCCAAACCGTCGTCATAGAGCCGGAAGCGGATTTGCATCACGGTGGTTTTGGTTTCGGTGGAATGGTCCATGCTCTCCACGCTGCCGACGGGCTGTTCCAGCGTCACCAGCATCTCGTTGTAGTGGTTGCGGATGTGTGCCTCCTCGCCCCACACGGGTTCCCATGTTTCGTCGAAGGTGCTGTATTTCGTGTCTTTCAGAACGAAGGCGTGGGCGAGGTCGTCGCGCCATTCGAGGGTGAAGCCCATCTTGGAGGGCAGCACCACGGGTTTTCCGTTGCGGTTGAGTGCATAGTACGGCACGCCGTCCACGACTTCAAACGACACTTCCAGCTGCCCGTCGGGACTCTTGAGGGTGACGGGATTGGCGGCGTGGGCCGTGGTGAAAAAGAGTGCAAACAGGATGAAAAGGATGCGGGATAGAAATCTCATGTTGACGATTTTATTTGTTTTTACTCAATATATTTCATTAATTCTTTCTTTTTGGCATCGTACTCCTCTTGGGTGATGATTTGGAGGTCTAATTTCTCCTTCCATTTTTTCAGCTCCTGCAGAGCGGCATCGGAGGATTTCATTTTGGTTTGAATCTCACCCACAGCAATGGCTTCTTCGAAGTTGGTGCAGGCCAGGCCGCCACGGTTCAGCACGAGGTAGATTTTGCAGCCGCAGGTCAGCTTATTGAAAGGATCGACGGGCACGCACTGTATTCTCTTGATGGTGGCCACGCCGCCGGCGCGATTCTCCACACGCTCGGCAACTTCCTGATTGGCGGCACGTTCAGAGGATGTCTTCCCGTCCTCGGTCATGGTATTTACCCAGCTGCCGGTGACATCTTTGAAATAAAGATAGTATTTCCCGCTGGTCGGGTATCCGTAAGTGATGGTGGACCCTACTTTGTATGTGACACCATCGGAGGCTACGTAAGCTGTAATGTCATCACCGATTTTCTTTCCCGTAAGCTCTTTTGCCGAGCGCTGGTCGAGAAGATCTTGGTAAGTGACGGTTTGCGCATACGAGAATAGGCTGCAAGCAAATAAGACAAGTACAAGAATTTTTTTCATTTTGATTTTTATACTTTTGTGAGTTGTTAAATTATTTTACTTATTGTCAAGATTTTACAGAAATAAGCACCACGGCAAGGATGGCGACGGCAAGGCCGAGATAGTTTTTCCACGTCAGTTTCTCTTTGAAAAGCAGCCAGCCGATCAAGGCGGTGAGGCTGACCACGCCGACGTTGTAAACGGGAAACAGAATCACATTGTCGAAACAGCGCATGGCATGGAAAATGCAATAGGTGGAGAAGAAGTTGATAACCCCTAATGCGATGCCGCCGACGATACTCTTGTTCTGCCATTTTGATTTGCCGCGAAGAAGGTCGAATGAAACCAAAAGGATTCCAAACACCATGGCAATCAGGTAGATGAAGGCAATCATAAAACTCATTTCATCGGCAGTGTTGCGCTGTTCGTTCAGTTTCATCAGGATGTCGCCCGTGCCGGTGCCGAAGAAAATCAGGAAGGGGAGCAGCCAACTGGTTCTTTGGGTGTCGGAAGCGGGTTTTCCGCCGCCCACGACCAGCACTAGCGCGACCAATGCCAGCACGATGCCGATGGACACCTGCCAAGTCAGCGTTTCACGGAAGAGGAGCACGCCCGCCAACGTGGGCAGCACCACCGACAGTTTGCTGGAAAGCGAGGTGATTGTGACGCCCGACGACTGGGTGGAGGCCGTCATCAACAAGTATGTGAAAATAAACCAGAAGCCGGTCAGCAGCGACAGACCGAACCACGCTTCGCCTACCAATTCGGGAACCGTGTCGAATCGGTCGCACATCAGAAATCCGGTGCAGGTGGCAAAAACATAGTTCCACATCAGCGCCTGGTGGTTGTCCAAGCCAAAGCGTTTGAAGAAGCGCATCGTGACGAAGACACCGGCTGAAAATACAATGGAAAGGACGAGGTATAGCATAGGCAAAAATCGAGCCGCAAAGATACAATACTTTTATTATAGTGGGGTTAAAGATTTTTTCATTTTCCCTCATCGGGAAACGAAAAATGGTGTATATTTGCACCCGCATTTTTGTAACCTAATCAAACTGGACTATGGAATTAATTACTCCTTCCTTTGGATTGCTTTTCTGGATGCTGGTCGGTTTCGGCATCCTCTTTTTCATCCTGGCAAAATTTGCTTGGCCGGTGATTCTCGGCGCCATCAACAAGCGCGAGAAATTCATTGAGGAACAGCTCAATTCGGCGGCAAAAGCCCGCGAAGAGATGAAGAACCTCAAGTCGGAGCACGAAGCGCTTCTCGTGCAGGCCAAAGAGGAACGCGACGCCATCCTCTCCGAAGCCCGCAAGATGAGCGAAAAGATGTACGAGGAAGCCAAGGAAAGAGCCAGCGAGGAAGCCCAGCTCCTCATCGAAGACGCAAAGAAGAGCATCCATTTTGAAAAGATGAAGGCCGTCACGGACATCAAGAACGAAATCGCCAAAATGTCCATTGAGATTGCAGAGAAGGTTCTTGCAAAGGAACTCTCCGACAAGAGCAAACAGGAAGAGCTCATCTCCGAATGGGTGAAGGACGTAAGCATCAACTAATCCTCTAAAACGTACGCAGATGAAAAATGCCAAACTGTCCGGGCGCTACGCAAAAGCCCTGCACCAGTTCGCCATCGAGCAGAACGTCGAGGAAGCCGTCTATCAAGACATCCTTTTCCTGAGCAAGGTGTTCAAAGAGAACATCGAACTGCGCGTGGCGATTGAAAGCCCCGTCATCGTCGCCTCCAAGAAAGAGGCCATCTTCAAGGAACTTTTCCAAGACAAGATCAACGCCGTTACGCTCGGTTTCCTGAACCTTATTATTGTAAAACGCCGCGAGCCCTCGCTGACCGGCATTTTCGAGCAGTTCGTCAAGTGCTACTACGAGAAGCACCACATCCGCTCCGCCGTGGTCACCACCGCCATGGAACTCAACCCCGAACTGGCCTGCAAAATCAAGGAAATCCTAGAAGAACAGACTCACAGCACCATCATTCTGAAACAGGTCGTGAACCCCAAACTCATCGGTGGCTTCGTAGTGCGCGTGGACGACTTCCTATTCGACGCCAGCATCCTCGGCCGCATCAACCGCTTGAAAGCAGAGTTCTCGCACAACCTCTATCAGGTTGGTTTTTAATGAATTGAAAATAACAAAATATATCATACAATGGCAGAAATCAAACCATCAGAAGTAACCGCAATCCTGCGCCAGCAGCTCCAGAACTTCGACGCCAGCTCCGAACTGGGCGAAGTCGGCACCGTCCTGGTCGTGGGTGACGGAATCGCCCGCGTCTATGGACTGCAGAATGCGCAGTCGGGCGAATTGGTCGAATTTGAACAGGAAGAAGGCAACATCATGGGCATCGTCCTCAACCTCGAGGAGGACAATGTCGGTGTCGTGCTCCTTGGCGACTCCAAGACGCTGAACGAAGGCGACTTGTGCAAGCGCACAGGCCGTATCGCCTCCATCAATGTCGGTGAGGGCCTCTGCGGCCGCGTCATCAACACCCTCGGCGTGCCGATCGACGGAAAGGGCAAAATCGAAGGCGAACTTTACGAAATGCCCATCGAGCGCAAGGCTCCCGGCATCATCTTCCGCCAGCCCGTCAAGGAACCGCTGCAGACCGGTATCAAGGCCGTGGACGCCATGATCCCCATCGGCCGCGGCCAGCGTGAGCTCATCATCGGCGACCGCCAGACCGGTAAGACCGCCATCGCCATCGACACCATCATCAACCAGAAGAAATTCTACGAGGAAGGAAATCCCGTATATTGCATCTATGTAGCTGTTGGTCAGAAAGGTTCATCTGTGGCCAGCATCGTCAAGACCCTTACGGAGAACGGCGCCATGCCGTACACCATCATCGTGAACGCCACGGCTTCCGACACGGCGGCCATGCAGTTCTACGCTCCGTTCGCCGGCGCCGCCATCGGCGAGTACTTCCGCGACACGGGACGTCCCGCCCTCATCATCTACGACGACCTGTCGAAACAGGCTGTCGCTTACCGCGAAGTCTCCCTGCTGCTCCGTCGTCCCCCGGGACGTGAGGCTTACCCCGGCGATGTTTTCTACCTCCATTCCAGACTTCTGGAACGTGCCGCCAAGATCATCGAGTCCGACGAGATTGCCGCCCAGATGAACGACCTTCCGCCCGTCCTCAAACCGATGGTCAAGGGTGGCGGCTCTTTGACAGCCCTCCCGATCATCGAGACGCAGGCCGGCGACGTTTCCGCCTACATCCCGACCAACGTGATCTCCATCACCGACGGTCAGATTTACCTGGAAACCTCCTTGTTCAACTCCGGTGTCCGTCCCGCCATCAACGTTGGTATCTCAGTGTCGCGTGTCGGTGGTAACGCCCAGATCAAGTCCATGAAGAAGGTGGCCGGTACGCTGAAACTCGACCAGGCACAATACCGTGAGCTTGAGTCCTTTGCAAAGTTCGGTTCCGATGTGGACGCCGCCACGAGAAACGCCCTCGACAAGGGTGAACGCAACGTGGAAATCCTGAAGCAGCCCCAGTATTCGCCCCTCAAGGTGGAAGAGCAGATCGCCATCATCTTCTGCGGCGTGCGTGCCCTGCTCCAGAAAGTCCCCGTCAGCCGTATCAGCAGTTTCGAGAAAGAGTACCTCCAGACGCTCCGCGAAGGTCACGAGGCCCTTCTCAATGAGCTGAAGAGCGGAAAAATCAACGATGAAATGATGGGCGAACTCGAAGCCGTCTGCAATAAGGTCGTCAAAAAGTATGAAGAATAGTAGCTTATGGCAAGCTTAAAAGAAATACGTATAAGGATTGCCTCCGTCGAATCCACGCAGAAAATCACGAGTGCGATGAAGATGGTGTCGGCCGCCAAGCTCAGACGGGCGCAGAACGCCATCATCAACCTTCGTCCGTACTCCAACAAGCTGAATGAGATTCTGGGCAACCTGTCAAGTGCCGCCGACAGTCTCGACGGTATGCCATTGTTCCAAGAGCGTCCCATTGAAAAAGTTGCACTTGTTGTTATATCTTCCAACAGAGGTCTTTGCGGCGGTTTCAACGCCAATGTGTCCAAAAAGGTGGAGGCTATGCTGCAAGGCGAGTTCGCCGAACAGGCAGCAAAAGGCAATGTGAAGCTCTACTGCATCGGCAAAAAAGCGGCCGAACTGCTGGCCCGCAGGCACGATGTGGCCTGGCGCAACGAGACGCTGACCGAAACTTCCGCCTTCGACGAGATTGCGGAACTCGGAGAGCAGCTGATGAAGGACTTCATCAGCCATCAGGTTGATTGCGTGAAGATTGTCTATAACAAGTTCATCAATCCGGCCACGCAGGAGCTGTGCGCGGAGGACTTCCTCCCAATTGCCAACCTTGGCGGTGGGGGAGAGGAGTCTGCGAAAAAAGCCGACTACATCTTCGAACCTTCCAAGGAAGAAATTCTTACTGAATTGATTCCCAAGATTCTGAAACTCCAGCTGTACAAGACGTTGCTCGATTCTGTTGCCTCGGAGCACGGCGCACGCATGACCGCCATGCACAAGGCCACGGACAACGCTACCGAAATCCTCAAGGATCTGCGACTCAAGTACAACAACGCACGACAATCGTCCATCACCAACGAATTAATCGAAATTGTCAGCGGCGCCGAAGCCTTGAACAATTAAAAAGAATACGGATGTTAAAGAAAATCACACTGTTGGCGCTTTCATTACTGATGATGGCGCCTTTATTTGCTCAAAAGGGACAGAATGCCGTCATCGCATTCTACAACTTGGAAAACCTTTTCGACACGGAAAACGACCCGCTCATCAACGACGAGCAGTTCCTTCCCGAAGGTGACTACCAGTGGACAGAGGAACGCTACCAACACAAGTTGGAGAATATGTCGAAGGTAATTTCTCTGATAGCCAAAGATTACGGAGGACCGGTGGCGATAGGTGTTTCCGAGGTTGAAAACCGCCGTGTACTGGAAGATTTGGTTGCGACCGACAACCTCAAGCCGTTCAACATGGGCATTGTCCATTACGATTCGCCCGATAGGAGAGGAGTTGACGTGGCATTGCTATACCAAAAGGACCGTTTCCGCGTCATCCACTCGTACCCGTATCGCCTGATCACGGAGGACACGAATTTCCTTACCCGCGACCAGATTCTTGTCACGGGTATCATCGACGAGATTGACACCGTAAATATCATCGTAAACCACTGGCCCTCAAAGCTTGGCGGTGAAAAACGAAGTATGCCGAAGCGTATTGCCGCTGCCGAACTGTCGAAACACATCTCTGACTCGCTGATGAAAGCCAATTCCGCAGCCAAAGTGTTGATTATGGGCGACTTGAATGATAATCCAGATGCAAAGAGCATCGTCAATTACCTGCAAGCCAAAGGAAAGGCTAAAGAGGTTGGTGTCAACCAGTTGTTCAACCCGATGTACAAACTCTACATGGATGGCATCTGGTCGTATGTCTATCGTGATGAGCCCAATGTGATTGACCAGATCATCATATCGTATGGTTTGTTGAATGCTACGAAGGGCTTCAAATACAGTTCTGCACGCATTTTCCGTGCTAATTTCCTTCTTACAAAAAGTGGTTCTTTTGAAGGGATTCCGTTGCGTACGTTTGCGGGCGGAAACTATCTCGGAGGGTACAGCGACCATCTTCCAGTTTATTTAATCCTTGATTTAATAAAATAGTGTAATTTACTATGGATAAACAACTTGTAATTATTCCAACTTACAACGAGAAAGAGAATATCGAAAACATTATCCGTACGGTTTTTGGGCTCGGTGACTACCATATACTAATTGTTGAGGACAATTCGCCGGACGGTACGGCTGACATTGTGAAACGGCTGATGCAGGAATTCCCGGAGCGTTTGTTCATCGAGGAACGCAAAGGCAAGTTGGGCTTGGGTACAGCGTATATCCATGGTTTCAAGTGGGCTTTGGCGCACGATTACGACTATGTATTTGAAATGGATGCCGATTTTTCGCACGATCCGCACGATCTGGCACGTCTGTACAGAGCCTGCAGCGAGGACGGCGCAGATTTGGCGGTTGGCTCGCGTTACTGCAACGGCGTGAACGTGCTGAACTGGCCGATGTCGCGCTTGCTGATGTCGTACTACGGTTCGGCGTATGTACGCATCATTCTGGGCATTCCTGTACACGACACGACGGCCGGATTCAAATGCTACAAGGCGGACACGCTGCGTGCGATAGATTTTGACAAAATCCATCATATTGGCTACGGGTTCCAGATTGAGATGAAATTCACGGTTTGGAAACTTGGTTTCAAAATCCAGGAAGTATCCATCATTTTCAAGGACCGCACGCTGGGCACGTCGAAGATGAGCAAAGGAATTTTCTCCGAGGCAATTTTCGGTGTAATCGGCTTGAAGATACGCAGTTGGTTCCGCAAGTGGGAACGGGTACAATAAGCGGGGAAGAAACTTCTATTTAACATAACCGCAGTTATAGGACATTCTTAATTGGAATGAATAAAGTAACTTTGATAAATTGTTTTCTTCAAAGTTACTTTATTCTGAACTAACTTTGCTTCGTCTTTTTTAATTCAGCAATACGACGTTGGGCAGTGCGAATAGAAAAATGAAGGTCATTCGCTACTTGCTGTGCAGTAGCCTTCGGATTCTTATCAAAATACTCCTGTAGTCGTTTCAATTCTTCAGTAAGAACCACATCATCATCTTCTTCCATACCGTTGAAATTTTCAGACGAATATAGTTTTGGATTCCACGTTTTTAATTGCCCCAAAATTTCTTCAGGTTTTGTGGCAAAATAATGGATGACTTTGTGTTTTCCATTCATATTCACGCATAATGCAGAAGGGTTGTAACGCACAATACAATCCCGCATAACGATGGTTTGACGGTTGACACGAATCCAATATTCTGACGGAATCAAATTCTCTATCTCTGAAAGAGTGCTGTTTTGCTGTATCCTTTCACCGTTTTTCATCATTAAAAAAGTTCCCTCTTTATCGCAAGAGCAAAAAGAAATATCTTTAAAATCAATTAGTCGAGGTTTCCCATCTGGCATAATTGAAATCATTTTGCCGTTTGCGTAAGTATATGTTCCTTTCATATTTTCAATTACAAAATAGTTCTTTCTGTTGATAAAGCCAAAAACACCAATGAAAGCAGGAAAAAGAAACAAAGAGGCAATAATAACATTATCTGGAATGTATAGATTCACATGTAGAAAAGTTAAAACGATGATTGACAAACAGTAAAGTAGATACAAACAAAAAGGGAAATTGTCAATGGTTTCGAACACGATAATGTCAGAGTCCCTGATCTTACAACGTTGCGTACTGTAAAAAAAATGATCTTTGATTGTTAGGTAAAATTCTTCCTTTTCTACATGGATTGACAATGGTCGAAAACGATGTACTTTCCCTACTAATTCTCCGTCAACAAAAACCAGATATGGAGTTAATTTGAAATAGCCGAACGGTTTCTGCTTGATAGTAAGTTCCATAACATAACATGATTAAAAAATACACAATTAAAGTTCTTTTGACTCTGCAAAAATACAAACTCCAATAATATGTTTCTCCGCCAATCTCACAGAATACGAACTTTGGCGGAATCAAACATTTATTTGTATTTGTATCAACATTTTACAGAGAAACGTCAAACTCACTATAAATAAGTTTGGCAAAACAATCGCTGTCATAGGTTTTTTTTTGCTCTGGTTGGGATTTCATACATTTCCGCGGCAAAACCCTCCCCTTTTTCCGTACCTGCCGCCCGTGCCGCGGGTTGGCGCACGAGAATATTCCCCTTCTTAAAAAAGAAGGGGTGCACGAAGTGCGGGGGTAGTTGTATCGAAATATGAAAAGTCAAATTGAAAATCTACTACCCCGGCCTACGGCCACCCCTTCTACATAGAAGGGGAATTTTTCTTTGGGCGGAAGCAAAGAAAATGAACAAACTTTTTGTACCTTTGCATCCCACAATCATATTGATGCAATCCGCTGATTATGACCCTTATAACTGAATATTCCCTTTGGTTTGCGCTGCTTTGCGTGCTGCTTGGCGCCGTTTTTTCGGTGGCGCTGTACTTCCGCAACAACCAAACCGACTTCGACCGCAAGGCCAAAATCGTGATGTCCGTGCTGCGCGGCGTCTCCATCGCCCTCATCGCGTTCCTGCTCCTGGCACCGATGCTTAAACTCAACGTCAAGGAAACCGAACAGCCCGTGCTGATCGTCGCCATCGACAACTCCGAATCCATGGTGGCTACACCGGACTCCGCTTTCTACCGTGCCGATTTCCAGGAGAAAATCAACAAATTGGTACAGTCGTTCAGCGATAAATACGACGTAAAAACCTATCTTTTAGGCGAATCAGCAACCGCCACCAACAGAAAGGAGCAGCTGACTGTGCCATTTGATGGCAAAATGACCAACCTCTCTTCCCTATTCACCGACGTTGAAAATGTGTACGCCAACCAGAACGTGGGCGCGATGGTCCTCGTTTCAGACGGTATCTACAACACGGGCAGCAACCCCCAGTATCAGGCGGAACGGCTGAAATTCCCCGTCTATACCGTGCTTGCCGGCGACACCACCGTGCAGACCGACCTCCGCATCGCCGGCATCATCCACAACAGCCAGACCTTCCTCGGCAACTACTTCCCCGTCGAGATCAAGGTTGCCGCCACCCACCTCGCCGGCAACAAGGCCGTGCTGAAGGTGCTGGAAGGCGAAAACGAAGTCTTTAACAAAACCATCGATATTCGTGGAAACCAGCACTTTGAGACGGTGAAACTCACCCTCAATGCCAAGGCCAAAGGAACCCAGAAATACCGCGTGGAACTCACGGAATTGGACGGCGAAGTGACCTACCGCAACAACGCCGACAACTTCTATATCCAAGTGGTGGATACCCGCGAGAAGATCGCCATCGTCTATTACGCCCCGCACCCCGATGTGGGCGCCATCAAGTCGGCACTGGAGACCTCCGACAAATACGAGGTGGAAGTGTTTTCTGCTGAGACATTTAACAAGAATCCCAACGATTATTCCCTGTTCATTCTGCACCAACTGCCCGCTGTGAAACCTGCTGCCGGAAATTTGCTCAGCAAAATCCAGCAGGAAGGCATCTCGGCACTCTATATCATTGGAAAACAGAGTGATCTGAAAGCGTTCAACAATATCGGCGCCGGCATTTCCATCACACAGCAAGGTGGAAAGGTGATGTACAATGAGGCCTACCCGAGTTTCAACGACAACTTCCTGACCTTCACCTTCTCGGAGGAAGCGCGCCAGATGCTGCGCAACTACACTCCCCTACTCACTTACTTCGCCAACTACCAGACTTCCGTCGGGGCCAACGTCTTTATGTACCAGAAAATCAGCAATGTAGTGAGCACCTACCCGCTGATTCTGTTCTCCCAGAACGCGAAAGGCCGTACGGGGGTCATCACCGGTACCGACATTTGGCGCTGGCGGCTGCAGAACTACTTGAAGGCCCAGAATTTCGACGCTTTCGACGAAATCATCAACAAAATCGCCCTCTATATGTCGGTGAAGGGCGACAAGAGCTACTTCCGCGTCCATTCGCAGGAGGTTTACAACGAGAACACGCCGGTGGAGTTCACGGCGGAGGTTTACAACGAAAGTTACGAACTCATCACCGACCCGGATGTCCGTTTCGTGCTTACCGACGGCAACGGCAAGGAGTACGTGTCGCAGTTCTCGAAGCAGAACAGCAGCTACTACCTGAACCTCGGCAAGCTGCCCGTCGGCGACTACTCGTGGGAGGCCAGCACGGTGGCGGGCACCAAAACGTACAAGAAATCAGGAAGTTTCTCCGTTCAGGAGATTCTTTTGGAAAGCATGAACCTCGTCGCCAACCGTGACGTGATGCGGGCCATCGCCGAAAACACCAACGGACAATGCTTCGATGTCCGTGACATGGAGAATTTGGAAAAGGTCATCAAAGAAAACGACAACATCAAACCAATTGTCACCTACAACAAGAAATACACGTTGATCCTCAACAGTTGGATTTACCTTGCACTCATCATCTTACTGCTTGGTATTGAATGGTTTATGCGCAAATGGGGCGGCGGTTACTAATCGTACATGAATCTTGGGAAAATGAAAAAGACGATACTACTGATACTATTGGCGACGATGATGCATCTACTTAATGCACAGCAGATTGCATTGTTGAAGTACCGTGGCGGCGGCGACTGGTACGGGAACCCCACTTCCCTACCCAACCTGATCGCGTTCTGCAACGAAAACCTGTCAATGTCGCTGGATCCGAAGCCCGCGACCGTGGAGGTCGGCAGCAACGAGATCTTCCAGTACCCCTTCGTCCACATGACGGGGCACGGCAACGTGGTTTTCTCGCAGGAGGAGGCGCAAAACCTGCGTATGTACCTGATTTCGGGCGGTTTCCTTCACATCGACGACAACTACGGGCTCAACACGTTCGTACGCTCGCAGATGAAACTGGTCTTCCCGGAACTGGATTTTGTGGAACTCCCCTACAACCACCCCATTTTCCACCAGAAGTACCCGTTTCCAGGCGGACTGCCGAAAATCCACGAACATGACGGGAAGCCGGCGCAGGCCTTCGGACTGATATGGGAAGGTCGGCTTGTGTGCCTCTTCACTTACGAGTGCGACCTGGGTGACGGCTGGGAGGATGCGGAAGTTCACCATGATTCGCAAGCCACTCGTTTAAAAGCACTTAAAATGGGTGCAAACATTATACAATACGTCTTTACAGACAGATAAACATATAAAACAGCAGTTGTTCCGTCGCTGCTCCGCAAGGAGGAGAGGAAAGTCCGGGCAACACAGAGCGCCGTGCTTCCTAACAGGAAGGGGTCTCGATGAGACCACGGAAAGTGCCACAGAAAAGATACCGCCTGCGTGCAGGTAAGGGTGAAAACGCGAGGTAAGAGCTCACGACGCCGTGCAGTGATGCCGGTGATGGAAAACCCCACGGGTTGAAAAACCAAATAAACCGAGGCTTGAGGGTGGCTCGCCCGACTCGGAGGGTAGGTCGATTGAGCCGGCTGGCGACAGACGGCCTAGATAGATGACGGAACTCGACAGAACCCGGCTTACAGACTGCTGTTTTTTTCAAACAAAACCGTCCGGTGCGAAATGTGCCGGACGGTTTTTTGCAAATAGTAGTAAAAACGAGTCAAAGGCACAAAAAAAGCACGTTGAGCAATCACCATATTTCCAGTTTTTTTTATCTTTACCAACAGGAAAAAATCTTTATTATTATCAATTTATTTTATTCATTATGAAAAAGTTATCCTATCTTTTAATGGCTATTTGCCTCGTTTTTTTCGTGTCTTGCCACAATAATAATGACACGGAAAGCGCCGCTACCGAGAACGCCGCTACCGAAACCGAGAGCGCCACTCCCGAAAACGCTCCTAAGTATGAAGGTTCTCCCGCATTCGTGGAAGTCATGACTTTCCTTGACGAAAAAGAAGCCATGCTTGAGAACTGCGATTACGATCAATTCATGGAAATCCACAAGCTGACCTTCGAAAATGTGATTCACAAATACAGTGCAGATGATATCACGTCAGAGGAAAACGAAACCTTGAGATTAAGATATAAGGATTTTGTCGATAAAGTAGCTGAAAAAGCAAAAGACTTCAACATGGGAGAATAATCTTTCGCAGCCTCCCTTTGCGACCCCAACAAAAAATCCTGTGGTGGAAACACGCGCAGGATTTTTTTTGGTTTTTTCCTTCGTCAGCAACGGACGAACCGATGGAGGTTCCGCCGCTCGCTGCGCTCGCGGCGGAATGGTGCGGGCAATTAACCATCTATCTGTAGAGACGCAAAATTTTGCGTCTCTACAACAGCCACACACAATCCTACATAGATAACTTTTTTCATTTTATTACCATTGAGCTATGCCCCCCGCATTTTTACCCTTCATCACCTGTCAATCAGTCCTCCATCCAAATACGAAAGGGAACCTGCATATATACCCTAACAGGTTTCCCATCTTTCTCTGCAGGTTTCCACGGCGGCATCGAGGAGACCACGCGCAGGGCTTCCGCATCCAACAACGGATCCAATCCAAGAATCACTTTAGGATTTGAGACTTTGCCCGAGGCTTCAATGACAAACTCCACCAGAATAGTCCCTTTATACACCCGTTCTCCCATATTGGGAAGGGTATAATTTTCAGCAAGATACCTGATCAATGAATCCGTCCCGCCGACAAACTGAGGGGGAACATCAAAATCATTATAAAATTCAAGAGGAATTTCACCGACCAAATCCGGCAGAGTCCACTCGTCGGTGCTGTCAGGAGGAAGCGCAACAAGGCTGTCATTCGCTATCTCAGACTGTGCGGATACCGACGTGACAGCCCCGAAGGACAATCCCGCCGCCACGCCAAGGAGCGCCACTTTCCGGGCCATGCGCCTGCGGGCCGACAAGGCCGACTCCAAAGACCGCACCTCCGCCTCGCACTTGGGGCAGGTGCCCGGGCATCTTCCCTCAAACGAACATTCGGAAATGTCGAGTTCGATGCCATTGGCCTCCGCCACCGCACGCCGAACCGATTTGAGGTACTTGCAAATATCTTTCCCTGACATAGTTGTATTCAAAAACGCGGCAAAGATACAAAAATATTTCAGTTTTAGCCCGCACGCATTTTTATCCTTCACCACGCAACGGATGGACCGATGGAGGTTGTCTTGAGGCCGGCGTGCTGAAAGCACGGTATCCTATAAACCCCGTACAGCCCTGCTGTGTGGGGTGGCTGCATGCGAGTGGCAAACTGCGTGCCGGAGGCACGCCACCTCCTCTGTGCTGTAGCGTGCCTCCGGCACGCGGGTGACTTGGCTGGCATCCCCTACCTCACACCGTACTTCGTTTGGTGCGAGGTTAATAGGATATCGTGCCGATGGCACGAGTATCGCGGAAGTCAGCCCGCCACAGTTTCACCCTTCATCATACAACGGATTCTTTAATATGGTCAATTAAGCCCCCAAAGAGTTAACAGAGAGTCTGCTTCTTTTGAACTGATTTCTATGTATTCGTCAAACTCCCAACGACTATTCTCTACGGTGACCCCTTTTCTCCATAGATATTTCCATCTTTTATCTTTAAAATAATACGTAATGTATAGAGTCTCCTCAAATGTGCCATCTACCGTCGTGTATTTGTTGGGGCCAACATACATATCTTCCTCCCACAACATCGTTCTATCGTCATTGCAGAGAAATTTTTTTTTGTAATAGCAAGGAGTGTCTTTTTTGCAATTGGGATTTATCCACCCGCCCCCTATAACACCAATTGCTCGAGAATATGTCCAGGTTGAATCCAAAACAGGCAAACCGATCTTATTGCGCTCAAGATTAAACGCAATTCCATACTTGGAATTCAGGCCTGAATTTGAGCATGACGACATCAACAATGCCACAGCAATGCAGCATTGAATCAGCATGATTTTTAGTGTACTTCTGTCCATTTCCATGGTTCTTTTCAATTACCTCCCAATTTGTTTTATCCTTCCCCGCTTTTTTATCCTTCATCACAGCTACTAAAAACCAGCTAAATACGATATTTGTTTATATTGTACAACTCCTTTTTTCTTCAAGTACACCTTGAGAAGTTTTTTTCTATAACAAACTGAAATTTTATTATAAATTGTTTTGCAGTGATAATCGCTTCGGTTATAATCGTTATTTTCTATTAAAAATTCTGCTACTAATGGTCTTTTAGGGTTGTTTTCACTATAAATCATTAATGCACAAGGTTGTCCATGACAATAAGTGGTTTGAAAAGAATATGTCTTTAAAAGATAATTTGCACAAAAAGACGTAAAGATAGTATCTCCTGTTATTGCTCCAAATGACAAATGTGAACATTCATTGAATTCCGCATTACTTGTGTCCATAGTTTCCTGAGCATAAACCAATAAACATCCAAAAAACAAGGTGCAGAAAATGAGAAAAAATTTTTTCATTACTAAAATAGTCTTTAGCGTTTTAATTTGTTAAATTTATATATATCGGCCTCCTCGTTTTACCCCCCCCCCCACATTTTTATCCTTCATCACAACAATGTCTACTCTTTTAGTCGTTATGGCAAATATATTTGTATAGATTATCATAAAAAGTTTGTAGTATTATAGTATTGTCGAAGAGTAGTTTCTCATTTATAGTTTGGTCTGAAACAAAATAAATATAAGTTATATATTGATTATTTTCTGTTGAATGGAAAATAAAATCCGAAAGTTTATATATACTATCTTGATTGGAATAAAGAAGTGTACTATCTTGAAAAAAATAAGGGTCACACAGCCCCACGGTCAGTGATTGATATTCTCTATATTTAACCTTAACATTCATTGTTAAGGTATCAAGTTGAAATGACTCTATCACTTTGTTGCAAACATTTCTAGTTTTTGGAGGGGGGATTATAAATTTAATAAATTTATTGTTGAGTCGTTTCTGCTGTTTTTTATTTCTTACATATTGTTCTTGACCGATTAAATATATTGTATCTGCTTTTTGAAGAAAAATCTTTGTCGTATTTATTTGTTTAAAATCGAGACAATCACAATTATCGTTGTAACAAATAATGTATGGATCCATTGCAAACGGATTGAAGGAATCAGGTGAAGCAGGGTTATAAAACAACAAATATAAATAGTTATCTGTAATATAGAATTGATTGCATTTGTATAATTTTTCAATATCCATATTCAGCAATAATTTTTCTTTTTTAGTTGAATTACAGCAGACAACTGTAATAACTATAACTGTGAAAAGAATAAATCTTTTAATAGATTTCATACAAATCCTAATGAATAATGGGTTTAGGTACTTCTTTTTGATTTCCGTTAGCATATCCACCATAAGAGTTTTACCCCCCCACATTTTTATCCTTCATCACCTGTGTTTTGTAACGACTTTATGTTGAGTTTATTGTGTGGTTTTTCCATTAAAAAAATTCAATCAGACAAGGTTTTTGGGGCATTTCCGGATTCTTTTTTCGACGAGAATGTCGGCCATAGTGGTTGTACAGATACTCACTCTGTTTGTCCGCCACCAATATCAATGTCACACAACAATTCTCCGGAATCTCACATTTCACCCTTTCCCTGTGCATCATGGCATTGCCCTGTGTGGCACAATACCAACGAGGGGATTATATATCCCTTCCGCCGCCGCGGGCATCCCTGCAGCCCATCAATCAAAGCCCTGCTGCGCAGGGTTTTGATTGATGGGCTGCGGAGAGAGAGGGATTCGAACCCCCGGACCCGTTAAGGTCAACGGTTTTCAAGACCGCCGCGATCGACCACTCCGCCATCTCTCCGGCGGCAAAAGTACGACTTTTTTCCCTCCCCTCCCCGCCCTTCCAAAAAATTTTTTCCTGACCCTTTTGTATGACATTTTATCTTACCTTTGCACATTGCTTTGCAACCCCTTTATTTATTCGCAATTAATTAATAAACAAAGAATTATATGAAAAACATCCGCGAACAATTAGCAGAAATCGGTGTCGTGAATCCGACCGAAATTTACTACAACCTTTCCTACGATGAGCTCTATGAGCACGAGACCAAGCCCGGTCTGACCGGCTTCGACCGCGCATTTTTCACCAAAAACGGCGCACTTTCCGTCGATACCGGCATCTTCACCGGCCGTTCCCCCAAAGACAAATACGTAGTCTATGACGACGAAACCAAGGACAACGTGTGGTGGGCAGCCCCCGGCAAGAAGGGCTCCGACAACCACCCCATCACCCCCGAAATCTGGAACCACCTCAAGAAACTGAGCGAGAAACAGCTCAGCGGCAAGGCCGTGTATGTGATGGACGGCTACGCCGGCGCCAACGAGAACTCCCGCCTCAAAATCCGCTTCGTGACCGAAGTGGCCTGGCAGGCTCACTTCATCAAGAATATGTTCATCCGCCCCAGCGAAGAGGAACTGAAGGACTTCACCCCCGACTTCGTGGTGCTGAACAGCTGCAAGACCGTCAACCCGAACTGGAAGGAACAGGGCCTTAACAGCGAAGTATATGTGGCATTCAACCTCACCGAACGCATGGGCCTCATCGGCGGTACCTGGTACGGCGGCGAGATGAAAAAGGGTATCTTCTCCGTGATGAACTACTTCCTGCCGCTGCGCGGAATGGCCGCCATGCACTGCTCCGCCAACCAAGGCAAGAACGGCGACACCGCCATCTTCTTCGGCCTGTCCGGCACCGGCAAGACCACCCTCTCCACCGACCCGAACCGCGCCCTCATCGGCGACGACGAGCACGGCTGGGACGACAACGGCGTCTTCAACTTCGAGGGCGGCTGCTACTCCAAGGTCATCAACCTGGACAAGGATTCCGAGCCCGACATCTACAACGCCATCAAGCGCAACGCCCTGCTGGAGAACGTCACCGTGGACGAGAAGGGCAA
>JAEEGL013634815.1_pt1 | contig 55563 bp, 96 predicted proteins | sample 9134231 | NCBI WGS metagenome assembly JAEEGL01 (sample SAMN16246548, study PRJNA631951) | gut metagenome | biome: gut microbiome; feature: rumen; material: fiber-attached | host: Bos | place: Iran: Karaj | collected 2018-10
ACAATGGGTAAATTTTTGCAGATGATGAGTCAGAATGACTCAAAGGCTCTTGTAGCACGTGCGTCACAGATTAACGTTCAAGCTAAGATTGCACAGCAGAACATCGTTCAGAACCTTAAGAACGACATCGCAGAGGTTGAGATTGAGATTCAGAACCTCACCGACTTCGCTCCAGACACCACTCAGTCACTCCGTCCAGGTGTGAAGGGTTGGAATCCAACCAAGTGGGCATCTGACCTTCAGGACGCTAAGACTCGTCTGTACGAGCTTAACGTAGAGTTGAAGATTGCTGAGAAGACCTTCGAGGAGTTCTTCGGTGGCGATGATGACACTGACCTTGCAACTGTCTAAACGACATCTTCGGCTTAAACGCTGACTAAAAGAGGTGGGCATTCGCCTTGAATGTCCACCTTTAAGTCTAAAATCTAGTATTAACAACAAACTCAAGAGAAAATTTTTATGTGGAAGTACGTTAAACTTTGTTCATGCAACAGCCCAATGCAAGAGATTCTTAGCAATTGCAGTTGCAAGTCAAACATCCGTTTAGTAGTTTACCACCTCTCTGAGAATCACGTGGAGTGCGCAACAACTCCAGACGTAGACCAACTTCGTCTTGGTGAGACCGCACGTACCATTATGAACGACTCACGTCACAATCACGCTATCTTGGCGTATGACCTTGGCAAGAACGAGGTTTATAAGATTGAGGACGTACCAGAGTTGCCAATTGCAAGTGCTGTACTGCTTTGCGTAGTTACAGAGTTGCTCAATGGCTGCGTTCAGCCTCGTGAGAATCAGTATGGTGCTCCAGTTGCAGCACGTAGGATGCCAACGCCTCCTCAGAATGTTGCACGTGGCGAACACGGACGTTTCGTTAAGCAAGAGCCTAACTTTAGAGAGCCAGAGCGCGAGTTCCAGAAGCCAACCAAGGTTCGTGAGTACGGAACACCGCTTAGTGGACACCGCTTCCGTCTTGGTAAGCACTAAAAAATCTAACAAAGGTTTACTATTTCGGAGAATGGATAGTAAACCTTTTATTTTTGGCTCTGTAAAGCGTAGCTGGATGACCGCCTCAGTTTCCTAAACTGATGACTAGCAATAGTCTCGTGGGTTCGAATCCCTCCAGAGTCACTTAAAAAGAATATAAATATGGATAGAAAAGACAAAGAACTATTTCAAAAATACCAATGGAATATGCACTGTAATGGTGATATATTTGCTGAGTATTGGAGACCATTCACCTACGAAGAATGGGTAAGAAATGGTAAGCCTATAAATGATGGTGGAGTTAAATTAGATGACAATACGGAACATTTAAAAACTTTCCGTTATTAATAACTTTTTAAAAAACTATTTATATTTATGAGCGAGACTAGAGGTAAAGCTTTTAGAAGGTGGAAGACTTTCACCAAGTATGTTGCTAGAATGAAAGAGAGAATGGATTGGCACGTACCAGACCCAAATACACCGAAAGGGTATAGGCATCCAAAGGATTGGAAAGAGCTAGATAATGGCAAAAACAATGCCGAGGTAAAGATGCTTAAGAAAACCTCTACAAAGTGGTCATCAAAATGGGAAGACTCAGATGACCATATAAGAATAAAGAAAATGCGTCAAGAAGGTAAAAACGAAATTGACGAACAATTAGAATAATTTCATCAAATACAATATTCCTATGATACTCTGTAATGAAAGATGCCAGTTATATAACCGATGTAGTTGCAAGAACTTGCGACAGCAATGTATATTTGATATGGGAATATTCTTCAAAGATGAAGATGATGATGAAAAGTATGAGAAACTAACTTATTAAATAAGAATAGGAGGACACAACGATGGAAAAGAATACTCAAGAATATTTCCGTAAGAAAATGAGAATTGCATTACTTGGTGAACCATCGATGTTGTCACAGAACAGAGTGGTAGAGCTTTGTGAGAAATTCTTTAGTTACGGATTAGAATACAATAAAAACAATTTATAAAAAGTTAAAGAAAATGAAGAAATTATTTTTAGTAATGTTGAGTGCGTTTGCATTGGTAGCTTGTCATAATAATGACATCGAGCCAATGAGCACGCAAGAGGCGAAAGACGCTACTTATAGCGCAAAGTTTGAGAAGACCTTTGGTGTTCCATATTCAACACATAATTGGGGATTCGCAACAAATGTAAATGCAACACGTACTGTTGTTAAGTCTGATATGACAGATTATCCATCAGACAAGGCACCTGCTGCAATCACTGACGCAGAGCGTGAGTATGTTACCAATTGGTTTAAGAATAATCCTGGACTTAGCGAGGTTGGACGTGATTGGTCAGAGTTCTTCATTCAGTGGGTATCTGGAGACTTCTACAACAAGAAGGGTTTATGGCATCGTTATGACCAAAACAGAATAAACAATGGCCATGATTCTAATTATTGGGATGAAGAGTTCACTGATAATGCTGTTATGGACTACTTAATCGTGTCAGATAATAACGGTTACACTGAACATGTTTTGGATTTTAACTCAAATAGTGGAGGCCCTAATTCTATCGTTTATATGAAGAATAGTTCTGCACTTTATTTCGGTTATCATTCATCATGGGACTCAAACGACTATCAGTACTTTAAGCTTGCAGAAATTGATGTTCCTAACGTTGGCAAAGGTTGGTACGTAGGTTTATCGGTATATGGTAAGAAGTATGATAATGGTGATAAGGAGCTAGGTATTCAGCGTTTAAACTACGCAGAAGATTGGATTTTGAAGATAGTTCCAGGAACTACAAACAAAACTGTTAAGGAAAGAGGACGTGTAATCTGTGAAGACCTTGGTATTGCAGAGAACACAGACTTTGACTTCAACGATGTTGTATTTGATGCAGTAGTTTACACAGACGGTACATATGACATTACATTACTTGCAGCTGGAGGTACAATTCCTCTTACTGTTGGTGGACATGAGGTACATAATGAGTTTGATGTGGACGTGAATGTAATGGTTAACACTAATGCACCTAATGGCGCAAGTCGTAATCCAGTATCATTCTCAGTCACAGATAACACAGTTAACGGAATTATAGATATTCCAATTATGGTAAGAAATGGCAATGAAGTTTGGACTATCAGTGCTCCAATTGGTAAAGCACCTCAAAAACTTTGCGTTTCTGAAACATTTAAATGGTGTCAAGAGTTCCAATCAATTAAAGAAGTTTATCCTTACTTTGTTACTTACGTAAGTAATCCTACAACAGTTTGGGAAAACAATTACGACAGTAATCGTGTAATGCCTTAAAAAAAACTATTTGCTATTCGCGGTATATTTATTATATACATAATATAGTAAATAGTGCGAGTAAGATGAAAATAGGTTCTAATAATTCTCTAACATACCTTGAGCCATCATCTTGGTGGCTCAAGTTGTTTAGATGGGTAGGTAGGCATCAAGACAGACCCTACGACATCCAATACACATTCTTTGCTGTGAGAATGTTCGACTTTAGACTATACGTTGATTATTATAACAAACTAGTAGTCAAAAGTGGTAAGAATACATTCCCATTAACCAAATTGTTTGAGATAATGGATTTCTTTGACAAGAGGGGCGATGTAATAGTGCGCATAACGTTAGAGTCTTCGCATGAAGATTACATGAGCACTAGCACACCTAGCGTAGAGGCTAAGTTCAAAGAGACTTGCCATATGATAGAGGTTATATATAAGAATATTGGGTTATGTGGAGGCCGTAGAAAGTTTGATGATAAACTATTGTATGACTTCGATTGGGAAAGGAAGCATGGAATGCCAGTTACGATTTATCCTAGCGATTGGTCTAAAATATACAGATTCGTGCAGAAATGGTGTCCGTTCTTCATAAAGAAACTCAATCAGTTCTACGTAGAACGTTATAAGGGAAACGAATGTTTCTTGATGCTTGATTACGTCAATAGACGATAAAAAAAGGATGGCGAGGTGCCAGAGTGGACAATTGGGGCACTCTCATAAGGTGTTAGTTTCGGCTACCGTTGGTTCGAATCCAACCCTCGCTACACAAGGGAACTTACAGCAAGTATTATCTCGTGAAGGAATGGTTTACTTGATGCTCTGATAAAGCATTGTGCGCATGCACATGTGGGTTCGAATCCCACCGAAAACTCAGTTCCCTATTTTTTAAAGAAAACAACAGATTAGACTATGAAGCATAAACTATTAATTTTATCAATGATTGGATTATTGTTTGGGGCATGCCATAAGTATGATTTCGAAACAAATTCAAAAGAACAAATTAACAACAATGTTAAGGAGGTCTTTGGAGTTGAATTTGATAAAACACACGATTGGCGTTTGACAAGCTCTGGAAACATTCTAATCAACAACATCCCATCATCAATTGATAGGGTGCAATTATTGGTTTGTACTACCGAGACTGACACCACAACCTCTGTAACAGTCTTAAACGAAGAGGAAGTAAATGGTCAGTCTTCAATCAGACTTACCTATGATGTTCCTAGCGATAACTTGGGAATGTATGTAGGTTTTATTTCAGAAGAAACACTTAAGCTTGTTAAGGTAGATGGCAACACGGTATCATTTGAAGCAACACAAGCTAGAAGAAGGGCTATGGAATCATACCAATTCCCATCTGAGACTCCAGTAATCAATGAGGCTGTGGAGTCCTATGCTAGCCAAAGAGGGTGGATTAGTGGAGAACAGTTATATGGCTTTGGAGGTTATAGCCAAAGTGCATCTGACTATTCAACAGAATTGAAGCAGACTTTAAGAGACTTCATCTTCTCTTACTTTAAGAATGGTAGGGCTTATAATAACCTTCCTCTTGTAAAGGAGAGTGGTGTGTATAACGATAATGCATATCCTATCACCACTGGTGAGAAACCAATTATCATATCTCCATTCTATAAGTGTGATAAGGCAAAGCAATATGGTAATGAGGTATGGAACTCAGACCTATATTACTACTATTACAAAGAAGAGGATATGGCTGGTAAAGACCCAATAGCATTTTTACAGAGTCTTCCAAAGTTCAAGGCATTGTCTTTCAGTGGACATTTCGGTGATACTGAGGATGATGTAATCAGCAAACGTAATTCATATATACTTGCATACTTCGGTGATGGTGATGCATATATTGGTAAGCAAGGAACGTATCACTTCCCTAAAGGTTATAAGATAGGTTTCATGGTTCGTGCCAATACATCTTATGAAGCACCTAAGAAACAAGGTGAGTTATATGGTGATGGTAGATTGAACAAGAAAATCAATGCTTGGCCTAACTTTAGCAGTTCTAAACTTGGTGACACTGGTCCTCGTATCGCTTGGCTATCATTGAATGGTAAGATGATTATGTGTTGGGAGAGTGGAACAGATAGTGACTTCAACGATATATTGATTGAGGTTGAAGGTGGAGTAATACCAGTGATTGATATTCCAGATGTAGAATACAACTTCTATACCTTCTGCTTTGAAGATACACCATTTGGTGATTATGATATGAATGATGTGGTTCTTAAGGCTGAGAGAATACAATCTGACAAGGTTAGATACACTCTAACTGCTTGTGGAGCATATGATAACCTTTATATTATGAATGTACAAGGATTGTTAATAAACAATTCTACTGAAATCCACAAGATGTTTGGTAAGAATGGTGGCTATATCAATACTGAGAAGGGTGGAGCAACTGCTGAACCAGTAGTAGATGTGGTGACTGTACCAAAGTCATTCAGCTTCTTGAATGAGAATCAGCAGCCATATATAATGGATATGTCAAACGGACAAACCATTAAAATCTCTAGATATGGCGAAGACCCACATGCCATTATGATACCATATGATTTCAAGTATCCTCTTGAGAAAGTATGTATCAAGAATGCTTATGGAGAATTCAACAATTGGGGTATGAATAAGGTGGAAAGCACCGATTGGTATACCAAACCAATTACAGAAAATGTATGGAACTAGAAATGATATATATCAATTTAAACCCCTAAAATTCGTTTTTTAGGGGTTTATATTTGGTTATTTGAGAGATTTTTCATATCTTTGCATTGTGATTCAGAAATACCATCCTTTGTGATGGTTTTTTTAAAAACAAAACTTGTGTGCGCACACATGGAATTGATTTAAGTCAAATACGGAGGTGTTTTATGTAAAAAAATGATTGTAAGTGCTTGATAACGAAAAAAGTATAATATATATTATATGAAGTGAGTAAGGGAAATGAGCGACAGCTTGGGAAATGACCCTAGCCAAGAATGATGAAAGAGTAAGTGTCATGTGGGATGTCATCGGTTAAGTGATTTGGAAGTAAGTGTACCGATTACATTTCCACAATTTAAAAAAAAGAAGTAAGTAAAATAAGTAAGTGAAAAAAAAAGGGAAATTTATTATGAAGAAGTATTTTATTATGCTGGTGATGTTGTTCACCATTAACGTTGCTATGTTCGCAGAGGACAACAACACAACTGAGATTGAGAAAATCGAGAAGTATGACATCAAGGTTAACAACAGAAAGTTGGCTAACTACTTGGAGTTGAATGAAGACCAGATGGATGCTGTTGAGGCAGTAACAACTGAGTTCACAAATGATTTGAGATTTGCTGCATTTGAGTGCAGTGATACTAACCGTAAGGCTGTAACAAAGAACTTGATTGATAAGAATGTTAAGCATATGTCTTATATACTTAACAAGGAGCAGTATCACAAGTATCTAGTTGTTTTGAATGCTACACTTAATAATAAGAGGCTTTATGAAAACTATTAAGAAGTGTATACAGTGGTATATAAAGGCATTCGGAGAAGCCTACAAGGGTGAGAGTTATAGATATTTTAGACTATATTAAAGTTTCTTGAAAGATGGTTGGTGCTGAGATAGCACCGACCATTTTATACATTAAAGTATGTTAAAAGATTTTGTTATCTCAGATATTTTTCATATATTTGCATAAAGTGAAATAATATTTTATTAAAAATGGACATACTTAAGAAAATTTTTAAGAAAAAGAAGGAAGAACTTCCAGAGATTGTAAAGGTTAATCAGCCTTGTTACGATAAGAATGGACGTTTTTTGGGATGGTTTAGTCGTTCAATGGCAACAGCTATCTTTGTCTTTTGTAAAGACGTAGAAGGTAATTGGTGCGTATTGGCATCCGAGCGCGGAGAAGAAGCTGCTGATTTCAGAGGCTTTTGGAATTGCACTTGTGGCTATTTGGACTTCAATGAGACCACCAAACAGTGTGCTTTGCGTGAATTGTATGAGGAAACTGGTGTTTATCTCGATGAAGACCAAATTAACTTGGTAGGATATGAGGATAGTCCAGAGGCTAACAGACAGAATGTGACATTCCGTTTTGCAGCATTCATCGAAGATGCTATAACAGATGACTTCGAGTTCTCAAAGAAGCACAATGAGGGCAAAGAGGTTGGTGAAATCAAATGGATTAAAATGACCGACATTGATAACTATATGTGGGCATTTGGTCACGAGAAGCGTATCAAGGAAATCTTTGAATCAAAGAAACCATGAAAGACTTAAAGGCTAAATCTGTAGTTGCCACCTTAACAATGGCACATGCTAATTCTAAGTACAATACCAAGAAGAGCAACGTCAATAAGAAATGGGTGCGTTTCTTGAAGAACCGCAAGCTATTTGACGAATATATGGTCTACCTTGCTGGACAAGATGCCGTTGGTGTTGAACCAAAGTCATATAAGGAGTTATCAAATATCTGCCATAATATATCTGGACGTAGATACGAAGTTCATGGGGTACGTAAGACCATCCACGTAGTATGGACAGATGTTTTTGAAGAGTTTACAAAGGAAACAATCAAATGGTACAACTTTAAAGAGGTTTTCCTCTATGCAATTAACAATGGATACAAATGAGTTAAATTTCTTTAGGGATGGCGTAAATAGTTATATCAAGAGGTTTATAAACCTTCATCAGAATTCTATAACAGATGAACTCCTTAAAAATTTGGAGGTCTGGAAAAATGCACCTATAGACGATAGATGTTCCATAATCAATAAGGTAGATTGGAGTAGTGTCGCAGAAGGTTATTACTACTGTTATTTCTTGCAAGTAAGGTTAGCATATGGCTTGGCACAGCTTATGTATGAAAGAGAGGAATATAAGCTATCTCGTGTATGTCTAATGAAAGCTGTTATGTTTTTAGGCTTTTGTTCTTCATATAGCGGCTACCTAGGAGGGGGGACATTTAAGGTAGATACGAAAAAATTTCAAATGCAGAGAAAGCGTTATGACAAGGCGATTAACAAACTTTCTCACCTCTTGAATGAAAAAAGTTACTGAAAAATTTGGAAATTAAAAATATTTATTATATATTTGCACTCGTTGTAAATTAAATAACTTAATTAAATTAAAAAAGGAAAGAAAAAAATGAAGAAGTTAGTATTTGCGTTCATTGCAACTGTAGCAATGACATTTGCAGCTTGCGGTGGACAGACTGCAACAGAGACTGTAGCAACTGATTCTGATAGTGTTGCAGTAGTTGATTCACTTGATACTATCGCAGTTGACACTATCGTAGTGGACAGTACCGTTGCTGAGTAATCTTTTTGAGACTACAAAAACAACACAAATAACGCTAGCTGATGATAGGGACTATCACCGACTAGCGTTTAATTGTTTTAATATGGCAAAGAATAAAATAGATAAATCCCAGAGAATAGGTGTTACGGAAAGCGGTGAAATTGCTTTCAATCTCGATGCATTCGATAGATTGTATGAAGGTAACATCATTATTACCAAGAGACTTTCAAATCCTCTTATCGACAAACTTATTGAATATAAGGATAAGATAATCCTCCATCTTACTTGCACTGGATTCGGTGGTACTCGCATTGAACCACTTGTACCAAAGGCAGAAGATACTCTTGGAAAGTTAAAGAAATTAATAGAAGGTGGTTTCCCTACCACTCACATTGTTCTTAGGGTTGACCCAATAGTTCCCACAGAAAGGGGAATAGAGACCGCTAGAGGTGTTATTACGATGTTTGGTGGGTTGGGTATCACAAGACTAAGATTCTCCTTCCTAGACAACTATAAACACGTTAAAAAGAGATTCAGTGAAGAGGGTATACCACAACTCTACAATGGAGAGTTCCATGCTCCATTAGAAGAAAGACAGAGATTGGCCAAAGAATTGGGAGAATTGGCCAACAGCGTAGGCTTCGAAAGTGTGGAAGCTTGTGGGGAACCAGGAATTGAAAGCATTTCTTGTCTATCTCAAAAGGATATAGATATATTGGGACTCACGGATAAGATAACTCTTGAGGGTTCAGCAGAGCAGAGAGATAGCTGTGGGTGTCCAGCAAACAAATCAGAATTATTAAAGGTAAAGCCTCACCAATGTGAGAATAAGTGCCTTTATTGTTATTGGAGGTAAAGTTATGAAAATACTAAGGAAAGACGGACAAAAGGATTACTACGATTATCTAATGGGTGTACTAGGCCAAGATGAACTAGTAGTATATGACCGTAGAGAGGCATTTCCAATTGACCCAACAAAGAAATGGGGTGATGACATTGACAGGCAATGCCTATCCAATTGTAATTCCTATAGAAACTATAACATAGAGAGGTGGTTTAGGAAAGAGCCTATCTATGGCGATGAAAAGAGGAAGACCATCAAGAGGTGGAACAGTTACAAAGTCCTTGATGTTAGAGAACAGAATAAGGAGACTGATGGCATGTCTTGGGGGAAAAGGAACAGAAGGGAGAAAGAATGGAAAGACATTCAAGAAGGCCAAATCTTCCACTTTGTCCTAGAAGTTGGCTATCATCACTATTACTTTGAGGTTGAGAGATACCTTGATGATGAAGATGAATCTAGAGTACACCTTGATTATCGCCTTGTAGACAAACAAGATATTGAAAGGGATGATAAAATCTCATATGCTCCAATGTGCTTGGCTCCAGTCCATTACAAGAAATGGCATTGGTATGGCGGTGGAGATAACTTTGAATGGGGTGAGGAGGCTAGAGAGCAGATGATAAACAATCCTATCCTATATTCGACTTACATTCCAAAGTTCATTGATGCAATGGAGATTTGGAATAACCTCTATGAGTACATATCCTCACTAAGGGATAAGGAATTTACAGATACAAGAACAAACGACCAACATATAGAATCACATGGTTTTGATAAAAAAATCAGTTTCAGGCATAGAAAATGAGTATAAGCGAGTATTCATAAGATTCTTGAAAGAATGCAATTTGTTTTCTCTTTGGTATCAATATGTCAACAGTCCTCAATATAGGAGGTTTGCTGAAATGTATGCGTCTAAGTATAGAGGGAGAAGTGCTCTCTGGTACGATAGGCGTAATTGTATTGACATAATGGGTATGTGCAACTTCTACCACTTCATACATATAGTTAAGGGTATCAAGGGTAATTATGAGCCTTATGATGACTTAATTCTGTTTATGGCAATCTTTTGGGAAGAGGAATATGAGAAATGGGCTAAAGAAGTAAATGAGAAGAAAAGTGCTAAAGCATATGTTGAGGTTTTTCTTAGCTACCAATATTACGGTAACAAGGATAAAAGAGCAAGAGTTGAAAGATGGGTTAAACTTAAGCAAACTTTAGGATAATATGGAGATAAAAATTAGATTATCGAATGAAGATGTCCGTGACATTCTTGAGAAATACGGTTATAAATCAGAAAATGTCTTAGTTCATTTCAATAAATCAGAGGACTATGATGTGTATGAGCTTGGTGCTTATTATACCACTGTGGTGTATAAGGAAAGGCCAGAAGTGTTGAATAAGGATATGGTTATGAGTGACGATGTTAAGGATATGATACTTGAGACCGTTGTGACCAAACTTTACAACCAATTAATATTTGAAAAGATACTTTAACATTTTTTAAGTTAAAAGCGAGAAGGATAATTTGTCTTTCTCGTTTTTTTTGTATACCTTTGCAGTAAACTAATTCAAATAAAGTTTTTATTATGACCAAATTTAAAATTATTGCTTGCATTAATCAAAAGAAAGCATTAGGTAAAGAGGGTAAGCTTTTGTATCACATTGGTAATGACCTCGCCAACTTCAAACGTATGACGGTTGGTAATGTTGTTATTATGGGACGCAAGACCTACGAATCATTGCCAAATGGAGAACCGTTGAAAGATAGAATCAACGTGATTATCAGTGCCAACGAGGAGTTCAGTGTTGATAGCAAGTTCGAGAATGTCTTCATTGTGAAAACAATTGAAGATGCTGTTGAACTTTGTGAAACGCTCTTCGATGACAAGGAACTGTTTGTTATTGGTGGGGAGAGCATCTACCGTCAGTTTATGGAGAGAGGTCTTGTTGATGAAATGAGGCTTACCATCGTAAATGACGAGACGGAAGGTGATGCATTCTTTCCAGAGTATAACGAAGATGATTGGTACGTCTATTACAAATCTATGGCTCAAGTGAGTTCATGGGAAGGTGTGGACAAATCCTTCTATTTTGAAATTTTATTGAAGAAAAAGGCAGATGAATAATTGCAATGAAACCACAAACACAGTTTTGTCACGTGAGTCCATTGTAGAAAGAGCCAAGGAGAAATGGAATTCAAAGCCTAGTCTTGAGAAACTTCGTTCAAGTCATAAGTATAAGCACATTTTTGAGAAACTCAAATTACCATCAGTAGAATGGGACAATGAATTTGAAAAGCTGTCTCAGAGTCAGATTAACATCTTAATTAAGGGTGAACTGATTCGAACTTATGATTCAATGTCCAATAAGGATAAGACGAAAATTAAGAATACCTTTGGATTGTCAGCATTCTCTAGCAAGTGGTTCAGACTACCACCTAGTGACAAAAAGATTTTGCTTAACTCCATCATACGATGAGCAAAAAGAAAAGAGATACTAGTAGAGATTATAGGGATATTTGTTATTTCGTTGACCACGTTAAAGACATCAAACTTAGGGTTGACCTCATTAAAAGTCTTGGTTACAAGATAGGTGTTAACATCGTTAAGGAGGGTGACATTGAGAAATCGATAACAATAGGAAAACGAAATGAAATGAGAATACAGATTGCTCCAGTTGTAAAGACTTCACCTTTGGTGCAGTGTGCAATAGTGGAATGATATGTGTTAATTAAGGTTAAAGTTTAAACGAATTTTTGGTTTAATTAAAAAATTATTATATCTTTGCAAAAATTAATCAAAAGAATATTAGAAATGAATGACTCTAAAGATTTAAATGAGAAGAAAGGTGCTGTTGCAAACACACCTTATGAGGAAGAGGTTAAGGGTTCTACCGCAGCCACTCCTAATGTAAATAACTCTAGTGAGGTTGAAAAGCCAAAAGAAGAGAATAACATCATAACTGGTGAGATTGTCTCATTAATTCTTGGCAAAGAAGTCACTGTTGAGCTTGAGGGCGATAAAAATAATCGCGCTATTTTACCATATGACCAATTCAAATTTGAAGAGAAGCCTATGGTAGGTGACAAGGTATCTGTTCGTCTCGAAGAGAAGAACGGTCAAGAGGTGATTACTGAAATAGTATCACTTGAAAAGCCACACAAGGAGTCTGAAAACTCTAATGAGGAAGATGCAGTTGAGGAGGTTGAAGAAGAGACCAATCCAATTGACGATGTGGACTTGGCTTATTTGGATAAGGACTTTGTTCTTGAAACAATGTCTATTCCTACGGATAGCCACAATGAGTTCCGTATGGTGGTTTACATCATACAGTTTGCGAGACGTAATGGCATCAAGTATGACTTTGATGATTACGGTAATGTGTATCTCACTAAGGGCGAACTTGCAGAGGGCGAGTACTATCCTTGTGTAACCTCTCACCTTGATACGGTTCAGCATAAGCAAGAGCCTTATATCCGTGCTGGTGTTAACCTCGACCTTAAGTGCGAGAAGACCAAGGATGGTGAACACAAGATTAGCGTTGACACCAAGGGTCAGTCTAATATCGGTATTGGTGCTGATGACAAGGGTGGTGTTACCATTTGTCTCTCTTTGTTCGAGCACTTCGAGAAGTTGAAGGCTTGTTTCTTCCTTTGCGAGGAGGTTGGTTGCCTTGGTTCTAAGGAACTTGATAAGGATTGGTTCAAGGATGTGGGTTACTGTATCGGTTACGACTCACCAGACTTGTTCCGTGCAGCTTGGTCTTGTAGTGGTGTGAAGCTATTCTCGTATGAGTTCTATGAGAAGTGGATGAAGCCAGTTTGTGACGAGTGGGGTCTTAAGAATTGTTTCTACTCAGAGCCAATTACTGACGTGATGGAAATCCGTAAGCAGACTGGAGTTATGTGTATGAACTTCGGTAATGGTGGCTACAATGCTCACGGTGAGACAGAGTACTGTATTCTGGAACACATGGACCACGCTTGTGGTATGGGTATTGCCCTCATTGACCACATCGGTTGCACACGCCACTATCTCAAGCATAATTCTTCAACTTGGGGTGCTGTTAAGGGTAGCTATAAGATGAAGGGTGGATTCTACGTTCCTAGAGAAGTTGATGATACCAAGCTGCTTGAGAGTCTTGGCGATGACAAGCGTTGGAGCAGTAGAACTACCTATGGTGGATATAACACCCAGAGGTCTACTACCTCAAGTGTCACCAAGGATGAACAGCTTAACTTCGAAATGGTTAAGTATATCGTCAATCGTTATGATGGACATATCCTTGCCTTAAAGGATGAGGTTCTTGAGGCCATCAAGGGCATCTGTGAGAAGTCTAACGTTGACTTCAATCTGTTCGAGACAGCTATTGCTGAGAAGTTCAATAATGATATTAAATTTTAATCTAACATTATGATAGGTACAAGCATCAGAAGCGTCAGACACTTATTCAGGGTGTCTGATGCCTCTTTTAAAACAATATTAGTAAAATTCAAGGAAAATGCATGGGACATCTGTAAGGTTGTTAAGCTGCCAAATGATTCAACGTTTGGGGAAACTTTGTTCGTGTTCAACAACTACGTCAGACAATCTCATTGGTCATTTGATACCATTGCATCTTCCAAGGAATTCCGTGATTTCCTAAGAAATGAAGGTAGTAATTATGGTAGGGTTATCACTACTACCAAGGGAGAATGTGCTAGTCACGATGGTTTCTTCCAAGAGATAACATTGTTACCAAACAATTTCGATAAGGAATATGAGAAGTTCTTGAAAGAAAATAATAAGATGATTAGCAATCTTTCAGCCAAATATGGCCTTAACACTAGGGATGTTAGAACTAAGAGGATGTATATCTACACTGAGGGTTCTAAAAACTTCTTTCAGTGGGCTGCAACCGTCTATTATCAGAATGGTACTTCGTTGGCCACCATTAAAAACATCCTCACTTGGAATGAATCTTACAAACAGTTAGCCAAAAACCTATCGAAGGGAACAATTACTGCGTACACCTCAAGAGACGCAATTGCTTTACTGTCAAAAGAAATGGTAGAGCTTAGAAAGGAAAAGAGAATTAACGACTCCATCAACTCATTCAACACAGCACAGAAGAAGATGTTTAAGGAGAATGAATTGGGTGAGGATGTTAAACAAGCCCTCTGGCGTCTTTCTCGCCTTTCTGATACAAAGAGACTCAACTTCATCAAGAAGATGTCAGACGTAAACGACTTCTCTGAGTTGACAAGACAACTCAAGTTTGTCACTAGCGTACATTTCTCTTGGAGCAAAGAGGCGTTTATGGACTTCATCGAGAATGTTGAGGAAATTAAGTGTGAAAAGATTTTTGAAAACGATAATGTAGTTCTTGTCAAGGCCATCGACTACGAGACAATTAAACAGCTTGGTAAGACTACTAACTGGTGTATTTCCAAGAACAAACACTATTGGAATAACTACATCGAGAACTTTAAGGGTATGGCCACACAGTATATGGTCTTTGACTTTTCAAGGGTTGAGGACGATAAACTGTCAATCATTGGCTTTACCGTCACAAGAAACAAGGGTATCACTTCGGCACATAACTTTATTAATGAGCCGTTGATGAATGAAAATGAACACGAGCAAGTCTTCTTGGAGTCCTTTATCTCAAGATTCAAGGACAATAAGAACATCTACAGCATTCTTGCTGATGATGGTATCGACATTACACTTGTGGTTCACTACGATGCCCTTCCATATGCTTGGGATAAGAACAGCATGATGGACTACTTGTATGAGTGCGTAAATCCAGAGAATGTAACGGTTCTTACCGAGAAGAATGGTAAGTTGGCATTGTCAATCGTTGACGAAAACATACGTTACTTCCTTGGTGATGCATACCACGATAATATCTCTAGTGATTACTACAACCATCAGCACATAGTGTTTGCTGACTTCAATAAGAATAAGTATGACACTAGCAAGTTGCAGTTTGCAATCATTGAAGAGGGTTATGGTGACGAAGATTATTGCAATGGTGTGTATAACGAATGCGCACTCAACAATGGACAGAACTTCGACTCCAAGCTGATTGAGTTTGAACTTCCTTATAACACAATAAGGAGAACAAACAATATCGAGGTGAGACTCAGGAATGCAATTGGCGCATACAACACTCCTATGATTAAGGATTGTATGAAGAGTTGCGGCAAGGACACCTTAAAGCACGTTATAAAGGAAGAGTTTGGTTCTGATGGTTTATATGATTTGATTATGAACACAATCAGACAGCATGTTTCATTTGACTATCTTAATCTTCTTTATGATAACGGCTTGCGCATCAAGGATTTCATGAATAGTGGATATATGGGAGATATTATTAAGCAGCTTGCTTATGATATGACCAATATCAGCCGTGCAACTGAGAGATTCACCAAACTTGAAGCTGTAAGTGATGATGACATTGAGGCATTATTCAATCGCAAGATTGACAGAAGAGAGGATGCCAAGTATGTTGGTTTGTTCACTGCAATCAAGAAGATTATTCATACTGAGGATTTAAATGGTGATGACTGTAATCAGCTTTATAGGAACTTTGCTTATTTCATAGCTAACAATGGTAAAAAATCAGCCATGTATGAGCAAATTCTTATGATGGGAATCAAGAAAATAAAGTTCCAAAAGGATGATTGTTCAGCTTGTGTCCTTAAGTACGCTGCATACTATGGCAGTGATGAACTGAAAGCATTCGTTGAGGATGCAATTAAGGATAATGGTTGGTTGAAGCAGATATATTCTGACTACAAGGCAGAGTATGAGAAATATTCTCAGCCAAAGAAAGAATCCTCTATGTTTACAATAAGCAACAGTGAAGCTAGGGCTTTCACTTATGCTAATCCAATAGAAGTAACCGTAGAAGCTAATCATCCATTCTAATTATGTTTTGGAAGCTATTAATAACATTAATTGCAGTTGCATCAACTGTGTTTTTTGTAAACTACAAATATACCAAGGGTATTAGGATAATTGCCTATGGTGAGGAAGAAACAAAAGGAGAAGCAAAATTCCAGATGTTTATGATGGGAGTAATAATTGCTGCTTGGACAATATATCTTTACTTATTTTAGGATTAATTAACACTAATTTTTTGGTTATTACAAAAAATAACTATAACTTTGCATCGTAACACACGAATTTACAAACATTAAATTAAAAAATATCACATGACTTACAACAAGAAACAAATGCAGCCTTTGATTGATAAGTATGCAATCAATCCAGAGACTAACAAACTGTTTATTAGTGTATGCGAAATGTTTGACAATCAGCCAAACTATCAGATTTGGGCAGTGAAAATGATTTTCTCAAAGACCATCACTAGTGAAGAGTTAGAGGCAATCCACGATTGGGCAACGAAGAATCAAACAATGGTTAAGATGCTTGAGAAGCAGAACATCGTCTCTTATTCAAGCAAAACAGCAATTGCTCAGTTGTTCAAGGAAATGAATGGTCTTGATATGCTTTCTCTTATCAAGAGCACCATCAACCACTTCAACACTGACCAGCGTAAAATGTTGAATGAGAGTATTTTAACCAAAGAGTTTACTCCGTTGGAGGCTTATAACAACACTACTATCAAGCAGTGGGCTAAAATTTTTGAGAAGTTCAACCGTCTTCCTCTTGACCGTAAGAATAAGTTCTACAGCAACTGTTCTCGTTTGAAGAATACTGCCGATTTGCAGTCTGCCATTAAGACTTGCTTCGAGACCACTTATGAGTGGAATAAGGAAGATTTCTTAGCATTCCTCGCTAACAATGCAGAGGACTGTGAGGTGGTTCTTGATAATGGTTCATTCGTGATTATTCACGTTGGCTCATTCAAATCAAGTAAACTCCTTTGCGGTAATGGTCGTACCTCTTGGTGTATTACTCAGCAAGACAGCTATTGGAGACAGTATGTAACAGACCATTCAAACCGTGACCAATACTTCTTGTTCGACTTTAGCCGTAAGGAGAGTGATGCATTCGCACATATTGGTTTCACAATGGATAATGGACGTGGTTTCTACTGCGCACAGACTTGCAACAACGCTGACATGAAGAGTGGCTACAGCCAAGGTAGTGAAAGACTTTCTATCAACCAAGTGCTTGAGAAGGCTGGTTGTAAGATGTCTCTCTTCCTCCGTTTGAATCCACTTGTGAACTATAAGTGGGATTACGAATCAATCGTGAAGTTCATTAAGTCTCACACTAATGACTTTGCAATTGCATTCGAAAAGGATGGACGTTTGATTGTCAACGTTCTTAACTCACAAGCTACTAGAACATTGTTCGGTCACACCCTTATCAACAATGGTAACTACGTTGTTGACAATAACAATAAGGTGTATGTCCTTATCGACACTAACTTGAAGGTTAATGATGACAAGTCACTTATCGCAATGGCTTATCAGAAAGACCAGTATGGTACATTGTCTCTTAAGAGAATGTCAGACCCATTCAACACTGAGATTACCAAGAACGGTTATCTGTCAACCATCGGTATCACAACCGACAACTATCTTAACCGTGAGGCCATCGACCCACAAGTTCTGCTTCACAAGCTTATCGATGAAAACGATGAGATTGGTGCAATCAAGCTGCTTGAGAAAGAGGGTAAGAAGTTCAACGTGAACTATGAGTTCAACCAGAGAGTTCCTATTATCTCTGCTGTGAACAACAAGATGTACACATTGTTCGAGAAGCTTGTAAGCCACCCAATGTTCGACTCTAACATTGAGGACGGTTTCGGTGAGACACTCCTTGAGTCTCTTATCTATCTCTATGGTAGTGACGAGATTTCAGCTTCCAAGGAAGAGGAGAGTTCTTTGAAGCGCATGATTATCGCTATCTTGAAGAGTGATAACTACGACTTCAACGCAAAAGACCTCAACTCAGACACAGCAATCAACATTGCTTGTGAATATCCTAAGATGCTTTGGATTGTTAAGGCTCTCGCATCTAAGAAGAACGTTGACATCAACATCGTTAACGACTTCGAGTGTGCAGCACTTGGTGACTGTATCCGTAACAAGAACCTTGAGGCATTAAAGGTGATTGGTCAGAGACCAGACGTTAAGGTAAGAGAAGAGGACAAGAAGCTTGCCAAAACCTATGGCATCAACTTGGACGAGTATATCAAGCCTAATGAGAGCATCTTCGGTAGTTTCAAGTTCGAGGGTGAGTTCGCTGGAGAATCTGCTACAGCGAAGTCTGAGAAGACTGCTGATGAACTTGCATATGCTATGGCATAATGCTTAACTAACTAAAATAAAAAGGGCGATATGAACAACATATCGCTTTTTTTATGTCTAAAAATTTGGAAATTAACAAAAATTTATATATCTTTGCATTAAGTAAGATATTGTTGAACCTTTTAAAAAGCCTAACAAAAATGAATGTTTATAATTTAAAGAACATAGAGAATTGTTATGTCTGCGGAAATATAGACAGAAACCTTGACAGATTCATTAAATCAGTTACATCTAATCTCTCACACTTCGAGAAGAAAGAACACAAGAAAGAGGCTGAGAGACAAGCGAGACTTAAAGCTAGAGAAGAAATGACTATGATGGGATTAGGTGGCCGTATGATGCCGCATAGCGGTAGAAAGTTAAAAGCTTCTTTTTCAGGATTGAGCTTTAACAACTACGACAATACCCTTATCATCGTTAGTGGTAACTGCGGTATCGGCACGAAGAGCAAGAAGTATTACGAGGACACCTTTGCTGAACTTGACAAGGTATTAGCTGCAAACAATTCCTATATATTCTTTGTGAGAGGTAATAACGATGACCCTTCATATTTTGAGAATAAGGTCATTGACTTTGAACACGTAAAGACATTACCAGATTACTCAGTAGTAGCATTGAAAAACTATAACTGTCTCTGCATTGGTGGTAGCGTTTCAATCGATAAGGAATGGAAACTATCTCAAGAGGAACAGTTTGGTATAAAGATGTATTGGGAGAATGAAGCACCGATATTTGATGAAAAGAAATTGGATGAAATTCTAAGTGAATTCAAAATATCTTGCGTTGTTACAAGCACAGCACCAACATTCGTATATCCTGGTACTAACTCCTTTAAACGTAGCAAATGGTTCTCAAACGATAAGGCTATCTTGAAGGAGTTCAACAAGGAAAGAAAGACAATGGATAAGATTTACGAGAAGATTATGGACTGTGAGCATAAACCATATCTTTGGTTCTATGGACGTTTCAAACTAGGACAGAACAGTAAGACAAATGACATAATGTTTGTGTCTCTTACGCAATATCAAACAATGCAGATAAGTCACCTACTTGCGTCTTTCTTCGGAATAGACTCATCAAAGGAATTAGGCTCTAATGACCAAGCAACTGAGAGGCTATTCGAAGAAGAGAAGAAGAAAATTAGAAATTCACACGGTATGGACTACCATGCAATATTTGATGAACCTCAGATTGAAGTAGGTGAACAACAGCAAGCTCCAGATTTCTTGGATGAAGAGATAGAACCAGAAGGGGATGAAGAGTTCGAGGAAGATATAGAACTTGATGGCGCAGAACAGCCACAAGAACAACAAATAAGAAGAGCAGTAGATAACCATTGGGCTGAATATCTAAACAACACTGCTGCCGTTACAACAGCAGAAATGACAAACCGTCTAAGGGAAGAACTAGATAGCATTACCCAAGTAAGGCTTGACTATAATCCTGAGTGGCTCACAGCCACATTAAGAGCAACAGACGCTAGAAGAGGATAATGGCACAAACAAATAGTAGATTTTTCTCCGTAATGGTGGTAGGAGATAACCATAAGGAACTTATGGATAAGTATTCACTTGACCTAGAAGTGGATTCCTATGTAAGATATGAATACCTAAAGGCCGACAAATACCAAAGCAATTCTATCAAAGCATTGGATAACCTTCTAAGTCACGGTGATGAAATAGGACTAGAACCACAAGTTAAGGAAAGCCTAGAGAGAAGGATAAAGACTCTCAAGGGTATGACACCATTCGAATATTATAGGGAACTTACAGAAGGTATGTACTATGATGAAAATGGTAATGCTCTATCAACTGAGAATCCTAATGGACACTGGAAGACAGCACGTATAGGAAAGAACTTTTCTCTTCCTTTGAAACTAAAGGATGGCACTGAGACATATTCAGCAAAGGCATGTGACATCGATTGGGATGCCATGAATGAGCCTACTGAATTATACGAAGCAGCTTGGGAAATGGTTGTTGATGGCAGAGAGCCTACCAATGAACAAGAGGAAAGGGTTTACGAGTCTATGAAAGACAAGTCAGCCTACTTCTCCAACTTCAAAAATAAGGAAGACTACGTTACATATAGTACATCTTATTGGAACTATGCCTTTGTCAATAAAGACGGATGGGTAGATATGGTTAACGAGGATGAAAGGAAATGGATTAATAACTTCTATGATAGATTCATTGCAACCATTGACCCAAATGACTTGGTAACGATATATGAGTGTAGTGTAAACAATGGTTAAATAAAATTAAAAGATTGGGGTAGTATTTTGCTATCTCAATTTTTTTTCATATATTTGCATTATGGAAGAAACAACATTAATAACAAAACAGCTTAGAAGTAAATTCGTTAAGGATTATCAATTGCCAATACAAGTTGTGCAATCTCCTTATTTCGAACAACGTATCAACTTGCTTGAGGATAGTCATGGTGCTAGTACAAAGTATGCTATCCTTTTGGATACCATTAAGTATATATTCGATGGCAATATGCAGAAGTTCTTGGAATATCGCCATTCCATCGAAGACCAAATCCTTTCATATATACTCAATTCTGAGGCGTATAAGGAGTTCAATGGGGATAAGAGTGCAGTTCCATCAGAGACACCAATTGTGGGTTCTCCAGAGCTTTACACTAAGGAACAGTGTAACCATTTCTTTGTGTCTTATGATATGATTAAAGCAAACTTCCAAGCACTGAGGTATGCAAATCCAGCAATTGTCAAGGATTGTGAGACCTATGAGCAGTTTATTGAGAAATTCACTGGCATAGAGTATTTCAAACACGCAAAACAACTTAGACAAGTGCTATTCGGTAAATTGAATGGAAAGAGAACATCTTCTATTGAGAAATATATCTCTAACTTATTTGCAAAAGAATTTTCTCAGAGGTTAGGTGTTTATGGGTTTGCTCCATACTCCATTAAAACTGATGAAGTTATTTTCAAGTTTAATGGCTCTGAGAAGCAGTTTGAAACAATGAAAGTTTCTAACGAGGAGTTCAAAGGATTCAAGTTCAGAGTGAATAAATTCAAGCTCCTTTCTCAAGACTTCAAACATGCAACATCTGATAGATTGCTCACAGCATATATCAAGGAAGATTATTTAAACGGCCATAGACGCACGTTACATTGCGTTCCTGACACTTATTACCCACAAGTGTATAAATTACTCAATGGGATGGAAATAAACGATTCTGACAGAGTTTTTTACTATGAGCATGAACTCAGTCAATTTTTAAATCCATTAGAGTTAGTATGATTCCGTGTAGAATAAGTAAGGATTTTGCCCTTTATCTCAAACAACAAGGTGCATACTCAAACTATATAGCCAACATAAAAAAACGTGGGTATACCTCTGCCGAAATGTGCTTTTTTGGTAGTTGTGGGGAACGGTATTATTGGAAAAATATATATAATGGGTACTTTGATTTCTTATTGAAGAAATATGGTAGTCCATCAAATGTTTATAATTAGAGTGTATGGAAATTTTTAAAGACGAAAGAGTAAAGAAAATAATTGAGAAGCTACAGAATGCTATCAGACTTACCCACTTCGAAGGTAAGGTCTACATCGTAGGCGGTGCTGTTAGAGACGCATTGCTAGGCATGGAAGTGAAAGACCTTGACATCGTTGTAGAGGAAAAAGGCGGTGGTATCATGGTGGCCAATCTATTGGCGGCTAAAGAGAAGTGCTATGTAATTGGTAAGAATCCAGTTATTTACGAGACATACGGTACGGCAAAGGTATCATTGTTCAAAGACCCAGACTTGAAGGACTTTGACATTGAGTTCGTGCAGACTCGTAAGGAGCAGTATCACAAGGAGAGTAGAAATCCAGATACAGCATATGGTACGATTGAAGAGGATGCCAAGAGACGTGACCTTACCATTAACTCACTCTATTATAACATCAGCAATGGTAAGCTGTATGATTTCAATCAAGGTATCGATGATTTGGTGAACCAAGTTATTAAGACTCCGAGTGACCCAGACATAATATTCAATGATGACCCATTGCGTATCTTGAGAGTTATCAGATTCTCTTGCCGTTATGGTTGGGGCATTGATAAGGCCACTTGGTTAGGTATGATTAAGAATGCCCATCGTATAAGCATTGTCTCACAAGAGAGAATTACTGATGAAATATCAAAGATTATCACTAGTCCTAATGCATCAATCGGTATTCGTAAGATGATGTATTGTGGTATCTTACATAGGGTAATGAAAGACGTATACGACTTGACCACTGTGTATGAGTCACAGAATCCTAGAGTTACTTCATTTGAGCATACTATGGAAGTTCTTGACGAGGTACAGCCGTTCATTGAGAATAGATTCGCTGCATTGTTCCATGATGTTGGAAAGATTGCAGCAGATTATACCAAGGGTGTTCTACAAGATGATTTCAGCGCAGATGTGGCTGCATCTGACTTGAGAGATATGAAGTTACCTAACTACGTTATTGAAAGCGTTAGGACTGCAATAAAGCATCATAGAGGGTTCAGAGTCTATGCTGATGGCGTTATGCCACCAGACAAAAAGATTAGGAAATTCATCAATCTCTGTGGTGATGACATTGGCACTACCTTGGACTTAATGAATGCCAACAACATCCATCAGACCTATGACAAGAAGAAGAGACAAGTATTAGACATTATCGCAAGGATAGATGAACTTGAGACGATTGAAGAGTCTAAGAACGTTAAACTTCCGATTGATGGTACTGATATTATGGCAGAATTCAACTTGAAGGGAGGCCCTCACATTGGTAAATTGCTTGAAAAGGTAAAGGAAGCCTTCTTCGAGAATCCGAAGATTACAAAGGATGAATGTTTCAAGTTGGTTCAAGAAGAAATAAAGGTCTTGGCAGTCTAAAGCTGCCAAGATTTCTCTATATAATATATTAATAGTTTTATATATAATATTATATTAAATTATATTAAAATATAATAAATATATTAATATTATTTTTTATTTAGGAAAATTTTTCGTATATTTGCAATAGATTAAAATTTTATCAACATGGGAACATTGTGTAAGAACTGTCCTGTAAGGAATATACAGAAAGAAACTGGAGAACCTTGTACCGTTGCATTTGCAACAAGGTACGGCAATAGTTGTGTCAACCTTGACATAACCGAACATCTGTTCAAGAAAGAATTGGAAGAGTTCTCAAGGGAGAAAGAAAAGGAGAAGGCTGAGACCCCAAAGGTTGAAGAGCCGAAAAAGGAGAGAAAGCCTAGAACAACAAAGAAGAAAGAAACAAAAAAAGTAGAATAGATATGGGAAATTTAATGTATATTAGTATTGACACGCAGAATGGTTTCTGTGAAGGTGGAAACCTCGCTGTCGAAGGTGGTAGGAAAAGTGGTGACAAACAAGCGCAACACTTGGACGAAAATAAGAATAAATATGCTGTGGTGGTGGCAACGGTAGATTGGCATCCAAGTACTCACTGTTCATTTAAGGAGAATGGTGGTATTTGGCCACCTCATTGCAAGCAGCATTCAGCAGATGCGGCTATCTATCAACCATTGCTAGATGTGCTTGAGACTTGTCCTCACTTTGAGGTGTTGACTAAAGGTTGTGATGAAGACCATGAGGAATATTCAATCTTCAAGAATGAGGCTTCACGAAAGAGACTGATTGATTTGGTCAGTGCTTTCGATATTGACGAGATTCACGTTGGCGGTATTGCCTATGATTATTGCGTGGCTGATACCGTTAAGGATGGTTTGCGTTATCTGCCTAACGTGAAGTTTGTAGTATTCAAGGACTTCTGTCCAGCAATTGCAGAAGAGACTGCCCAAGCATTCACAGATTTCATTAATAACAGCGAAAGAGTTGAGTTAGTGTAATATGGCTAGAATTGAAGTTGATATAACGGAATATCAAGGCATGAAGACCAAGATTAGAAACTTGGAGAATGCCTTGAATTCTGTATCTAAGGAAGCAGCAGTCAACAAGGAAACTCTTGAAAAGTTTAAAGCCTTGGTTGCTGACTTGGAAGAGGAAGCGTTTTTTGACCGTCTATTCAGATGGAAGAGCATTGTAGAACCATTTAAGGATTTGATTGAGTTAAATGGGAAGATTCAAAAGGCATCAGAAAAAGTATAAAACAAATGTAGTACACACTCCACATGGAGATATATCAGTTTCCGTAACGGATTATGAGCCAATACCAAGAGGCGCAAATACTCCAAGGACGTTGGGGATGTTCAGAGACCTATTTCTATCACTTAAAAGAAGAAATATGTTCGGTAAGTTCATAAATTGCTATACTCCAATTGAGGGTTTACTCTACGCTACGGATGCTGATAATGTCGTTGAATCAGTCCAGAACCAAAGGAATTTGGACAGTGGATTTTATCTCAGTAGCATAAAATTGATTAATCCGTTGTATGTTCATCGTTATGAAGATTTATTCAACACCATCTATGGAAGAGCAAATCTATTAAAGGGGTTGTTATACCGTAGACATAAGCATGTGACTGGTCATGCAATCCCTATGGGTATCGGTGAGGTGATAGAACCATATATGATTGACGAATTAAAGAAACGAGGCAAAAAGGTCTATCCTAATGACCTAGTGTTTGGTTTCCTATTTGGTACTATCTTCACAATCATTGGCTTTGCTGTTACGATTTTCTTTTTATGGAGATTGTTCTCACCAACTGTTGCAACCATAGTTTGTGGGGTTGTAATGATTTTACTCTTACTATTTAAACTCTCACTCAACATTGATAACATCGATTAGTGATTTTTAACACGTATAATTTGGTTTATTGAAACTTATTTCGTACATTTACAATGGAATTAACAGATGACATATTCAAACAGTTCAGAACTTTCTTAAAGGCTAATAACCTATATAAGTATTTCATGGATTGCTTTAGGTCACAAACGTATTACAATGGCCGATTTACAGTTATATTGCCTAGGGAAGCAATACCAAATTATATTTCTGTGATGAAGAATTATAATGGCCATGCTAGTAGTTATGCTGAGTATGGTGCTATGGTTCTTACATTCGCATCATTTAATTGGTGTAACGACATCGAAACTAAGCCTCCACTTGAATTCACAAGAAGATGGTGTACAGTTGGTGTTAAATGGGGGTTGTATTGCAGAGCAAACAACATTGAAATATGTAGGGATGAAGAACTATCAAGGCTCATAAGGTATTGGAACGAGGATAAAAAATGGATTGACCCATATATGCTTGATTCCAATGAGCTACAAACTCTTAAGAATGACTTTAATGTCGAATGTATTTGGGGACTTTATATTGATGATGCCTTTTTAAAGTAAAAATAAAATGGAGACATATACTAAAATTGACACGATTGAGTAATTTTTTGCAAGTATTGTATATTTATAGTAAAAAGAAATTATGAAGTACAATACAGAAAGTTTTATACAAAAGGCAAAAGAAATTCATGGAGATAAATATGACTACTCAAGAGTAGAATATGTAGACCAAAAAACAAAGGTTTGTATAATTTGTCCCATTCATGGTGAATTTTGGATAAGTCCATCACATCATATTAACAAGGGTAGAACTAATCAACGAGGATGCCCTAAATGTGGAGATATTAAAAGAAGACAGAACACTAGAAAAAATACAAAGTGGTTTATACAAAAGGCAAAAGAGATTCATGGAGATAAATATGACTACTCAAAAACAGAGTATGTTCACTCAACGAGTGGCGTTTGTATAACATGTCCTACTCATGGAGATTTTTGGATGTCCCCACACATGCACTTACAAGGTCATGGTTGTCCTAAATGTGGAGGTCACGAAAAATTAACAACAGAAAAGTTTATAGAAAAATCAAAAAAAGTTCATGGAGATAGATATGAATATTCCAAAGTAGAATATAAAGGCAATTTTGAAAAAGTGTGCGTTATCTGTCCTAAACATGGAGAATTTTGGCAGTATGCAAATCAACATATGCAAGGTAGAGGATGCCCTCATTGTAGACAATCGTCATTGGAAAAAGAGGTAAGAACTTTTTTAGAAGAAGAAAAAATAGATTATGTTGCACAAAAAAGAACGAAATGGTTAGGTAAACAATCACTTGATTTTTATTTACCAAAATATAAACTAGCTATTGAATGTCAAGGATTGCAACATTTTAAGCCATCTGAGTATTTTGGTGGAGAAGAAAGATATAAAAAAACAATAGAATTAGATAGGAACAAAAAAAAGATTTGCGATGATAATGGAATAAACATATTGTACTATAGTCATTATGATTATAAATACGAGTTTGAGGTAATAAATGATTTAACAACGTTAAAAGAAAAAATATATGGAAGTTTTCACAAAAATTGATACTCTCTATAAAAGATATATCTTTGATGGCAAAGATTGTCCAAACAAAGATTGGCTTAAGTTTAAGAATAAAATTATCCTTGGTGAGTTCTCAAACAAGGAGGCAGAATATCTATTCAATTGCCCTTGGGAGGCTTATTCAAAGATAGATGGCACAAACTCTAAGATTGCCTTTTATCCATCCTCACAGCGTATTTCAGTGGGTGGTAAGACTGATAAGGCAAGCTCTCAGCATGGCCAGTTCGAAATGCTTGAAGAGATTGGTAATCGTATCAAGCCACAGCTTTGTGCAATGTTCCCAAAGGAGACTGCAAGATTCACCCCAATTAAGGGTAGTGACAATAAGGTAGAGTTTTGGGACATTGGAGACCCACTTGGTATCACTAATGTAGTTCCATCAAAGAGTGGACAGTATATTGTCAGCCTTGAGGAAGTTCCTATCTATATCTTTGGCGAGTACTTTGGTACTGGTATTCAGAAGTGTGGTAGCCGTTACATTCAGAACGGCAATGGCTTCCGTGTGTTCGACATCAAGCAGCAAGGCTGGTGGACTCCAAAAGATGTTCGTGATTCACTTTGCAAAGGTCTTGGTCTTGACCAAGTTCCTTTCTTGGGTGTTATGACACTTAAGGATATTGAAGAGAAGGTACGTGCTGGATTTACTACACAGTTTGAGAATGCTGCTGACCCAACCATGCTTGAGGAGGGTATTGTTGCGCGTCCTACTGTACCTCTTTGTTCTTCTAACGGCAATCGTGTAATCGTTAAGGTGAAGTATTGTGATTACATTGAGTATGACACTGTACGCAAGGAGTTCTCCGATAAGGAATTTGAGGAGTTCAACACTTGGTATCACGAGAATGTGGAAGAATTGAACAAATGGAAATAAGTAAACTATGAGAGATTTTACAAGAATAACATTAAGGATTCTGATGGTTCTCTTCCTAGTGGCTGGATGCGTTAACAACGTCTATTACCTTGGGAAAGTAGCAAAGAACCATAATACCTACAAGCCTTACAACTATTATCGTAGTCCTTATTACTCAGAACCGATTGATACGGATGAATACATCGAAGAGCTTGAAGAGGACACAACTCAAGTAACCACATACGAGGAAGAGGAGTTTCCAGATTATAATAGGCCAATTACAAGATATTAATTAAAAAACAATAAAATATGATTTACAGTATTCTTGACACTGATTTGTATAAATTCAGTATGTCCAATGCATACTTTCAGTTGTATCGTGATGCAGAAGGAACATTTACATTCAATGACCGTAACAATGAGGTATATAACAAGGAATTCTTGGAAATGCTTCAAGTAGAGTTTGCTCGCCTATGTCATCTTAAAATGACGATGGAAGAGTATATGTATATCTCTAGCATTCGCTACTTGTCAACCAACTACACTGAGTGGTTGAAGGGGTTCCAGTTCGAGTTGGACAAGATTAAGTTTTGGCTTGATGACGATGGACACCTTCACATTGAGGTCACTGACAAGATGTATAAGGTGACTTTGTATGAAGTTCCTATCCTTGCTACTGTTGCAGAGGTTCGCAACAAGTGGCTTGGTATTACCATCGATGAGGCAAAGGTGATTGACATCTTGGATAAGAAGATAGATTTTGCCAATGAGCATCAACTCTATTTCTCAGAGTTCGGTACTAGGCGTAGGGCTTCTGCTGCAAGCCATGAGGCAATTGTGAAGCGTTTGAAGGAGCGTTGCCCTATCTATTGCGTTGGTACATCTAACGTGTATTTTGCAATGAAGTATAAGATGATGCCTAGTGGCACTTGCGCTCACGAGTGGATTATGTTCCACGCTGGTATTGGTGGTTTCAAGACCGCTAACCTCACAGCACTTAACGATTGGATTAAGGTCTATCAAGGTGACTTGGGTATCTCTCTTATTGACACCTATACCACTGCATCGTATCTCCACACTCTTACGTTGAAGCAAGCCAAGTTGCTTGATGGATTCCGTCAAGATAGTGGTGACGAGTACAAGGTTGGTAATATGATTATCGACAAGCTGCGTGAGTTCCGCATTGACCCAACCTCTAAGACCATTGTGTTCAGCAATGCCCTCAACTTTGAGAAGTATGCTGAGATTGCACGTTACTTCAAGGGACGCATCAAGGTCGCTGCTGGTATTGGTACAAATCTTACTTGTGACTTGGGTATTGAGGGCTATAAGCCAGCTAATATCGTTATGAAGCTGTCTAGATGCCGTTACAGCCCTCGTGACTTCTGGGAGTATGTCATCAAGATTTCTGATGACCTTGGAAAGCACATGGGTCATCAAGACCTCTTCGAGATTGCTGCAAAGGAGTTACACTTTAAGGAACTTGGGGTAGAGGTATGATTTGGGTGTGGTTATTTCTTGGGTGCTATGTAGCACCAATGGTGTTTCTCATTTTCGTGTACTCAGTGTACGAGAATGAAAACCCATTTGACAAAGAGAATATGGGAAGGGTATTCACACCTTTTAAGAACCTATTCTTTGCTCTTGTTCTGATATTCATGTTCATAACGGTTATTCTGATAGAGTTTGGAGATTTCTGTGAAGATGTGGGTAAAGCATTCAAAAAGAACTTCTGTTAACATAAATTAAGATGGGATATTTGTTTATCTCATCTTTTTTTTATATATTTGCGGCATGTATTACTCAGAGTTTTTAAATACGGTAAATGAAAGAATAAGGGAAGGCAAATTCTTTAGCAAAATACGTTATACCGAATTTATTAGGGAAGAATGGAGGGATTATATAATGTTCCTACAACCAAAAGAATATCCAACACAATGCGATAATTTCTGTCCAATGTTCTCTGTGTTATTGGATGGTAGTGGAAGAAGCGGAGAAGAAGAATATCGAAGAGGTGGCATTGGTTTAAGCGGAATACAAGCTATAGAGGACTTGACTGTGGAGGATTATGCTGATTTCGCTAGATGCCTTAAAAGCAGAGGGCTGAAATTCAATAGAAAACTAAAGACACTTGTCAAAGATGATTAGGTTAGAAAAAAATAGAATATATAAAATCATAACTACAAATACCTCTTTCAAAAGGAACTATATGCTATTCGCATTGCCAAAGGATATTGAATGGGAGGGTAGTAAAGCTTGTATAAACTCATTATTTCTAATCAACCTTGAGGGGGAATTTAATATGGGTTGTGCTATGGGATTGAATCCAGATAGTAAAATTGTAGAGCCAACTGCCTCTGATTGGCTTGAGGTTGGATTCCTTCTCAGAGGCACTAAATTAAGAGTCAATTTAAGAACAAAAAAAGTAATTGACATCGAACTTGAAAATTGGGAGATAACAGAGATATGAAAATATATGGTATAGAAAACATAACACTAAAAAATGGAGTTCTTTATAAACTCAAAGAATCGCCAAATTGGAATAATGAATACACAATTGTATGTCCAAAATCTTCTGTAGTGATTAGACGTGGACAAATACGTTCTTGGAGGGCATGCATTTTCAAAATCAAAGGAAGAGGCAAAATACGCGGCCTAGAACGCAATAGCGGATTTGAGGTGTCCAATGGTCATAGCACTTATAACAATAGTAACGTAAAGCCATTGTCACCATCTGATTATTTCATAGTCAATAGAACATTGAAGAAGAATGGGTATATGTATGACAAGAAAAATAAAAAACTAATCAAAATTAAGAATGAAGCTAGAAAAAAATAAGGTGTATAAGATTAAGCACCCAACTGTACACGGCTATCCGCATGACAGAAACTACATAATATGTGCTTTCAAGAATGACATCGCAATAAATGATAACTTCTTTAAGAAGTATAACCCATGTGAATGGGAGAAAGAAATATGGGTAAGTTCCTCCATTGATACAGTATTTACCTCATGCTTTAGTGGTGAAATTATGATAGCAGATACAGTAGAAGATGACAATCCGACTGGCTCTTCTCAAACTGGAATTTCTAACTTTTGTACATTCTTACCAATTGAAGAAAAAGACCATGAAGATATATGGAAAGCAATAAAGGCATTGGGTGGCAAATACAAATACAATAGGAAACTAAATAAATTGATAATAGAGACATATGAAAGTAACTGATAAACATGTATTTTTTTGGGGTGAATGGCCTTCAAATTGGTTTAAGTGTCATTTCACGGTAGAGCACAAGGGCAAGGAATTGCATTTCTTCAATTCTGAGCAGTATTTTATGTGGGTTAAGGCAATTACCTTCGGTGACGAGGAAGTTGCAGAGAAAATCCTAGAGAAGGGTAAGAATCCAAAGACAGCAAAGGCTCTTGGTAGAGAGGTTAAGAACTATGACGATAAGGTTTGGAATGAGAAACGTTATCAAGTTATGGTTGATGCCAACCTCTACAAGTATTCTCAGAATGAGGAACTGAAAGAGTTGTTGCTGAACAAAGAGTTGGAAGGTAAGCACTACGTAGAAGCTTCAAAATTCGATACCATATGGGGTATAGGACTAACCGAAGATAATCCTCTAGTGGATGATGAAAAGAATTGGCTAGGGACAAATTTGCTTGGAAAAGCATTAGACGAAGTGAGAGAGAAATTAGTTAAAAAAGGTTAACAGATTTGGTTGTCTCAATTATTTTTCGTACATTTGCAGCAGAAAATCAAAATTAACAAGTAATATGAAAAGAAGTATTTTAATTTCAGTACTGTTTGCGTTCATTGCTACAATAGCTATGGCGCAGCCACGAATGGCACGTCCACAAATGTTGCGTCCATTCATTGATTTCTCGAAGTATGAGAAGGTTGATACTCTTCCTTTGGAAATGATTAGTGTTCACTTTCCAACAGAGATTGAGAATGAGAACATCGCCAAGAATGGTGTCTCTTTAGGTGGTGGTGACTATATGTTCCCAACACGTCACTCTGATAACATCATCATCAAGACCAATGCTGACCGTACTAAGGCTATTATAGTATTCAAGAGCATTGTTGTAGGTGGTCGTTTTGAACTTCCTATCGGTGGCCGTTATGAATATACCATCGAGGAGAATGACCGTAGGCTTATCCTTTACTACAAGGACAATAGGACATATTGTGGTTACATCTATGACAAGAAGTTCAAGATTTGTCAGTGTTTTGATGAGAAGAAAGCATATAGACGTTTTATGCGTAAATTCGACATTTGATGGTAGAAGCTATTTGTTTTGGTATCCTTGTTCTTATATTCTATATGAAATTGGATGACATCAATGATGGCATTAAGGACATGAACAAGAGTATAAAAGAAATCAAGGATAAGGTATGAAAAAGGTATTTTGCCTTATTGTCGTTGTCCTAACACTTGTCTCGTGTGAGAAGTTCTGCCCTCGTTGTGGGGAGTATGAGACTCGTTGTTACTGCAAGAAGGGTAGCAGTGGCTATTATAGTTCCAATAACGATTACTTTTGTGCGCAGACATTGTTGGGGACATGGCAGATGGATTATAACCGTACAAACGGAATAGAACTAAAGCAGATTGAGTTCTTCGATGGACATAGGTGTGATGTTACATACTCAGTGGGTTACGACCCAGATTGGTTGACTGACACCTTCACCTATACCTACACTGGAGGATACGTCAAACTCAGTAGGAACAGAATCTCTCTTAGTTTTAAGGTGAGAGGGTTCTTATTCCCAGAGTTATATCTGCAAGATTCTTTTGGGTATTATACGTGGAGAAAAGTAAGAAGTTACGGATGTTAAAAACAGAATAGCAATGAAAAGATATGAAATGATTCGCCTTATCTTTGATACCATTTTGGCAAATGGTGAGGCTTACAGTAAGGCAGACGCAATCAGTTCTGATTGCACACGTGATGGACTCGTTAATAGGGTTTACATCAAGAAACTCAAGATTGATTCATACATTGGCAACACCTATGTTGACAGTGCAACAATCACTTGTTCGAATGAGGATTACTCAGATGCTACCGACTCTGATGTACGCATTGAGTTTGGGGCAGAAGTTCCTACTCGTACCATCCTCTGGGCAAACGAGGCTAGCGATTTAGTGTTGGAAGAAATTATAAACAAGATAGCAAAATGAATAGTGGAGTAAAAACAATCGTGATAATTAGCCTCATTGTAATTGTGGCTTTGGGAGTTATCACAACAGTGGGTAGCTATTTCAGCTACAACAACAAGGAAGTAGCCTTGCGTGAGAAAGCAGAAGCGCAGCGTGGTAACATCGAGAATGTTCACGATGCCATGTGGAAGATTATCTCTCAGAAGGCTCAAGTGTCTCAAGAGTATCGTGCTGGATTTGATTCCATCTACACTCACATCATTGGTGGTCGTTACTCTCAAGGCGATGGCACACTTATGAAGTGGATTAAGGAGGCCAATCCTAATTTCGATACAAGCCTTTATAAGGACGTTATGGATGCCATTGAGGGACAGCGTACAATCTTCTCTAAGGAGCAGAAGAAGATGCTTGATATTATACGTGAGCACAGTACGTTGTGCAAGACATATCCAGGAAAATGGTTTATTTCAAACACGTCTGAGATTGAATATACGGTAGTTTCCTCAACTAAGAGTAAGGCTGCTATGGAAACTGGCATTGACGATGACACGAAACTTTACTGATAAAGAAAAAGAATATCTACGTATAGCCTCACGTTTCCTCAAGGAAGTGGGGCTATATGATTTATGGATACAGTATTTGTATACCCCTAACTCTAGTTGTTCTTGGAGGGATAAAGAATGTGAAAACATAACGGATATTCTTGGTTGGACTTTATTCACTGATTTTGTCAAGAAGCATAAAAGAAGAATAAAGTTAGGTGATTGGTGCATGTTTGAAATATTCGGTGAGTATGTAAAGAAGATGCATCCAGAATATGATGGAACATTCCCTTATTTTTCACGTAATCGTTTAGATATTGATACAGAGAATAAAAAAGTAGAATGGAAATAATCATTTATTCATTACCCTTTATCATTTCAATATTTCTTCTTATCTTCTTTAAGAAGTATATTGTATGGTGGGAATATTTAGCCTTAATCGGCATATCATTACTGTTTTCTTTCCTATTTAGGGCAATATTTATAGCCTCATTGGAAAGTGATACAGAGTACCTTGGCGGTTATATGACCAAAATTACCCATTACGATGAATGGGATGAATGGATTCATAGAACGTGTACAAGGCAAGTTCCGTGCGGAAGAGATAGTAAGGGACATACCATATATCGCACAGAACACTATGACTGTTCATATAGGGAATATCATCCAGAGAAATGGATGTACACCGACAATTATAACAGAGAGCATTATTTCTATAACAAGGCAGAGTTTGACCGTGCTATGGTAGAACTAGGTAATCCTAAGATGGTGTTCAGAGATATGCACAGACACTATTATAGGATTGATGGTGATGCACAAGACTATTTCTATGACAATTCGATGCCACATCTAAGGGCACTTGTATGGGAGAGCAGCTATAAGAACAAGATACAAGCTTCTCATTCTATCTTCAAGTTTGAGGACATCAGCGATGAAGAGGCAGACAGCCTTGGTCTATATAGGTATCCTAATGTTACGGAATATGACCAAGACGTTGTGCTTGGGTTCAAGTGTGGTAAGGCAGTTCATAAGAGATATAAGTATATCAACTCTATGTATGGTGCTAGGAAGCAGTTTAGAATGTACGTCCTAGTGTTTAGGAATCAGCCTATTGAAATTTCAGAGAAGCAGAAGTCATATTGGCAAGGTGGTAACAAAAACGAGTTTGTGATATGTCTTGGTTACAATACCAAGACTGGAAACATCGATTGGTGCAATCCATTCTCATGGTGTGATAAACCAGACTTAGAGATTGCAACAAAGAGATATTTCAGAGAGCATCCACATATGGATTTATCAAACTATCCAATGTGGTTGGAGTCTCATATAAATCTATGGAAGAGAAAGGAATTTAAGGATTTTGACTATATCGAGAATGAATTAACCAAAGGTCAATCAATAGCTCTTTTCATTATCATCTTCATAATGGATATATTGATGTCAATATTCTTTATAGGCAATGAGGAAACCAATGAGGGTGTATATGATGATGCTGAGATTGCATATGTTTGTCTTTCTGCCATAAAGGGAGTGAGGGAGAGTATCTATAACTCTCCTAGCAACTTTATGGCTTGGGTGACACCAATACTTGATAGCTTGGTTGATACGTTTAATAAAATACAATATTGGAAATAACATGTACTACTATCTGTGTGTAAGGGAACCAGAACAGAAGGAGAATAACTATATGAATATGTTCATTACGTATTCGTTTGGTAATAGCACTCTTTCCCAACGATATTATAATGAGAATGAGTTTTCATTCTCTCTTGGGTACATATATCGTACTAGTCAAAAGAATATAATCAAGGATTCAAATGGTAGACCTCATTCAATAGAAAAGGTTTCTGAATACCTTGTGCCATATGAGTTCAAATTGGATGACGATGCAATGCGTCTAATCTTATTGAAATCAAAGAAGGGAGACACCATTGACATTCACCCAATAAAGGTTAATGATAATGGTATGGTCACTTATGAATGTGAATGTAGGGCAACAGATAAGAAACATATTTTGCGTAGTAATTTTGTAATACTCACAATGTCTCAAGCAGATGTGATTAGAGAATGTTATAGAATTGTGAGAAAACATGATAATACTACTATGTTCTGGGAAAATTTCTTCAAGAAAGAGATTATTAGGGATAGTATAATGAGGAAACTAAAAGACTTATAGCATGAAAGAATACGGAAGCATACCAAGGTTATTAGATGATGGCACACTTAAGGGCGAACAAGTTGTGGCATTTAATAAGTTAGATGGACAGAACTTTAGAGCCAAATATATGGCAAAAGGCCAGAGCAAAAAGCAATTTACCACATTTGGTTCAAGAAGACAATTGGTGGATGATAGCACAGAGAATTTCAATAATGCTATACGATATTTCAAGGAGAATTGCGAAGACCCATTGAGGGATATTATCGTTAACAATAGTGGCAAGAAAGGTATCTTTAATGGTGTTGAGGAAATTACTTGTTTTTTTGAGTGGTATGGTGATAACTCCTTTGCTGGTTTCCATCAAGAAGGTGACAATCTTCGTCTTGCTCTTATTGATGTGTTCCTTAAGAAAAAGGGATATATTGAGCCAAATGAGTTTATTGATTTATTCTGTGAGGATGATAGGATAGAAACTCCAGAGGTAATCTATATCGGCAAGTTGGATATGGACTTCGTTAACTCAATTATGGAGAATGATTGGACTGAGGAAGGTTGTAGGTATCCAAATGTCAAGGAGGGAGTGGTTATTAAGCGTTCTACGCTGTTAAAAGGACAGAGGCTACCAATGTGTAAGGTCAAGACAAAATGGTGGCTTGAGCAGCTTCATAATCGTTTTCCAAAGGAAATGTGGAAAGAGCTTGAATAAGTTAATTTCTGTTAAAAATTTGTTTTTTAGAAAATTAATTTATATCTTTGCAACATGAAGAACGAAAAAGACGTAAAGACATTGGTTTTTAATAGTGTTAATTGGATTGCATTAGCAGTTTGTACACTATTTCTTCTCTTTTTATTCTTTTATCATTAAAAAAGTATAACTTAAAAAATATTTATTACAACATGGCAAATTTAAAAGAAAGACTGTTAGGTCTCATTGATAATGGGGCAAGTCAAGCAGTGAATTTGATTAACTTAATGAGTGACACCATCAATTCGATTGACTGGGATTCTCAGTTTGATTCTCTCAACGAAATGAAGGATTCTCTATTGAAGAAGGGTAATGAACTTCTTGGTGACTTCAATGAGCTGATGAAGCGAGTTAAGGACAATATCACCGATTTCGAGGTCACTGTGCCTTATGATATGTCTCTTGGTGAGAAGTTTGACCATAAGATTGAGAATGGCAAGCTGATTATCGAGGTCACTTATGAGGACGAGGTTAGTGAGCGTTCAAACAAGACCTCTGTTAACATTCCTCAGAACTGTGACACTGAGAAGTTGACAACAAGGTATAATGCAGTCAACAAGACAATGACTGTTATCATACCGAAGGTAATCGTTGAACCAAAAGAAGAGCCGAAGGAAGAGGAGAAGAAGCCAGCTGGTTATAAGCTGCGCACTGCTGCAACTCCTAAGAAAAAGGTTGTAAAAAAGGAGCAGACTCCAGAAGAGCATCAAGCAGCTAGCAAGCTGTTGAAGAAGTTCAAGGAGAGCACTAGCGGAATGAAACGCGCTGCAAATGGCCGTTTCGTGAAGCGTAACGCTCCGACAGAATAAGTAAACATTGTTATTTTGTTCATATTGATTGGTAAACATTGCCTACTGCCGTTTGAGAAAATAGTGGTAGGCTTCACTTATATAAGGGCAGTTGGTCGAGTGGTTAGGCAACAGTCTGCAAAACTGTCAAAGCCCAGAAATGGGTACGTGGGTTCAAATCCCACACTGCCCTCGCTTCGTTATGGCGTTGTTCTATTAAATAACGTTAAAAGTTGAATTGATTTTTGGTCAATTCAACTTTTTTTCGTACATTTACATAAGAAAATATAAATGTTATGGAGAGGATTTGCATAAGGAGAAAAATTAAAAGGTATAATGAATTATACGATTGTAATAAAACATTTGTTGAAAATCTTCACGATTTTTTGAAGTTAAACAAACTTGTTAAAGGTGAACACTATCTAGAAATAGATTGTGAGGATTACATCGCATTCTGCCCATTTATTTATGAAATATTTGGCAGTTTCAGAGGGTTCTTCCAACACTGTGTGACAATGGATAGAAGATATTTTGATGGCTACTTTGATGTACAGTTTTATAAATACCATAATTTAAAAGTATTTTTTCTTAAGAAAGATTCTTTCTTTAAGCGTTCCGAGAAATATCACGAATTTACTTGTTGGCTCAAGAGTCAATCTTGTTATGACTTTAGTATTACCAAACATGAAGACAAAGTTTTCTATAATTTCCACGACTGTTATAATAGATGCGGAAGTCCTTACTTGGAGTATGAAACACCAATAATAGAAAAAAACTATGAGAAGATAATGAATGTGTTTATCAATAGTAAGGTATATTCTATATTAACTAAAGAATGTTAAAATTAACAATAATATGAAACTAGAAGACATTAGGAAAAAAGTATTGGAAGAAGTGACTTCATGTTACTTAGTAAAATGTGGTAATATTTATGAATTTAAAATTGCCTTCATTGAAGGTAAGAAAGACGTTTCTGAAATCCAAACAAATAGAGACGAGAAAGCTTTCTTCCTTGGGTTCGAGAATCCACACAACGAAAAAATATGGAAACCATATTACGCGCAACCAGTTATTGTTGTGACTAGTATTGAGGGTAATGGAAGATTAAGTTTGTCTAATTTTTCAAAAGGTGGGTTTGATGTTCCAAATGCTTGGTTTACTATTAAGGGCGATTTCTTCTTGGATGAAGAGAGTGCTAAAAGATTTGTAAATCCATAAAAATAGTTAAAAATGAGGCGAATATTTGTTCACCTCATTTTTTTTGTATATATTTGCTTATATGGAAAAGTATACAGTAAATAGAAAGCAGTTCCATTTTCTCCTAGATAAATTCTTGGCTGAACATAGGCTGAAAGAAAAATGGCTTAACGCATCTAAGTCTTTCAAAAGAGAGGATAGCTTGAGGAAGGAAATTTATAACAAATACGGCATAAGTGAAGATGATACTTATAATGAACATTTATATAAGTGTATAGACATTTATATAGGTGAAACCGTTGTTTATGGTAAATATGACTATCGTCTTTATAGGAATTGTATATATGGCTTTTTCCGTTATATACCATCTGGAGGATGTGATAGCGGTAATATTTGGGACAATTTTTGGAAACATTATTCTGACATTTGGCAAGAGAAAACTTATAACATAGGATATGATGAAAACAATAGTTGAATCGGCTCATGATTACTGCAAGTCAACACTTGTAGGGTCAACATACATTAAGGAGCATGCCTACGTTCAAGGGGCAATGAACGTATTGAAGGAACTATCAATGACTGTATCGGTAAGTGATGATGAAAGTCTCAAGGATAACTTGAAGATACTGATTAAAGATTTGAAAGGTGACTTGGAATTTGACAATGGAACGATAGACGATGATATTAACTTTTAGTTAAAGTTTGTTAGAGGAGATTAACATTTTTTGGTAATCTCCTTTTTTTTATATATCTTTGCTAAAATAGGTATGTATGGCAAAAAAATTAGTGAACAAGAATTATATTACGCCAAAAAAAGCAAGAGCAATCTTCATTAAGTTTTTGATGGAGAATAATTGCTTGATGGAGTATATTATCTGTTATAGAGGCCAATACAACAGAGAAAATTATACCCCTTCTCAAGTATTTGACACTGTTATTAACAAACTAGGTCATCACGGTGGTAGGTTCGCTGTTGCATTGTTGAGTGCATCATTTGGCTGGGCATCGTCATCAAGAGAGTTGTGCAAAATACGCAATAAAAAGCTTGGTTGTGATTATGCCTATCGATATTGGGATAAGTTAAGTGGAAAGCTAATAAAAAAATATGGGGGTTATTACATAAAGGAAGATTAACATTTATTTGGAATTCTAAAATAATTTTTATATATTTGCATCATGGCAACCAATTTAAATTATCTAAAATGCAATGGAATAATTAGGCTTAGTCCATATCCATTCACTCAGAATGACATTAAGGTACAATTCGATGAAGAGCAATCTAAGATGATAAAGGCTTTGGTATATGATTTCTTGAAGAAGAAACGCAAGTTAGGGTTTTATTACGACTGTTATGTTATGGCTCATGAAGAAATAAAGAGTCCTGAAACATTGAAGAAACAAGGATTGAAGCCATTTAAGACATATCTTGAAGATGCTGCTCACGAAGCTCATTTTCATGGTTTAAGGGATTTCTTCTTTAACCGAAAAGTAAGTTTCCGATGGACAAAACTGCCTCGACATATGCACGAGAAAATGTTAGACATAGATAAGGCATGGCTACGTTTGATTGATAGTGGTATTGCAAGATGATTACATTAAAAGATAGAGGATATAAGATGTTGTTTGTCTACCTCAAGGAAAGACAATTGATTGATAAGTATATCCGCAATATTCAATATAAGGAATCATTCGGCACACTTAAACCTTATAATTATAGGCCATATAATATAAAGGTGTGTTTAAATTTGTGTGTTGAGACCTACATCGCCCAACATTCTCCATATGGAGAAGGAGGAAAGGATATTGATTTCTTTACTGATTTGTTTAATTGGGCACCAGGTTCTTTCTATTGGAGAAAAAGTATTGAAGGTGATAAGTTTTGGAATAAGTATTATAATGATTGGAAGTTATATTTTGATAGAGTAAAAGAAAAATATATGTTATGACAAAAGTATGCGCAATTTCAGATATGCATGGCATTCTTGATTTCGATATAAAGGAATGTGATATATTATGCATCTGTGGAGATATATTACCGTTGAAGGTACAAAGTTATCACGATGGTAGTGTAAAGTGGCTAGTTAAAGAATTTATACCTTGGTGCGAGAAGCAACCTTGCGACAAGGTATTCTTCATTGCTGGAAATCATGATTGGGTATTCATGAACCATCCAGATGAAATGGAGGAATTGTTCAAAGACCATGAGAAAATATTCTATCTTTATGATAGTATGATAGAGTATACCAATAAGGACTATGAAACTATTAGGATATATGGCACTCCTTGGTGTCATCAGTTCTATAATTGGGCATTTATGACATCAGATGTGAACTTGGAGAAGATATTCAACAAGATTCCTTATAAGGTGGATATACTTCTAACACATGATTGTCCTCACGGAACAAGTGATGTGATACTGCAAGATGTTCCTTGGAGGACTGATGAACATATTGGGTGTATTCCTCTTGGTGATGCTGTGGATAACAAGAAGCCTCGTTATCAGTTCTGCGGACATTTGCATTCTTGTACGCACGAACCACAAGAGAGAGGTGAAACCATTGTCACTAATGTGTGCATGGTTGATGAACGTTACGACAGAGTATACGAACCACATTATGTAGAGATTTAAATATGACTAGTTTTGATAGAAAGTTCTTATTAAGGTGTAAAAAATGTGGCTGTGAGTTTTATCCTTGGAAAACGCTTATGGTCACTAATGAAAAGACAAATTGGAAGGAATGGTTATATTGTCCAGAGTGTCATAATTTTGACGATAAAGATAATTTTAGGATTGATTAACTTTAATTAACCCTCTAAATTTGTTTTATAACTAAAAATTTAATATATTTGCAAATGAGGAAGATAAAAAAAGAATTTGAAACAGAGTTTCTAATATTCAAGACATTCCTTAAGCACGTTAAGATGGCTCATATGTATCCCAAGTTTAGGGGTAGCGTGAACATGATGGATAGGGAGAAAGACCTATTCTATGTATTACGTAAGTCAGTGGATAAGAAGTATTATGATGACCTTCTAAGGTTGGGTAATATGCATTCGACTTATATGGGTTGTAAAAACGTTGAAAATCTATTGGAAACAATGAGACATTCCAATGGTGGCACACTGAATGTTGAGTACACGGCAGAATGTCAGATGAAAGTGATGAATACAGTAAATGGTTTGATTCACTCTTGTTTGGAATATGCAATACACGATGACTTCAAGATATTGGAGAAAATTGGTGGTGATGTATTCAATGAGGTCTGTACATTGTTATTTGGAGAGGGTTTTGTTGACAAGACAAATGAGATAATCAATCCAAACAATGATAAGCAAATCTCAGAAATGTTGAAGAAGATGATACCACCAGAAATGTTACGTGGACGTGGAGACGCAAAGAAAGACAAAGCCTTTATGGAATGGCTAAAGATGATGGAGTCTCAAAATAGGATTTGGCAAACACCACCTCCACTACCAAACCGTGACAATTGGTATATGCCATATGGCATTGGAGATTGGGAGTATGATGTCGATGACGATTGGAATTCATAAATACTATTGGATATGATTGATTTTCAAGAAGGACACCCTTGTAGGGGAATGGATTGTAAAAATTGTATAACATGCAGATTCGATGAGGATTTATTCCCAGACGGAGTGCAACCAAATAAGAAAAAAGCAGATAGTATGGATAGAAAGTTATGTAACGGATGCGTTAACTTGGAAAGAAATTATGAAATGCGTTTCGGTGGCAGATTCGATGCGGCTTGTAAGGTTTGTACCTTTGAGGCATTAGGCTCAAAAAGGCCACGCAGAATAGATTTCAATGTGTCACCTAGTTCGGATATTGTAACACCAGATTGGTGTCCATTGAAGGCTTCCAAGCCTTATGGATTACCATCGCCTTCAACAGTTAGTAGTGCAAGACCAAAACCACAAGAAACTGGGCCACATCCATCTACAGTTCCAACTCCTACCAATGATACTAGTCAACTCACCTACGCTGAGAAACGTGAGAGGTTGAAGTCACTACCAAAGCATCTTGAGTGGGATGAAATTCAAGAGGGTCATATTTACGTGATTCCTAAGATTATGAACCAAGCTAGAAAGCTAGTTAAGGTTCTTAGCAAGACTGAAATGTGTTGTAGTTGTCACGAGATTAGTGAAACCACTGGAAATGAATACCAATACGTATGCAGCGTTTATCCAAGTGACTTGGATGCTGTGTTTATTACAGAAATACATAATTTTTAAATAATATGGCAGAGAAAAAGACAGTTAAGGATAATGCTGCTGAACTTAGGAAGATTAAGCATCATATAGCATTAGATAAGTTGGAGGTGAACAAGACATACCATATTCCTCCTATTTTAACCATCGAGAGAATGGATATACAAATTCTTGCAGTTGAAGGTGATGACATCAAGTTTAAGAGAGTTGATGGCACTGACAAAACAGAGAAGAGTATGAAGAAAAGTAGCATTCTTTCAAGGTTTCTTGTGAAGAAATTACCTTATTAACATTTTTTAAACTCGAAAATTTAGTTTTTTCGAAAAAAAGATGTATCTTTGCAAAAAAATTGAGATATGCTATATAATAACTTCATAGTATGTATGATGGTATGCGCTTTTATGGCTCTGTTGTGTATGATAGACAATGGAGATTGGCAATACATTATACTACCAATAGGAATACTGATTTGGGGAATATTTAAGTTCTTTGATGAAAACGATAGAAAGTATTTAGAAGGAATGGGTATAGACCCAGACGAATTCAATGCTTTCTTTCCAGATGAATATGACAATTATAGCTATGGTCGTAACAGACATCACCATCATCACACATACCCACAGAGCAGTAATGATTGGGATAGCAGAAGAGAGGGAAATACAATAACTTGGGACAGCCCTAGCGATGTAAGGAGAAACGAATCTCCAACATATAGGGGTGGCTTCGGTGTAAATTACAGCCGTAGAAGATATGAGAATCCAGCCTACAAGGGTATGGTGAATAAGTGCAAAAGAAATTTTAAAATATCTATAACAAAAGAAACCGAAGAAAAAGATGAATCAAGAAACGGAGAATTTCACAGCATCCACAGTGGTGCTTGATGAAGTGGAAAATAAGGTGTCAGTAGACACAGAACATCCAGAATTTTATTATGGCTAAATACGAATTAGATGAAGTAGAGAATAAGAGAGCCAATGCTTTTATAAAGAAGCACGAAAATAAATGTAAAAAGGACAGACACCTTTTATATGACTACATATTCACCCCTACTGGGATTGGAACTGCTGTCAAAATAGTATGTCCTTATTGTGGAGAAGTAAAAGACATCACAAACGTTGATTGTTGGTAGAATATTAACAAATTACATAAGCAATGAATAAAGAAACAAAAACAACTCCTACTGCTGTTGACACAGAGAAATGGGAAGGTAATGCCAAGGATTTGGAGAAGTATAGCGATGGTATGATACGCGAAGAGGAAACCGTATCAGCACCTATCTTTATTATCTTCGCTGAATACATGGGTTATGTGAGTCAGTTCAATAAGATGGCTGAGAATTGGTGTGATGGTAAGGTTCCTGAAGTGCATGTTCAGAAGTTCATGATGCTTGAGGCCAAGTGTATCTTCCGCAAGATGTTGAAAGACTACGACATCGAGGATATTAGGTACTACTACGATAGCTACTACCCACTAATTCTGAAAGACTATGTGGATAGCCTTGCAGAGATTCTTAAAGACGAAGATTAAGACATAGAATTTGGGGCTAGCTTTTTCTTATGGGCTAGCCCCTATTCATATATTAGCACTATGGACAATATAGCTGATTTCGTTAAGAGAAAACGCAAGGTAAACGTTCAAAAGACCGAAATCAAAGAGGTAAAAACTCCTTGGTATAGGAGACCTATTGAACGTGAAGCATTCTCTATCAAGGAGGGCAAAGATGGGAAATTCTACGCGCAGCACAATGAGTGGTCAAAACGTGTGTGGATTGGGCCTTATACCTCAATGGATAAGGTTAACAAGATAATTGATGCCTACGTTGATGAATCCTTGAAGGGAACACTTGCAAAGAAAACAATGGATTCAATACACTCTGTTATAATAGAAGATGGACAGTCATACTTTAAAAGCTAAACATTTGCTTAAGTTCTTGCTTAAGAAAAGATTGTTTGACACATATTTTGAGAATCTCTTTTATCAAAAAGGAAACACCAAAAGCGTTAATCAATATTGTAAGGATAAGGATGTAATAAAACTACTAGAATATTGGCTTACCATTGACGATTCATTCACTTGGTCTGATACACCGCAAGGGCATTGTTTTTGGTCTGACCTTAATGAGGAAGAATTACGACAATATGATTGCATGATAAAAGACATCAAATTCATGACTGGTAAAAAAATCAAAGATTACTATTTTTACGAGGAGGAAGTATAATATGAAGGATTATAAGTATGCGTTTAGAGATAGAATAAAGGCAAAACATTTTTATAAGTTCTTGCGCAAACATTGTATTCTTGACCAATGGCTTGAAAATGTGAGAGAACAATTTCCGCACAATAAGGGAATTCCAGAATACAATGAGAATCATGACATCTTACAATTACTAGATACTTGCAAAGACATCGATTATTCTTTCATGTGGTCTGAAACACCACAAGGACATAGATATTGGTCAAATCTTCAAGTTGAGTTAATGAAAGATTATAATAAAGTTACTAGTGATATATTCACCATGATTTCTAAATATTAATTGTTAAATTATTGTAATTTTTTTGGCTAATCCAATTTTTTTTCATATATTTGCATTATGACAGAAGTATTTGAATTAATCTTTATGATATTAGCATATACTATCATTGGTGTATCATCAATAACAACCATTGATAATAGCATATATGACTATAAGAGTAGAACAGTTCAATCGCTTCAAATGAAGATGTTTCTTCATGATAACAATAAGAGACTTATCTTCTTTGGTGTGGTGTTATGGCCTCTATTCTATTGTTTCAAATTAGGATTCTTCATCGGAACAAATATATACAAGATATTAATAAATGATAAATATGAAGATAGGATTGCTTCTTGGCTCATTTAATCCAATTACAATAGCCCATGTCACAATGGCATCCTCTGTATTGAACAGTGGCCTCTGTGATAAGGTGTTGTTCGTGGTGGCCAAACATAACCCTTGGAAGAAGGAAGACCCAGCACCATATGATGTTAGATGCCGTATGGTTGAAACTGCAATAAGACCATTTGGGGATAAATGCGAAGTATGCAGATATGAGGAAAAGCATGAATATCCAGTGTACTCCTATATTCCTATCAATGAGGCAATTGAAGAGTTTCCACAAGACGAAATATATCTTATCTGTGGCACTGACACTATAGAGAAAATACCAAAGTGGAAGAAGTTCGAGACTGAAATAAAGGACAAGGTATCAATTATCGAGATTAGGAGAAACGATGGTACGGAGTTTGAGAATGATAAGATTCCATTCATCGTGCGAGAGGGAAGTAGGGAGTCTTTAACCAATAAGGGATATTGGAGCATCAAGACTCAGAGAATGGACATATCATCAACTATGGTGAGGTGGATGGTACATAACGGTATGAATCCTTGTCCATACGTAACAGAAGATACATATAAATTAATAATAGATAATAATCTTTATAAGTAATGGCAGAAGAAGTAAAGCGTCCTTTCAAAGTAGGTGACTTCATTAAGAGAAACAACAAACAAGGTTGTTTTATGATATATGAGGGTAACAACATTTCAGATACCTCATACAAGAGGCTGACTTGTTTGTGTGAGTATGACCCAGAAAAGTATATGATGACTGATGCTGGCTATGCTCACGTTCCGCATCTTGACATTGGTACAGCAACCAAGCGTTGTGCTACAACCATCGATACTGATAAGGAAGACTATTGGATTACACTCTGTACCGAAGAGGAAAAGCGTAGGGCAGAAAGAGTCCTATTGAAATACAATCTTGAGTGGGATGAAGAGAATCTTGCATTGGTTGACATTGAAACTGGAGAAATCGTCAAGAAGATTGTAACTCCAGATAACAATTACTATGGTCAAATCATTAAGCCAATAAGTGAGGTATTCAAGGCAATGTTGAAGAAATTCTGCATCAGCAAGAATAAGCCTTCATATTCACCTCAATATGGCTGTGGCATGGGCGAATATGGTTGGGATGGTTATGAAGATTAAATAACATAAGACAATGAAAAATAAAAAATTTAATGTTGGAGATTACGTCTCTTGTGAAATTGGAGGTATAAAATGTGTTTCCAAAGTAATTGAAGTTGATGAAATCAATAAAGGCTATACACTTTATGCTGTTGAAGGCACATTTGCCAACAGTCCAGCTAGGTATAGTGGTCTTTCTTTTTCTGACAGCAATAAATATACTTTAGAGGAAAACTATAATGCTAAATGATATAAGACAATGGAGACATATTTACGTTGGCGTTTTATGAGTGACCCATATGTTAAGGGCAAATATGGCCGTTACTGTGAGGAATGGATTAAGAACGTTACAGAAGACCAACTCGCTTACTTCCGTGAAGAAAGAGAGAGATTAACCCAAAGAGGAATATATAAAGAATAATATAACAATGATTAGCGCAAAGGACTTAAATAGATGTATAGACATCCTAGCTGAACTCAATGCTAGGGCTGACCAAAATTCAAAACGTCTTATCCTAGAGATAGGATATATTCTCAAGACTGAACTCAATAATGTCAATGCTTGGGATGCGTCACAGCGTGAAGATAGAGAACGTGGAAAACATGGCAATATAGACGTTAAGAAGCTATTGGAAGATAATACCCAACTGTTCAAGGAGAATGAAAAACTCATTGAACTGAATCAGAAATTAAAGGATGTTATTGAGCAGCGTATTCCTCACGTTGAACAGTCTATTGGAGGCGTTAATGAGAAGTTTGAACACTTAGAAAATGTTTTAAATAAACTATAATGGTTAAAAAATCGTAATTATCAAGCAAAAAATTTGGTAGTTACGATTTTTTTTCATATATTTGCAATATGGCAAAAGAAAGTGTATTAAAGGAAGCAATTAAGAAGCTTCAATATAACACAATGGTGCTCAAGGAAAGGAGAACCAAGTGTTCAACGAAGAAAGAGGTAAATGAGATAGACAAGCAGATTGCTCAGAATGATAGCATGATACTTGACTATGAGTATAGAATCAAAAATAACTTGGGATAATAAGAATATGAGAGTAGAAGAAAACAGCACGTTCAATGACGTGACAAAAGGTAGGAATACAAATGTATTCCGTAAACTTGGTAAAGCTATCAACCACTTCTTTTCTGAAACGGTTGTGGGATATGTCTTGTCACTAGTGTTCTTTTGCGGATGCGTAGTTTGGGGAGTGCTTGCATTTATTAATCACATGGATAATGTACAATATCCAGAGGGAGACTATGAAATGACATATCGAGTTTATTACACTCCTAGCAACGTTAAAGAGTATACGGTTAAACATAACAGACCCATATGGGTTAGTTCACATAGAGGAACTAATGAAGTATATCTCTTTGATAAGGGTACAATCATTGAAACGAGTGCTCCAATAGAAGTAGTTAAATACGTAAATCACATACATAAATAATATGAGTAGTCCATATAGCAAATATCAAGACAAGAAGTTAGCTGAAAAAGCAGCTTCGGAAAAGAGAGAAGAGAGAGTAGCGGTTTATGCCAACACTATGGCAATCGTAAAGAGTGGAAAGTATATGTCACCAAAGGGTAAAGAGGTGACAATTGATTCTACCAAGATGGTAGAGGGCACTAAGTTCTACGGCAAGAAAGCCGTTGTGGACTATGATGCCCTTCCAAAATATGAGACTGAGATTAAAGTCATCGACAATGATACCATCTATGCAGCAAAGGATTTGATTGATAGAGGCATGAATCCTTGTGTGCTGAATATGGCATCGTTCCATAAACCAGGTGGTGGGGTGGTTGAAGGTTCGTCTGCACAAGAGGAAAATATCTTTAGACGTACCAATATCTTCAAGTCGCTCTATCAGTTCCATTCAATCGGTGAGAACTATGGTATCAAGCAGAGAGAAGAGAGATACCCACTTGATTATAATTTCGGTGGTATCTATACACCTCATGTAACTGTGTTTAAAGGCAGTGATGACGTGAATTATATCCCTCTTGATGAACCATTCGAGATTGCAGTGGTATCAGTGTCAGCAGTGAAGAATCCAAGCCTTGTGGACGGTAAGTTGCAGCCTTGGGTGGTAGACACTACCAAGTGTAAGATTAGACAGATTCTTGACATCGCACTAGAGAATGGACACGATTCAGTGGTGCTCAGTGCATTCGGTTGTGGTGCTTATAAGACACCGCCAACTGAAATGGCAAGATTATTCAAGGAGGTTCTTGATACAGATAAGTATAAGAATGTGTTTAAGGCCATTCACTTCGCCATCATTAACCTCAAATCCACAAACGGTATGCATAACCCACAAGGTAACTTCAAGCCGTTTAAAGACATTTTAGGATAATGGCATCTAAGTGGAAAGAAGAAAATCCAAATTACTCTAAGAATTGGTATCAAGCCAATAAGGAGAAGGTAAGGGAAAATGCCAAAAGAAAATATCACGAAACTGTGGTAGCAAAGAGATTGGAAGAGGCTTCTGCACTTCTTGACGAAGAGGAGTGGAAGCCAATCCCCAATTTCGAGACTTATAAAATCAATCAAGATGGAGTAGTTCTGAATAAGTTCGGAAAACCATTGAAACCAGGCAAAATCCCTTCTACTGGACATCTTCATGTATCCCTATCCAACAATGAAGTAAAAGGTAAGCACTTTTACATTCATCAGTTGGTGTGGTTGACGTTTAAGGGGGAAATCCCAGAGGGACTGAATGTGTGCCATGTGGATGGTAATCCAGAGAACAATAAGTTGGATAACCTCTGCTTGTTAACACATAAGGAGAATCTGAATAAACCTCAGACAATCGAGAGGTTCAAACAGAGTCAGAAACTCTATCCAAGGACAAAGAACGGTAAGAAGAAGAAAATCGTCTACCAATTTGACTTGGAGGGTAATCTCATTAAACAATGGGAAGGTGTTAAGACCACTGAGGAAGAGGGCTTTTCATCCGCTTGTGTATCACTGTGTTGCAGTGGAAAATATAAACAGCATAAAGGCTATATATGGTCTTATAGTAACAGATTAAATAATTAAAAGATATGAAACTTACAGAAATTGAAAACAGATTAAAAGAGACAATGAAAGCAAAGGCCACTGCCGTTGCTGGAAAACAAATCCAAGACATTATAGATGGCTTAAACGCTAGGCAAAATAGTCTTAAGCTCATTAAGTCAGACCTTATTAAGGAAAACCAAAGGGTCTATGAATGCGCTGAATACAAAATGACAGAAGAGCAAGAGATACTGTTCTTAAATCAAATGGCAGAAACTAGGAAAGAGAATGTTAAGAAGTATTCAGACAATGGTAGACAAGACCTAGCAGATGCTGACCAGCAAGAGTTGCTTGTCATACAAGAATTCCTTCCAAAGATGCCTACAGAAAATGAAATAAAGGCATTCATTGGCGATAAAATTGACGAGTATCTTGCATCACAAGAGGCTGGATATAAACTCTCAATGAGAGACATGGGCAAAATAAAACCTCTAGTAACTGCTACCTATCCTACTGTGAATGGTAAGATTATCCAAGAGGTGTTAGTAAGCAAATTCTAAATATGGCATTAATGACTGAAAATGGTAAAAGGCCAAATATAACATCTGAACAAGTCCAACAGATGCAAAAGGATGGCTATCTTGTAACCAATATCACTGACAAGAAAGAAGATGAAGGTGAGGTTCTTTGCAAGATGGCCATTAAAGGAAAATGTTCAAAACTGAGGCCACTTGTGGATAGTGTATTAGCCACATATTACGCTAGTGCGTACAATGCTAATAACAAACATTATCCAGAGTATAACCCTACGCTTAAAGTGACCTTGATGATTGAAAAAGTTAAAGAATCTGAATAGATTTGGCTATTTCAATTATTTTTCGTACATTTGCATCATGGATTTTAAAGAGATAGAAAAGTTATTAAGGAAATACGGATTCTTTGGCTTCACAGTAGGACGAAAGGACAAAAGATTGAGTTATACCTTTAGAAGTATATCCAACTATGCCATTGTCATTACTGTAGAGGTCATTAGAGTTAATCCTGAGACGTTTAAGACCACAAAATTGGTTGGACGGATAACTATCAATGATATGGAAATCGAAGACCTCAGAGGGCTTAAAAAACAACTTGATAACATCTATCATTTGCAGAAGAAAGAAAGGGAAAAATTATACAAAAGACTATGATTTCATTAAAGCAAGTTAATACAATACTTACCGTAGTGGGAACTGCCGCAACAACCTTTGAGGTGTTAATGAAAACAGCAAAGTGGTTTGAGAAGAAACACGGTAAGAAGGAAAAGAAACAAGACTATTCTCGTCCCATAATTAAAGGAGTATGAGCGAATTTAAAATCAGGACAATACGTGATACGGAGGAAGAACCAATTGTGTGTATAATTGGCATTGACAAGTTCGATGATATAGACCCATCTGATGATGTTGGTCGTGATTACTATTGCTCTTGCATGGTACTAGAGTCTGATGGTAGCGAAAGAAGCCTACCTCCTACAGTTTCCTTTGGAAACCAAACTTCATTTAGTAATGGTGGCTTCTCGATTAGTTCTAAAGACGAATTCGGTTTGCCATCACCTCATATGTATAGACTGTTATCAGAAGCACTCAAGAGAGAAGGTTTTATTTTCAACAAGAAAAAATGCAGATTTCAAAAAGTAAATCCATAAAAAATAGATTCATTAGGATTGAAACCACAAGTCAAGAAACGCTAAACGCAATTAAAGAACGTGGTTTCAGAAATTATATGTTAGCTATTTTAAAAGATGATGTATCGCCAAACAATATAACTGGCGGTGGTATTGGTACTGTAAAGGCTGAAATCGCTATAAATCGTGCTGGCGTATTGTCCAATAGTATAGGTTTTTCGCCAAATACCGATATTATAGTGAAACCAACTATGGCTGACTATTTTGAAATGGAAAAAATATTAAAACAGCATAAAAGGAGAAGCACTTAAACTTCTCCTTTTATATCGTTACCTTCTAAAACAATTTCTATAGTTTCTTTTATTAGATTGTGAAGGTCTGATTCAGTAAGAGCTATTTGTTTTTCTTTATTCTCTCCATAAGGATAACGCATTGCATGATAAGCTGCAAGGTTTCCAGCACCTCTCTCACGTGGAGCATATACGGCTTGGTCTCTTGTATTCCTAAAGTCCTTGAAGAACTCTCTCTTGTCCTTCTGATTTGCTAGGTGAGGAACAAACACTGTCTTTTCGTCTCTTCCATAGTGTCTCTCTTGTGGCTCTTCATATTCCTCTTCATCCTCACTATCGTACTCTGGCCCATATTCACCTCTCATATACTGTGTCAACGTACAAGCAGTTATCTCATAGTCATTGTCAGCATCCTCGAATACCATGTGATAGTTGTATAATTCATCCAATGATATATTAAGTCCTTGACTCAAGTTCCTAAGAATCTCTTCCAATTGATATGGATTTGGCTGCTCTGTTGTATAAAATCCAATCATTTCCAACTGAGGCCATATTCTACCTTCCAATTCACCCATTTCGAAGTATTGGTAGAAATCCATTCCAATCTCTTGCATGGCATAATTAATACCGCTTTGCTCAGTGAAATCATAACCTTCTGAAAGCTGGTTTCCTAAGTATTCATATACCTCACTGCTACTTGGGACTTTCTCATATCCATTAATATAATCTTCCACAAAAGTATGGAGATAATCATAAACATCAACTGGCCCACTAACCTCGTCTCTTATAGTCTCTACAAAATCATCCACATCCATTTCCATGCTACCGTCTTGCGATACCCACATATCACTCTCTTCGTTATACTGATACCCATTCTCTTTGAAATCAGATGCAAATGTTTCCATTGCGTCTGATAGTTGATAAGCCTCATCGTCTATCTGTTCATACATCATGTCATTGAAATAATCTTGAGCACACTTGCCACAAGCATTTGCGTGGGTTGTCCAAGCATCACCAATCACAAACTGCATTTCTCCATTATTATCTATTGGCCAATAGCCAAATGGGAAACCATAGTCACCATTCCATGAGGCTTCATAGACCTCTCCAGTCTTCTCATCCTCATAGTATGGGGTATCAGTGCCAGCACAAAAATGCTTGTTATCCCATATTTCATTTAACTTTTTCTCTAGTATATGTATTTTCTTCATTTCATTAACGTTAATTAACTATAAATATTTGCTTATCTCAAGTATTTTTCGTACATTTGCAAAAAAAATAAGGTAAAATGACAGTAATTTTTGCAAATAACCACGATATTGATTGTGAGACCTTGCCAAAGATATGGGAGGGTCAGCCAAACGTTAATCTCATTGAGATTGACAAGCATTCAATTGATTGGGAGGATAAGGTGGACAAAGCCATTGCAAGTGAGGATGATACCCTCATCTTCGCTGGTCATGGCACTTGGAATGGATTGCTGTTCCCAGACATAGAGAAGGGAATATACATCTTGCACGAGAATAACGTAAACCTTATAAAGGCAAAGAACGTCATCTGTATCTGGTGCTATGCCTCTAGTTTCTGTGAGGAGCATCACCTCAAGGCATTCGCAACATCCATGTTTATCTCAAACGTTGGAGAGGCTTACGATAACTGCATCTATGGCTATACTGACGATGACATTACCAAGAACAGCAAGAGATTCAATTGTGAGGTTGGAGACCTATTGGATAAGAAAGTTTCTCTGAATGAGTGGGTTATGAGACTTGGTGCTCATATGGATGCCGACAATGCGATTGATATGTTCAACAGACAAGGATTAATATATATAGAATAATATGACACAAGAAGATATTGAATTACTTGCAACTGACATCAGTGCAAGAGTCAAACACGGAGTTCAAGTAATGCTCATTGAGAATGAGGAAACAACGGAGAGATACAAGTTGTATCTTAAGCCATATCCCTTAAAACCAATGACAGTCCTTGCATTCATCAACTATGAGGTTTCTGGTTGTTCCAAGTATAAACTTAACCTTGGTGGTGACATTGTTCGCATTGAGGATTGCAAACCTTTTCTTCGCCCAATGTCTGATATGTCTGAGGAAGAAAAGGAAGAGTTTCATAAATTAAAATTTAGACATGTTGCATATTCAACAAACTTGCAATGTGTTTTATCAATTGACGAGATTGATTGGCTCAATAAGAAGGGCTTCGATTATCGTGGACTACTTGAGAAAGGATTGGCGATTGGTTTGTATTTCCATCTACCAAAAGTAAGTGTAACAGTAGAGAAATAAACGATATGATTAAAGAAAAGCATATATTTGATTTCAAGGGTGAATATAAATTGGCCAAGTATCCTCCAGAGAAGGAAGGATACTATATAACCGTTAAGTGTGGTCTTGGAGGCATCTATACACACTTGAACGAGTGGAAAGATGGCAAATGGCAAGTATTAGCCACCGATGACTCTGATGTTATTGCTTATTCAAGAGAGCAAATAACAAAGGAAGAAGTTGAGAAATGGTGCAGAAACCTTTTAAAAAAGAAATAACTATGGCAACAACTAATTTAACAAGAGAAGAAAAAATAGAGTTGTTTAAAATGCAATGTAGACGTTTGGAATATAGCGCAGAAATGCTAGTTAGTGACAATTATGATATTGAACCAGTACTTAAAATAAGTAACTATGGCAACAATTAAGGATAATGAAGAAATAATCCAGTTATTGGATACTGCAAAATATCTTCTTAGAGGGCATAAGCAGAATTTAAACGTTCAATGGTCTATTGATAAAATTAACCAAGCAATTAAAGCTCTTAAATAACTATGACAACAATGAGTGAAGAAAATATCATACCAAAATATACTCCTATCATTGTAATAGATGGTAAGACAGTTGGTATTAAGGAATTCCAAGTGATATGCTCTTATGATAGACCATATGTGAGATTTGAAACCACAAGTGGTTATACCTTTGACTTGACACCATCTGATGCGCAACAAGTAATCGAACGCATTGAGAGACAGTTGGTTGTATATATTAAACGCTGTAATGACTGTAGTAAATGGATGTCTAAGCTAGGAATATTTGACGGTCTAGAAGAATACATAGAGAAATAAGTTATGAAAAAAGAACCATTTGATATTAAGTTTAAGGAGAAAATTATCTCAGGTAAGGCAAAGGTTACTTTAGATGATTATCTTGTTAGAATTATTTGTTGGGATAGAAATGGTAAATATCCTAACATTGGTCTTATTGACTACAGCGGATTAGGGCATGGCGAAACCATTATAGAATTTGATAATTCTGGTTACGCACACATACCTAATGTTGTTTGTGTACATGGTAAGCTGTGTGTTGAATATGACCCAATTGGTATATCCAAGAAAGCAAGAGTTTGCTATTCACTATTGAAAGCCCCATGCATTGAAAGGTATATGCGAAAATATGGGTATGTGGAGGACGAAGAGAAGGGATGGCATTGGAATGCTGTTAACTTTGCAAACATCTACGCGAAGTCTCATACAAATGAATTACATGCTGACTTGAAGGCTGATGGAAGATGGGATTATGATGACGATTATGACTGGGAATAAGATATGAAAGTAAAAAGACGTTTAAGTGATTTTCCCCAGAAGTTGAAGATATTCAAGGCTGTGGAAAAGGGTTGTTCAACGGTTGAATACGTAGATGAAGTTAGTCATATTGATGAACTTGAGGATTGCATTATTCAAGCCTTATTGGACATAGATAATGACTACTATGTGGAGATTGAACATCTTGATAAGAATGGGTTCTACAAGAACTCTACAAGAATCAATCTTACCGATGACGAGTTGTTTGAGAAATTAGATAATATGTTCAAGGGTGCTACAGCATTCCCAATGATTTCATTTAATCTTGTTCAC